>Ga0182738_1000032_pt1 | contig 316949 bp, 299 predicted proteins | sample eDN5th30CBELigMG_FD_128876 | JGI IMG/M metagenome (GOLD analysis project Ga0182738, IMG submission 128876) | Enriched Miracle-Growth compost microbial communities from Emeryville, California, USA - eDNA 5th pass 30_C BE-Lig MG (version 2)... ...
ACCTTCTCAAGCGGCATGGCCAGCTTCTCGGCCAGCTCCTCCGGCGTCGGCTCGCGGCCGATCTCGTGCAGCATCTGGCGCGACGTGCGGACGATCTTGTTGATCGTCTCGATCATGTGCACGGGGATGCGGATGGTGCGCGCCTGGTCGGCGATCGAGCGCGTGATCGCCTGGCGGATCCACCACGTGGCGTAGGTCGAGAACTTGTAGCCGCGGCGGTACTCGAACTTGTCGACCGCCTTCATCAGGCCGATGTTGCCTTCCTGGATGAGGTCGAGGAACTGCAGGCCGCGGTTGGTGTATTTCTTGGCGATGGAGATGACGAGGCGCAGGTTGGCCTCGACCATTTCCTTCTTCGCCTGGCGTGCCTCGCGCTCGCCCTTCTGCACCGCCTTGACGATGCGGCGGAACTCGGGGATTTCCAGGCCCGTCTCGGAGGCCAGCGTGTGGATGTCGCCGCGCAGCTTCTCGATGCGCGCCTTCTCGTTCTTGACGAACGTCTGCCACTTGCGGCCGAGGCCGCTGACACGGTCCAGCCAGGTCTGGTCGATCTCGTTGCCGAAGTACTCGTCGATGAACGCCTGGCGCGGCACGCCGCAGCTCTCGGCGAGGCGCATGAGCTGCCCTTCCTGGCCGACGAGCTTCTTGTTGATGCCGTAGAGCTGCTCGACGAGGCTTTCGATACGGTTGTTGTTGAGCGAGAGGCTCTTCACGTCCGCAATGATCTCGTCGCGGTGCTTGTCGTACGCCTTCTGCTCCTTCTTGGAGCCCTGCTCGCCGGCGACCTGCTGCTCGAGCTTCTTGTCCTGCTGCTTGCGCAGCTTCTTGTAGGTCGAGGCGATGCGGTCGAACGTCTCGAGGACCTTCGGCTTCAGCTCGGCCTCCATGGCGGCGAGCGAAAGCGCGTTCTCGTAGTCGTCCTCGTCGTCCATCTCGCCTTCGGCAGGCGCATCGCCGCCGGCGGCCTCGCCGTCTGCCGGCTGGCCTTCGCCGTCGCCGAGCGATGGCGGCGGCTGCTTCGCCTCCGGGCCCTCGTAGGTGGCTTCCAGATCGATGATGTCGCGGAGCAGAATCTTGCCTTCGTTCAGCTCGTCGCGCCAGATGATGATGGCTTGGAAGGTGAGCGGGCTCTCGCACAGGCCGGCGATCATCGCCTCGCGGCCGGCCTCTATGCGCTTGGCGATGGCGATCTCGCCCTCGCGCGAAAGCAGCTCCACCGAGCCCATCTCGCGCAGGTACATGCGCACGGGATCGTCGGTGCGCTCGGTCGGCTCGGAGCGCGTGCTCGTCGTGGCGACGGCCGACTGCGTGGTCAGCGCCCGGCCGCCTTCGTCCTCGTCGGGCTCATCGGCGCCGGCGCCCTCCTGCGCCTCCTCGCCTTCCTCGGTGTCGACGACGTTGATGCCCATGTCGGAGAGCATCGCCATGGTGTCCTCGATCTGCTCGGAGGAAACTTCCTCCGAGGGCAGCACCGAGTTCAGCTCGTCATAGGTGACATAGCCGCGGGCCTTGGCGGTCTTGAGCAGCTTCTTGACGGCTTGGTCCGAAAGGTCGAGGAGCGGGCTGTCCCGCTCCGGGGCGTCAGCGGCTTGCTTGTCCTGATCCTCGTTCTTGGCGGACGGCGCGACTTTGCTGCGCGTTCCGCCGGAGGAGGGCTTCGTTTTCAGGGCCTGTGCTTTCAAGGGCTCTTATCCCGCTCTGTCAGCGCCTAAACTATTCCGCGACGATCTGCGACATACCGTCGCGCACTGTCGCGGCGCCGATGAAACACCGTGGCTTGCGCACTGCCGGCCGGCGTCCCACCCGTTCATCCCCAACAATTCCCGCCGCACGCGGGTTTCCGCATCGTCTCACTACGCCTGCCGCACGCAAGGTCCGCGCCAAGCACATTCTCTAATCTGCGGAAACGGAAGACTCGCTTGCTCTGGCAAGCAGGCCTTGGATCTCGCAGATGCGCGCCAGCGCGTCCTCGGAGCCGTCCCGGTGATAAGCCTGGACGGCTGCTTCGAGCGACTTCTGCAAGCCGACCTGCCGCTCATGCAGCGCGAGGGCGTGGCGCCAGCCAACTTCCACCTCGGCCCGCGGGGCATCAGGCTCTGCGAAACGATCGCTTCTATGCGTAACGGAACGCTCAACAAGGTTTACGACCTTGTCGAGGCCCGCAACGCTCAATTGGGAGCGTATTCGTGCGCTGTCAAGATCATTTTCGACCGCTTGGCCGGCGAGGATCGCATCTCGCAGGCGGGCGAGCACCGGCGCTGAAAATGAGATAGCCGCGATCTCCTCGGCGTGCTCGTCGATCAGCCAAGTGTGATTAAGCAGCGTTTTCATCAGCAGCGCCTCGCGCGGGGGCGCCAATTGCGTGTGTGCGGCAAGCTCCGGGCTGGCGTTCGGCCGCCGCGCGACAGGCATCTGACTGGCCGCGCCCATGCGCACGCGCTCGCGGATGCGCCAGTCGGGCGTAATATTGTTGCGCCTTTGCGCGCCGCCGGCGCCCTTGCGCGGCCCTTGGCCACGGGCGATCTCACGCACCACGGTGCGATTGAGCGCCCACAGCGTCTCGCGCAGCTCCCGCTCGTACTGTGCGCGCACGCCTGCATCGCCGATCTTGCCGACCAGACCGCCGAGACGCGCCTCGAACGCGGCCCGCTGCTCCGGCGTCGACAGGTCCTGCTCCTGTTTCTCGCGCTCCCAGAGCACGTCGAACAGCGCCTGCGTTTTCGTCAGCTCATCGGCGAACGCCTGCGCGCCCTGCTGGCGTACGAGGTCGTCGGGGTCGAGGCCGCCGGGCAGGAACGCAAACCGCAGGCTGAAGCCGGGCTTCAACAGCGGCAGCACCGTCTCCACGGCACGGAATGCCGCCTTGCGGCCGGCGGCGTCTCCGTCGAAGCACAGGATCGGCTCGTCCGACATGCGCCACAGGAGCTTGATCTGCTCCTCGGTGAGCGCGGTACCGAGCGGCGCTACCGTCTCGCCGAAGCCCGCCTCGCTGAGCGCGATGACATCCATATAGCCTTCGACGGCGATGACGCGTCCCTTGTCGTGCGCCGGGCCGCGCGCCCGCTGGGCATTGAACAGATTGAAGCCCTTGTGGAAGAGCGGCGTCTCCGGCGAGTTCATGTACTTGGCCGGCACGTTCGCATCGAGGGCGCGTCCGCCGAAGGCGATGATACGCCCGCGCAGGTCAGTGATGGGGAACATGACGCGGTGACGGAAGCGGTCGTAGGCGACGGGGATGTCGTCGCCGCCGATAAGCATGCCGGAGGCGATCATCTCCTCCACCTTGAAGCCGGCCGCGGCGAGATGATTGCGCAGCGCCGACTTGTCGTTCGGCGCATAGCCGAGCCGGAAGCCGGAAACCGTCTCGCGTTTGAGGCCGCGCTTTTCCAGGTAGCGGCGTGCCTCGGCGCCGGCTCCGCTCGCCAGCGCCTTCTCGAAAAACTCCGCCGACAGCTCGCATATCCTGTAGAGGCGCTCGCGCTCGTCCTCGCGGGCCTCGTCGCGGGCCGACACCTTGGGCATCGGCACACCGGCCTCGGCGGCGAGGCGCTCGACGGCTTCCGGGAACGTCAGGCCGTCCGCCTTCATGAGGAACGTGAAGATGTCGCCATGCTCGCCGGTGGCGAAGCAGTGGTAGAAGCCCTTCTGGTCGTTGACGGTGAAGGAGGGCGTCTTCTCCATCTTGAAGGGGGAGAGGCCCTTGTATTCACGGCCGGCGCGCTTCAGCGCCACCTTTCTGCCCACGACCGAGCTGACGCTGAGGCGCGCCCTGATCTCGTCGAGGAAGTTTGGCGGATAGCGCATCGGGCGGCCGAGGATCCCATGACGCGGAATTGCGTACCGCTGAGTTACGCGATTCGCATGGGCCGCGGTCCGGTGCCGATCTATTTCAATCGGTTATGTGCATAATCCACAGGGTCGCGCACTGTCATCCCGGGCAAGCGAGGCAGCGCCGAGCGCCGACCCGGGACCCAGCGGGAGAAGTATCATTCGCGAAATCGAAGCTTCGCTGCACCTCGTGCTGCATCCCGGATAGCCCCTCGCTGCGCTCACGGCTTCCGGGATGACAGAAAGAGGCGGCCGCTGCAGGTTTCGCTGCACCTCATGCTGGATCCCGGATAGCCGCGCGCTGCGCTCACGGCTTCCGGGATGACGGGAGAATGCGGCGGCGCTGGCGGCCGGCTTCCCGGAGGGAAGTCGCCAGCGCCAAGCCAAAAGAACAGCTTACTTCAGCAGGTCTTTGGTCAGCGCGCTCGCCTTGCCGAAGTCCATCTGCCCGGCGTACTTCGCCTTCAGCGCAGCCATCACCTTGCCCATGTCCTTGGGCCCGGCCGCGCCCGTCTCCTTGATGGCCGCGGCGATGGCCGCCTTCGCCTCCGCCTCGCTCATCTGCTGGGGCAGGTAGCCTTCGATGACGTCGATCTCCGCCTGCTCCTTCTCGGCCAGCTCGGGACGCCCGCCGGCGTTGAACTGCTCGATCGAGTCGCGGCGCTGCTTCACCATCTTGGCGAGCACGGAGAGGATGTCCGTGTCGCTGATCTTGTCCTTGCCGGATGGGCGCGCCTCGATGTCGGCCGACTTGATGGCCGAGTTGACGAGGCGCAGCGTACCGACACGGTCCTTGTCGCCGGCCTTCATCGCCGTCTTGAGGTCATCGTTGATCTTGTCGCGCATCCTGGCCTCCATTGCCCCGTAGCCGTGGTGTAAGCGCCGTACCGCGGCTGTGCAAGGCGCCGCGGGCGGCGGCCATGCTCCGGTTCGGCCTCGGCGTCGACGCCGCCGTTGAACATCGCGGCAGCGCGTCCATATTGCGTGGACGGGCCGGCGCGCCGACCGCGACCACCCGCCGGTGTTGACCGCGGCGGAGGCTTCTCATAGGTTCCGCCCGCATTCCGCCCCAATGCCGCGCGTGCGCCCGGCGCTTCCTGCGCCCGCTGTGCTCGCTCACGCGCGAACGCCGGAGCCGCCATTGACGACGCCAGCCGATACGCCGCCGCCCTGGGCCGATGCGCCGTCTACGGCCCGCCTGGTATTGGCGGACGGAACCGTCATTTGCGGAACGGGTCTCGGCGCCGTCGGCTCGGCTGTCGGGGAAGTGTGCTTCAACACCGCGATGACGGGCTACCAGGAGATCCTGACCGATCCCTCGTATGCCGGCCAGATCATCACCTTCACGTTCCCGCACATCGGCAACGTCGGCGCCAACAACGACGATACCGAAACGTCCAATCTCGCGGCGCGCTCGGGCGTGCGCGGGGCGGTGCTGCGGGCGCAGGTCACTAGTCCCTCCAACTATCGCGCCGCCGAGCACCTCGACCGCTGGCTGAAGGCGCGCGGCATCATCGGCATTTGCGGCATCGATACGCGCGCGCTGACGGCCCGCATCCGCGAGCTCGGCATGCCCAACGGGGTCATCGCCCACGATCCGGCGGGCAAGTTCGACATCGACAAGCTGAAGGCGGAAGCGGCGGCCTGGCCGGGGCTCGACGGCATGGACCTCGTGCCCGAGGTGACGAGCGGCCAGAGCTATAGCTGGGACGAGACGCGCTGGGTGTGGGGCGCCGGCTACGGCCGCGCCGAGAACCCGCCCTATCACGTCGTCGCCGTCGATTACGGCCTGAAGCGCAACATCCTGCGCTGTCTCGCCAGCGCCGGGTGCAAGGTCACGGTCGTGCCGGCGACGACGTCGGCCGAGGACATCCTGGAGCGCAAGCCGGACGGCGTGTTCCTCTCCAACGGTCCGGGCGACCCGGCGGCCACCGGCAAATACGCGGTGCCGGAGATCAAAAAGCTGGTGGGCTCGGGCCTGCCCGTGTTCGGCATTTGCCTCGGGCACCAGATGCTGGCGCTCGCCCTCGGTGCCAAGACCCACAAGATGCGCCAGGGCCACCACGGCGCCAACCACCCGGTCAAGGACTTCAATACCCGCAAGGTGGAGATCACCTCCATGAACCACGGCTTCACCGTCGATCGCGCGACGCTGCCGGGCAACGTGGAGGAGACCCATGTGTCGCTGTTCGACGGCACCAATTGCGGCCTGCAGGTGAAGGACCAGCCGGTATTCTCGGTCCAGTACCACCCCGAGGCCTCGCCCGGCCCGCAGGACAGCCACTATCTCTTCGAGCGCTTCGTCGACCTGATGCGCCGCCGCAAGACGGGCTGAGCTTCCCTACGAAACATTAATCCTGTCGGGGCTCGCGCCCCGAAGGCGGGACGTTATAGTGTACCGTCATCGGGAAAAATGTGACCCTGGCGTGGAAAAAGTTCCCGCGAGGAAGTAAGCAAGCGGCGCCGACGGCGGATAACAAGCCCAACGGCGCCATCTAGGGAGACGCCCATGCACCGCTGCGCCGTCATCTGCGCGATCACAGTCCTGCTCGCGGGGAGCGCGCACGCCGACGACAAGTGCCGCGAGGCGGTGGCCGACGCCTTCAACAAGCAGCGCGCGACGCGAGCCTTCGCCATGGACTCGCAGATGAAAAGCGCCAGCGGGCCGGTGCAGATGAAGGTCGAGTACCAGCCGCCCGACCGCATGCACCAGACCATCGTCGCTCCCAATCAGGAGCCGCTCGAGACTATCCTCTACGGCACCCGCGCCTACAGCCGCCAGGGCGGCGCCTGGGAGGAGCTCATGCCGGCGGTTGCGCAGACGATCATCGCCCAGGTGCGCGCCGCGGTCGTCGAGCCGCCGAAGGAGGTGGGCAACTTCGATTGCCTCGGCGAGACGACGGTCGATGGCAAGCAGTACCTCGGCTATCGCAGCGTCGAGAAGCAGGCCGACGCGGGCGCCGCGACCGGCGCTCCGCAGCTCCACCGCACGATCTACGTCGATCCCAAAACCGGCCTGCCGGCGCTCAACATCGTGGCGGCCGACGATGCCGGCGGCGAGGTCGTATTCAAAAGCACCTACGATTATCCGGAGAAGCTCGACATCGAGGATCATCCGGACGCGCCGCTGGTGAAGATGAGATAGCGCGAAACCGTCATACGAGTGTCAGGGAAACGAGTGATGAAGAAGCAGACGACGTGCCGGCTGGTAACGGCATTCAGCCTCCTGATCGCGGCCGGCAGCTCGGCGTACGCCGCCTGCAAGGACGAGGTCGCGACGGCGCTCGAGCGCCAGCGCCATACGAGCGGCTTCCGGATGACGACCAAGATGCTGTCCGAGCAGGGCATCGTGAACATGACGGTCGACTACGTGCTGCCGAACCGCATGCGCCAGGTCATCACCTCGACCACGGAGCCCAAACCCGTCGAGACGGTCGTCATCGGCCGCGACGGCTGGTCACGCCTGGAAGGCGAGCAGTGGCGCCCGCTTCACCCGCAGGTGGCCGATGCCCTCGCAGCGCAGATGCAGGAGACGCTGGGCGAGAACCAGGAAGGCACGCTCGGCGAGTTCGAATGCCTCGGCAAGCAGGCGGTGAGCGAGCAGCAGTATCTCGCCTATCTGGGCGAGAACCCCGAGCCGGAAGGCCCGAAGGATCTCAGCGCCAAGGACAAGCCGAAGCTTCCTGACCGCGGCGTGCGCGTGATCTACGTCGATCCGACGACGGGACTGCCGATGCGCAGCATCTATGCGCGGGCCAACAAGCTCGACAAGCCGATCTTCGAGGCGACCTACAGCTATCCGGCCGACATCAAGATCGACGCCCCGCAGTTCCCCGGCGCGCCGACGGACGCGGCCAAGCCCGAAGCCAACAAGTAGGCGCCGGCCCCACGCACTTCGCCGTGCGGCTTCAAGTGCATCGGCCTCTGGCCGGTGCGCAGGTTGCGCTTGCGCAAATTGGGCTGTAGCCAAAGCCGCCGATCACGAATAAAAGGCCGCCCATGCCCAAACGCACGGATATCAAGTCCATCCTCATCATCGGGGCGGGACCGATCGTCATCGGCCAGGCCTGCGAGTTCGACTATTCGGGCACGCAGGCGTGCAAGGCGTTGAAGGAGGAAGGCTACCGGATCATCCTCGTCAACTCCAATCCGGCGACGATCATGACGGATCCGGAGCTGGCGGACGCCACCTACATCGAGCCGATCACGCCCGAGGTGGTCGCCAAGATCATCGAGAGCGAGCGCCCCGATGCGCTGCTGCCGACCATGGGCGGGCAGACGGCGCTCAACACGGCGCTGGCGCTGGAGCGGCAGGGCGTGCTGGAGAAGTTCGGTGTCGAGATGATCGGCGCGCGCGCCGAGGCGATCGACAAGGCCGAGGATCGCCGCCTGTTCCGCGAGGCGATGGACCGCATTGGCCTCGAAAGCCCGCGCGCCGCCATCGCATCCTCGCCGCCCATCCGCGACGCCGAAGGGCACATCGTCGGCTACGACACGGCGGCGGGCTTCGCCGAGGCGATGCGCATGATCGATGCCGTCGGCCTGCCGGCGATCATCCGCCCGGCCTTCACCCTCGGCGGCACCGGCGGCGGCGTCGCCTACAACCGCGAGGAATACGAGCAGATCGCGCGCTCGGGCATCGACGCCTCGCCGGTCGGCCAGATCCTGGTCGACGAGAGCCTGCTCGGCTGGAAGGAGTATGAGATGGAGGTCGTCCGCGACAAGGCGGACAACTGCATCATCATCTGCTCCATCGAGAACGTCGATCCGATGGGCGTGCACACCGGCGACTCCATCACCGTTGCGCCGGCGCTGACGCTCACCGACAAAGAATACCAGCTCATGCGCAACGCCTCGATCGCGGTGCTGCGCGAGATCGGCGTGGAGACGGGCGGCTCGAACGTCCAGTTCGCCGTCAATCCGGCCGACGGCCGCCTCGTCGTCATCGAGATGAACCCGCGCGTGTCGCGCTCCTCGGCGCTCGCATCGAAGGCGACCGGCTTCCCCATCGCCAAGGTCGCCGCCAAGCTCGCTGTCGGCTACACCCTGGACGAGCTCGCCAACGACATCACGCAGGGCGCGACGCCGGCCTCCTTCGAGCCGACGATCGACTACGTCGTCACCAAGATTCCGCGCTTCGCGTTCGAGAAGTTCCCCGGCTCCGACCCGACGCTGACCACGGCGATGAAATCGGTCGGCGAGGTCATGGCTATCGGGCGCACGTTCGCCGAAAGCGTGCAGAAGGCGCTGCGCTCGATGGAGACCGGGCTTTCCGGCTTCGACGACGTGGCCCTCGAAGGGCTGGGCCAGGGCGACGACAAGAACGTCATGCGCGCCGCCGTCTCCAAGCCGACGCCGGACCGCATACTGAAGGTGGCGCAGGCGCTGCGGCTCGGGTTCGACATCGAGCAGATTCACGCCTCGTGCCGCATCGATCCGTGGTTCCTCGCCCAGATCAAGGACATCGTCGACCAGGAGGCGCGCATCAAAGCGCACGGCTTGCCGTCGACGGCCGAGCAGCTGCGGGCGCTGAAGGCGATGGGCTTCTCCGACGCGCGCCTCGCCAGGCTTGCGGGCCTTGCCGAGAAGGAAGTGCTCGCGCGGCGCGAGGCGCTGGGCGTGCATCCGGTCTACAAGCGCATCGACACCTGCGCGGCCGAGTTCGCTGCGCCGACCGCCTACATGTACTCAACCTACGAGACGGGCCTCACCGGCGCGCCGGAATGCGAGGCGCGGCCGTCCGACAAGCAGAAGGTGATCATCCTCGGCGGCGGTCCCAATCGCATCGGCCAGGGCATCGAGTTCGACTACTGCTGCTGCCACGCGTGCTTCGCGCTGACGGCGGCAGGCTTCGAGACGATCATGATCAACTGCAATCCGGAAACCGTGTCGACCGACTACGACACGTCGGATCGCCTCTACTTCGAGCCGCTCACCGGTGAGGACGTGCTCGAGATCGTCGCCAAGGAGCGCGCCAAGGGGACGCTCAAGGGCGTCATCGTGCAGTTCGGCGGGCAGACGCCGCTGAAGCTGGCCGCGGCGCTGGAGGAGGCCGGCGTGCCGATCCTCGGCACGTCGCCGGACGCGATCGACCTCGCCGAGGATCGCGACCGCTTCAAGGAGCTCATCGAGAAGCTCGGCCTGCGCCAGCCGCAAAGCGGCATCGCCCGCTCGCCCGGCGAGGCGCGCGCCATCGCCGACGGCATCGGCTATCCGGTGGTCATAAGGCCCTCCTACGTGCTCGGCGGACGCGCCATGGAAATCGTCCATGACGGCGCCGAGGTAGACCGTTACGTCGCGCGCCTGTCGGCGACCCTCGACCGCCCGTCGGAGCTGGTCGTCTCGGACAAGCGCCCGCTCCTCATCGACCGCTATCTCAGCGACGCGGTCGAGGTCGATGTCGATTGCATCGCCGACGGCAAGGACACGTACGTCGCCGGCATCATGGAGCACATCGAGGAGGCGGGCATCCATTCCGGCGACAGCGCCTGCTCGCTGCCGCCGTATACGCTCAGTGCCGAGACGCTGGCCGAGCTCGATCGGCAGACGCGCGAGCTGGCCCTCGCGCTCAAGGTCGTCGGCCTGATGAACGTGCAGTTCGCGATCAAGGACGGCGCCGTCTACGTGCTGGAGGTGAACCCGCGTGCCTCGCGTACCGTGCCGTTCGTCGCCAAGGTCATCGGCAAGCCGATTGCGGCCATCGCCGCCGAGGTGATGGCGGGCAAGCGCCTCGCGGAGTTCGGCCTGCAGCCACCGAAGATCACCCACGTCGCGGTGAAGGAGGCGGTGTTTCCGTTCGCGCGCTTCCCCGGAGTCGATCCGGTGCTCGGGCCGGAGATGCGCTCCACCGGCGAGGTGATGGGCATCGACAGCGACTTCGCCATGGCCTTCGTCAAGAGCCAGCTCGGGTCGGGGCAGGTGCTGCCCATGCGCGGTACGGTGTTCATCTCGGTGAAGGACACGGACAAGGATCGCGTGGTGGCGCCGGTGCGTGAGCTGGAGAGCATGGGATTCAAGATCATCGCCACGCGCGGTACCAAGCGGCACCTCGAGGCGAACGGCATCACGTGCGAAGCTATCAACAAGGTTTTGGAAGGCCGCCCGCACATCGTCGACGCGATGAAAAACGGCGACGTGCATTTGGTGTTCAACACCACTGCCGGCTCTAAGGCGTTGGCGGATAGCAAGGATATCCGGCGCACCGCCTTGCTTCACCATATCCCATACTATACAACCGTTGCAGGTGCGGTTGCGGTCACCAGGGCCATCAGAGCCCTAAAAGCGGGTACATTGCGCGTAGCCCCCTTGCAAAGCTTTGTGACGCACCCATCCTAATCCATCGGGGCTGCCTAACCGGCGGCCCTTTCCACACGTTGGCAGCAACGAGTGACGGTGGTCCTGGCAGCGCTGCCAGGCCGAAGGGAGATTTTAGGAATGTCGATGGAACGGGTCCCGATGACTGTAGAGGGCTTCCGGACGCTGGAAGCGGAGCTGCAGCGCCTCAAATCGGAGGAGCGTCCCCGTATCATTCAGGCTATCGCCGAGGCGCGCGCGCACGGCGACCTCTCGGAGAACGCCGAGTATCACGCCGCGAAGGAGCAGCAAGGGCTCAACGAAGCACGCGTTTCCGATCTGGAGGATCGCCTCGGCCGCGCCGACGTCGTGGACACGTCCAAGCTGTCCGGCACCACCGTCAAGTTCGGAGCCACCGTGACACTGGTGGACGAGGATACCGAGGAGAAGGTGAAGTACAAGATCGTCGGCGATTTCGAGGCGAGCGTGAAGGACGGGAAGATCTCCATCTCCTCGCCGATCGCACGGGCGCTGATCGGCAAATCGAAGGGCGATACGGCCGAGGTTTTGACGCCCAAGGGCCCGCGCTCCTACGAGGTCCTCAAGATCGAATGGAAATAGCTGCAGCTGCGGCGACGGCGTGATTTGTCGTGCGGGGCTTGGCCCTCGCGTGACCCAATCCCTATTTGATCCCTGGAGCTTTGAACGACCGGCTGCCTGCCGGCGTTACTGCCAAAGCTATTAGGGAGTGTGCGTACGATGAAAATGTTTTCAGCAGCTTTTGTTCTTATAGCCGCGCTCGGCTTTGCCGGCTCGCCAGCCGCCAAGGCCGGCGGTCTCGTCGAGGCGGGCGAGCTCGAGCACGCGCGGGCCAATGCGCGGGCGGGCGGGCCGGTCAGCGAGCGCGATGCGGAGCTATTGCAGCGCTACGGATGCACCAGTGGCACTAACAGCCCGGCATGCCACCAGGGCTACCGCAGCTATCGCTACTACAAGCATCACAGCTATAAGCACCGCACCCACAAGCACCGTCGCCATCGGTACTGACGGTCGCTCGCCGGCCGCTACTTCTCCGGCACGGAGATCGGCACGCCGGGCTCGCGTTTGGCGCGGCGGATGGTGAGGAACGTCTTCACGCTGGCGACGTTTGGCGCCGCCGTCAGCGCGTCGAGGACGAACTCCTGGAAGGCGGGCAGGTCCTTGGCCACGCACTTCAGCATGTAATCGCTCTCGCCCGAGAGCATGTATGCCTCGCGCACGATCGGCCATCCGAGGACGCGGTTCTCGAATGTGCGCAGCTCCGTCTCGGCCTGGTTATGCAACCCGACCATCGCGAACGCGGTAAGCTCGAAGCCGAGCACGGCCTCGTCGAGCAGCACCGTATATCCGGCGATGAACCCGGCCTGCTCCAGCGCCCTGACGCGGCGCAGGCAGGGCGGGGCCGACAGTCCGACGCGGGCGGCGAGGGCCACGTTCGTCAGGCTGCCGTCCGCCTGCAATTCCTTGAGGATGCGCCAATCGACGGGGTCCAGGCGCACGGCCATGGCGCTCAAATCTCCGCGGGGGAATGCGAACGGTGCCGCCTCGGCAGCCCGGCCGCGACGTTGCACCAAGAGGACCGGTTTGGCTAGCGCTCCGGCTCGGCCGGTGGCTCCATTGCGTCGCCAAGAGGGATGGACAGGGCGAGGGGGAATGACGGAGGCTGCGCGCAGCATGGACGCCCATACGGACCAGTACCGCCCTCTCGCCGGACGCAGCGCCTGGATACTCACCACCGGCGCCGCCGGCATGGACGTACAGACGCGCGGGCTCGCCGATGCACTCGGCCTCGCCTACGAGATGAAGCCCATCGCGCCGAAAGGCATCTACCGGGCGCTCTCGCCATGGGGTCCCGTGGCGCCGGCGGAGCGTTTCGGTGCGCCCGGAAGTCCGTTCGCGCCGCCGTGGCCCGCGGTCGCCATCGCTCTCGGCCGAACGAGCGTTCCCTATCTCAAAGCATTGCGGCGGCGTGCGCCCGGCACGTTCACGGTCCTCATGCTGGACACGCGCGCCGGACGCGGCGCCGCCGACGTGATCTGGGTGCCGCGGCATGACCGGCTGCGCGGCGCCAACGTCATCGTCACGCTCACGGCGCCGCACAGCTTCACGCCGGCGCGCCTGGCAGCGCTGCGTCGCATGATGCCGGAGCCGATCGCGGCGCTGCCGCACCCGCGCATCGCCGTGGTGCTCGGCGGCAAGAACGACGCCTACAAATTTCGCGATACGGACGATGAGCGGCTGGGAAAGGCGCTGCGCAGCCTGGGGACCCTCGGCGCCAGCTTCATGATCACCCCATCCCGGCGCACGCACCGGCGGCTGATCGACGTGGCGGAGGCGGCGACGCGCGATTTCCCGCGCATCCTTTGGGATCAGCATGGCGCCAACCCCTATCCGGATTTCCTCGCCCACGCCGACGCCTTCGTCGTCACCGCCGACAGCGTCAACATGACGGGCGAGGCGGCGGCGACCGGGCGGCCCGTACTCGTGTTCACGCCGTCCGGCGGATCGGCCAAATTCCATCGTTTCCATCGGGCGCTGGAGGACTATGGCGCAACCCGCCCGCTCCCCGACGAGGTGAGCGCGCTCCCCGACTGGAGCTATGAGCCGCTGCACTCGGCCGAGGCCATCGCGCGCGAGGTGGAGCAGCGCTGGCTGGCGCGGCGCCGGGCGCCGACATGACGGAGGGCGACGGTCCGCCGGGTGCGGATGTCCTGTGCGCCGGCGGAACGCTGGTGCTGCCGCAGCTGAGCACCCGTGCGCGCATCTGGCGGGTCGCCGAGATGGCGACCGTCTTTGTCGGCGCGCCGTTCGCCATCGACAACGCCGTGCACGACCACGGCATCCCGGTCTTCATCGCGCTGCTTCCGGTGCTGGCCGTCGTTCTCGCGTTCCTTGCGGCGGATCGTACTTTCTCGCTCCGGCAGGAGCTCGCGCGCGGCTTCTCGCTGGCGCAGCTGGTCTCGATCCTGCTGGTCTTCGCGTTCGGCGCCGGCGTCGTCGCAACCTACGTGGCCGAGTATCTGCCGGCGCTGTTCCTCGAGTTTCCGCGTGAGCGGCCGGAGACCTACCAGCGCATCATGCTGCTCTATCCGCTGATGTCGGTCATCCCGCAGGAGTTCGTCTACCGGTCCTTCTTCTTCCACCGCTATGGCGTGCTCTTCGGCCGTCACTGGCTTCCGGCCATCGCGCTCAACGGCGTCCTCTTCGGTGTCGGTCACGTCGTGATCGGAACGCCGCTTGCCATCTACGGCACGATGGCGGCCGGTGTTCTGTTCGCATGGCGCTACGCGATGACGCGCTCGTTCTGGGCGGTATTTCTCGAGCACACGCTGTGGGGTGCGCTGGTGTTCACCGTCGGGCTCGGCCGCTACTTCTTCACGGGCGTCGGCATTCTCTCGTGGCGCTAGCGCGGCCTCCTGGGGGAAGCCGCGCCGCATCGCGCCTAGTGATGGTGCTTCTTGCACACCGCCTGGATCTCGGCCGCGGCGCCCGGCGCCATGGTGTCGACCCGCACGCCCTGGGCGGCGAGGGCGCGGATGATCCGTCGCGTCAGGATGAAGGGGCTGCGGTCGGAGTCGGCGCGCACGTTGCAGCACGTCGGGCGTTTGACGCCGGGGACGCGGTAATGGCGCGGGAGCCAGTCGCAATCGTTGAAGCCGCCGACGGCTGTCCAGCAGACGTACGCCTTGGCGGCGGGTCGGGCGATGACGCCGGAAGCGCCGATCGTAGTGGAGCAGGCGAGAACGCCCGCGAGCAAATAGAGAGCTTTACGCATTGAACCAAACCTCCCCAGCGTCGTGGCGGGGAAGGACCCGAACGCAATCATCATCATCAACGAGAGCAATATGCTGCAGCAGCGTCCAAAAATTCCCCACGCGCTGTGAAGGCGAAGCTAGCCGCCGGCCGACAGGGCGCCAAGGTAAAGTCCGGCAACGGGCTCCGTCGCGACCGGCGGCGCTACATATCGGCCACACTTCCATTGGCTTGCGCTGGCGCGCTGCGACGGTGGGTGAGCGTGCGATTACCGGTGCTGCAACAGCCCGGCTTGGCGGGCGCCGCCCGAAGTCCTATGCCGATTTCCGGTGGCGCAGAAGCGGGACAGGTGATGACCATCGGCAACCGGCCCCTCGCGGGGCGTACCTGCTGGATCATTAGCGACGGGAAGGCGGGCAACGATGTGCAGACGCGCGGCATCGCCGCCGCGCTCGGCCTCGACGTCACGATGAAGCGTGTCGATCCGCAGGGTTTGCAAAAGGTGCTGTCGCCGTGGATCGGCGTCTCGCCGCGCGAGCGGTTCGGCAAGCCGGGCAGCCCCTTCGCGCCGCCCTGGCCGGATATCGCCATGTCCATCGGCCGCCTGACGACGCCCTATATCCGCGCGCTGAAACGCCGGGCGGGTGAGGCGACCTACACCGTCATCCTGCAGAACCCGAAGGTGCCGCTGAGCACCGCCGACCTTTTCTGGGTGCCCGAGCACGACCGCCTGCGCGGCGCCAACGTCATCACCTCGCTGACGGCGCCGCACGGTTTCAGTCCCCAGCGGCTGGCCGAGCTGCGCAGTACGCTACCCGAGCGCTACGCGGCCCTGAAGGCACCGCGCGTCGTCGTGCTGCTCGGCGGATCGAACGGCGATTACATTTATTCGCCGGCGGCGCTCGCGCGCCTCAACGACGCCATTGTCGCCCTCGGGCGCGCCGGGGCGACGCTGCTGATCACGCCTTCGCGCCGCACCGAGCGGCCGATCGTCGAATGCGTAGCGCGCGCCAGCGCCGGCTTCCCACACGTCATGTGGGATATGACCGGCGACAACCCGTATCCGCATTTTCTCGCCTGCGCCGACTTCTTCCTCGCCCCCGCCGACAGCATCAACATGACGGGCGAGCCGTGTGCGACCGGCAAGCCGGTGTACGTTTTTCACCCCGACGGCGGCTCGCCGAAGTTCGCCCGCTTCCACTCAGCACTGACAAATCATGGCGCTACGCGCCCGTTTCCAGGCGATTTCGGGCGATTGGAATCGTGGACCTACGTGCCACTCAATTCGGCCGCAGCGATAGGCGAAGATATAGCCGCCCGATTTTTGGGCGCCCGCAAGCCGCCGCGCTGAACATTGTGCACAGGCCGCTTGGTTCGGTGGACTGCGTGCATAACCGGAAATACCGATTGGTAAGGTGACGGCCGCGCGGCTAACTGGCAGCAACAACTTTGGAAAAATTGCAGCGAACGAGGGAGTGCAACACGAATGTCCGCATCCACTAACGAGGTCGCCGCGACGTTGATCAACAGCTTCCGGAATGCCGCCGAGGAGCACACTCCGTACCGCCATTGGTTCCTCAAGGATTGCCTGCCGCAATCGACCGTTGATGAGATCCTGGCGCTGCCGATTTCCGCCGCCGATCTCGGTGGCGTCTCGGGCAAGCGCGAGCTGCACAACAATACGCGCCATTATTTCGATATCGCCAACCGCGCCGAGCACGCGTGCGCGGAGTCGGTTGCCGCGGCTCTGCAGAATCCGCGCGTCACCTCCGAGATCGAGAAGATATTCGGCGTGAAGCTCGACGGGACGTATCTGCGCATCGAGTTCGCGCAGGACGTCGACGGGTTCTGGCTCGAGCCGCACACCGACATCGGCGTCAAGGCATTCACCTTCCTGCTCTACATGTCGGAGGATCCGAGCCACGCGGATCTCGGCACCGACATCTACGACAACGACAAGAAATGGGTCGGGCGCTCGCCGTTCGCGTCCAACTCGGCGATGATCTTCGTGCCCTCGAACATCAGCTATCACGGCTTCGAGGCCCGCAAGATCAATGGCGTGCGCAAATCTCTGGTCATCAACTACGTGACCAACGAGTGGCGCGCCCGCGAGCAGCTCGCCTATCCCGAGCAGCCCGTGCGCTCGGTCGAGCTGGCCACCCTCTAAGCCGGCAAATCCTTGCAAAGGCGCATGCGTTCCGGCGCGTGCGCCTTTTTCATTTGCAAACAACGACCTATATGCAGGTCCGAGCCGCGCGGCATCGCCTTTCGGGGTTTTGCCCGCGGCGGACGCATGGGCCGCGTTGAGACGCCGCGCCCGATCGGCTAGAAGGCCGCAAGCTTAAATCCCCGAACCCCGATACGAGGAGGCCGCCTCCGTGGCGAACCCGCAGTACGTCTATCACATGCACAAGCTCTCCAAGGCCTACCCGGGGGGCAAGCAGGTCCTGAAAGACATTTCCCTGTCGTTCCTGCCCGGCGCCAAGATCGGCGTCGTCGGCCTCAACGGCGCCGGCAAGTCGACGCTCTTGAAGATCATGTCCGGCACCGTCGACGATTTTCTCGGCGAGGCAAAAGCCGCCGACGGCATCAAGGTCGGCTACCTGCCGCAGGAGCCGGAGCTCGACGCCTCGAAGGACGTGCTCGGTAATGCCATGGAGGGCGTCGCCGAGAAGAAGGCGATCCTCGACCGCTACAACGAGATCGCGGCCAACTACTCGGACGAGACCGCCGACGAGATGACGGCGCTGCAGGATCAGATCGACGCGCAGAACCTGTGGGACCTCGATACCCAGGTCGAGCAGGCGCTGGATGCGCTGCGCTGCCCGCCCGGCGACGCCGGCGTCGCGAAGCTTTCAGGCGGCGAGAAGCGTCGTGTCGCGCTGACGCGGCTGCTGCTCTCCAAGCCCGACATCCTGCTGCTCGACGAGCCGACCAACCACCTCGACGCGGAAAGCGTCGCCTGGCTGGAGCGGTATCTGAAGGAGTATGCCGGCTGCGTCATCCTCGTGACGCACGATCGCTACTTCCTCGACAATATCACCTCGTGGACGCTGGAGCTCGACCGCGGGCAGGGCGTGCCGTGGAAGGGCAACTATTCGAGCTGGCTGGAGCAGAAGGCGAAGCGCGCCGAGAGCGAGAAAGCCGCCGAGGAAGGCCGCCAGAAGCAGATCAGCCGCGAGCTGGAATGGATCCGCTCGTCGCCGAAGGCCCGCCAGGCGAAGTCGAAGGCGCGCATCTCGGCCTACGACAAGCTCGTCGAGCAGGCCGGGCGCGAGGAGGTCGGCAAGGCGTCGTTCTCCATCGCCACGGGCCCGCGCCTCGGCGACAGCGTGGTCGAGGTGGAAGATCTCAAGAAGGCGTTCGGCGACCGCCTGCTGATCGACGGGCTCTCCTTCAAGCTGCCGCCGGGCGGCATCGTCGGCGTCATCGGGCCGAACGGCGCCGGCAAGACCACGCTGTTCAAAATGCTCACCGGCAAGGAGAAGCCGGACGCGGGCAAGATCAGCCTCGGATCGACGGTGAAGCTCGCCTATGTCGACCAGAGCCGCGATCACCTCGACGACAAGAAGACCGTGTGGGAGGAAATCTCCGGCGGCCTCGACATCATGAAGTTCGGCGACAAGAGCGAGATGTCTTCGCGCGCCTATTGCGGCTGGTTCAACTTCAAGGGGGCGGATCAGCAGAAGAAGGTCGGCCTGCTGTCGGGCGGCGAGCGCAACCGCGTGCATCTCGCCAAGATGCTGAAGGAGGGCGGCAACCTGCTGCTGCTCGACGAGCCGACGAACGACCTCGACACCGAGACGCTCGGCGCGCTCGAGGCGGCGCTGGAGGATTTCCCCGGCTGCGCCGTGGTCATCAGCCACGATCGCTTCTTCCTCGACCGCCTGGCGACGCACATCCTCGCCTTCGAGGGCGACAGTCACGTCGAGTGGTTCGAGGGCAACTTCGCCGACTACGAGGAGGACAAGAAGCGCCGCCTCGGCGATGCCGCGGTGGAGCCGCACCGCATCAAGTTCAAGCGCTTCGAACGCTGAGCCTGCGCCGCTCGGCCGGCTTCCTCCAGGGGAAGTCGGCGACCCAGTTCGCCGCCTAGGCTCTGTCATCCCGGAAGCCGTGAGCGAGGCGAGGGGCTATCCGGGAGCCAGCATGAGGTGCAGCGAAGCTTCGATTTGGCAGATGCTTTTTTCGCTGGGTCCTGGGTCAGTACTCGGCTTCGCCTCGCTTGCCCGGGATGACAGTCTCACCCGCGCCTTCCGGCCGGCTTTCTTCTGTCATCCCGGAAGCCGTGAGCGGAGCGGCGGCTATCCGGGATCCAGCGCGACGTGAAGCGAAGCTTCGATATGTGGATGATGCGTTTTCCGCTGGGTCCCGGGTCGGCGCTCGGCTTTGCCTCGCTTGCCCGGGATGACAGTCCCCCATCCGCGCCTTCCGGCCGGCTCCGCGCAGCGGAGTCGGAAGGCGCCACTAAGAATGGGATCCAGCACGAGGTGCAGCGAAGCTTCGATTTCGCAGAGATCCTTTTTCCGCTGGGTCCCGGGTCGGCGCTCGGCTTCGCCTCGCTTGCCCGGGATGACAGTTCAACCAGCCCGCAGCGCCTTCCGGCCGGCTCCGCGCAGCGGAGTCGGAAGGCGCAAGCAAGAGAGCGCGGCCGCGAGCAAGAAGCGGTGCCCGAGGACGACGCTCTGATGCCAGGAGCGACGAGCCGGCCGCCCGTCGCTCCCAGCGTCTCGATCAGGGCGAAACGGCAGGCTTCGGATTGTCGGACGCGTCCTGCATCGCCTTCACGTCGGCTTCCGTCATCGTCAGCACCAGCCCGTCGGGCTTGACCTCGCGGATCCTGTCCGCCGTGACGTGGTAGCGCTGGCCGCCGATGCCGAGTGTGGTCTCGGTATCCAGGTAGACATCGGTGACCTTGTCGTTGCCGTTGCGGACGAGCTCGGTGATCTCGCCGATCTTCCTGTTGTCGCTGCCGTAGACCGGCTTGTGGATCCAGTTGTCGAGATCCTTCTGGGCGACGACGAACGCCGTGGCTCCGGGCTGCGCCGGTGCCTCCACGCGCGCCGGCTCGTTGGCGGCGATCTCGTGCGTCGACGGGCGGCTGAGCAGGTACCACCCGAGCCCGATCAGCGCGAGGGCGCCGAGCGCTGGCAATAGCCAGTTTCCCGGCGATGACGAGCGCTCCGCCTCGTACACCGGATGCGCGCGGCTCGCCGAGGTGACAGTCGCCGCCGGGCGGTCGAGGATTCCCGTACCGCTGAGGTAGCTGGCAAATCCGGACGGCAATGCGCGAACGATGTTGTCCTTTTGGGATTCGAGCAGCTGCGTGATGCCACCGGCCATCGTGTTCTGCTGCTGTCCGAGCGCACCCATGACGACGGGTGCCAGCAAGCCGAGCATTCCCTTCGATCCGGTATCGCCGAGCCCGGCGTATCGGTTGAGTGCATTGGAGAGCGCCGACGTCGTGCTGCCGCCGAGCAGCGACGACAGCGCGCCGAAGCCTTGCTCGGCGACGCGTGCCTGCTGCGGCGTTCCCATCGTGCGGGCGGCTTCGGCAAGCATGCCGGGCTCCTGCTCATCGATGGCGTTCTCGATCTTGGTGGCGCCGCCGGGCTTGGTCACGGTCGACAGCAGTGCGGCGAGAATTCCCGGAACACCTGCGCTGACCGCCTTCTGGACCGCCCCGCGATCGACGCCGAGCGCCGATGCCAGGCGACCGAGCATCTCCGGGGTGATGAATTGAGTGATCAGGGTGACGAGGTTTGGCGTGGGCATGAGACTCTTCCTGTTGAGGCAGTCCCCCGGACCTGCGTAGTTGTCTGTTGGGTTGGCTCCGCCGGTCCTTCGAACAGGAAGCGCGGGCCGTTCTTTCTCCTGATGCGCTAACGACGCCGTCGATGGTTATGCGCCAGCTAGTTAATGGCCCGTGGGGGTCATCGCGAAGTTTGCGCGCAATTGCGAGCGGTGGAATGCGGGCCTGCCGCCGGCTGCCTCGTGCCCAGGCTGGTGCGCCGCAGCGGACGCGCGCCTGTTGCGCTCAGGTATCCTGAACGACGGCCGGCACGGCGGCCGGCTCGCGCAATCCGAAGCGTCCAAAGCGCAATGCCAGCGTCGGTAGCACCAGGAGGTTGAGCGCCATCGAGCTGGCGAGGCCGCCGACGATGACCAGCGCCATCGGTCCTTCGATCTCGCGGCCGGGCTCGTTCATGCCGATGGCGAGCGGCAACAGCCCGAGTGCGGTGACGATCGACGTCATGAGAATGGGCGCCAGCCGGTCCGCCGCGCCCGAGATCGCCGCCTCCGGCCCCCATGTCACGCCTTCGGCGGCGACCATGTGCTCGTAGTGCGAGATCATCATGATCGAGTTGCGCAAGGTGATGCCGAACAGCGTTACGAAGCCGACCATGGAGCCGATGGTCAGGACGCCGCCGGTCGCGAGCACGGCGAGCACGCCGCCCACCATGGCGAAGGGCATGTTGGCCAAAACGAGCACGACGTTTCGCGTGCTGCCGGTGACGACGGACAGCAGCACGAGGATACCGAGGCCGGCGACGAGGGAGTTGAGGATCAGGTCGCGCTGCGCCTCGGCCTGCGCCTGCGCGGAGCCGGCGAACTCGATGTGGACGCCGGCGGGGAGCTGCAGCTTCCGGTCCAGCGTCCGCTCCGCCTCGTCGACGAACGATGTCACGTCGCGCCCGATCACGTTGGCGGTGACGGCCTGCAGGCGCTGCCCGCCCAGATGATCGACCTGATAGCGGCCGGCGACCTGGAACACGTCTGCGATCTGCCGCAGCAGCACGAAGTTGCCGGAGCGGGTGCGCAGCGGCAGGTCGGCCACCTTGGCGACGTTCTCCCGCGCCGCCTTGTCGAGGATGGCGATGACGTTGAAGACGCGGCTGCCCTCGTATGTCTGGCCGACGATGTCGCCCTGGTAGGCGGTGCGCAGCGCATTGAGCACCTCGACCGTGTTGAGACCCCAGCGTTCGAGGTCGGCCTTGCGCGGCCGGATGGTGAGCTGCGGCAGGCCGGGCGGCGATTGCAACTGCACCTCGGTGGCGCCGTCGATGGCGTTGAGCTCCTGCGCCACCTGCTGCGCGGTCTCGTCGAGGACGTTGAGGTCGTTGCCGTAGATGTTGACGATCACCGACGCCGTGTAGCCCGACAGCGATTCCTCCACGCGCTCGGTGAGGAACGGCTTGAGGGCGAAGTTCACGCCCGGAAAGCCGGCCAGCACGTTGCGCATCTCGGTCTGAGCGGCGTCGGATTCCTCGCCGGTGAGCCCGTGCTTCAGGTCGACCTCGAACTCGCTGTAGTGCGTGCCCCAGGTGTCGTCCGCCTGCTCGGCGCGGCCGATACGCTGGGAGACGATGCGAACGAACGGCAGCTTCAACAGCGCCTCGGTGACGCGGATGCCGATGCGCTGCGATTCGGCGATCGAGGTCCCGGGCACGGCGGCCATGTGCAGCGTGAAATGCCCCTCTTTCAACTCGGGCAGGAAGCCGGCACCGAAGAACGGCACGGCCGAGCAGCCGGCGATGGTGAACAGCGTCGCGGCAGCCAGCGTCAGCCGGGGGCGGGCGATGATGTGGCGCAGGGCGGTCTCGTAGTGGCGGCGCAGGAAGCGCGTCACGGGCGGATCGTGGCTGGCGCGACTGTCCTCGCGCGTGGCGGTCTTCGGGAACAGCAGCATGCACAGCGCCGGCGTGACGATCATGGCCACCGCCAGCGAGGCGAGGATGGCGAGCACGTAGGCGAGGCCGAGGGGCGCAAAAAACCGCCCCGCGAGACCGGGCAGCATCACCACCGGCAGAAACACGAGGATCACGGCGAACGTGGCATAGACGACGGAGCCGCGCACCTCGAGCGAGGCGTCGATGATCACCTGCTCCATGGGGAGGGGATGGGGACTGCGCCGGTTCTCGCGCAGCCGCCGGGAAATGTTCTCGACATCGATCACCGCGTCGTCGACGACCTCGCCGATGGCGATGGCGAGGCCTCCGAGCGTCATGGCGTTGAGCGTCACCCCGAGCGCATTCAGCACCACCACCGCCGCGAGCAGCGACAGGGGGATGGCGACGGAGGAGATGGTCGCCGTGCGCAGGTCGTAGAGGAACAGGAACAGGACGGCGATGACGAGGATGCCGCCGAGCACGAGCGACTGCTGCACGTTGCGGGTCGAGATGCCGATGAAGTCGGCGGGGCGGAACAGGTCGGCGTGCAGCGTGATGCCGTCCTTCTCAATGGAGGGCCGCAGCGCCGTCAGCACGCGCTCCACGCCCTGCGTCACGTCAATGGTGTTGGCGCCGAGCTGTCCGGAGACGAGCAGCACCACGCCCGGCTCGCCCATGATCGTGGCGCCGCCAATTGGCGGCTCGGGGGCATTGATCACCTCGGCGACGTCCTTCAGCAGCACGCTGGCGCCGCTGCCGCTGGCGACCACGGTGCGCGCGAGGTCGGCGGGATCGATCGACTGCCCCTCCGACTGGAAGACGATGCGTTGGTTGGCCGTCTCGATGAAGCCGGCGCCGGTTATGGCAGTGGCGCGGCGGGCCGCTTCCAGCACGTCCTCGAGGGAGAGATTGTAGCGCAAGAGGTCGTCGGGCCGGATCTGCACCTGCAGCGAGCGCGTATCGCTGCCGAACACGGCGACCTTGGAGACGCCGGGCACTGCGAGGAGGCGCTGGCGCAGCGTCCAGTCGGCGAGCGTGCGCAGCGTCATCAGCGACCGCGTCTTCGAGGTAAGCCCGACGACGAGCACGGTGCTCGACGAGGAGGTGAGGGGCGTGATCGTCGGCGGCGGAATGTTCTGCGGTAGCTGCTGGGCGGCTTCGGCGAGGCGCTCGGAGACGACCTGGCGGTCGCGGTAGATGTCGCTGTGCGCCTGGAAGATCACGGTGATGACCGACAGGCCCTGGATCGACACCGAGCGCATGGATTCGATGCCGGGCACGCCGTTGACGGCGTTCTCGATCGGCTGGGTGACGAGCACCTCCACCTGCTCGGCCGTGAGGCCCGGCGCCTCGGCCTGGATGCCGACCTGCGGCGGTGCGAACTCGGGAAAGACGTCGTACTTGGCGTTGAGCAGCGACACGGCGCCGTAACCGAGCATCAGGACGGCGAGCGCGACGACGATGCCGCGAAAGCGCACCGCAAAGCGTATGACGGCGGCCTGGAAGCCACGCTGCTGACCGGCGTCGGGCGTGGGCGGCGGCATCAATCGTCCCCGCCGACCTGGATCTGCGAGCGGAACTCCTCCGACAGCAGCATCTGCGCGCCGGCGGTGACAATCTCGCGTCCGTCGGCGAATAGCTTCGCGGGAACGACAAAGCCGCCCGGCTCCTCGGCGGGCATGTCGGTCGGTATGGCGCGACGGCTGAAGTTGTGCCCGTCGTCCCGGCAGTAGACCCACGCCCGCCCGGCCCACCACACGACCGCGGAGGCGGGAATGACGACACCATCTACGGGTTCGCCGTCGGCGAGAAACGCCCGCACGTTCATGCCGGGCAGCACGCCGCTGTTCGCCGCGGCGGCGTAGAAGTAGGTGAGTCCCTGGATGCGCGGATCGGTGCGCGTCGCCGGCGAGATGTAGCGGACCTCGGCGCGGCGCGACTTGCCGACCACCTCGACCGAGGCGGTGGCCGGCACGTCGTCGAGCTGCACGCCGGGCGGCAGGGTGATCTGCAGCAGGAACTCGGTGCGCTCGATGAGCCGGCCGATGAGGCCGCCGTTCACCACCATGGCGTTACCGATGACGGGGCCCCATTCCTGCATGGCTGTCGCGCGCAGCGTCCGCACTTGCGATTGCGCCGCCTCGACGGCCGCCCGGTCGGCGATCAGGGCTGCCTCCGTCGTCTGCACCTGCACGAGGTTGCCGATGTTTTTCGCATAAAGCGCCTGAGCGCGGGCGAACGCCGGCTCCGAAGCGGCAAGGCGCGCCTGCGCCGTGTTGAGCTGCGATACGGCGGCGACGTAGTTGGTGTTGAGCATCGTCAGGGTGGCGAGGTCGAGAACGGTGCCGTAGGCGCGCACCTGATCCTGGTATTTGCCGGGCTGCAGCGTCTCGGTCTTAAGGCCGACTGCCTCCTGCGCGTCGGCATCGAGGTTGATGATCGGCTCGCCCCGCTCGGGCAGGGTCACGCGCAACGGGGGCTTGATCGGCTCCTCGCGCTCGGCCTCGAGCGCTGCTTCCTCGCGGCCCTCGACGTAGCCGCCGACCACGAGCGCGGACAAGCCCCCAAGCAAGCCGACGCCTATCAGGGCCAGCAGCACCCTGCGGCCCGTACCTTTTCCCTTCATGCCACGCTCTGACCGGGCTGCCATCGAGGGCAGCCTCGTTTTCTGTTCAAGCCCCGTATCTAAGGCCGGGTGCCGCCGAAATGGCAAGGGCTTGCCGGCACCCGCGTCGGGAGGCTAGGGCGGGGCGGCTGACGGCTGCCTGACGGGGCGCCGTGCCCCGGGGCCTCAGCCTTCGGTGCTTGGCACGGTAAATCCGCCCTCGGCCACCATGCGGGCGAATACCCCGCCGCCCTTCGCCAACTCGTCGAAGCGCCCTCGCTCCACGATGCGCCCGTGGTCGAAGACGACGATCTCGTCGGCGTCGGCGACGGTCGACAGGCGGTGGGCGATGATGAACGTGGTGCGGTCGCGCCGCAGGCGGTCGAGCGCTTGCTTGATGCGCGCCTCGGTCGACGCGTCGAGGGCGCTCGTCGCCTCGTCGAGGATGAGGATCGGCGCGTCCTTCAGGATGGCGCGCGCGATGGCGAGCCGTTGGCGCTCGCCACCCGACAGCGCCGCACCCCGCTCGCCGATGATGAAATCATAGCCGCCCGGTTTGCGCATGATGAAGTCGTGCGCCTCGGCCAGCCGCGCCGCCTCCTCGACCTCGGCGAGCGTCGCCCCGGGCCTGCCGACTGCGATGTTGTCGCCGATCGAGCGATTGAACAGCCCGGCCTCCTGAAACACCACGGCAATAGACCGGCGCAGCGATGCCAGCGTGACGCCGGCGATGTCATGGCCATCGACGAGAATGCGCCCGCTGTCCGGCGCCCGCAGACGCTGCAGCAGCGATAGCGTGGTTGTTTTGCCGGAGCCGGTCGGGCCGACGAGAGCAACGGTGCGCCCCGGCGCTGCTGCCAGGTCCACATCGAAGATGCCCTGCTCGCTGGCCGGGAAGCGAAAGCTGACGTTCTCGTAGCGCACATCGCCGCGCACGGGCTCGGGCAGCGGTTGGGCGTCGGGCTTTTCCTCGACGCCTTGCGCCGCATCGAGCAGCGCGAAGTAGCCTTCCAGTGCCGGCGCCCGGCGATGGATGGCGGTGACGAAATTCGTCACCTGATCGAGCTTGCCAATCAGCAGCCCGGCGAAGGCGACGAAGGAGACGATCTCGCCCACCGAGAGCTCGCCGCGTCCGGCGAGAACGGCGCCGGTCGCCAGTACGGCAACCATGGTGATGGTGGCGGCCGACCGCTGCAGTACCGTCAGCACGCCCCACCAGGTGAGCACCGGATACTGGGCGGCGAGCAGGTCGCTCATCACCGTGCGCATCGCGGCGGCCTCGGCCTGCAGCCGCGTGAAGCTCTGCACTACGGTGACGTTCGACACCACGTCGCCGACGCGGCCGAAGACGAGCGAATTGTAGCGCTCCACGTTGGCCTGCCCGCTGCGCGTCTTGCGCATGACGATAGTGCTCATCACCACGTAGGCGACGGCCAGCGAGCCGAGGATGGCGGCCATGCGGGCGTCCATGCTGATCGCCGTCGGCACCAGGAGCACGATGCTGACGATGGCGGTGAGCTGCTCGCGCAGGGCGCCGAGCCACAGCCAGAACAGCGCTTCCGTGCCCTGCAGGATGGAGCGGACGACGGCGCCGGCGCCGCGCTCGGCGTGGTAGCTGGTAGGCAGCGTCATCGCGCGCTCGAAGGCGTCGGCCATGGACGCGAGATGGCGGCGGTGCGCCAGCCGGTCGGCGAATACGGCCACCGCGGCGCCGGCGATGATACCGAAGAGGCCGAGTAGCGCCCACAGCGCGATGTAGGTGAAAGCGCCTTCGCCGCGCGAAAGGCTGTCGACGACCCGCCCGAACAATATCGGCTCGGCGAGTTGCACGAGGCCGATGGCGACGGAGGCGATGGCCAGTACGAGCGCCAGCCCGCGCTCGGCGCCGAGCATTCCGAGCGCGCGGGTGTAAAGACGGAGGAGCGCCATGCAGCTCGAGCCCTTTGCAGCCGCGCGTGCGGCATTTGCCGGCTACCTATAGCCGGGAAGCGCTGCCGTTTCTCTTAACGCGTGATGTGCGCGGGGCCTCATTCGTCGCGGCGGTGCGCCTGAGAAGGGCCCGGCTCAGATGATGCTGAGTGCCGTCGACAACTCGTGCCCGATCCACAGGCCGATCGGCGAGCTGACGATCTTCTGCTCCACCGCAATGCGGATGAGCTGCATCGGCGTGCGGGCGCTGAACTTTGCCCGCAGGGCCGCGCACGTCGTGGCCACGGTCTTGTAGGATACGTCGATCAGCGCGGCGATCTCCGACATGCTTCTGCCCTTGGCGAGCAGGCGCAGAACTTCGCGCTCGCGCACCGACAGCGGCACCTGATCGCCGCTACCGCGCAGAAAAGCGATCTTCTCCGCCACGTCCGGGCGCAGATAGGTGCCACCTGCATAGACGTGGCGGATCGCGCCGATGAACGCCTGAGCCTCGTCGCTCTTGCTGACGTAGCCGCGGGCGCCGACCTCGATCGCCTGCGCGGCGAGCATCGGATCGTCATTCATGCTGGAGACGATGACGCGGGCGCTGGAGTCGCGCCGCGTGAGCCTGCGTGTCAGCTCGAAGCCGGAGACGTCGGGCAGGTCTATGTCGATGACGGCGACGTCCGGCCTGTGCGCCGTATAGGCATCGAGCGCCGCCTGTGCGCTGCGCGCCTCCAGCATGACCATGTCGCCGGTCTCTGCCAGCAAAGTGCGGCAGCCGGAAAGAACGATGGGGTGATCGTCGACGATGAGAACTTTCACGTGATCCGTCTCGGCCGATGGCTCATCACTGTACAGTGTAACAAGTAGCCACGGGGCATCGCGGCGTCAAATCGGCGAGTGCTCGCGGCAGGGCACGAATGCGTGACGAGAGGGCAGGCCGGCCGGGGCTCAGCCGGCGGCCTTGCTGTAGCTGGAAAGGCCGCGTCCGTGCTGCAGCGGTACCGGCATCGGCGCCGGCGCGCCGGCGGCCTTGTCACCGCTGCGCTGCTGATGCAGCAGACGGTGCTTCTCCATGATCTTGCTCAGCAGCGCGCCGAGCGCGATGCCGGGAGGTCCGCTAAGGTCCTCGCCCGGGCATTCGATGAAGGCGAAGCCGCGATTGTGGGCTTCGCGATAGCGGGCGCGCTCGACGACGGCGCCCGGCAGGAGGTTGAAATCGGCCACCTCGACGTAAGCCCGCGCCGCTTCCTCCTCGGCGGGGTCGAGCATGCGCGAAAGGGCTATGTGCAGCCGCGCCTTTGGCACACCCGACGCGTTGAGCGAGTAGAACAGCTCGACCGCCGGCTGCAGCTCGTCGAAGGAGGAGCCCGCCGGCTGCACGACGATGTGCGCTACGCTTGCTGCCTCGGCCGTCAGCTCCGGAACGTGGCTCGGCGTATCGACCACGAGAACGTCCGCTTCCGGCACGCCGGCGATGGCAGAATCGACGTTCCGATACGGCCGCACGTCGAGCGGCGGGTAGACGCCCTCCGCCTCGCGCAGGCGCTGCCAGCGCATGGATGTCCGTTGATCGAGGTCGAGATCCGCCAGCGCGGTGTTGAGGCCGCGGCGGGCGGCGACGGCGGCCAGGGCCCGGGCAAGCGTGGACTTGCCAACGCCACCCTTGCGGCTAACGAACGCGACGACGACTGTCATTGTGCCGGATGCCAGGTTGCCAAAGGTCTTTCCCGCTCACCAAGCGGCGTATGGTTAAAAAGCGGCGGTTTATTGGCCTCGAAGCTTGAGGCGCCGCCCGCTCGCAATCAGTAGGCCTCGCGCAGTGCTCCGTCGCGCTCTTGCGCTTGCAGCCGCTCGACCGCTCCGCGCCCGAAAAGCAGGAACAGCATTGGCGTCAGGAACGCGTCGAGAAGCGTCGCCGAGACGAGACCGCCGAAGATGGTCACCGCGACCGGGTTCAAGATCTCCTTGCCCGGCTCGTCGGCACCGATCAGCAGCGGCACGAGCGCGATGCCGGCGGCCAGGGCCGTCATCAGAACGGGACGCAGCCTCTCCAGCGTGCCGCGGATCACCATCGGCGCACCGAAGGTTTCGCCCTCCAGCAGAACCAGATTGAGGTAGTGGCTGATCTTGAGGATGCCATTGCGCGTGGCGATGCCGGCCAGCGTGATGAAGCCGATGGCGCTGGCGACCGAGAACGGCTGCCCGGCGATCCATAGCGCTGCAACGCTGCCGATGAGCGCCAGCGGCACGTTGCCCATGATGATCAGCGCCAGCCGTGCCGAGCCGTAGCGGCTATAGAGGACGACGAAGATCAGCAGCAGCGACGCCGCCGAGAGCGCGCCGATCATGCGAGCGGCTTCCTCCTGGGCCTGGAACTGGCCTTCGAGGTTGGCGGAGTAGCCCTGCGGGAGACTGGCGGCGACGATGGCCTCGCGGATGCCGGCAACGATGCGCGCCATGTCGGAGCCGTCGGTGTTGGCGAAGACGGCGATACGCCGGCGGCCGTTCTCGCGCAGGATCTGGTTCGGCCCGTCCGTCTCGAATACGTCGGCTATGGTGCCGAGCGGGATTCGACCGGCCGGGCTCTCGATGAGCATATCGCCGAGCGCGCGGGTGCTGCGGTCGGCGTCGGCAAGGCGCATCACCACATCGAAGCGCTTCGACTGGTCGACGATCTGCGACACGACCTGCCCGTTGGAGAGTGTGGCGAGCGCTTCCGTCACCTGGCTGGGGTTGAGGCCGTAGAGCGCGGCTTTGGCGTAGTCGACGCGCACTTGAAGCTGGGGAATGCGCACCTGCTTCTCGGTCTGCAGGTCGACGATCCCGGGCATCGTCGCGAGGCGGCGCTCGAGGTTGGCGGCGAGCCCGCGCAGGGTGTCATAATCGTCGCCGTAGATCTTCACGGCGATCTGCGCGCGCACGCCCGACAGCATGTGGTCGAGGCGGTGCGCAATCGGCTGGCCGACGGTGATGCTCGCCGGCAGCACTGACAGGCGTTTGCGGATGTCCGCCAGCACCTCCTCGCGGGCGCGCGCCGATTTGGCGAGGTCCACGTCGAGCTCGCTGTTGTGGACGCCCTCGGCGTGCTCATCGAGCTCCGCCCGCCCCGTGCGCCGGCCAACCGAGCGCACCTCGGGAACCTCGGCGACGATCTGCTCCGCAATGCGTCCGATGCGGTTCGATTCCGCCAGGCTGATCCCCGGCTGCAGGACGACGCTGACGAGCACCGTGCCCTCGTTGAAGGCGGGAAGGAACGCGCGCGGCAGGGCAAGCGCGGCCATCGTCGCCGCGGCAACGGCGACGAGGGGAAGGCCGATGATGAACGCGGGTCGCGCAAAGCACCAGGAGAGGCCGCGCGCCTGCCAGCGCTTCAACACGCGCACAAGCGCGCTGTCGTGCTCGGCCAGCGAGCGCATGCGTGGCAGCAGCCAGTAGCTCAGCACCGGCGTCACGGTCAGCGAGACGACGAGGCTCGCCAGGATGGAGACGATGAAGGCGACGCCGAGGGGCGCGAACAGCCGCCCCTCGATGCCGGAGAGCGCAAAGACCGGCAGGAACACGAGCACGATGACCAGCGTCGCGTAGAGGATGCCCGATCGAACCTCCATAGCTGCCGAGGCGATTACATTCTTTGTCGTCGCCTCGTCAGTGGCACCGCCCGCGGCCCGGTGCAGTCCCAGCCGCCGGTAGATGTTCTCCACGTCCACGACCGCGTCGTCGACGAGCGCGCCGATAGCGATGGCGATGCCGCCGAGCGTCATGGTGTTGATGGAGAGGCCGAGGAGCTGGAAAACGATGAGCGTGGTCAGCACCGACAGCGGTATGGCCAGCAGCGAGATGAATGTCGTCTGCCAGTTGAGCAGGAAGACGAACAGCACGACCGCGACGCAGACGAGTGCCTCGACCAGCACGCGCATGAGATTATCGACTGACGTTTCGATGAACGTCGCCTGGCGGAACTGGACGTCGCTGGCGCGCACGCCCTCCGGCATCACTCGCTGCAACTCCGGTAGCATCGCCTCGATCTGCCGTGTGATGCGAACGGTATCGGCGTTCGGCTGCTTCTGTATGGCGAGGATGACGCCGGGTTTGCCGTTGAAGCCGGCATCGCCCCGCTTGGTTCGGGCGGCGAAATCGACGTCGGCCACCTGGCGCAGCGATATGACATGGCCGGCGCGATAGGCGACGACGAGATTGCGCAGGTCGTCGATTTGCGTCGTGCGGGCGATGTTGCGGATGAGATATTCGCGCGCCTTGAGATCGACGAAGCCGCCGCCGGTATTGGCGCCGAACTGCTGCAGCGCCTTTTCGATCGTCTCGTAGCTGACGTCGAGGCCCGTCATGCGCCGCGGATCGGGGACCACGCGGTACTGGCGCACCTCGCCGCCGATGGGGATGACCTGCGCGACGCCGGGCACTGTGAGGAGCTGCGGCCGCATGGTGAAGTCGGCAAGCTCGCGCAGCTCCATCGGGCTCACCGTGTCGCTCGACATGGCGATGAGCATGATCTCGCCCATGATCGAGGAGATGGGACCCATCTGCGCGGAGACGTTGCGTGGCAATTGCTCGCGCACGAGCTGCAGCCGTTCGGCGACCTGCTGGCGCGCACGGTAGATGTTGGTGGACCAGTCGAACTCGACGTAGACGATCGACAGGCCGACGCCGGAGACGGAGCGCACGCGGGAGACGCCGGGCATGCCGTTCATCGCCGTCTCGATGGGATAAGTGACGAGCTGCTCGACCTCCTCGGGCGCGAGGCCCTCGACCTCGGCCATCAGCGTCACCGTTGGGCGGTTGAGATCGGGGAAGACGTCGACGGGCAACTGGCGCAGCGTCAGCAGGCCGTACAGCGACAGCGCCATTGCGCCGATGACGACGAACAGGCGGTTGGAAAGGCTCGTGCGAATGATTGCGTCGAACATGCCTGACCTCAGCGCACTTGGTTGAGCAACTCGGCGCCGTCGACGACGACCCGGCTGCCGCTATCGACGCCGGCGAGAACGACGACGCTGTTTCCATCGAGGGGGGCGAAGCGCACCGGCTGTGGCCGGAAGCTCTGCGGTCCGGTCTTGGTCCACACGCGCGGCAGGGCATCAGGCCCGCGCACGATGGCTTCGTCGGGCAGCACGATGCCTTCGACGGGCTCGCCCTGCTGCACGAACACTTTCACCGCCGATCCGATGACGAGGCCGTCGTGGCGCTCGTCGACCGTGAACTGCAGCGGCTGCGTCTGCTGGCGCAACGCCGGCGCGCGCCCCAGATAGGAGAGCTTGATCGAGTGCCCGTCCGTGTCGTTGGCGTAGGCGCCGGCGATGCGCGGCGCGGCGTGCTCGGCGCCACTGATGGCCTCGATCCACAGCCGGTGCGGATCGACGATCTCGAACAGGGTTTCACGCGTGGTGACGACCTGCCCGGCACGTACGTTGGCGACGGAGATGACGCCCGCCACCGGCGCCTTCAGCGCGATGCGCTCGGCATCCTTTGGCGCCAGCACGCGCTGCTGCTCGCGCAGCGCATCGAGCTCGGCGCGCGTGTCGTCGATCTCGCGCTGGGCGACGACGCTGGCGATGCGCGTGAGGCGCGCCAGCTTCTGCTCGGCGATTTTCAGCTTGCCCGCGACCTCCGCTGTGAGCTGCTGCATCGTACCCAGATCGGCGATGGGAATGTTCGGCGACAGGTAGGCGAGGATCTCGCCGGCCTCGACGCGCTGGCCGATGTGGGAGATGCCGCGCTCCGCCAGCTCGATGCGGCCGTCCATGGGGGCCTGCACCTGACCGAACGAGGAGGGGTCGGATATGACGGTGCCGATCAGCTCGCGGCTGGGGTGCGCTTTTTGCTGCGTGGCGACGATGGTACGCACGTGCAGGAGCCGCTGCGTCGCCTTCGGCAGGTAGACGTCGCCGTCTGGCAGCCGGCGCGGGACATTGGCAGCGGCGGCAACGGCAGCGCCCGGCTCCCCGTGGGCGTGATCGTCGCCGCCATGCGCGCTGAGCGGCGCCGGGTGCGTGGCGAGCAGCGGCAGGGCCAGCAGCGCCAGCACCGCTAGCCGCTTGGGCCCGCTCGCCGTGTGTCGAGACGCGGGCTCGGCATCGGATATCGGCCGTGGACGCAAGGCAAAGGCGAGGACGAAGCCAACTGCGGCCGCAAACCCCGCAATCATCCAGGTCGATGGCGCACCAAGCAGCGCCGCCAGCGTGACGTCCGCTGCCGTCTCGGCAGCCGTGGCAGCCGCGATCTGCAGCGTTCCCGCCAGCACGCTCTTGGCGCCGTCCGCCGCGATGTCGAATGCCACGGCTTTGCTGCCGGGCTCGTCGGCCCACGGTGCGGCGAGCGTATAGGTGCCCGGCGCGCCCGGAGCCGCGGAGCCGGCGGCGATGCCGTCGACCTTCACCGTGATCGCCGCGCCGGAGACGGGCGCGTTGGTATCGTGACTGTCGAGGTAGATCGTCAGCGTGCGGCCGCTGACGAGCGCTACCAGCTCGAATTTGCCGTCGTCGATCTCGACCTGCGGGACGGGCCCCGCCGCCGCGGCCGCCGGCTCGTCCTCGTGTGCGTGATCGTCGCCGCCGTGCGCCAGCGCGCCGCCAGCCAGAAAAAGCAGGGCCGTGATCGTCGTCAGAATGCGGGTCATTGCTACCGTCCCGAAGCCTCGTGAGCATCGTGGTCGGCGCGTCGGGCAGCGACGGCGAACTGCCGCCGCCAGCCGTATGCAGGACGTCAGAAGGGCACGGCCCAAATTCGTCGAGCGACGCGCTGACCGGTGAGCGCACCGCGAACGGTGCGCGTCAGCTCAGGCGGCTCGCGGCGGGCGTAGCGGGGGGCTCGATAGCTGGCCGTAGGGCACGGCGCCGTTACGCTCGAAGCGCATCTGGCGGCAATCGGTCGTCGGCGCAGCGCCGACCGCGCTCACGAGAATGGCCGTCGCGGCGCAGCAGTGAGCATGCACGTGCGTGCACCCGTGATCCTGTCCGGGCGGGAGCGTCCGGTCGTGATCGGCGCCCGCGAGCTGCACGTTCTTGGCGTCGGCATCGGGGGCGACCTCGTGCATGTGCTCGTGCACGAACGCATGCGCGGCGGCAAACTGCGGCGCGTGCAGGATGGGCAGCTCGCTGCCGCCGAGCATGGCCACGGCGAAGAGTGCCGCGATCACGATCTGTTTGACGATCCGGGTCACCGCCTCAACAGAGCCGCATCGGGTGGGTCCGTCAAGTGGGCGGCGCGCGGTAAATATTCGGCAAGCGTCATTTGACGGCCAAAGTAGAGTTTCCATGTCTAAGGGGCGGCCAGCCGACGCGAGAGCCGCGACCAGCCGTCAATTTAGAGGAACGAGGACCCAATGAAATTTCCAGCGGCCAGCCGTGTCATGCTCGCGGCGCTCGCCGTCGCCCTTGCCGGTCCGGCGATGGCGCACGGCTTCGACGACTGCACCAAGGAGCCGAAGGAGAAGTGGAAGCCCCAGGCAGAGGCCGAGGCGGCCGCCACGGCTGCCGGCTACACGGTGACGCGATCGAAGATCGACGGATCCTGCTACGAGGTCTACGCCAAGGACAAGGATGGCAACAAGTTCGAGCTGTTCTACAACCCGGTCGATCTGCAGCTCGTCAAGAAGCAGGACGACTGATATCGCGGCGGAGCATCGCGAGGCGGCAAGCCGATCGCCGCCTCGCGTCCTGCTTTGACGTCCCGTTTGCAATCGCCGGCCTAAGCTCGGTCATGTCCAAGCTCGCCAAGCGCATGTCGGTGATGCAATTCGACGGCGTCGGCCGGCCGCTGCGCCCGGCGACCCGCGCCGTCAATCCGCCGACAGGCCGCAACGTCCTGGTCGAGATCGGCGCGTGCGGCATTTGCCGCACGGATCTGCACGTGCTCGACGGCGACCTGCGGCATCCGAAGCGCAATGTCATCCCCGGACACGAGGTCATCGGCCGCGTCGTCGCGCGCGGGCCCGAGGCGCGCGGCTTCAAACTTGGCGACCGCGTAGGCGTGCCGTGGCTCGGCTTCACCTGCGGACGCTGCCGCTTCTGCCGCTCCGGCCGCGAGAACCTGTGCGAGAAGCCGAAGTTCACCGGCTACACGCTCGACGGCGGCTACGCCGACTACATCACGGCCGATTCCCACTACGCGTTCGCGATCCCGCCGATGTACACCGACGCCGAGGCCGCGCCGCTGATGTGTGCGGGGCTGATCGGCTACCGCTGCTGGAAGCTGGTGCAGGATGCGCACAGGCTCGGCATCTATGGCTTCGGCGCCGCCGCGCACATCGTCGCGCAGCTCGCGGTCTTCGCCGGACAAGAGGTCTACGCCTTCACGCGCGAGGGCGATGCCGCCGCACAGCGCCTCGCGCGTTCGCTCGGCGCGGCGTGGGCGGGAGCGTCCGAGGAGATGCCGCCAAGGCTGCTCGACGGCGCCATCGTGTTCGCGCCGGTGGGCGGCCTGGTGCCGCTTGGCCTGGCGGCGCTGGACCGGGGCGGAACATTGGTGCTCGGCGGCATCCATATGTCGGAGATACCGGCATTCTCCTATGACCTGCTGTGGGAGGAGCGCGTGGTGCGCTCGGTCGCCAACCTGACGCGGCAGGACGCGATCGAATTTCTGGAGCTGGCGCCGCGCGTGCCCATCCGCCCGCACGTCACCACCTATCCGCTGTCGGACGCGAACGCGGCAATTAAGGTTCTGCGCGGCGGCAAGCTGGTGGGCGCGGCCGTGCTGTTGCCACCCGGGCGCGGCGATGCGGCAGCGACCGCAATGCGCCGCCGCCGGTAGCGCGCATCGCGCAGTCCACTGCGGTGAACGCGCTAAGCGCGCCGTCCGCGATACGCGGCTGCGAGACGCGCCTGCCGCTTGCGGAACCAGATGACGATGCCCGTCGCCGACAGGATGGCGACGACGATGCCCATCACCGAGAGCAGGATGCGCCCGGGCACTCCGGCGATGCGCCCCGAGTGCAGCGGGAACTGGAGCTGCATGAAAATGTCCGCGGCGGTCCCTTCCCAGGGAACGCGTCCGCCCGCCAGAGCGCCCGTCCTGCCGTCGACGAACAGCATGTTGACGCCCATGCCGCCGCTGCCGTGGTCGTCGCCCGGTTCGAAGAACATGACGGCATAGAGCCCATGCTGCTGCCCGTAGTAGGCGCTGCCGGCGGGCTGCGTCCACCCGCGCCGCGCCGCCTCCTGCTTGGCCGTGTCGATGGCGGCAGCGTAGGAGATGTTCGGGGCGATGGGCTTGTTCAACGGCGTCGGCGTGCGATCGTCGAAGGCGTCCGGCGTCAGCGAGGACAGGGAGCTGAGGATCGGCCGCACGACCTCGGTGCTGAGGTTCATCGACACCGACGTGAAGGCGATGACGAACAGCATCGCCCAAAGCCACAGGCCGAAGGCGCGGTGAACGTCGAAATTGATGCGATAGGCACTGGCACCGCGCTTGATCTGCCAGGCGGGCTTCCAGCGCTGCCACCATGTCCGGCGCCCGGCAGACGCAGGTATGTCGTCTAGCACCGCGTCGCTGACGGCGGCGCCGGCCGACACGTTTCGACGTACGCGCTGGGGCAGCGTCAGGTAGAAGCCGACGAAGCAATCGAACAGCCAGACGATGCCGACGATGCCCATGAACCACACGCCCCAATTGTCGATGTTGGCGACGGTGGGAAAGTGCATCGAGTAGTGCAGCTTGTAGAGGAACGGCAGCAGGTTCTCGCTGTCGAGCGAGATGCGCCCCCAATAGCGCTTGCCGACGATCTCGCCCGTTGCCGGCTCGACGAACGCCTGGTTGTAGTCGAGCGGGTAGAGCTCGCCCGTCGCCGGATCGATGCGCGGCTCGACGCTCAGCTCGGCGGTGTGGCCAGGCTCGTAGGCGAGCGGCAGCATCGTGACCTTCGCCGTCGGGTCCGCCTTCTCGAGTTTGTCGACGAGATCCAGCGGCGGTAGCAGCGCGGCGTTCGGATCTGTGACGCGCCTGTCGTAGAGATGCGGGTTGAGCCACTCGTCGAGTTCGTGATCCCACGAGATGACGGCGCCCGTCAGGCCGGCGATAAACAGGAAGACGGCAATGAACAGTCCGGCCCAGCGATGGATGAGCACGAAAATATTGCGCATGGTCCCCCGGAATAAGACTGGCGTGCGCCGCTGTTTAACCTGACGGCAGTTATCCAGTTTTCAGTGGCGCTCGCAACCCCGTGGGTCATCTCCCGCAATGTTTGGTGGTGATCCCGCGACGATCGTGCGCGCTGACGCGGAAGCGATCACCGCGCGTTGATGCCATCGCCCGGCGGGCGTCGACATCGGCCTGCCGGACGACTACGAAATTGAACGTTTGACCGCGCGGCGCGATGCGCTAGAAAGCGCGCCACCGGCGGACACGCGGGTGTAGCTCAATGGTAGAGCAGCAGCCTTCCAAGCTGAATACGAGGGTTCGATTCCCTTCACCCGCTCCAATCCCCAAGCGCTCGTCATGTGAATATCTGGACTGGCCCCGCCGTCAGGCTACATTGCCTATCCGGCCATGTGGGGGGCGCAGATGCTGGTAGTTACGACCAACGATCTTCCGGGCTTCAGGGTCGTTAAGCACCTTGGCGTCGTCCGCGGGCTGACGGTGCGGTCGCGCAGCGTGATCGGCAATATCGGGGCCGCCGTGCAGATCTTTTTTGGCGGCAATATCACTCTATATACACGGCTGGCGGAGCAGGCCCGCCAGGAAGCCTACGACCAGCTCATCGATCACGCTCAGGCCATGGGCGCCAACGCCGTTCTCGCCATGCGCTACGACGCCAACGAGATCGCGGCGGCAGTGACCGAGGTTCTGGCCTATGGAACGGCGGTCGTCGTCGAGCCGGCTCCCTGAACGGGCTCGCGACAAATCCGTCACGGGCAAGTGACAAAGGGGAAAAGTTCGGCTAAGTATGCCGCCCCCGTGGGAGCGTGCGCGCGCTTTTCCGCGAAAAAGGGGTGTAGCTCAATTGGTAGAGCGTCGGTCTCCAAAACCGAAGGTCGGGGGTTCGAGACCCTCCGCCCCTGCCAAATTCTTTTTGTCGCATCCGTGCAGAGGGCGCCGGATGTGCCAACGACCGGCGCTTGGGGTGCGTCAGGTTGTCGCATGGCGCCCGGGAAAGTCGATTTGATGGCCAAATACAACCCGGTCGAGTTTATTCAGGAGGTTCGCCAGGAAGTCTCCAAGGTCACTTGGCCAACCTGGAAAGAGGTGTGGATCACCACCCTCATGGTCATCATCATGGTCAGTGTTGCCGCGGTTTTCTTCCTCATCACGGATCAAGCGCTCGGGTACCTCGTCCGGCTGGTGCTGGGCGGGGGCCGCTGAACCGGAGCTTTAACCTAGTGTCGACCCAAGTTGCGCAGACGCGCCCTGAAAGAGCGGCAATGGCGAAGCGCTGGTACATCGTGCATGCCTACACGAACTTCGAGCGCAAGGTGGCCGATGCCATTCGCGAGCGTGCCAAGGCGGCGGGCCTCGATCATCTGTTCGAGGAGGTGCTCGTGCCCACCGAGGAGGTGGTCGAGGTAAAGCGCGGCCGCAAGGTGCAGGCGGAGCGCAAATTCCTTCCGGGCTACGTGCTCGTGAAGATGGAGATGACCGACCCGGCGTTTCTTCTCATCAAGAACACGCCCAAGGTCACCGGGTTTCTCGGCGCGGAAAACAAGCCGATGCCGATCTCGGAGGATGAGGCGATGCGCATCCTCCACCAAGTCAAGGAAGGCGTGGAGCGGCCGAAGCCGTCGATCACGTTCGAGGTGGGCGAGCAGGTGAAGGTCGCCGACGGTCCGTTCGCCTCCTTCCAGGGCCACGTCGAAGAGGTCGACGAGGAGCGCTCGCGGCTCAAGGTTGCCGTGTCGATCTTCGGCCGGCCGACGCCGGTCGAACTCGAGTTCGGCCAAGTGGAGAAGGTGCCGGCCTAGCGGCTCGCAGCTCACGGATTTCGGCAGACGGGCTGACGCTCATCTGCCTGCCAACCCCGCAAGGACAGCCTCCCGCGAGGCCTCCCTGCGGAAAACCGCGGGAGGGCCGGATCGGCCCGTCAGACCGCTAACCCTGGGAAGGAAAGCCCCTTCCCGTCAAGTGCTAAGGGGAGACCATGGCAAAGAAAATTGACGGCTACATCAACTTGCAGGTGCCGGCGGGGGCGGCCAATCCCTCGCCGCCCATCGGACCCGCGCTCGGCCAGCGCGGCGTCAACATCATGGAGTTCTGCAAGTCGTTCAACGCCAAGACGAAGGACCTGGAGCAGGGCACGCCCATTCCGGTGAAGATCACGGTCTACTCGGACCGCTCCTTCACCTTCGAGATGCGCACGCCGCCTGCGACCTTCCTCATCAAGAAGGCCGCCGGCATGAAGCCGACCGGCAAACCGGGCTCGGGCTCCAAGAACCCCGGCCGCGACGTTGCCGGCAAGATCAGCATGGCTCAGCTGCGCGACATCGCGAAGGTCAAGATGAAGGACATGAACACCGACGATCTCGAGCAGGCGACGCGCACGATCGCCGGTTCCGCCCGCTCGATGGGCCTTCAGGTGACGGAGTAAGCGGCAATGGCAACGAAACTCAGCCCTGAGGCAATCAAAGAGACGCGTCTTGCCGGCGGCAAGCGCATGGCGGCGGTGAGCAAGAACCTCGACCGCGATCAGGCTTACTCCGTCGAGGAGGCCGTGAAGCTGGTCAAGGAGCGCGCCAAGGCGAAGTTCGACGAGACGATCGAGGTCGCCATGAACCTCGGCGTCGATCCCAAGCACGCCGATCAGCTCGTGCGCGGCGTCTGCAACCTGCCGAACGGCTCCGGCCGCACGGCGCGTGTCGCCGTGTTCGCGCGCGGTGCCAAGGCCGATGAGGCCAAGGCTGCCGGTGCCGATGTCGTCGGTGCCGAGGATCTCGTCGATCAGGTGTCGAAGGGCACGATCAATTTCGATCGCTGCATCGCGACGCCCGACATGATGGGCCTCGTCGGCCGGCTCGGCAAAGTGCTCGGTCCCCGCGGCCTTATGCCCAACCCGCGCGTCGGCACGGTGACGATGGACGTCACCAACGCCGTCAAGGGTGCGAAGGGCGGCTCGGTGGAGTTCCGCGTCGAGAAGGCTGGCATCGTGCACGCCGGCGTCGGCAAGGCGAGCTTCACGGAGGGCGCGCTGGCCGAGAACATCAAGGCCTTCGTCGACGCCGTCGTGAAGGCGAAGCCGCCGGGCGCCAAGGGCACCTACGTGAAGAAGATTTCGATCAGCTCGACGATGGGGCCCGGGGTCAAGGTCGACTCCGCAAGCCTCGGCGGCGGGCAGGCCCTCGCCTAGGAGGGATTACCGATTCGCACGTCCCGCCTCGTGCGGGGCGCGCGATGTCCGGAGATCGGGGCGTCAAGCCGCGGCCTCCGGAAACTGTCCGAGACTGTGGGTGCACCGGGGATTCCACCCCGGCAGCTTAAGCCTCGAAAGAGGGCCTGCATGAGACAGGAGCGAACCCGGATTTCAGCTTTCCACAGGAGAGCGGTCAGCCGGTTTGAACCTGGGTCAGCACCGTGCCGCTTCGCGCGTCGCGGATGGACAGACAAAGCGTCGCCCGAGGCGAAAGTTCCGCCGACGGCGGCAAGGTGCAACCCGCGGAGCGGATGACACCGTTCCGTAAATTGGAGTGAGCAGGTGGATAGAGCCGCGAAACGTGAGCTCGTGACGTCGCTCAACACCGTGTTCAAGGACACGGGGTTGGTTGTCGTCGCCCACTATGCCGGGATGACGGTCGCTCAGCTCACCGAGTATCGCCAGAAGGTCAAGGCCGTTGGCGGCAAGGTGAAGGTGGCCAAGAACCGGCTGGCGAAGCTCGCGCTGAAGGACACTTCGTACGAGCCGATCAGCGATCTCTTCAAGGGGCAGACATGTCTTGCCTACTCGGAGGATCCGATCGCCGCTGCGAGGGCGTCGGTCGCATACGCCAAGGGGAACGACAAGCTCGTCATCCTTGGCGGCGCGATGGGCGCAACGGTCCTCGACGCGAACGGCGTCAAAGCGCTCGCCGAGCTGCCATCGCTGGACGAGCTCAGAGCCCAGCTCATCGGTCTCCTCAACGCGCCGGCGACGAAGATCGCCCGCACGATCCAGGAGCCGGGAGCACAGCTCGCACGCGTCATCCAGGCGAAGGCGTCACAGGGCGAGGCCGCTTAACGGCAAGGGCGGCGCCGCAAGGCGCCACGAAAGCTACGCGCAGTTTCACGACTGCATCAGTCATTAGGTTCAAACCGAAGGAATTAATACCATGGCCGATCTTTCGAAGATCGTTGACGACCTTTCCAGCCTGACCGTCCTGCAGGCGGCTGAGCTGGCCAAGCTGCTCGAGGAGAAGTGGGGCGTGTCGGCGGCTGCTGCCGTCGCCGTTGCCGCCGCTCCGGGCGCCGCCGCGGCGGCTCCTGCCGAGGAGCAGACCGAGTTCACCGTCATCCTCAAGGCCGGCGGCGACAAGAAGATCAACGTCATCAAGGAAGTCCGCGCCATCACGGGTCTTGGCCTCAAGGAAGCCAAGGACCTCGTCGAGGCCGGCGGCAAGACCGTGAAGGAAGGCGTGACCAAGGACGAGGCTGCCAAGCTGAAGAAGCAGCTCGAGGACCAGGGCGCGACCGTCGAAGTGAAGTAAGGCATGAGGCAGTGAGGCAGACGGCGGTAGCGCGGGCATTCCCCCTACTGCTGTCTGCCCACCGCCGATTGCTCACATTCCGGACGTCTCTCCGGAGGGTCTTTTTGAGGGTTCCGCAACCCTCAAACGGGCCTTCCGGCGAGCCGTTTAAAGGCTGAAGCGAGGGTTGGCGGCCCTCGCGATGCAGGCAGCAGCAGCGCGGGCCGTCACCTGCGCGATGAGAAGGAGCGAAAATGGCTGAGACGTTCAACGGCCGCAAGCGCATCCGGAAGAAATTCGGATCCATTCGTGAAGTCGCGGAGATGCCGAACCTCATCGAGGTTCAGAAAAGCTCCTACGACGACTTCCTGATGGTGAAGGAGCCCCCCGGCGGCCGTTCAGACGATCACGGTCTGCAGGCGGTGTTCAAGTCCGTATTCCCGATCTCGGATTTCTCGGGTCGCGCGACGCTCGAGTTCGTGCGCTACGAGTTCGAGCCGCCGAAGTACGACGTCGACGAGTGTATGCAGCGCGACATGACCTATTCGGCGCCGCTGAAGGTCAAGCTGCGTCTGATCGTGTTCGACGTGAACGAGGAGACGGGCTCCAAGTCGATCAAGGACGTCAAGGAGCAGGACGTCTACATGGGCGACATGCCGCTCATGACGTCGAATGGCACCTTCATCATCAACGGCACCGAGCGAGTCATCGTCTCGCAGATGCACCGTTCGCCGGGCGTGTTCTTCGATCACGACCGCGGGCGCACGCACGCCTCGGGCAAGCTGCTGTTCGCCGCGCGCATCATTCCCTATCGCGGCTCGTGGCTGGACTTCGAGTTCGACGCCAAGGACATCGTCTACGTGCGCATCGACCGTCGCCGCAAGCTGCCGGTGACGACGCTTCTCTATGCGCTCGGCCTCAACGACGAGGAAATTCTCGAGACCTTCTACAAGCACATCACCATCAAGGAATCGAAGCGCGGCTGGAAGATGCCCTTCGTGCCCGAGAAGATGCGCGGCATGACGCCGGCGGCCGACCTCGCCGACGCCAAGTCGGGCGAGGTGGTCGTGCGTGCGGGCGAGAAGATCACCGCCCGCAAGGCGCGTGAGCTGGCCGAAGGCGGCCTGAAGGAGGTGCTGGTTTCGTCCGACGATCTCGCCGGCCGCTACATCGCCGCCGACATCGTCGACCTGGAGACTGGCACCATCTTCGCCGAGGCGGGCGATGAGCTCGACGCGGAGCTGCTGGCCGAGCTGAAGGATCAGAAGGTCAAGGAATTCCCGATCCTCGACATCGACCACGTCAACATCGGACCGTTCATCCGCAACACGCTCAATATCGACAAGAACGCCAATCAGGACGAGGCGTTGATGGACATCTACCGGGTCATGCGGCCCGGCGAGCCGCCGACGATCGAGGCGGCGACCAACCTCTTCCATTCGCTGTTCTTCGATCCGGAGCGCTATGACCTCTCGGCCGTCGGCCGCGTGAAGATGAATATGCGTCTCGAGCTCGACGCGCCGGATACGATGCGCGTGTTGCGCCGCGAGGACATCCTCGCGGTCATCAAGACGCTTGTCGACCTGCGCGACGGCAAGGGCGAGATCGACGACATCGACCATCTCGGCAACCGGCGCGTGCGCTCGGTCGGCGAGCTGATGGAGAACCAGTATCGCGTCGGCCTGCTCCGCATGGAGCGCGCCATCAAGGAGCGCATGAGCTCGGTCGACATCGACACGGTGATGCCGCAGGACCTCATCAACGCCAAGCCGGCGGCGGCGGCGGTGCGCGAGTTCTTCGGCTCCTCGCAGCTCTCGCAGTTCATGGACCAGACGAATCCGCTGTCGGAGATCACCCACAAGCGGCGCCTGTCGGCGCTTGGCCCGGGCGGTCTGACGCGCGAGCGCGCCGGCTTCGAGGTGCGCGACGTGCATCCGACGCACTACGGCCGCATCTGTCCCATCGAGACGCCGGAAGGCCCGAACATCGGCCTCATCAACTCGCTGGCGACGTTTGCGCGCGTCAACAAGTACGGCTTCATCGAGAGCCCGTACCGCAAGGTCGTCAACGGCAAGCTGACCGATCAGGTCGTCTACCTGTCGGCCATGGAGGAGATGCGCCATCACGTTGCGCAGGCGAACGCCGAGATCGACTCCAAGGGCAAGCTGACGGACGACCTCATCACCTGCCGCTACCAGGGCGACGTGCTCCTGGTGCCGCAGGAGAAGGTCGACTACATCGACGTGTCGCCCAAGCAGCTCGTGTCGGTCGCCGCGGCGCTGATCCCGTTCCTCGAGAACGACGACGCCAACCGCGCGCTGATGGGCTCGAACATGCAGCGTCAGGCCGTGCCGCTCATCCGCGCCGAGGCGCCGCTCGTCGGCACCGGCATGGAGGAGGTCGTGGCGCGCGATTCAGGCGCCGCCATCGCCGCCCGCCGCACGGGCGTCGTCGACCAGGTGGACGCCACGCGTATCGTCATCCGCGCGACGGAGGAGACCGATCCTTCCAAGCCGGGCGTCGACATCTACCGCCTGCGCAAGTTCCAGCGCTCGAACCAGAACACCTGCATCAACCAGCGTCCGCTGGTGCACGTGGGTGACGCGGTGCGGGCCGGCGACATCATCGCCGACGGTCCTTCGACCGACCTCGGCGACCTGGCGCTCGGCAAGAACGTGCTCGTCGCGTTCATGCCGTGGATGGGCTACAACTTCGAGGACAGCATCCTGCTCTCCGAGCGTGTCGTCTCCGACGACATCTTCACCTCGATCCACATCGAGGAATTCGAGGTGATGGCCCGCGATACCAAGCTCGGGCCTGAGGAGATCACGCGCGACATTCCGAACGTTTCGGAAGAGGCGCTGAAGAACCTCGACGAGGCGGGCATCGTCTACATCGGCGCCGAAGTGAATCCGGGCGACATCCTCGTCGGCAAGATCACGCCGAAGGGCGAGAGCCCGATGACGCCGGAGGAGAAGCTGCTGCGCGCCATCTTCGGCGAGAAGGCGTCCGACGTGCGCGACACCTCGCTGCGGCTGCCGCCCGGCGTCGCCGGCACGGTCGTCGAGGTGCGCGTGTTCAATCGCCACGGCGTCGAGAAGGACGAGCGTGCGATGGCGATCGAGCGCGAGGAGATCGAGCGGCTCGCCAAGGACCGCGACGACGAGATGCAGATCCTCGATCGCAACGTCTACGCGCGGCTCAAGGAGGCTCTCGTCGGCAAGGAAGTGTCGAAGGGCCCGAAGACCGCCCGCAAGGGCACGCACATCTCCGAGGACATCCTCGATGAGGTGCCGCGCAGCCATTGGTGGGAGTTCGGCCTCAAGGACGAGAAGTCCCAGGCCGAGATCGAGGCCATCAACAAGCAGTACGAGGAAGCCAAGAAGAGCCTCGAGCGCCGCTTCGTCGACAAGGTCGACAAGCTGCAGCGCGGCGACGAGCTGCCTCCCGGCGTGATGAAGATGGTCAAGGTCTTCGTCGCCGTGAAGCGCAAGATCCAGCCGGGCGACAAGATGGCCGGCCGTCACGGCAACAAGGGCGTCGTGTCGATGATCGTGCCGTGCGAGGACATGCCGTTCCTCGAGGACGGCACGCACGTCGACGTGGTGCTGAACCCGCTGGGCGTGCCTTCGCGCATGAACGTCGGGCAGATCCTCGAGACGCATCTCGGCTGGGCCTGCCGCGGCCTCGGCCGCGCCATCGACGAGGCGCTGGAGAAGTGGCACGAGAGCGGCGAGGCCAAGGAGCTGCGCGAGAGAATGGCGCAGGTCTACGGCAAGGACGAGATCAAGGCGAACATCAAGGACGATGAGCTCGTCGAGGTCGCCGAGAAGCTGACGAAGGGTGTGCCGATCGCGACGCCGGTGTTCGACGGCGCCAAGGAGGCCGACATCGTCGACATGCTCAACCTTGCGGGCTTCGATTCCTCGGGTCAGGTGCGCCTGTTCGACGGACGTACCGGTGAGCCGTTCGATCGCAAGGTCACGGTCGGCTACAAGTACATCCTGAAGCTGCACCACCTTGTCGACGACAAGATCCACGCACGCTCCATCGGCCCGTACTCGCTCGTCACCCAGCAGCCGCTGGGCGGCAAGGCGCAGTTCGGCGGCCAGCGCTTCGGCGAAATGGAGGTGTGGGCGCTCGAGGCCTACGGTGCCGCCTACACGCTGCAGGAGATGCTGACCGTGAAGTCGGACGACGTGGCCGGCCGCACGAAGGTCTACGAAGCCATCGTGCGCGGCGACGACACGTTCGAAGCGGGCGTGCCGGAGAGCTTCAACGTCCTCGTCAAGGAGATGCGGGCGCTTGGCCTCAACGTCGAGCTGGAGAACGCCGCGGTTGCCACCATCGCGCCTCCGGAGGAGGAGCCGACGGCGCAGCCGCAGCTTCCGCCCGCCGCCGAGTGATCGCTTGAGACTTTGTCCGGGGCCCTCCGGGGCCCCGGGCACCGCGCGCCAGGCGCGCGATCAGAACCAGGGCTCAGTCGCGCCAGAGCCCGCATTGCGAGGATGCCCCACCGGTCCTCGCGCTGACACGGGGCGAAGGCCGCCGCGCCCCGAATGGAGAGATGGATGAACGAGATTACAAACCTGTTCAAGACGCAAGCGCCGCTTCCGACCTTCGATCAGATCAAGATCTCCATCGCGAGTCCTGACGACATCCTGTCGTGGTCGTTCGGCGAGATCAAGAAGCCCGAGACCATCAACTACCGCACGTTCAAGCCCGAGCGTGACGGTCTCTTCTGCGCCCGCATCTTCGGTCCGATCAAGGACTACGAGTGCCTGTGCGGCAAGTACAAGCGCATGAAGTACAAGGGCCTGATCTGCGAGAAGTGCGGCGTCGAGGTGACGCTGGCCAAGGTGCGCCGCGAGCGCATGGGCCACATCGAGCTCGCCGCCCCCGTCGCGCACATCTGGTTCCTGAAGTCGCTGCCCTCGCGCATCGGCTTGCTGCTCGACATGCCGCTGAAGGATCTCGAGCGCGTTCTCTACTTCGAGAACTACATCGTGATCGAGCCGGGCATCACCGCCTTCCGCGAGAAGCAGCTTCTCTCGGAGGAGGAGTACAACCGCGCGCTCGACGAGCACGGACCGGACAGCTTCACCGCCGGCATCGGCGCCGAGGCCATCCGCGACATGCTGTCGGCGATGGACCTGCCGAAGATTCGCGACGACCTGCGCCAGGAGATCGCCGAGGCGACGACCGACCTCAAGCCGAAGAAGCTCGGCAAGCGCCTCAAGGTCATCGAGGCGTTCATCGAGTCCGGCAACCGGCCGGAGTGGATGATCCTCACCGTCGTGCCGGTCATCCCGCCCGAGCTGCGTCCGCTGGTGCCGCTAGACGGCGGCCGCTTCGCCACGTCCGACCTCAACGACCTCTATCGTCGCGTCATCAACCGCAACAACCGCCTGAAGCGGCTGATGGAGCTGCGCGCGCCGGACATCATCATCCGCAACGAGAAGCGCATGCTGCAGGAGGCGGTCGACGCTCTGTTCGACAACGGCCGCCGCGGCCGCGTCATCACGGGTGCCAATAAGCGTCCGCTGAAGTCGCTGGCCGACATGCTGAAGGGCAAGCAGGGCCGCTTCCGCCAGAACCTGCTCGGCAAGCGCGTCGACTACTCCGGCCGCTCGGTGATCGTCGTCGGTCCCGAGCTGAAGCTGCACCAGTGCGGCCTGCCGAAGAAGATGGCGCTCGAGCTGTTCAAGCCGTTCATCTACGCCAAGCTGCAGGCCCAGGGCCAGGCGGCGACGGTGAAGCAGGCGAAGAAGCTCGTCGAGAAGGAGAAGGGCGAGGTCTGGGATATCCTCGACGACGTGATCCGCGAGCACCCCGTGCTGCTGAATCGCGCGCCGACCCTGCACCGTCTCGGCATTCAGGCGTTCGAGCCGACCCTCATCGAGGGCAAGGCCATTCAGCTGCATCCGCTCGTCTGCGCGGCCTTCAACGCCGACTTCGACGGCGATCAGATGGCCGTGCACGTGCCGCTGTCGCTGGAGGCGCAGCTCGAGGCCCGCGTGCTGATGATGTCGACCAACAACATCCTGCATCCGGCCAACGGCTCGCCGATCATCGTGCCGTCGCAGGACATCGTGCTCGGACTCTACTATCTCTCGATCATTCGCGACGGGGAGCCGGGCGAGGGCATGCTGCTGGGCTCGGTCTCGGAGGCGCGCCATGCGCTCGAGGCAGGCGCCGTCAGCCTGCACGCCAAGGTCAAGGGCCGCTTCACGACCACGGACGAGAACGGCAACACGGTCATCGAGGTGCTCGACACCACGCCGGGCCGCATGATCCTTGCCGAGCTGCTGCCCAAGAAGTCGAACGTCAAGCCCTCGCTGGTCAATCAGCTCCTGACCAAGAAGGCCATCTCCGGCATGATCGACGCCGTCTACCGCAACTGCGGTCAGAAGGAGACGGTGATCTTCTGCGACCAGATCATGGCGCTCGGCTTCAAGCACGCGTTCAAGGCCGGCATCTCGTTCGGCAAGGACGACATGCTCATTCCGGACAGCAAGACCAAGATCGTCGCGCAGACGACCGAGATGGTGCGCGAGTTCGAGCAGCAGTACAACGACGGCCTCATCACGCAGCTCGAGAAGTACAACAAGGTCGTCGACGCCTGGTCGAAGTGCACCGACCAGATCGCCAAGGAGATGATGGAGCGCATCTCGACCGTCCAGAAGGACAAGGACGGCCGCGAGCAGCAGATCAACTCTGTCTACATGATGAGCCACTCCGGTGCGCGCGGCTCGCCGGCGCAGATGAAGCAGCTCGCCGGCATGCGCGGCCTGATGACCAAGCCCTCGGGCGAGATCATCGAGACGCCGATCATCTCCAACTTCAAGGAAGGCCTGTCGGTGCTCGAGTACTTCAACTCGACGCATGGCGCCCGTAAGGGCCTCGCCGACACCGCCTTGAAGACGGCCAACTCCGGCTACCTGACGCGCCGTCTCGTGGACGTGGCGCAGGACGCGATCATCTTCGAGGAGGATTGCGGCACCGACAAAGGCATCAGCGTGCAGGCCGTGGTCGATGCCGGCCAGGTCATCGTCTCGCTCGCTGCCCGCGTGCTGGGCCGCACGGCTGCCGAGGACATCGTCGATCCGGCCGATCACTCGACCGTGCTGGTGAAGAACGGCGAGCTGATCGAGGAGCGCCATGCCGAAGCGCTGGAGAAGGCGCAGGTGCAGGAGGTGCGCATCCGCTCGGTGCTGACCTGCGAGACGGTAACGGGCGTCTGCGGCAAGTGCTACGGGCGCGATCTGGCTCGCGGAACGCCGGTCAATATCGGCGAGGCTGTCGGCGTCATCGCCGCCCAGTCCATCGGCGAGCCGGGCACGCAGCTTACCATGCGCACGTTCCACATCGGCGGCACGGCGAACGTCGTCGACTCTTCGTTCATCGAGTCGAACTTCAACGGCACCGTGAAGATCAAGAACCCGGCCGTCGTCAAGGACAGCCAGGGCCGTGAAGTGGCGATGACGCGCACGATGTCGCTCGCCATCGTCGACCAGAGCGGCAAGGAGCTCGCCATCCTCAAGGTGCCGTACGGCGCACGCGTGCACGTGAAGGAAGGCGACACCGTCAAGCGCGGCACCAAGCTCGCCCAGTGGGATCCCTACACCCGCCCGATCCTCACCGAGGTGACCGGCAAGGTGGACTTCGAGGACCTCATCGAAGGCGCGTCGGTGCGTGAGCAGACGGACGAGATGAAGGGCACCACCAATCGCGTCATCGTCGATTGGCGAGCGTCCCCGCGCTCGGCCGACCTCAAGCCCGCTATCGTCGTCAAGGATGGCAAGGGCAGGCCCATCAAGGTGTCCCGCGGCGGCGATGCCCGCTATCTGCTGCCCGTCGACGCCATTCTGTCGGTGGAGCCGGGTGCAGAGGTGAAGGCGGGCGACGTGCTGGCGCGTATCCCGACCGCCTCGGCGCGCTCGGGCGACATCACCGGCGGTCTGCCGCGCGTTGCCGAGCTGTTCGAGGCCCGGCGCCCCAAGGATCACGCGATCATCGCGGAGATCTCGGGCACCATCGAGTTCGGCAAGGACTACAAGAACAAGCAGCGCATCACGATCAAGCCCGACGAGGACGGTGCCGAGCCCGTGGAATACCTCATTCCGCGCGGCAAGAGCTTGGCCGTCCAACACGGCGACCGCATCGAGCGCGGCGACTTCGTGTACGACGGCCATCCGGCGCCGCACGACATCCTTGCCATCAAGGGCGTCGAGGAGCTGGCCAACTACCTGATCAACGAGATTCAGGACGTCTACCGGCTGCAGGGCGTGACCATCAACGATAAGCATATCGAGGTGATCGTCCGGCAGATGCTGCAGAAGGTCGAGGTGAGCGACGCCGGCGACACCGAGCTCATCAAGGGTGAGCAGCTGGATCGCATCGAGCTGGACGAGATCAACGCCAGGATGACGGAGGCCGGCAAGAAACCGGCGGTCGCTAGCCCGGTGCTGCTCGGCATCACCAAGGCGTCGCTGCAGACGCGGTCGTTCATCTCGGCGGCGTCGTTCCAGGAGACCACGCGCGTGCTCACCGATGCTGCCGTCAACGGCAAGATCGACACGCTCGAGGGCCTCAAGGAGAACGTCATCGTCGGCCGGCTCATTCCGGCCGGCACCGGCGGCGCCCTGCGGCGTCTGCGCAAGATCGCCCAGAAGCGCGACGAGCTCATCGCCCGCGAGCAGGCCAAGGTGGACGCCGAGAAGGCGCTCGCCGGACCGGGTGCAGGCCCGGTGCGCCGTCGCCGCCGGACGGCCGAGGAGGCCGTGGAGTAACGCCGGCCTCATGCTGGTTAAGAAGCGCGGCCGCCCGGTGCGGCCGCGCTTTTTTGCTGCCGAACGCCGCGGATCGGGCGAGCATGTTTTTCCACGTGCCCCGCATCGCAAAAAATTATCTGTGCGGTGTTGACCGGATTCGGCAGGCTGTATATAGCTCTCGCACTCTCACGGTAGGTGGTAGGTCATTTCGCGTCCATTCATTCCGGAACGCTTGACCTAAACGCTGCCGTCGCAAAGCAGAGGACAAATTCGGACCAAGATCTGCGGCTCGAGCAGGGCACGCATGATCCTCTGGTTTTTTCGTGTCGGGCACGCGCCTTAGGGGTGTGAGCTTGGCAGGTTCGGTTTGGCGCATCCATCGAGATGGAAAGCGTCAGCCGGGCAAGTGGTGGACGGAAGAGGCGCATGCCGACGATACAACAGTTGATCCGGAAGCCCCGGACTCAGAAGACGTACCGCGAGAAGTCGCGCCACATGGAGGCGTGCCCGCAGAAGCGTGGCGTGTGCACGCGCGTCTACACGACGACGCCGAAGAAGCCGAACTCCGCGCTCCGCAAGGTCGCCAAGATCCGTCTCACCAACGGCTACGAGGTGATCGGCTACATCCCCGGCGAGGGCCATAACCTGCAGGAGCACTCCGTCGTGCTCATCCGCGGCGGCCGCGTCAAAGACCTTCCGGGCGTCCGCTATCACATCATCCGCGGCGTGCTCGACACCCAGGGCGTCGCCGACCGTAAGCAGCGCCGCTCGAAATACGGTGCAAAGAGACCGAAGTGATCGCCCACGGGCGGTCTGGTCCGCGGCAGGCGCGGACGCCATGGGCCGGTAAGTCGGCCCATTGTCATTGAGAGAATTGCAGCGAAGGGCTGAAGAGAAATGTCCCGTCGTCACAGTGCCGAGAAGCGCGTCGTCAATCCGGATCCGAAATTCGGCGACCTCGTCATCTCCAAGTTCATGAACGCCGTGATGGAGCAGGGCAAGAAGTCGGTTGCCGAGCGCATCGTGTACGGCGCCTTCGAGCGCATGGAGCAGAAGGCGAAGTCGGATCCCGTGCAGCTCTTCCGCGCCGCTCTCGACAACGTCATGCCCGCGGTCGAGGTTCGCTCACGTCGCGTCGGCGGCGCCACCTATCAGGTGCCGGTAGAGGTGCGCCCCGAGCGTCGCCAGGCGCTGGCCATTCGCTGGCTGATCACCGCTGCCCGCGCGCGCAACGAGAACACGATGGTCGACCGTCTGTCGGGCGAATTGCTCGACGCCGCCAACAATCGCGGCACGGCGGTCAAGAAGCGGGAAGACACCCACAAGATGGCGGAGGCGAACCGCGCCTTCTCCCATTACCGCTGGTGATCGGATCGGAGCGCTGAAGCATGGCCCGCGAATACGACATCAAGGACTACCGCAACTTCGGCATCATGGCCCACATCGATGCTGGAAAGACGACGACGACCGAGCGGATCCTTTACTACACCGGCAAGTCCTACAAGATCGGCGAGGTCCACGACGGCGCCGCGACCATGGACTTCATGGATCAGGAAGCCGAGCGCGGCATCACCATCACGTCGGCCGCGACCACCTGTTTCTGGAAGGGTCGCGACGGCAAGATGCGCCGTCTGAACATCATCGACACGCCAGGCCACGTCGACTTCACCATCGAGGTTGAGCGCTCGCTGCGCGTGCTCGACGGCGCCGTTTGCGTTCTGGACTCCAACCAGGGCGTCGAGCCGCAGACCGAGACCGTCTGGCGCCAGGGCGACAAGTACGGCGTGCCGCGCATCATCTTCGCCAACAAGATGGATAAGACCGGCGCCGACTTCTACATGTGCGTCAACGACATCAAGGAGAAGCTTGGTGCGCGTCCGGTGCCGGTCCAGATTCCGATCGGCGCGGAGAGCGCATTCGCCGGTGTCGTCGACCTCATCACGATGAAGGCCTACGTCTGGGACGGCGACGGCAAGGACGCGAAGATGACCGAGCAGGAGATTCCTGCCGATCTTCAGGACCGCGCCGCCGAGTTCCGCGCCGCCATGATCGAAGCCGCCGTCGAGATGGACGACACGGCGATGGAGGGCTACCTCGAAGGCAAGGAGCCCGACGCCGACACGCTGCGCAAGCTCATCCGCAAGGCGACGATCTCGACCGCCTTCTATCCGATGATGTGCGGCTCGGCATTCAAGAACAAGGGCGTGCAGCTGCTGCTCGACGCCGTCGTCGACTTCCTGCCTTCGCCCGCCGATCGCGAGGCGTTCAAGGGCATCGATCCGAAGACCGGCGAGCCGCTGCTGCGCAGGCCGTCGGACGAGGATCCGCTGTCGCTGCTCGCCTTCAAGATCATGAGCTTCGAGCACGTCGGCTCGATCACCTTCTGCCGCATCTATTCCGGCAAGCTGCAGAGCGGCATGGCACTGGCCAACACCACGCGCGACAAGAAAGAGCGCGTCGGGCGCATGTACCTGATGCACGCCGCCGACCGCGAGGAGATCAAAGAGGCCTATGCCGGCGACATCGTCGCTCTCTCGGGCCTCAAGGATACCCGCACCGGCGAGACGCTGTGCGATCCGCAGAAGCCGGTCCTGCTCGAGAAGATGGAGTTCCCGAACCCCGTCATCGAGATGAAGATCGAGCCGAAGACGAAGGTCGACCAGGAAAAGATGTCGATGGCGCTGTCGACGATGGCGCTCGAGGATCCGTCCTTCCGCGTCTCCGTCGATCAGGAGTCGGGCGAGACCATCCTCAAGGGCATGGGCGAGCTGCATCTCGACATCAAGGTCGACATCCTGAAGCGCACCTATGGCGTCGACGCCAACGTCGGTGCTCCGCAGGTTGCCTACCGCGAGACGCTCGTGCGTCCGACCGAGGTCGACTACACCCACAAGAAGCAGACGGGCGGCACGGGCCAGTTCGCGCGCGTCAAGTTCCGCATCGAGCCGAACGAGACGGGCAAGGGCAACGAGTTCGCCTCCGAGATCGTCGGCGGCACGGTGCCGAAGGAGTACATCCCGGGCGTCGAGAAGGGCGTGCAGTCGGTCTGGGACTCGGGTGTGCTCATCGGCTTCCCCGTGGTCGATACCAAGGTCACGCTGTATGACGGCGCGTTCCACGAGGTGGACTCGTCCGCGATCGCCTTCGAGATCGCCGCTCGCTCGGCCTTGAAGGAAGGTTTCGACAAGGCCGGCGTGAAGCTGCTCGAGCCGGTGATGGACGTCGAGGTGGTGACGCCGGGCGACTTCGTCGGCAGCGTCATCGGCGACATCAACTCCCGCCGTGGCCAGATCCGCAACCAGGAGATGCGTGGCAACGCCACCGTCATCCGCGCCTACGTGCCGCTCGCCAATATGTTCGGTTACGTGAGCCAGTTGCGGTCGATGAGCCAGGGGCGCGCATCCTACACCATGCAGTTCGCGCACTACGCCGACGTGCCGCGCAACGTGGCGGACGAGGTGAAGGCCAAGTACGCCTGACGACGACAACAGGATTGGGCGCGCCGCAGGGCGCGCCTCGTAGCGAAGACCCGGTCTCCAAGTGAGACTGACAACTTAAGTGGAGAGCCACGATGGCCAAGGCAAAATTCGAGCGGAACAAGCCGCACTGCAACATCGGCACGATCGGCCACGTCGATCACGGCAAGACGTCTTTGACCGCCGCGATCACGAAGGTGCTCGCCGAGCAGGGCAAGGCGCAGTTCACCGCTTACGACCAGATCGACAAGGCTCCCGAGGAGCGCGAGCGCGGTATCACGATCTCGACGGCTCACGTCGAGTACGAGACCGACAAGCGTCACTATGCGCACGTCGACTGCCCCGGCCACGCCGACTACGTGAAGAACATGATCACCGGCGCCGCGCAGATGGACGGTGCCATCCTCGTCGTGTCGGCCGCTGACGGCCCGATGCCGCAGACCCGCGAGCACATTTTGCTCGCCCGCCAGGTCGGCGTTCCGGCGCTCGTCGTGTTCCTCAACAAGGTCGACATGGTCGACGACCAGGAACTGATCGACCTCGTCGAGATGGAAGTGCGCGAGCTGCTGTCCTCCTACGAGTTCCCCGGCGACACCATCCCGATCGTCAAGGGCTCGGCCCTGATGGCGCTCGAGGACAAGAAGCCCGAGATCGGCAAGAACGCCATTCTCGAGCTGATGAATGCCGTCGACGACAACATCCCGCAGCCGGAGCGCCCGATCGACCAGCCGTTCCTGATGCCGATCGAGGACGTGTTCTCGATCTCGGGCCGCGGCACGGTCGTCACTGGCCGTATCGAGCGCGGCATCGTCAAGGTCGGCGAGGAAGTCGAGATCGTCGGCATCAAGGACACGCAGAAGTCCACCGTCACCGGCGTCGAGATGTTCCGCAAGCTGCTCGATCAGGGCCAGGCCGGCGACAACGTCGGCTGCCTGCTGCGCGGCATCGACAAGGAGGCCGTCGAGCGCGGCCAGGTGCTCTGCAAGCCCGGCTCCGTCAAGCCGCACAAGAAGTTCAAGGCCGAGGCCTACATCCTCACCAAGGAAGAGGGTGGCCGCCACACGCCGTTCTTCACCAACTACCGTCCGCAGTTCTATTTCCGCACCACCGACGTGACCGGCGTGGTGACGCTCCCCGAGGGCACGGAAATGGTCATGCCGGGCGACAACATCACCATCGACGTCGAGCTCATCACCCCGATCGCCATGGAGGAGAAGCTCCGCTTCGCCATCCGTGAAGGCGGCCGCACGGTGGGTTCTGGTGTCGTCGCAAAGATCGTCGAGTAAGGGCAAAAAGGCGAGGAAGCGCCCGGCTCGCGGGCGCTTCTTCCTTTTGAAAGAGTGCGGGACATGAACGGCCAGAACATTCGCATCCGGCTCAAGGCATTCGACCATCGTATCCTCGATGCCTCGACGCGGGAGATCGTCAACACGGCGAAGCGCACCGGCGCGGAAGTGCGCGGACCCATTCCGTTGCCGACGCGGTTCGAGCGGTTCACCGTCAACCGCTCGCCGCACATCGACAAGAAGAGCCGCGACCAGTTCGAGATGCGCACCCATAAGCGCCTCTTGGACATCGTCGACCCGACGCCGCAAACCGTCGATGCGTTGATGAAGCTCGACCTTGCCGCAGGTGTGGACGTCGAGATCAAGCTCTAAGGGCAATTGGGGCCGGCGGCAGTCGCTGAGTTCCGGGATTAAAGAAGGAAGGAATGCTCTCATGCGTTCCGGAGTGATCGCACAGAAGGTGGGCATGACCCGCATCTTCACGGACGCCGGGGAGCACATCCCCGTGACCGTGCTGAAGCTCGACAACGTGCAGGTTGTCGGTCATCGCACCAACGAGAAGAACGGCTACACCGCGCTCCAGCTCGGCGCCGGCACGCGCAGACCTTCGCGCCTCACCAAGGCCGACCGGCAGAACTTCGCCGTCGCCCAGGTCGAGCCGAAGCGCAAGCTCGTGGAGTTCCGCGTTACCCCCGAGAACCTCATCGAGGTGGGTGCGCAGATCACCGCCGACCATTTCGTCCCGGGCCAGTTCGTCGACGTGACGGGCACCAACCAGGGCAAGGGCTTCCAGGGTGCCATGAAGCGCTGGAACTTCGGCGGCCTGCGCGCCACGCACGGCGTGTCGCTCAGCCACCGCAGCCACGGCTCGACCGGTCAGCGCCAGGATCCCGGCAAGGTCTTCAAGGGCAAGAAGATGGCCGGCCACATGGGCTCGGAGCGCGTCACCACGCAGAACCTCGTGGTGGTGAAGACCGACGTCGATCGCGGCCTTGTGATGGTGCGCGGCGCCGTTCCCGGCAGCAAGGGCGGCTGGGTGCTGGTGCGCGACGCGGTCTTGAAGCAGCCGCACAAAGATGCCCCGCGTCCCGGCGCCTTCAAGGCGCGCAACGGCGCTGAGACATCCGCCGCGAAGGAGCAAGCGTGATGAAAGCCGATGTCACCACGCTCGGCGCGTCGAAGGCCGGCACGGTCGAACTCGCGGAGGCCATCTTCGGCCTGAAGCCGCGCCCCGACCTCATCCACCGCATGGTGCGCTACCAGCTCGCCAAGCGCCGCGCCGGCACGCACCACGCCCAGGACCGTTCCGAGGTGAACGTCACGGGCAAGAAGATGTACAAGCAGAAGGGCACCGGCGGTGCCCGTCACGGCGACAAGTCGGTCCCGCAGTGGCGCGGCGGCGGCAAGGCGTTCGGCCCCAAGCCGCGCGACCATGCCTTCGACCTGCCGAAGAAGGTCCGCGCGCTGGCGCTGCGCCACGCGCTGTCGGCCAAGGCGCAGGCGGGCGACATCGTCGTGCTCGACAAGGCGGAATCCCAGGACGGCAAGACCGCCGGCCTGCGCGACCAGTTCGCCAAGCTCGAGTGGACGAACGTGCTCATCATCGACGGCTCCGAGCTGCAGGCTGATTTCGTGCGCGCCGCCCGCAACGTGCCGAACGTCGACGTGCTGCCGATCCAGGGCATCAACGTTTACGACATCCTACGCCGGCGGAAGCTGGTGCTGACCAAGGCCGCCCTCGCCGCGCTCGAGGAGCGCTTCGCGGGTGCCGTGAACGGCGCTGGCGCCGAGGAGAGCAAGCGATGAGCAAGCGCAGCGCCTACGACGTCATCGTATCGCCGGTCATCACCGAGAAGTCGACGCTCGTCTCCGAGGCCAACCAGGTCATCTTCAATGTCGCTCCGAGGGCGACGAAGAAAGAGATCAAGGACGCCATCGAGACGCTCTTCAAGGTCAAGGTGAAGGCCGTCAACACGCTCGTCCGCAAGGGCAAGCTGAAGACCTTCAAAGGTCACCGTGCGCTGCAGAGCGACGCCAAGAAGGCGATCGTGACCCTGGTGGAAGGCCACCACATCGACATTGCGACGGGCCTCTAAGGATCCGGACCCGAGGAAACGACCATGGCACTGAAGACATTCCGCCCCACATCTCCCGGCCTGCGCCATCTGGTGCTGGTCGACCGTGCGCAGCTCTGGAAGGGCGCGCCGGTGAAGGTGCTGGTCGAAGGCAAGTCGAAGACGGGCGGCCGTAACAACGACGGCCGCATCACGACGCGCCACATCGGCGGCGGGCACAAGCGGTCCTATCGTCTCGTCGACTTCCGCCGTCGCCACTTCGATGTGCCGGGCAAGGTCGAGCGCATCGAGTACGATCCGAACCGCACGGCCTTCATCGCCCTCATCAAGTACCAGGACGGCCAGCTCGCCTATATCCTCGCGCCGCAGCGCCTCGCAGTCGGCGACCAGGTCGTCGCCGGCGAGAAGGTGGACGTGAAGCCGGGCAACGCCATGCCGCTCGCCGGCATGCCGATCGGCACCATCGTGCACAACGTCGAGCTGAAGCCGGGCCGCGGCGGCCAGATCGCCCGCTCCGCCGGCTCGTTCGTGCAACTCGTCGGCCGTGACTCGGGCTGGGCGGTGCTGAAGCTGAACTCCGGCGAGACGCGCCGCGTCCGCGCCGAGTGCATGGCCACCATCGGCGCCGTGTCCAACCCGGACCACTCGAACGAGGTCACCGGCAAGGCCGGCCGCACACGCTGGAAGGGCCGTCGCCCGACCGTGCGCTCGATCACCATGAACCCGATCGACCATCCGAACGGCGGCCGCACGAATGGCGGCAAGCACTGGGCGACGCCGTGGGGCAAGCCGACGAAGGGCTACAAGACCCGCAAGAACAAGTCGACCGACAAGTACATCATCCGCGGCCGTCAGGCGAAAAAGAACTAACCGGCGGCGACGAGGAGACAGGTTATGACACGCTCAGTTTGGAAAGGCCCGTTCGTCGACGGCTATCTTCTCAAGAAGGCCGAGAAGGTACGTTCGTCCGGGCGCAGCGAAATCATCAAGATCTGGAGCCGCCGCTCGACGGTTCTGCCGCAGTTCGTCGGCCTGACGTTCGGCGTCCACAACGGCCACAAGCACGTCCCGGTGGCAGTCACCGAGGACATGATCGGCCACAAGTTCGGCGAGTTCGCCCCGACGCGCGTGTTTCACGGGCACGGCGGCGACAAGAAAGCCACCAAGGGCAGATAAGGGCTAAGGCGAACGTATCATGGGCAAGCCGAAACGTGAGCGCAGTCTCTCCGAGACACACGCACAGGCCGTGGCACGCAATCTGCGCGTCTCGCCGCGCAAGTTGAACCTCGTTGCCGGGCTGATCCGCGGCAAGAACGTCGACACGGCGATTGCCGATCTCGAGTTCTCGCGCAAGCGCATCGCGCAGGACGTCAAGAAGTGCGTGATGTCGGCGGTGGCCAACGCCGAGAACAACCACGGCCTCGACGTCAACGAGCTGGTCGTCTCGGAGGCGTTCGTCGGCAAGAACCTCGTCATGCGCCGCTTCGCAGCGCGCGGCCGCGGTCGTGCCAGCTCGATCACCAAGCCGTTCGCGCAGTTGACCGTCATCGTCCGCCAGAAGGCGGAGGAAGAGGCCGAGGCGAGCGCCAAGAAATCGAAGACGACCGCCAAATCCGCCGGCAAGCCGGCCAAGGGCGGCAAGGGCTCGGCCGCAGCGGCCAAGAAGGGCGGCAAGGCCACGGCCGCCGCCAAGGAGACTGCATAATGGGTCAGAAGGTCAATCCGGTCGGACTGCGCGTTGGCGTCAACCGCACCTGGGATAGCCGGTGGTTCGCGGGGCGCGGCGAGTACGGCCGGCTGCTGCACGAGGACATGCGCATGCGGGATCACATCCTGCAGCAGCGCCGTCAGGCGGGCATCGCCAAGGTCGTCATCGAGCGTCCGCACAAGAAGTGCCGCGTGACCGTGCACACGGCCCGTCCCGGCGTGCTCATCGGCAAGAAGGGCGCCGACATCGAGAAGCTGCGCGGCGAGCTGGCACGCTTCACGAGCTCGGAAGTGCACCTCAACATCGTCGAGATCCGCAAGCCGGAGATCGACGCCACGCTGGTGGCCGAGACGATCGCCCAGCAGCTCGAGCGCCGTGTCGCCTTCCGCCGCGCCATGAAGCGCGCCGTGCAGTCGGCGCTGCGTCTCGGCGCCCTCGGCATCCGTATCAACGTCGCCGGCCGCCTCGGCGGCGCGGAGATCGCGCGCACGGAATGGTACCGCGAGGGGCGGGTGCCGCTGCACACGCTGCGCGCCGACATCGACTTCGGCTACGGCGTCGCGAAGACCGCCTACGGCATCATCGGCATCAAGGTGTGGATCTTCAAGGGCGAGATCATGGAGCACGATCCCATGGCCTCGGAGAAGAAGAACACCGAGCTGCAGGAGAGCGGCGGCGGCGGCCGTCCGCGCGGTGACCGCGATCGCGGCGACCGTGGGGATCGGCGCGAGCGCCGCGGACCGGCGGCGCCGGCTGCACCGGCAGCCCCAGCGGCCGACGGTGAAGGCGCAGAGAAGGCATGAGGCAGCGTTTAGGACGCTGACAAGGACAGACAGTTATGCTGCAGCCCAAAAAGACGAAATTCCGCAAGACCTTCAAGGGTCGCATCCACGGCGCTGCCAAGGGTGGCTCCGCGCTCAACTTCGGCTCGCACGGCCTCAAGGCGGTCGAGCCGGAGCGTGTCACGGCACGCCAGATCGAGGCGGCCCGCCGCGCCATCACGCGCCATATGAAGCGCGCCGGACGCGTCTGGATCCGCATCTTCCCGGATGTGCCGGTGACGAAGAAGCCTGCGGAAGTTCGCATGGGCTCGGGCAAGGGCTCGATCGAGTACTGGTGCGCGCGGGTGAAACCGGGTCGCATCATGTTCGAGCTCGACGGCGTGCCGGACCAGATCGCCCGCGAGGCACTGGTTCTCGGCGCTGCCAAGCTGCCGATCAAGACGCGCATCGTGACGCGCGTCGGCTGACGATAGGGACAAGGATTTAAGGCGATGAGCGCGGAAGCGTTTCGGGATATGACCCTCGACCAGCTCGACGATCAGCTGCAGAAGCTCAAGAAGGAGCAGTTCAACCTGCGCTTTCAGCGAGCTTCCGGCCAGCTCGAGAACACATCGCGCGTGCGCACCGTGCGCCGCGATATCGCCCGCCTGATGACGGTGGCGCGCCAGAAGCGCGCCGGCGGCACCAAGACCGCCAAGGAGTAAGGAAGATGCCGAAACGCGTACTGCAGGGCGTGGTCGTGTCCGACAAGAACGACAAGACGGTGGTGGTCGAGGTCGAGCGCCGCTACACGCATCCGCTGTTCAAGAAGACCGTGCGCCGTACGAAGAAGTACCACGCCCACGACGAGAAGAACTCCTTCAAGGTCGGTGACCGCGTGGAGATCGTCGAGAGCGCGCCGATCTCGAAGAACAAGCGGTGGGTCGTTCTGACCGAGGCCGGCTGAAGCACGACAGGGTTTGCGGGCGATGAGCCCGCTTGATGATGCAGGGCCGCCGAGAGGCGGCGGTTGGAAAGGAAGCCGCGATGATCCAGATGGAGACCAATCTCGACGTCGCTGACAATTCGGGCGCGCGCCGCGTTCAGTGCATCAAGGTGCTGGGCGGCTCGAAGCGCAAGTACGCGACCGTCGGCGACATCATCGTCGTCTCGGTCAAGGAAGCCATTCCGAAGGGTCGCGTGAAAAAGGGCCAGGTGATGAAGGCCGTCGTGGTGCGCACCGCCAAGGGCGTGCGCCGTCCGGACGGCTCGCTGATCCGCTTCGACCGCAACGCCGCCGTGCTGATCAACGCACAGGGCGAGCCGGTCGGAACCCGCATCTTCGGACCGGTGACGCGCGAGCTCAGGGCCAAGAACCATATGAAGATCGTATCGCTCGCCCCGGAGGTGCTGTGATGGCCTCGTTGAAGATCAAGAAGGGAGACCACGTCATCGTCGTCTCCGGCCGCGACAAGGGCAAGCACGGCGAGGTCGTCCAGATGCTCCCCAAGGAGCAGCGCGCCCTCGTGCGGGGCGTGAACGTCGTGCGCCGCCATCAGCGCCAGACGGCGCAGCAGGAAGGCGGCATCATTTCCAAGGAAGCGCCGATCCACATTTCGAACCTGGCGCTAGAGGACCCCAAGGACGGCAAGCCGACTCGCGTCGGTTTCAAGTTCCTCGAGGACGGCAAGAAGGTTCGCTTCGCCAAGCGCTCGGGCGAAGTCATCCCGGAGAGATAATGAGCCATGGCTGACAAAGAAAAACCGGCGAAGGCCGCTGGCGCGCCCAAGGGGGCAGCTCCGGTCAAGGCCAAGGGTGGCAAGAAGGCGGCGGCTTCGAAAGAGCCGCGCGCGCCGGCAGCCCCGCGCCCGAAGGACTACAAACCGCGCCTCAAGACTCACTACGAGAAGGTGGTGCGCGAGGCACTGCAGGAAAAGTTCCAGTACGCGAACAACATGCAGGTGCCGAAGATCGAGAAGATCGTGCTCAACATGGGCGTCGGCGAGGCCGTGAACGACCGCAAGAAGGTCGAGAGCGCCGCCGGCGACCTGGCGCTGATCTCGGGTCAACGTCCGGTGCAGACGCGGGCCCGCAAGGCCATCGCCACCTACAAGCTGCGTGAAGGCATGCCGATCGGCGCCAAGGTTACGCTGCGCGGCGACCGCATGTACGAGTTCATCGACCGCCTCGTCACCATCGCGCTGCCGCGCGTGAAGGACTTCCGCGGTCTGAACCCGAAGAGCTTCGACGGTCGCGGCAACTATGCCTGCGGTCTGAAGGAGCACATCGTGTTCCCCGAGATCGACTACGACAAGGTCGACCAGATCTGGGGCATGGACATCATCGTATGCACGTCGGCGAAATCCGACGACGAGGCGCGCGAGCTTCTTCGCGGCTTCAATTTCCCGTTTCGCAGCTAGAGGACCTCGGGCAGCACCCGAAAGGCCTTTGGAGGATTTAGATGGCTAAGACGAGCTCGGTAGAGAAGAACAACAGGCGGCGGCGCCTTTCGGCCCAGAAGGCCGAGAAGCGCAAGCGCCTCAAGGCGATTGCCAATGACCTGAAGCGTCCGGCGGAGGAGCGCTTCGCGGCGCGCATCAAGCTCGCCGAGATGCCGCGCAACTCGTCGGCGACGCGCATCCGCAACCGCTGCGAGGTCACGGGCCGCGCCCGCGGCTACTATCGCAAGCTCAGAATGTGCCGCAACCAGCTGCGCGATCTGGCGAGCCAGGGATTGATCCCCGGCATGGTCAAGTCGAGCTGGTAAGGAGGATCACGCATGCAGATCAACGATCCCCTGGGCGATATGCTGACGCGCATCCGCAATGCTCAGATGCGGCGCCGTCCGAAGGTCGTCACGCCGGCTTCCAACATCCGCGCGCGCGTCCTCGACGTGCTCGAGGAGGAAGGCTATATCCGCGGCTACTCGCGCGTGGAGCAGAAGGGCGCCCTGCCGGTCTTCGAGATCGAGCTGAAGTACTACAACGGCCAGCCCGCCATCCGCGAGATCCGGCGCGTGTCGACGCCCGGCCGGCGCGTCTACTCGCCGGTGCGCGATCTGCCGACCGTCGCCAACGGTCTCGGCGTCGCGATCCTGTCGACGCCGAAGGGCGTGATGTCGGACTCGAAGGCACGCGAGCAGAACGTCGGCGGAGAGATTCTCTGCAGCATCTTCTAATCGGCGGCCTGCGCTAGGCGGGCCTGCAGCAAGGTTTTGGAACGACCATGTCACGTATCGGCAAGAAACCAGTCCCGGTCCCGTCAGGTGTGACGGCGACGGTCAGTGGGCGAGAGGTCAAGGTCAAGGGGCCGAAGGGTGAGCTCGCCTTCACGGTTCCCGACGAGATCAAGGTCGAGAAGACGGACGGCGGCATCGAGGTGACGCCGCTCGACGAGACCAAGCTGGCACGCTCCATGTGGGGCATGTCGCGCACGATGATCTCCAACCTGATCGACGGCGTCACCAACGGCTACTCGCGGACGCTCGAGATCCAGGGCGTCGGCTTCCGCGCCGCGATGAAGGGCAAGGACCAGCTGCAGCTCAACATCGGCTTCAGCCACGACGTCGTGCACCAGATCCCGTCCGGGGTAGAGGTGAAGGTGTCCGGCGCCAAGCAGGAGATCATCACCGTCACCGGTATCGATCCCCAGCTCGTCGGCCAGGTCGCCGCCAACATCCGCGCCTCGCGCCCGCCGGAGCCCTACCAGGGCAAAGGCATCCGCTACCAGGGCGAGTATATCTTCCGCAAGGAAGGCAAGAAGAAGTAAGGACTTGAGGCCATGAACGCGCTCACCAAACTGTTCGAACGGCGCAAGTCGCGCGTCCGTCGCACCCTCAAGGGGAACGCTACGGGGCGCCCGCGTCTCTCGGTGCACCGCTCGTCGAAGCACATCTATGTGCAGGTCATCGACGACAGTCAGGGCAAGACCCTGGCCGCCGCCTCGACGCTGGAAAAGGACTTGAAGTCGTCGCTGAAGACCGGCGCCGACAAGGCCGCGGCCGCCGCTATCGGCAAGCTCATCGCCGAGCGCGCCATCAAGGCGGGCGTCAAGGACGTCGTCTTCGACCGCGGCGGATACATCTATCACGGCCGCGTCAAGGCGCTGGCCGATGCCGCCCGCGAAGGCGGCCTGAACTTTTAACGAGAGGATTGCAACGTGGCACGTCCCCAAGGAAGAGACCGCGGTCGCGATCGCGAGGAGCGGGAGAGCGAGTTCACCGAGAAGCTCGTTCACATCAACCGAGTCGCCAAGGTGGTGAAGGGCGGCAAGCGCTTCGGTTTTGCGGCGCTGGTGGTCGTGGGCGATCTCAAGGGTCGCGTCGGCTTCGGCCACGGCAAGGCCCGCGAGGTGCCGGAAGCCATCCGCAAGGCGACGGAAGCCGCCAAGCGCTCGCTCCTGCGCGTGCCGCTGCGCGATGCCCGCACGCTGCATCATGACAGCGAGGGTCGCCACGGGTCGGGCAAGGTGGTGCTGCGCTCGGCGCCTGCGGGCACCGGCATCATCGCCGGCGGCGCCATGCGCGCCGTGTTCGAGATGCTGGGCGTCCATGACGTCGTCGCCAAGTCGCTCGGCTCGACCAACCCCTATAACGTCGTGCGCGCTACTTTCGATGCCCTGAAGCATCAGGAGAACCCGCGCGGTGTCGCCGCTCGCCGCAACAAGAAGGTGAGCGAAATCGTCTCGCGCCGCCGTGACGGTTCGGCTGCCGGCGAAGCCGTCGCTGAGGCGTAACGCTGCGAGCGCGGCACAGGCAAGGAACGAAGTGTCATGGCCAAGAAGACCATCACGATTGAGCAGATCGCCAGCGCCAACCGCCGGCCGGCGGTCCAGACGCAGACACTGCGCGGCCTCGGCCTCGACAAGCTGCACCGCCAGCGCGAGCTCGAGGACACGCCGGCGATCCGTGGCATGATCAACAAGATTCCGCATCTGGTCCGCATCGTCGATGCTGCGCCGGCGGGCAAGAAATCCTGAAGGAGCTAGGGTCCGATGCGGCTCAATGAGATCAAAGACAAGCACGGCGCCCGCAAGGAGCGCGTGCGCATCGGCCGTGGCATCGGCTCGGGCGTCGGCAAGACCGGCGGCCGTGGCGGCAAGGGCCAGACGGCGCGCACGGGTGTCGCCATCGGCGGCTTCGAAGGCGGCCAGATGCCGTTGCATCGCCGCCTGCCCAAGCGCGGCTTCAACAAGTGGCGCCGCAAGGACTACAACGAGATCAACATCGGCGCGCTGCAGCAGGCGATCGACGACAAGCGGCTCGACGCCGGCAAGCCGGTCGACGTGGAAGCCCTCATCGCGGCCGGCCTCCTGCGTCGCGCCAAGGACGGCCTGCGCCTCCTGGGCTCCGGCGAAATCTCGGCCAAGCTGACGCTGACCGTCGATCACGCCACGGGAACGGCCCGCGCCGCCATCGAGAAGGCCGGCGGCTCGATCAAGCTGATCGAGAAGAAGGTCCTCGAAGCGGACGAGATCAAGCGCAAGAAGACGCAGGCCAAGAAGAACGCCTCGGGCGCCAAGAAGCCTGCCGGGGCCGGCGAGGAATAGCCTTGGCGCACGCCGGTGCCGACTGCGGCCGCGGTCGGCGCTAGAATGTTGGCGGCGTTGTCACCCCCGGGGCCGGTTCCCATCTAAGCCGTGGGAACGGGCAGCCCGCCGGGACGGGCGCGAGGTTGGGAGAAACGAACGATGGTATCCGCTGCCGAGCAGCTAGCCGCCAATCTGAACTTCGGCGCCTTTGCCAAGGCGGACGATCTGAAGCGCCGACTCTACTTCACCCTCGGCGCGCTCATCGTCTATCGCTTCGGCACCTTCATTCCGCTGCCGGGCATCAACCCGACAGCCTTCGCGCAGACATTCCACGCCAACTCCGGCGGCATCCTCGGCATGTTCAACATGTTCGCGGGCGGCGCCGTCGAGCGCATGGCGATCTTCGCGCTCAACATCATGCCCTACATCTCGGCGTCGATCATCATGCAGCTCATGAGCTCGATGTCGCCGAAGCTCGAGGCCCTCAAGAAGGAAGGCGAGCAGGGGCGCAAGCAGATCAACCAGTACACGCGCTACCTGACGGTGCTGCTGGCCGCCTTCCAGGCCTACGGCATCGCCATCGGCCTCGAAGGCTCGCACAGCGCTGCCGGACCCGTCGTCATCGAGCCGGGCTGGTTCTTCCGCATAACCACGGTGATCACCCTGGTCGGCGGCACGCTGTTCCTGATGTGGCTCGGCGAGCAGATCACGCAGCGCGGCGTCGGCAACGGTATCTCGCTCATCATTTTCGCCGGCATCGTCGCCGGCATGCCGACGGCGCTCGTCGGCCTTTTCGAGCTGGCGCGCACCGGCTCGCTGTCGGTCGGGCTGCTGCTCGGTCTCCTGGTGCTGATGCTGGCCGTCGTCGCCGCCATCGTCTTCATGGAGCGCGCCCAGCGGCGCCTGCTGATCCAGTATCCGAAGCGACAGGTCGGCAACCGGATGTTCCAGGGCGATTCCTCGCATCTGCCGCTGAAGCTCAACTCCGCCGGCGTCATCCCGCCGATCTTCGCGTCCTCGCTGCTGCTGCTTCCGATCACGGCGGCTCAGTTCACCGCCGGCCAGGGGCCGAACTGGCTCAACGAGCTGACGGCGTCCCTCGGCAGCGGCCAGCCGCTGCACATCCTGCTGTATGTGGCCCTGATCATCTTCTTCGCCTTCTTCTATACGGCGGTCGTGTTCAATCCCAAGGAGACGGCCGACAACCTGCGCAAGTACGGCGGGTTCCTGCCCGGCATCCGCCCCGGCGAGAAGACGGCCGAGTACATCGACTACGTCTTGACGCGCATCACCGTTGTCGGTGCCCTCTACCTCGCCGCGGTCTGCGTATTGCCGGAAATTCTCATTTCATACGCCGGCGTGCCGTTCTACTTTGGCGGAACCTCGCTGCTGATCGCGGTGAGCGTCACCATGGACACGGTGGCCCAGGTGCAGAGCCATCTGCTGGCACACCAGTACGAAGGCCTTATCAAGAAGGCCAAGCTCAGAGGCGCGACGGGGCGGGGACGGAGATGAACCTTATCCTGCTGGGTCCACCGGGAGCCGGCAAAGGAACACAAGCGGAAAACCTCGCCAAGCAGCGTGGGCTGGTTCAGCTCTCTACGGGTGACATGCTGCGCCAGGCCGTGAAAGCCGGCACGCCGGTCGGTCTCGAAGCCAGCGCCATCATGGAGGCGGGCGGGCTCGTCCCCGATGGCGTGGTGATCAAGATCATCGCCGAGCGGATCGAGAAGCCCGACTGCGCCGGGGGCTTCATCCTCGACGGGTTCCCGCGGACCTTGAAGCAGGCGGCGGCGCTCGACGAGCTGTTGGCCTCGAAGGGACGCAGGCTCGACGCCGTCGTCGAGCTCAAGGTTAACGACGAGGCCCTTCTGGCGCGGATCGAGAAACGGGCCCGGGAGACTATCGCCGCCGGCGGGATCCCCCGCAGCGACGACAATGCCGAGGCGCTGAAAAAGCGTCTCATCGCCTACTATCGCGAGACGGCGCCGCTCATCGGCTACTACTTCGCCAAGGGCAAGCTGAGCTGCGTGGACGGCATGGCGCCCATCCCGGAGGTGGCAAAACAATTGGACGACGTTCTCGATCGCGTGGTCGCAGCTTGAAAAAACCGTTATCCGGCAATTGACGGGGGCCATGTGCTTCGGTACAACACCGCGTTCTTAACGCACCCACAGAACCGTCCGGTCTCTAAGCAGACGGGACGGGCAGGTGCGTTTTCGGCGCAGCAGGAACACTAATACAGCGGGGTGCCGCATCGGGGCGGTGTGCGCCCGCGGCGGCATTCGATATCTCAGGAGAGACGTGTGGCCCGTATCGCAGGCGTCAACATTCCGACGCAGAAGCGCGTTGTCATCGCGCTGCAGTATATTCACGGCATTGGTTCGAAGTTCGCCACGGACATTTGCACCAAGGTCGGCATTCCGGCCGAGCGGCGCGTGAATGAGCTGACGGACGCCGAGGTGCTGCAGATCCGCGAGACGATCGACCGCGACTATCTCGTCGAGGGCGACCTGCGCCGCGAGGTCATCACCAATATCAAGCGCCTGATGGACCTTGGCTGCTATCGCGGCCTGCGTCACCGCAAGGGTCTGCCGGTTCGCGGCCAGCGCACGCACACCAACGCGCGCACCCGCAAGGGCCCGTCCAAGCCGATCGCCGGCAAGAAGAAGGCGTAAGTCATTCGGGGATGGCCGTCCGGCCGTCCCCATTCGCAATTTGACGCTTAGCGTATGACGGGCCGCCCGGCGGCCCCTGGAGAGACCAACGGATGGCCAAGGAAACGACCGGATCCGCAGGACGCGCCAAGGTGCGCCGCCGCGAGAAGAAGAACATCACGTCGGGCGTCGCGCACGTCAACGCCTCGTTCAACAACACGATGATCACCATCACCGACGCCCAGGGCAATACTATCGCCTGGTCGTCGTCGGGCACCAAGGGCTTCAAGGGCTCGCGCAAGTCGACGCCGTATGCCGCCCAGGTTGCCGCCGAGGATGCCGGCCGCAAGGCGCAGGAGCACGGCATGAAGATTCTCGAGGTCGAGGTTTGCGGCCCCGGCTCCGGCCGCGAGTCGGCGCTGCGCGCGCTGCAGGCCGTCGGCTTCCAGATCACCTCGATCCGCGACGTGACGCCGATCCCGCACAACGGCTGCCGGCCGCGCAAGCGCCGCCGCGTCTAGTTTTCGGCGGGGCGCCGCACGTGCGCGCCCCGCATTCGTCGCGCCGCCGCGCGACGCCGCACGCAGTATTCAATTGCCTGCCCGCCCCCGATGCAGGCTTCAGGTAGCGAGGCCCCCCGTGGTGAACGTTCTGCAGAAGAATTGGCAAGATCTCATCAAGCCCAACAAGCTCGATGTGGCCTCCGGACGCGACCGTAACCGCACCGCGACCGTCGTCGCCGAGCCGCTCGAGCGCGGTTTCGGCATGACGCTCGGCAACGCGCTGCGCCGCGTGCTGCTGTCCTCGCTCCAGGGCGCCGCCATCAAGACCGTGCAGATCGACGGCGTGCTGCACGAGTTCTCGTCGATTCCCTCGGTGCGCGAGGACGTCACCAACATCGTCCTCAACATCAAGGAGATCGCGCTGCGCATTCACTCCGAGGGCGTGAAGCGCATGGTGCTCAAGAAGGAAGGCGGCGGCCCGGTCCGCGCCAAGGACATCGAGGCCGGCCCCGATGTCGAGATCCTGAACCCCGAGCACGTGATCTGCACCCTGGACCAGGGCGCCTCCATCCGCATGGAGTTCACGGCCGACATGGGCAAGGGCTACGTTGCCGCCGACCGCAACCGCCCCGAGGACGCGCCGATCGGTCTCATCCCGGTCGACAGCCTCTACAGCCCGGTGAAGAAGGTCTCCTACAAGGTCGAGAACACCCGCGAGGGCCAGATCCTTGACTATGACAAGCTGACCATGACGGTCGAGACGGACGGCTCGGTGAAGCCCGAGGATGCGATCGCGCTCGCCGCGCGCATCCTGCAGGATCAGCTCGCCGTCTTCATCAACTTCGAGGAGCCGAAGAAGGCGGTCGAAGAGACGCGTCATCCCGAGCTCGCCTTCAACGCCGCTCTTCTCAAGAAGGTGGACGAGCTGGAGCTTTCCGTGCGCTCGGCCAACTGCCTGAAGAACGACAACATCGTCTACATCGGCGACCTCATCCAGAAGACCGAGGCCGAGATGCTGCGCACGCCGAACTTCGGCCGCAAGTCGCTCAACGAGATCAAGGAGGTCCTGGCCTCGATGGGTCTGCACCTCGGCATGGAAGTGCCGAACTGGCCGCCGGACAACATCGAGGAGCTGGCCAAGCGCTTCGAGGATCAGTACTAAGACGACGTGCGAATTCCGGCGCGTGGGGCGACCCGCGACGCCGGAGCCACGGATTTCAAGCCCTAGCGAGGTGAGGCCATAGAACCTCCCCGTTAAACAACCGAAGAGAACGTAGAATGCGACACAAAAAGCTCGGGCGGCGTTTCAGCCGCGACAGCAGCCACCGCCAGGCCATGTTCTCGAACATGGCGGCCGCCCTCATCAAGCACGAGCAGATCGTCACCACGCTGCCGAAGGCGAAGGATCTGAAGCGCGTGGTGGACAAGTACATCACGCTCGCCAAGCGCGGCGACCTCAACTCGCGCCGTCTGGCCGCCTCGCGGCTGCGCGACGAGGATCAGGTCAAGAAGCTCTTCGACGTGCTGGGGCCGCGCTACAAGGATCGCGCCGGCGGCTATACGCGCGTGCTGAAGGCGGGCTTCCGCTACGGCGACAGCGCCCCGCGCGCCGTCATCGAGCTTGTCGACCGCGATACGTCGATCAAGGGCAAGGAAGACCGCGAGCGCCACGAGGCGGCTGCGGCGGCTGCCCAGTCGGAATCGTGATCGGCGCCCGGTTCTCGCGCTAGCCTTATCCCAGGCTGACGGCTAAGCATGCTCAGGCGGCAAGCGCCGCCGGGCGTGCCTCTGCGCGCCCGTTCATGTCTGTTCGGCGATGGAGGCTGGCGATGGCGGGTGAGAAGGTCCTGGTTACTGGAGCCTCCGGCTTCATCGCCAAGCACGTCATCGCCGAGCTTATCCGCCGCGGATATGCGGTGCAGGCGACGCTGCGTGATCTCGATCGCGCCGAGGAGACGCGCCGGGCCATCGGCAACGCCGGCGCCACGGCAAGCGAGATCAAGTTCTTCCGCGCCGACCTCATGGACGATGCCGGCTGGGACGAGGCAGTCGCCGGTTGCGAGTACGTGCTCCACGTCGCCTCGCCGTTTCCGCTCAAGCATCCCAAGGATGCCGACGAGATCATCCGTCCGGCGCGCGAGGGCGCGCTGCGCGTGCTGGCTGCGGCGGCGCGTGCGAAGGTGAAGCGTCTGGTGCTGACCTCGTCGGTCGTCGCCATCACGCTGCCCTGGCCCGAGGCGCCCGCCGGGCACGTGTTCGACGAGACGGACTGGACGAACCCGCAGCGCCCCGACATCACCGCTTACGTCGTCTCGAAAACGGTCGCCGAGCTCGCCGCCTGGGATTACGTGGCGGAGACGCCGGATGCGCCGGAGCTGGCAGTCGTCAATCCGGCCTTCGTTCTCGGCCCGGCGCCGGACGCGGACCTCTCGACGTCGCTGGAGGTGATCCGCCTGATCGGCACCGGCGCCTATCCAGCCGCGCCAAAGATCGCTTTTCCCATCAGCGACGTGCGCGACGTGGCCGTGACGCACGTGCTGGCGATGACCACGCCCGAGGCGGCGGGCCAGCGTTTTCTTACGGCCAACGGCTTCCTGCGTCTCATCGAGGTCGCGCGCCTGGTCAGCGACGCGCTGCCCGATCTCGCCGGCAAGGTCCCGCGTGGCGAGCTGCCGGACATTGCCGTGCGCGCGCTCGCCATGGTGGATACGCGCCTCAAGGCGGTGCTGCCCGACCTCGGCTTCCCGCGCCCCATCACCAATACCAAGGCGCACCGGATCCTGGGGCAGACGTTCCACTCCCCCAAGGAGGCCGTCACCGCCGCCGCCGCCAGCCTGCGCGCGCTGCAAATCATCTGACGGACGCGGCGGGCCGGCGCGGCGTTGTTGACGCTTTTTGGTCACGGGAGCGCCACGATGCCGGGCGCTATGGTATTGGTGCCGCGGCCTCAGCTTCTGGAACAAAGCAGGACCCGCACCGACATTCAGTGCCAGAGGACCACGATCTGCCATGCCGATTTCAACTGCTCGTCCCTTCAGCACCCGTGCCGCCGTCGTCGCCGGCCTCCTCGCCGTCATGGGCATCTGCCAGGCCGGGACCGGCTGGGCCCAGGAACGCATTCCGCCCCCCTCGCGCGAGGCGCTGCAATTCTCATACGCGCCGATCGTCAAGCGCGCGACGCCGGCCGTCGTCAACGTCTATGTACGTTCGCGCGTGCGCACATCCGCCTCGCCATTCGCCAACGATCCTTTCTTCCAGCGCTTCTTCGGCCGCGGCTTCGGTCTGCCGCAAGAGCGCATCCAGCAGTCGCTCGGCTCCGGCGTGATCGTCAGCCCCGACGGCGTCATCGTCACCAATACGCACGTCGTGAAGGGCGGGACGGATACGCAGATCCGTGTCGCGCTGTTCGACAAGCGTGAGTATGACGCGCGCATCGTCGCCCAGGACGAGCGTACCGACCTTGCCGTTCTCAAGATCGAGAAGGGCGGCAACGATTTTCCGTTCCTGCAGTTCGCCGACAGCGACAAGCTCGAGGTGGGCGACGTGGTGCTCGCCATCGGCAACCCGTTCGGCGTGGGTCAGACCGTTACCAGCGGCATCATCTCCGCCCTGGCGCGCACGGAGATGGCGCAGTCCGATACGCAGGTCTTCCTGCAGACCGATGCGGCGATCAATCCGGGCAACTCCGGGGGCGCCCTCGTCGACATGAACGGCAAGCTGGTCGGCATCAACACGATGATCTTCTCCCAGTCGGGCGGATCGGTCGGTATCGGCTTTGCCATCCCATCGAACCTCGTGCGCCTCGTCGCCGACAACGCCGTCGCCGGCCGCAAGATCGAGCGCCCGTGGCTCGGCGCGCAGCTCGAGACGGTCGACCGCAACCAGGCGGCGCTGCTGAAGCTCGACCGCATCTCCGGCGCCGTCGTCGTGCGGCTGACCAACAATGGACCCGCAGCGAAGGCCGGCCTGATGCTGGGCGACGTGGTCGTCGGCGTCGACGGGTTCGAGGTCGGCGATTCACACGCGGTGCTGTACCGGCTGACAACGCGCGGCGTGGGGAACACCAGCCGCATCGAGGCCATCCGCAACGGCAAGAAGGTTACCGTCGACGTGCCGCTGCTGCCGGCTCCGAAGCCCGGCAAGGACGACGTGCGCAACCTGTCGGGCAACCATCCGTTCGACGGTGCCCGCGTCTCGAATATCCTTCCCAGCGTCGCCGACGAGTTCAATCTCGACGACACGGAGGGCGTGGTGATCGTGGCGGTCCGCTCCGGAGGCGTCGCCTCGCGGCTCGACTTCCAGCCCGGCGACGTTGTCATGCAGGTCGGCAACGACAAGATCACCAACGTCATTATGCTCGATGAGATAACGCGCCAGCCGCAGCGCCTGTGGAGCGTCACGATCAAGCGCGCCGGCCGGTTGCTGAAACTGCAAATGTCCGGGTGAACGCTTGGCGACGCTGTTCGAAGCTGCGGGATTGGAGAAGGGCGCGCCGCGCCCGCTCGCGGACCGGCTGCGGCCGACGAAGCTCTCCGAGGTCGTCGGGCAGGAGCACCTCGTCGGGCCGACGGGCACGCTGACGCGCATGCTGAAGAGTGGACGCCTGCCGAGCCTCATCCTGTGGGGGCCGCCGGGCTCCGGCAAGACCACGGTCGCGCGCCTGCTGGCGCACGAGACGCAGCTCGAGTTCGAGCAGCTCTCGGCCATCTTCTCCGGCGTGCAGGACTTGCGCAAAGCCTTCGATCGCGCCAAGTCGCGCCGCGAGCTCGGCAAGGGCACGCTGCTGTTCATCGACGAGATCCATCGCTTCAATCGCGCGCAGCAGGACAGCTTCCTGCCGCACATGGAGGACGGGACCATCACGCTCGTCGGCGCCACGACCGAGAACCCCTCGTTCGAGCTGAACGGCGCCGTGCTGAGCCGCGCGACGGTGCTGGTGTTCAATCGTCTCGCGCCGGAAGCGGTCGAGGAGCTGTTGCAGCGGGCCGAGAAGGCGGAAAAGCGCAAGCTGCCACTGGATGCCGATGCGCGCGAGGCGCTGACGGCGATGGCCGATGGGGACGGCCGCTCGGCCATCAACCTCGCCGACGAGGTGTTTGCCGCCGTCGCGCCGGGACAGGCGCCGCTGAACCGAACTGCGCTCAGCGAGCTGGTGCAGCGCCGCGCGCCGCTCTACGACAAATCCCGCGAGGGGCACTACAACCTGATCAGCGCCCTGCACAAGTCGGTGCGCGGGTCGGATCCGGACGCCGCGCTCTACTGGCTGGCACGCATGCTCGACGGCGGCGAGGACCGGCTATTCCTGGCGCGGCGCCTGGTACGCATGGCCATCGAGGACATCGGCCTGGCCGATCCGCGGGCCATCGTGCAGGCGCTGGCGGCCAAGGACACTTTCGACTTTCTCGGCAGTCCCGAAGGCGAGCTTGCCCTGGCGCAGGCGACCATCTATCTCGCCAGCGCGCCGAAATCGAACGCCGCCTACGTCGCCTACAAGGCGGCCATGCGGGCGGCGAAGGAGCACGGCTCCCTATCTCCGCCCAAGCACATCCTCAACGCGCCGACCAAGCTCATGCGCGAGGAGGGGTACGGCGAGGGCTACGACTACGACCACGATGCGGAGGATGCGTTCTCCGGCCAGGACTACTTCCCCGAGGAGTTCGAAACGCGGCCGCGCTACTACGATCCGCCCGAGCGCGGATTCGAGCGCGAGCTGAACAAGCGGCTCGCCTACTGGGCGGAGCTGCGTGGGAAGCGCAACGCCGGGAAGCCATAAGCTCGTCTCCGCGTTAGAGCTAAGACGTGGACCGACCGCGCAAATTCACGAGTTCACGGCCTCGCGGTTCATACCTATACTGTCCCGCGCGTAGACGCGGGAAGTGGCGTAGACGGGGGAAGCAACGATGGTTCGGTTTATCGATCTCTGGCGCGGACACCCGATCAACGAGTCCGTAACGACGCCCTGCATCGCCCCGCGCGACCTTACGAACATGGAAGGCGAGCACGTGCCGATGGGCTTTCCCGTCTTCCATAACCAATGTGCGATCCGCCTCGGCGTCGCCCTGCGGCGCGCCGGGGTGACCGACGCGCAGATCGGCGGCTGCGCGTCCTGCGCCGTGCACCCGCGCTCGGACATGCATTTCATCAACGCCAATCAGCTCGCGAATGCGCTGGCGCACGCCAGCATCCCCGGCATCGGCACCGTGGAGAAGATCACCGGCAGCGAGCCGTCGCACTATTACCCGAAGCTGTTCGGCCGCACGGGCATCGTCTACTTCCAGGACTATTGGAAGCGCAGCAGCGACAGGGGGCGGCCGACAGGCGACCATATCGACGTCTGGAACGGCTATCGCTCGTCGGCCAAGTGGCTGCTCGAGTGGTTCTCCTGGCTAGGCTACTATTCGAATTATGCCAACGCCGGCGAGATCTGGTTCTGGGAAGTGAAGTAAGCCGCGCGCGAGGGAGGCCACAATGCGCTATGTCGTTGCCATGGTATGCGCCCTCATCGGCGCCGCGATTGCGGCCGTCTTCCTCGGCTCCTCGGTTGCCGACTGGGTCGTGGCGCATCAGTCGTTCGACAGCTCGGACGATGCGGAGAACCTGCATATGCTCACGTTCATCGGCACCATCGCCGGCGGTCTCATCATCGGCTGGCTGGCCGGCTGGGTGATCGGCGCCGCCGGCGGGTCGGATGCGCCCTCCGCTTGAGGCAACGGGCAGCCGCCGCTAAAGCAAGCGATCGTCAACCATGCCGTGCTACGGCGCTCGCATGCGCCGTGCAGGATGCCGCCGAGCGCAGTACCGGGCTCGGTCTGCCTCCTAGGCTAGCTTTTCGGCCGCGGACGCTGGACATCTCGCCCATCTGCCCCTAGGCCAACCGCGGCGGGCGGCGTCCGCTGCTGCGGAGCGGATCCCCGATGAACGATCGCGTCGAGACTATCGAAGTCAAAGCCAGCGAGGCGGACATGCGCCTCGACCGCTGGTTCCGCGTGCACTTCCCGGAGGTCGGCTATTCCTATCTGCAGAAGCTGCTGCGCACGGGACAGGTGCGCGTCGACAGCCGGCGGGCGGAGGCAAACGCGCGCCTCAAACCGGGCGCGCAGATCCGCGTTCCCGCGGTCGTGCGCGCGCCGGCCAAGGACGGCGCTGCGCCCAGCCTCAAGGCGCCGCTCGGTGTGTCGAAGGCGGACCGCGACCGCATCGAGAAGATGATCCTCTTCGAGGACGATCACGTGCTCGTCCTCAACAAGCCATTCGGCTTAGCGGTCCAGGGCGGCAGCGGCACCAAGCGTCACGTCGACGGCATGCTGGCCGGCATGGCGGATCGCTTCGGCGGCGAGCGTCCGCGGCTCGTCCATCGCCTCGATCGCGATACGACGGGCGTGCTGCTGGTCGCCAAGCATCGCGACGCTGCCGCTAAGCTCGGCCGCGTGTTTCAGACGCGCTCCGCGGCCAAGACCTACTGGGCGCTGGTAAAGGGCGTGCCGAAGCCGCCGCAGGGCAAGATAGAAGCCCCGCTCGTCAAGGCCTCCGGGCCGGATGGCGACCGCGTTCGCAAGGCGCTGCCGGGCGAGCAGGAAGTGGCGATGCACGCGACGACGCACTACTCGGTTATCGATCGGCTGGCCCACAAAACGGCGTGGGTGTCACTGAAGCCGGTGACGGGCCGCCAGCATCAGCTTCGCGCCCACATGGCGCTCATCGGCCACCCCATCGTCGGCGACAACAAGTATGGCGGCGACGAGAACCTGCCGGCCGAGCAGATCGAGAACAAGCTGCACCTGCATGCGCGGCGTCTGGTGCTGCCGCATCCGTTCACCGGCGGCAAGATCGACGTCACCGCGCCGCTTCCCGAGCACATGCGCAACACGTGGGAGCTGCTGAGCCTCGACGCCGACCGTTACGAGGAGGACAAGCGGTGAAGCTCGTCGTTCTCGATTGCGATGGCACCCTCGTCGACAGCCAGAACGGCATCTGCGAGGCCATGGCCTACGCTTTCACGGGGTTCGGCCTGGCGCCGCCGGCGCGCGAGGCGACGCTCGCCATCGTCGGCCTGTCGCTGCCGGAGGCGGTGAAGGCGCTGGCGCCGGAAATCGACGATGCCCTGCGGGCGCAAATGGTCGATCGCTACAAGTCGGCCTTCCTCGACATCCGCCGCGAGCCGGATCTGCACGAGCCGCTGTTCGATGGCGTTGCGGCCGCCATCGAAGCCTTCGGCCGGCGCGACGACGTGATGCTCGGCATCGCCACGGGCAAGTCGCGCAAGGGCGTCGACCGGCTGTTTGCGCGCGAAGGCTGGGCGCATCGCTTCGTGACCATCCAAACCTCGGACCTGCATCCTTCGAAGCCTCATCCATCGATGCTGCAAGCGGCGATGGCTGAGGCCGGCGTTGCGCCCGGCAGAACCGTCATGGTGGGCGACACGACGTTCGACATCGCCATGGGCCTTGCCGCCGGCACCGGAGCCCTCGGCGTCGGCTGGGGCTACCATACACCCGAGGAGCTGCGCCGCGCGGGCGCGCACAAGGTCATCGCCTCGTGCCACGGACTTGCCGACGAGGTGGACGCCTTCTTCGCCGGCGGGGGGCACGCGGCATGAGCGGCGAGGAGAAGCGGCCAAGCGTGACGAGCCCGGGCAGGGAAGCCGCGGCCGCGCCGCTGCCCAAGCGCTTCTACAGCGAGGTCACGGTCGGCGAGGGAGCCGGCGGCGGTTATTCGGTGCTGCTCGACGGGCGGCCCGTGCGCACGCCGCGACGGCTCCATCTCACCGTTCCGACGCGACCGCTCGCCGACGCCATCGCCGAGGAATGGGCAGCACAGCAGGAGCGTATCGATCCTTCGAAGATGCCGCTATCGAAGCTCGCCATCACCGCCATCGATGCGGTGGCTGAGAGGCAGGCCGAGGTGGCCGACGACATCGTCCGCTTCGCCGGCAGCGACTTGCTCTGCTACCGCGCCGAGGCGCCGGCAGCGCTGGGCGACATGCAGGCGCTGACGTGGAACCCGGTGATCAGCTGGATCGAGTCGGAAGCCGGTGCGCGTTTCGTGCTGGCCGAAGGCGTAATGCCGGTGACGCAGAGCCAAGACGCCTTGGCCCGCATCGGCAAACTGGTTGCGCCCTACGATCCGATGGCGCTGACGGCCATCCATGTCATGACGACCCTCACGGGCTCTGCCTTTCTGGCGCTGGCGGTGGCTAAGCAGCGCCTGACGGCCGAAGAGGCGTGGCAAGCGGCGCACGTGGACGAGGACTGGCAGATCGAACGCTGGGGCGTCGACGTGGAGGCCGCCGAGCGCCGCAAGCGTCGGCACGCTGAGATGCTGGCTGCGAGCCGCTTTCTACAGCTTCTGTCGCGCGACTGAACACCGGCCAGAGAGTGTGTTCCGTCGAGAGCGCGTGTTCCCGGCGGAACAGCGGTCGCCGCGCGCCCTCCCTATGGTTACGGTCAACGGGCGCCGTAACAGAAGGAGCGGCCAATGCTCAGCCTATTCGATCTGGCGATCGTCGCCATCGTCATCGTCGCTATCCCTGTCATCATAAGAGCCGGCCGATGATCCTCCTATCGGCGGCAATCATCGTCGTCGGCAGGCTGCGGGCCGCGGGATTCATCCGGCCACGCTGCAAGGCGTGACGGCGGCAGCCATTGCGCCAACGCAGACAAAACCTCAGCTCCGGAGAGACGCCTATGCAACCCCTTGGACCTTTCGAGCTCTATCTCAACATCGGCATCGCCGTGGTATTCCCGCTGCTTCTGATCGCCAACCTGGCGGGCCGCGGAACGGTGCGCAGCAACTACCTTTGGCGGAACGAGCCGCAGCTCATGTGGGTGTCCCTGGTGATTATCGCGATCCTCGCCATCTGGGCGATGGCGCGCGTCGCCGTGCACTTCGCCGTCCTGCCGGCGAGCGCCCTCGACCCGGTCATGGCGGTGCTGGGCATTCCGTTTCTCGCCTTGGCCGTGGCGGAGATCTGGTTGGGCGTACGGGCGCTGCGCCGCTACCGGCGCACCCAGGGCGGAAGCACCGTCGGCTAGGCCCCAAACGTCGCAGCCGACCGGCCTCGCGGGCGCGTTTTCACCGCCAAAACCACATGCTATGAGCCCTCATGGCGCGCCCGATCTGGAGCGCGCGTGCACGAGGGACATCATGAAGGACATCATCGAAGAGCTCGAGAAGCGCCGTGCCAATGCCCGTCTCGGCGGCGGACAGGCCCGCATCGACGCCCAGCACAAGCGCGGCAAGCTGACCGCCCGCGAGCGCATCGAGCTCCTCATGGATGAAAGCTCCTTCGAGGAATTCGACACCTTCGTGGAGCACCGCTGCACCGAGTTCGGGATGGAGAAGAACAAGACCCCCGGCGACGGCGTCGTCACCGGCTGGGGCACCATCAACGGCCGGGTCGTCTACGTGTTCGCCAAGGACTTCACCGTGCTCGGCGGCTCCCTTTCGGAGAGCCACGCCCGCAAGATGACCAAGATCCAGGACATGGCGCTGAAGAACCGGGCGCCGATCATCGGCCTCTTCGACGCCGGCGGCGCGCGCATCCAGGAGGGCGTCGACGCGCTCGGCGGCTACGGCGAGGTGTTCACCCGCAACGTCATGGCCTCCGGCGTCATTCCGCAGATATCGGTCATCATGGGCCCGTGCGCCGGCGGCGACGTCTATTCGCCCGCGATGACGGATTTCATCTTCATGGTGAAGGACACGAGCTACATGTTCGTCACCGGTCCCGACGTGGTGAAGACGGTCACCAACGAGACCGTGACCGCCGAGGAGCTGGGCGGCGCCCGGGTGCACACGTCAAAATCGTCCGTGGCCGATGGCGCCTACGACAACGACGTCGAGACGCTCCTGCAGATGCGCCGCCTGATGGATTTCCTGCCCGCCAACAACAAGTCGGGCGTGCCGGAGCTGCCCACCTCCGACAGCATCGACCGGGTGGACCATTCGCTCGACACGCTGATTCCGGACAATCCGAACAAGCCCTACGACATGAAGGAGCTGATCCTCAAAATCGTCGACGAGGGCGATTTCTTCGAGATCCAGGAAGCGTACGCCAAGAACATCATGACGGGCTTTGCGCGCATGGAAGGGCGGACGGTCGGCATCGTCGCGAACCAGCCGATGGTACTGGCGGGCGTGCTCGATTCCGACGCCTCCCGCAAAGCCGCGCGCTTCGTCCGCTTCTGCGACTGCTTCGAGATTCCGCTCGTGACCTTTGTCGACGTGCCCGGCTTTCTTCCCGGCACGGCGCAGGAGTACGGCGGCCTCATCAAGCACGGCGCCAAGCTGCTGTACGCCTATACCGAGGCCACGGTGCCGAAGATCACGGTCATCACCCGCAAGGCCTATGGCGGTGCCTACGACGTGATGAGCTCCAAGCACATCCGCGGCGACATCAACTATGCCTGGCCGACGGCCGAGATCGCCGTCATGGGCGCCAAGGGCGCCGCGGAGATCCTCTATCGCGCCGATCTCAACGACGCAGACAAGATCAAAGCCCGCATCGACGAGTACCAGAAGCGCTTCGCCAATCCATTTGTAGCTGCCGAGCGCGGCTATATCGACGAGGTGATCCTGCCGCACGGCACGCGCCGGCGCATCTGCCGCGCGCTCAACATGCTGCGCAACAAGACGCTCGAGAATCCCTGGAAGAAGCACGACAACATTCCGCTCTGATACGGCGCTGACGCGAGCGGCGGAGATACAATGCGTGCGCGCTGAATGCAGCATCGGTGGAACCGGCTCGCCCGCTCGCCGTTAGGGGAGCGAGCCGGTGATCGTTTTGCGTCAGGCTCTTAATGCCCCGGCGTGTTGCGTTTTGCGTAGTTGCCGGGTCCCTGAATTCACCCGCTGCCCTCCGCGTCCCCTCCCCGGCGCGGAGGGTTTTGTCGTTTCGGGACCGCGCTTTCCGGCCGCCAGCCGGGCCCCCGCAAGATGAACGGCACCTGTAATCGCCATTCAGAACGAGTTCAAAGCGCAAATCGCATTGTCCATCCCATCGAACACGCCGCTCCATCCCGGACGCGGCACCTACCGAGGAAGAGGTGGACACCATGAACAAGATCATTCTCGCCGCTGCTACGGCTCTCGTTGCCACGACCGCTGCCGCTTCGGCCGACACCGTCAGCCGCCGCCAGGCGCAGCAGGCCGATCGCATCGAGCAGGGCCGCCAGAGCGGCTCGATCACGTGGACCGAGGGCCTGAAGCTGCGTGCCGAGCAGAAGCGGATCGCCCGCACCGAGGACGCCTACCGTGACAAGGGCTACCTGACGGCCAGCGAGCGCCGCGACCTGCGCAATAAGCAGAACCAGGCATCGGCCAATATCGCCGACAAGAAGACCAACGGCTGGGCCCGCGCCTGGTGGGCCCCGCGCGTCGGCAAGTAAGACACCTCACGCGCTTACCTCCCGCCTTCAACTCGGGCCGCCGCACCACGGCGGCCCCCTTTTTGGCCGGCGAAGGCGAAAGCCGCAAAACGCTTCGCGACGGTGCAGGCGTTAGCCAATTGGTAAGCCCGTTTTCCTAATCTCCCTGGCAGTTGCTTTTTGCGAGCGGGGCAAGAGAAATGAGCGCGTTCCAGTCGCTGCCGGTGACGGAGCTTCTGCAGAAGGGCAGCATCGACGACCTCGATGTGCTCAAGCTGAAAAACGCTTTGCATGCCGACGGCGTGATCACGGCCGACGAGGCCGAAGCGCTCATGGCCGTCAACGAGACGTGCCACAACCAGCACCTCTCCTGGAGCGCGTTTTACGTCGACACGCTGACCGACTACTTCGTCAACCAGGTCGAGCCGGAAGGCTATCTGACCGCGGAGTCGGCCAAGCGCCTTACCGATCGGATCGCCGCCGGCGGGGTCGTCGCCCGCAAGTCGGACTTCGACCTCGTCATCAACATCCTCGACAAATCCCGCTGGTCGCCGGTGAGCCTTTCGCGGCTGGCCCTCGAGCAGGTGAGGCTCGCCGTCGCTAGCGGCGATGGACCGCTGCGCGCCTGCACGCCGGGCGATGCCGCCGCTATTCGCGAGTGGGAGGTGGAACTCGTCCGCCGCATCCTCTACGCCTTCGGCGGCGAGCGCCCGGTCGCTATCACCCGCGCCGAAATCGAGGTTCTGTTCGATATCAACGATGCCATCGCCGACCCGCAGGCCAACGCCGCCTGGACGGATCTGTTCGTCAAGGCGGTGACCAACGTGGTCATGGCGGCGTCGGGCCAGGGCGTTCCGACGCGCGAGGATGCGCTGCGCCGCGACGCCTGGCTGATGGAGGCGAAGGGCGAGCTTTCCCCGCTGGCTCTGCTGTCGGCCATGGTGTCGTCCAGCCTCGACGCCGTGCGCGCGACCTACCGCGAGCAGTCCGTCGAGGAGCGCGCCCTGACGCGCCTCGAGCAGCAGCGGGTCGAAATCATCACGAACGAGGAGATCGGCCAGGCCGACGCCGCGTGGCTGTGCGAGCGCATCGGCCGCGATGGCCGGCTCAGCCCCAACGAGGCGGCGCTCGTGGCCTATCTTCGCCGCGAGAGCCCGGCCAGCATCCATCCCGCTCTCCAGGCGGCCGTAGCCCGCTTGGCCGTCGCCGCCTGACGCCGCGCTATCGACTGCATTAAGCGCCGCGGGGGAAAGCGTTTCCCGCGGCGCTTCTCAGTGCGCGCATTTTGCCGCTCCTCGCCAGTTTACGCCATTCCAATGGGCGTCTAGAAACGGGGGCTGCACAATCGGCTCCCGCCCCCGCCTTGCGGGTTTGCCACTTAGTGGACCAAAAGGGGTTATGTTCAAAAAAATCCTGATCGCCAACCGTGGCGAGATCGCCTGCCGCGTCATCAAGACCGCGCGCAAGATGGGCATCAAGACCGTAGCCGTTTTCTCGGATGCCGACCGCGACGCTCTCCACGTCGAGATGGCGGATGAAGCCGTCCATCTGGGCCCTCCGCCGGCTGCGCAATCCTACCTGCTGATCGACAAGATCGTCGATGCGTGCAAGCAGACCGGCGCCGAGGCCGTGCATCCCGGATATGGCTTTCTGTCGGAGCGCGAGGCGTTCCCCATCGCCCTGCAGAAGGCGGGTATCGTTTTCATCGGGCCGAACCCCAGGGCCATCGCGGCCATGGGCGACAAGATCGAGAGCAAGAAGGCGGCAGCCGCCGCCAAGGTCTCGACCGTGCCCGGGTACATGGGCGAGATCGATGACGCCAAGCACGCGGTGAAGATCGCCGAGGAGATCGGCTATCCGGTGATGATGAAGGCATCGGCGGGCGGCGGCGGCAAGGGCATGCGCATCGCCTACAACCGTAAAGAGGTCGAGGAAGGCTTCCCGCTGGCGCGCTCCGAGGCCAAGGCCTCGTTCGGCGATGACCGGATGTTCATCGAGAAGTTCATCGTCGATCCGCGCCACATCGAGATCCAGCTCATCGGCGACAAGCACGGGAACGTCGTTTACCTCGCCGAGCGCGAATGCTCGATCCAGCGCCGCAATCAGAAGGTCATCGAGGAGGCGCCCTCGCCGCTGCTCGACGAGAAGACGCGCCGCGCCATGGGCGAGCAGGCCGTCGCCCTCGCCAAGGCGGTCGGCTACGACAGCGCCGGCACCGTCGAGTTCGTCGCCGGACAGGACCGCAGCTTCTACTTCCTGGAAATGAACACCCGCCTGCAGGTCGAGCATCCGGTGACCGAGCTCGTCACCGGCGTCGACCTCGTGGAGCTGATGATCCGCTCTGCGGCCGGCGAGAAGCTGCCATTCAAGCAGTCGGACGTGAAGCTGAACGGCTGGGCGGTCGAAAGCCGCGTCTACGCCGAGGATCCATTCCGCAACTTCCTGCCGTCGATCGGCCGCCTGGTGAAGTACCGGCCGCCGGCGGAGGGCACCGTCGATGGCGTCACGGTGCGCAACGATACCGGCGTCTTCGAGGGCGGCGAGATATCGATGTTCTATGACCCGATGATCGCCAAGCTCGTCACCCACGCACCGACGCGGACCGAGGCGATAGAGGCGCAGGCCGAAGCCCTCGACAGCTTCTACATCGACGGCATCCAGCACAACATTCCGTTCCTGACGGCGCTGATGCAGCACCCCCGCTGGCGCAAGGGCGCGCTGTCGACGGGGTTCATCAAGGAAGAGTTTCCGGACGGGTTCAGCCCCCGCAAAGCCGAGGGCGAGGAGCTGCGTATCGTCGCCGCTGTTGCCGCCGTCATCGACTACCAGAACAACAGCCGCCGCCGCTCGATCACCCATCAGATGGCCGGGCGTCCGGTGCAGTTCGCCCGTAGCCGCGTGGTCCGCGTGGGCAAGACCAACATCGCCGTCGAGGTGGTGAGCGAGAACGGCGCCTACGAGGTCGCCTTCCCCGAGACCGGCAGCGCCGTGACGCTCAAGTCCGACTGGCAGCCGGGTGAGCCGGTGTGGACCGGCACGGTCGGGAGCGCGCAGGTCGCGGTCCAGGTGCGCCCCATCCTCAATGGGGTGAAGCTGGCGTTCCGCGGCATCCAGGTGCCGGTCTATGTCTATACCGAGCGCGAAGCCCGCCTCGTCGACCTGATGCCCGAGAAGGCTGCCGCGGATACCTCGAAGTTCCTGCTTTGCCCGATGCCGGGCCTCGTCAAGGCAATCCACGTTGCCGAGGGTCAGGAGGTTCAGGCCGGCGACGCCCTTGCCGTCGTCGAGGCGATGAAGATGGAAAACATCCTGCGCGCCGAGCGCGACGGGGCAGTCAAGAAGATCAACGCCAAACCCGGTGACAGCCTTGCTGTCGACGCCGTCATTCTAGAGTTCGCCTGATGTCCAAACGCCAGCTCATCTCATCCGGATCCGAGTTCGAAAAGCGGATCGGCTATTCACGCGCCGTCGTCGACGGGGACTGGGTCTTCGTATCCGGCACCACCGGGTTCGACTATGCGACGATGACCATCTCCGACGACGTCGTCGCGCAGACCGAGCAGTGCTTCAAGAATATCGCCGCTGCCCTCGCCCAGGCTGGGACGTCCCTCGCCGATGTCGTCCGCGTGCACTATCTCATCACGCGGCGCGAGGACTTCGAGCCGATGTGGCCGGTGCTGCAGAAGCACTTCGGCGACGTTCGGCCGGCCTGCACGGTCATGGTCACCGGTCTGGTCGACGAGAAGATGCTGGTCGAGATCGAGGTGACGGCGCGCAAGCCGGGCTGAAGCCGAGGCCTCGGCTAAAGGAGGCACGCGCGATGGGCGAGACGGCAACCCGCACCGTGCACGTCCGTGTCGAGGGCCGCGTTCAGGGCGTCGGCTACCGCGCCTTCGTCGAGCGGCAGGCCGGCGACCTCGGCCTCTTGGGCTGGGTTCGCAACCGGCGCGACGGCTCCGTCGAGGCCGTCCTCCAGGGCTCCGCGGATGCGGTGGAGCACATGCTCGCGCTCTGCCGCAAGGGCCCGGCGGCCGCAAAGGTCGATCGGGTGGAGATCATCGGCGAGGGCGCCGGTGCCTTCGCCGATTTTGAGGTCCGCCCGACGGTCTAAGGTCGCAAAGAGCAGCACGACGCCCACGCGCGTCGTCGCGGGCCCGGGAGCATCAGGCCGGACGGCCGTATTTTGCCGCGTGCTTGCGCAGCGCCTTGAGGATCGGCTCGTAAGCCTCCTCGTTGCGCGCCTCGGGATACACGACATAAACCGGATACGTGAACTTGCGCGCCCGCTTCGGCTGCCTGAGGCGCCCCCGCGCGATGTGCGAGCGAACGAGGCGCGCGGGGAAATAGCCCGAGCATTCATTGGTGAAGAGGTAGTTCAGCCCGACCGGACCGAGGTCGAGGTTCAGGCCGGGATTGGTAAATTCGGGATACGCGGCGGCGTGGTCCTGCTGGAAATCGGGGCCCCAGTCGACGAACACGTAGTCGGTCGAGGTGCGCCGCTGGGTCACCGGCGCGCTCGTCACCAGGACGAATTCCTCGTCGAACAGGTGCTCGATAATGAGCCCGGGCGGCTGCATCGGCCGATACATGACGGCGAGGTCGAGAGTGCCCTCGATCAGCCGCTGGGTCAGTACCGTCGATAGTCCGCTGCCGGCGGAAACGGCGATGCCGGGGATATTCGAGCGCATCCACGAGAGCCAGCGCAGCAGGAAACCGTCCCAAAAGACGCTCGGCGCGCCGACGGCAAGATGGTCGCTATGCTGATCCGAAGTGCCCACCTCGAGCTGAGCGCGCTGCCAGACGCGCACCAGGGCCAGGGCATGCTTCTGGAACTGCTCGCCCGCCGTCGTCAGCTCGGCGCCGAACTTCGAGCGCGCGAAGAGGGGGCGCCCGAGCATATCCTCGAGGCCCTTGATGCGCGCCGAGACGGTCGACTGTGTGATGTTCATCTTGCGCGCGGCATCGATGAAGCTGCCGGTCTCGGCGACCATCAGAAAGGTGCGTGCAAGATTGACGTCCATGTTGCCCGCGAAGATCGCTGAACGCTCAAAGAGCTATCTATCGAAATTTCCGATAGTGGTCACCGGAAAATTCCGTTTGTGAAAGGGGTTGATTCTCACCAAATTGGTCAGCGTCCCGACCGAGTCGAATCCGATTCGGCTCTTCGTGTTCGGGTTCACCAACGGAAGGACGACTAACATGGCTGCTGCTAAAGCAAAGAAACCCGCCAAGAAGGCCGCTGCGAAGAAGCCGGCTGCGAAGAAGAAGAAGAAGTAGTCGGTCTCCACTCGGAGACCCAACAGGGAGTGCCGTGATGTCCCATTGGGCTTTTGCGGCAGCTCTCGGCGTAGCCCTCATAGCTTCCCCGAGCGCGTACGCGTCATCCATTACCAATCGGGACGGTACCGATCAAAAGATCACCGTCATCGAAGGAAATGCGGCGGCGGACCATATTTTACGGCCGTCAGCGACGCTCGAAGGGGTCTGCAGCAAGGGTTGCGTGATCCGCCTCAACGGTAACGAAAAGGACGAATACGAGCTCAAGGGCTCGGACGTCGTATCGATTGAGAGCGGTTACCTCTACTATGCAGGGCCGCCCGCGGCCGCGGTGCCGAGGTCTGGTGATGCGGACCAGCCTTCAGAGCCCAACGCAAAGTAGGGGTGCGTTTCAAACCTACTCCAGTGGAAGCCCGGCCCGATCAGGGGCCGGGCTTTCGCGCTTCTGGCGCGTACCGGAGACCTGTCGCCGCCGGCCCTGCGGCGGCGTCCTCGGATGGCGGCGCAACGTCCGCAACCGCGCCGAACTGGCGCTCGAAGTGCCGGCGCAGCGCGTTATCCACAAGTTCCATGTCGGTGACCGCACCGAGCTCGGCAAGGCTGGTGACGCCGTGAGCGGCGATCCCGCAGGGCACGATGCCGGCATAATGGTCGAGGTCCGGGGCGACGTTGAGGCTGATGCCGTGGAAGCTCACCCAGCGGCTGACGCGCAAGCCGATGGCCGCGATCTTGTCCTCGACTCCAGCACCCTTGTCGGGCCGCCGCACCCAGACGCCCACCCGGTCGGTGCGCGTCTCGCCGGCGACCCCGAGCTCTCCGAGCGTGGCGATGATCCACTGCTCGAGCCCGCCCACGAAGGCGCGCACGTCCGAGCCTCTGCGCTTCAGGTCGAGCATCACGTAGGCAATGCGCTGCCCCGGCCCGTGATACGTGTGCCGCCCGCCGCGGCCGGTCCGGTGCACGGGGAAGCGCACCGGATCGATCAGCTCCGCGTCCGATGCGCTGGTGCCGGCGGTGTAGATCGGAGGATGCTCGAGCAGCCAGACGAGCTCGCCGGCGGCTCCGGCGGCGATTGCCGCGGCGCGGGCCTGCATCAGTCGCACCGCCGCCGTGTAGCCGACGAGCCCCGGGCTCCTCGACCAGCCGATCCTGGCCTCGGCGGCGGCAGGTGATGTGCGGGCAGCGGATTCCATGCCGCCAATGTAAGCCGCCGCCGCTGCCGCGCCTATGCCCGATGCCGTCGGCCTGAACGGGGCGATATGCCGCCGCGCCTCTCCGCAACGGCCGATTTTTAAGGCTGCCGGCCCGCTTGTTCCCGTCGCACAACTTGGCTATATGAGCGCTCTCGTTTCACCCGGCTTGCGGTCGTGGCGGAATTGGTAGACGCACTACCTTGAGGTGGTAGCGGGGCAACCCGTGGAAGTTCGAGTCTTCTCGACCGCACCAATATTTACAGCGCCGAATGTTCTGCGACGCCGGCCCTAGATGCCGGCGGGCGCTCCGTGGCGCGTCGGCCGGCGCTGCTCGATGAGCGCTACCGCGACGTAGGCGATCCCTGACGCCGCGAGGGCCACGAGATAGGGCGTTTCCCATTCGAGGACGAAGCGGCCGGCGGCCCACACGGCCGTTCCGAGCGCGATCGACACCGCCGCGCTCCACGGTCCGCCGAAGCCCGTGAACAGCCCGAACACCGCCGAGACGAAAACGCCGGCGCTGCCGAACGCCGAGGCGATCTCCACCAGTTCCTTTATCCGTTCCGATGAGAGCGCGAGCAGGAAGGCGACGCCGGTCAGCGCCACGACGCTGATACGGGCGGCGATGAGCTTGCCGCGCATGCCGAGCCGCGGAATGACGTGCACCACGACGTTGTGTGAAACCTGCGCCCCGGAGGCATGCAGGGCCGAGTGGACGACCGACAGGATGGCCGAGATCAGTGCGCCGCCGAAAATGACGTAGTGCCAGCGGGGCAGGTAGTGCTCCGACAGCACGGCGATCACTTGCTCGGAGTCGATCAGCTTGGCCTTGAGGGCCGCATCCGACTGGACGAGACCCGTCGCCGCGAGCCCTAGAAAGAGCGGCAGCAGCCCGATCAGAATATACATCGCGCCGCCCGCCACGGTGCCGCCGCGCGCCACCGACGCCGACCGCGCCCCGAGAAAGCGCGAGATCAGCTCGATGGCGACGAATGAGCCGAAGAACGCCACGGCGAGGGCTTCCGTCACGTCCAGCGCGCTGCCGTGCTCGGCGGTGGAGAAGGTGAGGTGGGCGGCCGGCGCATGTGCGAGCGCCGGCCCGACGCCGCCGGCGGCCATTGCCACGGCGACGCTGAGGACGACGAGACCGATAATGACGGCGAAGCCCTGGAAGAAGTCGGTGACGGCATCGGCAAGGAGGCCGCCGACCACCGAGTACGACGCGACGAGGACGGCGGCGAGCATGATTGCATCATGCAAGGCGAGGTGGGAGCTGGAGCTCAGCACCTGGCCGAAGGCGCGGATCTGCGCCGCCGCCCAGAAGACGGAGCCAGGCAGCAGCACGATGACGACCAGCTTTTCGACGCCCGGCGAGAAGCGCGCGCGAAACACGTCGGCAAAGGTGGTGACGCCCTTGCGCCATAGCAGCGCGGCGTACAGCAGCCCGGCGGCGATGACGGCGAGCCCGTAGGCAAAGGGGTCGACCAGGGCGCCGGAGATGCCCTTGTCGAAGACCTCCGCCGACGTCGCAACGATGGCCTCGGCGCCGAACCAGGTCGCGAACACGGAGAAGGCGACCAGCAGAGGTCCCAGGCTGCGGCCGGCAAGGATGTAGTCCGTCTCGCTCTTGACCCGCCGGGAGACCCAGACGCCGACGGCGAACTGGGCAAGGACGTACCCGATCATTGCAGCCAAAATCATGAGCGCCCCCCGGCAACGCGATGCTAGCCGCCGATCATGGGGGCGGATCGCGTGCCTCGACAAGCGCGGTCATGGAAGGTGCTGCAGGCCGCGGGGCCTAAATCACGCCGGCCCATGCGGCTCGGCGACGCCCATCTCGCGGGACAGGCGCGTCGTCTGCCACGGCCAGTGGCCGTTGATCTCGACGTCGAGCGAGATGGAAAGGAACGTGCGGATGAGGACGATGCCGCCCAGCACCGCGATGCCCTCCACGGTGGGATCGACGACGACCGACTTCAGGATATCGGCGGCGATGAGAATCTCGAGGCCGAGCAGGATGCCGCGGCCGAGGTTGGCCCTATAGTCCCGATAGTTGGCCAGAAAGCCGCTTCTCGATACGCGCACCAGGAACACCGCCGTCGAGAGGGCGACGGCGATGAGGATGACGGCGAACGCCGTGATATCCAGCACCTCGCTCGTCCAGATGGCCATATCGTGCATGGTACGTGCACCAGCGTCCGAGAACACGTGTCGACCCCCTGAGGGCGCTGCGTCGGGGATAGATTGGCTTGCCAGCGGTTTCGGAACCGGTAACGGATGCCGTCCGCCGCCCATGGAGAACTGGCTTTGTTCTACATCTCGAAACTCGCCTGGCTGCTCGTGCAACCGTCGATGCTGCTGGTGCTGCTCATTGCCGGCGCTGCGGTGCTGTTCCTCCTCGGCCGCGAGCGTGCCGCGGGGCGCTTAGCGATAGGCGCGGCGGTGCTCGCCGTCGTCGGAGGCGTCCTGCCCCTCAGCACGTGGCTCATTCTGCCGCTCGAGGAGCGCTTTCCGCGTGCGGACCTATCGGGCCGCCCGATCGACGGCATCATCATCCTCGGTGGCGCCGAGGAGGCCCGGGTCGAGCAGACGCGGAAGGTGCACGCCCTCAACATGGCCGGCGAGCGCATGACCGAGGGCGTGGCGCTGGCGCGCCGCTTCCCCAGGGCGCGCGTCATCTTCACCGGCGGCTCGACGAATATCGTCCTCGGCCCGGCCATCGAGGCGGACGCGGCGCAGCGGCTCTTTGCCGATCTGGGCATCGAGCCGGAGCGGCTGGCGCTCGAGAGCAAGGCTCGCAACACGTATGAGAACGTGCTTTTCACCAAGGCGCTCGCGGCGCCGAAGCCGGGCGAGCGGTGGCTGCTGGTCACATCGGCGTGGCATATGCCGCGCGCCATGGGGCTGTTTCGCAAGGGCGGCTTTGCGGTCGAGCCGTGGCCGGTCGACTACAGGACGGCCGGATCCGCCGACCTGCTGGTCCCCTTCTACGCGCCTTCGGAAGGCCTGCGCCGGCTTGATACGGCGGCCAGGGAATGGACCGGCCTCGCGTTCAACTGGCTGACCGGCCGATCGGATGCGTTGCTTCCGGGGCCTAAGCCGTGACGGTGGCCTGCACGGACTGACGAAGCGCGGCGTCGGTGGCGCCGAGGAAGTGCCGGAGCGCCTCGATCGACGCGGTGTCCTTGAGCAGAGGCGCGTGGCCCTGGCCGACGACGGTGATCGTCGCCATGGCCGGATGGCGCCGACGCATCTCGTCCACCGTCGCGGCGGTCAGAAGGTCGGAGTTCTCACCCCGGATGACCATCAGCGGCACGCGCTTCAGGGTCTCGAACTGCGGCCACAGCGCCGGCATGGGACCGTCGAGAACGGAGAGGGCGTTGCCGAGCTTGGCGTCGTAGCCGGGCGCCGGCCTGCCGTTCTTCTCATTGTACCACTGGCGCGCCGCTTCCTCCCACACGCTGTCGGGCACATCCGGAAAGTGGCGGCGGTTGAGCTCGCGCATCATCCGCGCGGCGTCGGGCCATGAGATGGGCAGCGGTACGCGGCCCACATAGCCGCTGATGCGCGCCAGGCCCTCGTGCTCGATGACGGGACCGATGTCGTTCAGGACGGCGGCGCCGATCGCTGTCGGCCGGGCCGCCGCAAGCAGCATCGTGATGAGGCCGCCGCGCGAGGTGCCGACGATGGCAACATCGTAAAGGCCGATCAGCGTCATGAAGTCGATGACGTCGAGCATTTCGACGGTGATCGAATAGTTGCGCCAGTCGGGATCGGAATCCGACAGACCGCGTCCGCGGTAGTCCAGCGTGTAGACGGTGCGTGCGTTGGTGGGATGCGTGCTGAGCGCCACGGCCAGATCGTGGAAATCGCGCCCGTTACGCGTGAGGCCGGCGAGACACAGCACCGGCCGCGTGCGCGCCGCGCTGCGTCCCCGGCCGTGGTAGCAGCGGCCGTGCAGCCGCAGCCCATCGCGCGACGTGTAGTAGATGTCCTCGAACGGCTCGCTCGACGTCATGCTCAACAGAACCCCCGATCGGCGCGGCTCGACTGCCGTTCCGCCTCAATCGCTCGAATCCGCCGTGTTCGTCTTGGCGGCCCCGCCCTTCGACTCGCGCGGGGCAGCGCTGCTTGCGCGGCCGAGGTCCTGCTCCAGGCGCAGCGGATCCTTCTCGCCCAGCCGGGCACGATAGACCTGGATGTTGGACAGCACCTTGGCGACGTAGTTGCGCGTCTCCTCGAAGGGGATGCGCTCGATCCAGTCTATCGGGTCGACGTTCGCCTGCCGGGGATCGCCGAACTCGCTCACCCATTGGCGCGTCCGCCCGGGACCGGCATTGTAGCTCGGCAGGCCGAGAACGTAGGAGCCGCCCCATTCGTCGAGCCGGTCGGCGACATAGGCCGAGGCGATCATGGTGTTGTAGGATTCATCGGTCAGCAGCCGCGCGTGCACGCACTTGATCTTGTAGTCGTGGCACACGTGGTTGGCCGTGACCTTCATGACCTGCAGGATGCCGCGCGCGCCGGCGCCCGAGACGGTGTCGCTGTTGAACTCGGTCTCCTGCCGCGCCAAGCCGAGCAGGTACGCCGTTTCCGGGGGCTTGCGCAGCGGCGTATAGCTCGGCAGCGCATGCACGGGATAGCTGTAGTAGTAGAGGTTGTGTCCGGCGGCGATGGCGGCCTTGCCGATGCGTACGCCCGTCTGCGTGTCGCCGCTGACGCGGGCCAGATGCGCCGCCATCGCGGCCCATGCCTCGTCATCCTCGATCCTGGCGGCGTTGAGCAGGAGAATTCGCGCGACATAGCGGTCCAGGCCCGTCTTCTGCGCGACGGCGATGGCGCGGACGGCATCGGTGCCGAGGAAGCGCTCGGCTTCTGCGGGTGAGGGCAGGGCAGGCGGCTCGAACGCCAGCTCGTGCGTGCCGGGTGACAGCTTTTGAACGGCGAGAAGCCCGTGGAAGGTGTCCTTGAAGCGGGCCGCCTGTGTGTAGCTTTCCCGCGCCTCGGCCTTCTTCCCCAGCGCCTCGGCCGCGCGTCCCATCCAGTAGTTGGCGCGGGCGCGCGTCAGAGGACCGTCGGCGTTGGCGACGAGAGTTGCAAAGTGCTTCTCGGCGTCCTTTGCGTCGTCGAGATAGCGCAGCGCGATCCAGCCGGCCATGAAGGTCTGATCGTTGAGCGCGTTGACGCCCAGCGGCCCGGCATCGCGAACGAGCTCATACGCGAGCTTGGGCTTGTGGGCCTTCAGGGCGTCGTAGGCGAGGCCGCGGCGCTCGGTCCACCATTCGTCGAGGTTGGCGACGATCGCGGGGTCGCGCGGCGCGCTGCGTATGAGCTTGGCCGCCTCCTCGAGGTGCCCGGCGCGGCGCTGCTGCTGAATCTTGTGGAAGACGACGCCCCAGTCGGCATCGCCCTTGTGGCCGCCGGCAAGGGTCGTCTTGTCGCCCTTGTGCATGAAAACCGAAAGGCGGGCGTGAGCGACCTTCTGCTCGGCTGCGGGCAGGCGGGCGATGACCGTCTTCACCCGCTCGGCGCGTTGCAGCCGCTCGGACTTGTAGCGCACGTTCTCGACCAGCAGGCGATCCAGGCGCCATTTGTCGTCCTGCGCCGAGAGCAATTGGCCGAAGCGTGCGAGGAAGCCCTTTTCGAGCGACGGCGAGAGGTCCTCCTCGCGCCATATCTTCGCGGCGAGCTCCTTGGCCTTGCCCTTGTCGCCGTGTGCCAAGTGCACCGACGCGAGCACCGCCATGCCTGCCGGGCTATGGGCCGCGCCATCCTTGAAGTAGGTGGCGATCACATCCGTGTCGCCGCCTTCCTCGAAAAGCTGCTCCTCCATACGCCGCTGCAGAATCTCGCGGCTGGGCCACTGAGCATTCTCGGCGAGAAATTGGAGATACTCGGCGGCGTGCCCTTGCCCGCGCCGGAGGCGTAGCCACTGCACCAGCTTGCGGGCGAGCGGATCACCGATGGCGCTTTCGAGCTGCTTGCCCTTGTCGATGTTGCCGCCGGCTTTGACCGCCGCCTTGATGCTCTCGATGTCGGCGCTGGAAAGCGTGTAGTCGCGCAACGGCGCAACGATCTTGTCCATGCGCGCGATATAGTCGGCTTCCTGCTTGGACATCGACGGGGCCGGAGCCGTCGCGCCTGCCGCCGGCGCCGCGCGAACCTCGAGGCTTGCCCCCGCGATCGGCGTCGCAAACAGCACGACTGCGGCGCCGGCGACCTGCAGCCAACGGCGCGGTGATCCCGGGGAAACGGCGCGAATTTCAGGCGGGAAGCATTTCGGCGGGTCGGTGTCGGGCAATGTCCCTCCTTTCACGGGCGCCGCCGGGCAGGCCGGGTTGCAGGGCGCATTGCAAGGTCCTAATGTCCGCTCGACAGGGCGCCGCGACTCCACCATCACAAATGCGCGGCAAACCTACCAAGCAGCCCGGCCCGGAACAAGGCGCTGAAGCATGCCGTTCGATGCGGCGACAGCAAGGCGCCGCTGGTTCTGGTGCGCAGCGGCAGCGCAAGACAAGAGCAATGAGCGTACGCTCAAAGGTAACGGGCACATGTTCAAGGGATCGTTCACGGCACTGATCACTCCGTTCAGGAACGGCAGCCTGGACGAGAACGCCTTCCGCCGCTTCATCGACTGGCAGATCAGCGAGGGGACGCACGGACTGGTGCCGGCCGGGACGACGGGTGAGAGCCCGACGCTCGATTACGACGAGCACAAGCGCGTCATCGAGCTGGCGGTCGAGGTGTCGAAGGGCCGTGTGCCCGTCATCGCCGGAACGGGCTCGAACTCCACCGCGGAGGCAATCGAGCTGACGGAGCACGCCGCCAAGGTCGGCGTCGATGCCGTGCTCGTCGTCACGCCATACTACAACAAGCCGACCCAGGACGGGCTCTACCAGCACTTCAAGGCCATTAACGACGCCGTCGACGTGCCGATCGTCATCTATAACATTCCCGGGCGCTCGATCGTCGACATGACGGTCGAGACGATGGCTCGCTGCTTCGAGCTCAAGAACGTCGTCGGCGTGAAGGATGCCACGGCCAACCTGGCGCGGGCGTCCCAGCAGCGATTGGCCATGGGCCCTGAGTTCAATCTGCTGTCGGGCGAGGATGCGACGGCGCTCGGCTTCATGGCGCACGGCGGACACGGCTGCATATCGGTCGTATCGAATATCGCCCCACGCCTGTGCGCCGAGTTCCAGAACGCGTGCCTTGCGGGCGACTACAAGGCCGCGCTGGCGTTGCAAGATCGCCTGATGCCGTTGCACGACGCGATGTTCTGCGAGGCGAACCCCGGTCCGGTGAAGTACGCGGCTTCGCGCCTCGGCCTCTGCGAGGCGGAGATGCGGCTGCCGCTGGCGCCGATCTCGCAGGCCTCCCAGCGCGTCGTCGATGCAGCGCTGGCCCGCGTCGGCCTCATTCAGGCCCGCGCCGCCGAATAAACGCGCGGCGTCCGCACGATTCTGGAGTGATAGAGGCCATGGCGGCCAACAAAGACAGCGGCCGCCGTGTCGTCGCAGAGAACCGGCAGGCGCGCTTCGAATACTTCCTCACCGATACGCTGGAAGCCGGCCTGCAGCTGACAGGCACGGAAGTGAAGTCCTTGCGCAAAGGGCAGGCCAACATCGCCGAAAGCTACGCCTCGGCCGAGGAGGGCGGGCTTTGGCTGATCAACGCGTACATTCCCGAGTATCAAGGCGCGGGGCGCTTCTTCCAGCACGAGCCGCGGCGCAAGCGGCGCCTGCTGCTGCACGCCAAGGAAATCCATAAGCTGCTCATCGCCGTGAGCCGGCAGGGCATGACCATTGTTCCGCTCGAGCTCTATTTCAACGAGCGCGGCATCGCCAAGCTGAAGCTCGCCGTCGCCGAGGGCAAGAAGCTGCACGACAAGCGCGAGACGGCGAAGAAGCGCGATTGGAATCGCGAGAAGGCGCGGCTGATGCGGGAGAAGGGCTGAGCCGTGTCCGCCGACGAACCCGTTAGCCTGACCCATGTTGACTGGTCGCGATTGCCGGTGCCGGTCGATGACGGAGCGGCAGCGCACCTCACTGGGCTCGCCCTGCCCGACATAGGTCTCGCGGCGACCGATGGGAGCACCGTGTCGCTAGCCAGGCTGCCCGGATTGAGCGTGATCTACGCCTATCCGTTGACCGGGCGGCCGGACGTGGCATTGCCGGCGGGGTGGGATGAGATCCCCGGCGCCCGCGGGTGCACGCCGCAGGCTTGCGCGTTCCGCGACCATTACAGCGATTTGCGGGCGGCCGGGGCCGACCAGGTGTTCGGGCTTTCGACCCAGGACAGAGAATACCAGCGCGAGGCGGCCGAGCGGCTGCACCTGCCGTTTCCGCTGCTTTCGGATGCGGCGCTGCGCCTCACGACCGCGGTCCGGCTTCCTGTCATGCTCGTCGATGGCGCAACGCTGCTGAAGCGCATGGCCATGATCGTTCGGGAGGGCGTCGTCGCGAAGGTGTTCTATCCGGTGTTTCCGCCCGATCGGAACGCTGCGGACGTACTGGCTTGGCTGAAAGCGCAGAAGGGATGACGACCGATACTCGAAATGCCACGCCGCAGGACGACGGCGCGGTACGGCATCTGGTGCCCGGGCTCGAGCTGCCCGACGTCGCGCTGCCTTCGAGCCGCGGGGGCACCGTCAATCTCAGTGCGCGTCGCGGCGTTTCGGTGGTCTATCTCTATCCTTGGACGGGGCGTCCCGGTGTCGCCGATCCCGCCGGCTGGGACGATATTCCAGGTGCCCACGGATCGACTCCCGAGACGGAAGGCTTCCGCGACCACTACCTCAAGTTTCGCGCCCAGCGCATCGAGGTTTTCGGCGTCAGCACGCAAACCTCCGAGCACCATCGGGAGCTGATCTCGCGCCTGGCTGTACCCTTCGCCCTGCTGAGCGATGAGCATTTCACCCTCAAGGAGGCACTGCAGCTACCGACCTTCGAGGCCGGCGGTGCGCCCTATCTCAAGCGGCTGACTTTGCTCGTCCGCGATGGGCACGTCAGCCACGTCTTCTACCCGGTGGATCGCCCAGCCAGCCATGCGCGCGAGATCCTCGACTGGCTGGACGAAAAGCGCCGCGCGGTCGCGTCGTCTTAGAGCCCGCTTTTCAGAGGACGTCGCTTTCCACGTCGTCGACGGAGAAGCCCATCTTCTCCAGCCCCTCTTCCAAATAGTCGGCGAGCAGCGGCACGCCGAGGAGATAGCGCGACGTGGCGTTGATGCGTTCGGCGCGCGCCGTATCGACGGCCTCGTCGAACTCTTCCATCTCGTAGGTGCCGCGGCCAACCCACATTAGGGCGACGAGGCTCGCCTGCTCGTCATAGTTCATGCGGTCGATGAAGGAGGCGAGCTCGGCGCGCGTCGGGTCGTTGGCGAAGTCCTCGAGAATGGCGCTGGGGTCTTCCTCCGCATCCCCGTCCTCCGGCGTATCGTCCCAGGCGCCGACCTTGGCGTCGTATTCACGCGCCTTGATGATGACGTGCGCCACCTTCTCCGGGGCGATGTCGAGTGCCATAGCGAGGGCCTCCTGGCTTGCGGCGCGGAACGACATGCGTTCCGCTGCAATAGCACTGCGCTCCCCGGGGCGGAAGTGCGGTGGCATGGCCGGGTGTCAGCGCGCGCTAGGCATTCCGGCGCGGCGGCAGCGCTGCCCGCACGGCAGCGAAGACGGCGTGGAACATCTCCAGGGTCAGCCTGCGCGTGTTGGTATTGTACCGCGAGCAGTGAAAGCTGTCGTAGAGGCCGAAGCCGGCGGGAAGCGCGTGCTGCGCGCCGTGCTTGAACGCGATCTGCGATTTGCGGCAGCCGAGTGCGGTCACCACGCTGTCGTGGGCGATGCGGCCCAGCGCGATGATCACCGATAGGTTCGGCAGAGCGGCGATGCGCTCCCGCAGGAAGCCGCAGCAGGTGGCGATCTCCTGCGGCGTCGGCTTGTTCTGCGGCGGGACGCAGCGGACGGCGTTGGAGATGATGCAGTCGGTCAGTTGCAGGCCATCGTCCGGACGCGCTTCATAGCGCCCGGTGGCAAAGCCGAACTGGAGGAGGGTGCTGTAGAGCAGGTCACCGGCATAGTCGCCGGTGAACGGCCGCCCGGTCCGGTTGGCGCCGTTCAGCCCCGGCGCAAGGCCGACGATGAGAAGGCGCGCCTTTTCATCGCCGAAGGAAGGCACCGCCCCATTGAACCAGTCGGGGGCTTTGCGCCTGTTCTCATCCCGGAAGGCGACGAGGCGCGGGCAAAGCCCGCACAGCTTCGGCGCCTCCGGCGTATAGCGGTGCCCCCCGGCGCCCATCGTCTCGCAACCCGTCAGACCTCCTCGGAGAGGTCATCGTTGTCCTGATAGGAGGCGGCGTCCCGGCCCGACGAATAGCCGCCGCGGCCGCCACCGCCCCCGAAAGCGCGGCCTTCTCGCGAGGGACGCGTGGCCGGGTCGCGGCAAATGAGCTGCTCGAGATCGGCGAGATCGATGAATTGGTCCGCTTGGCGACGCAACTCGTCGGCGACCATCGGCGGCTGCGTCTGCAGCGTGGAGACGACCGAGACGCGCTTGCCCATCTGCTGCAGCGCTGCGACGAGGCTACGGAAATCGCCGTCGCCGGAGAACAGCACGATGTGATCCAGATTGACAGCGAGACGCATGGCGTCGACGGAAAGCTCGATGTCCATGTTGCCCTTGACCTTGCGCCGGCCAGACGCGTCGGTGAATTCCTTCGTCGGCTTCGTCACCATGGTGAAGCCGTTGTAGTCGAGCCAATCGATCAGCGGACGAATGGAGGAGTATTCCTGATCCTCGGCCAGGGCGGTGTAATACAAGGCGCGAACGAGATGCCCCTTCTGGCGGAACAGGGCCAGCAGGCGCTTGTAGTCGATATCGAACCCCAGCGACTTGGCGGTGGCGTAGAGATTTGCTCCGTCGATGAAGAGAGCGATGCGTTCGTTCTGATAGAAATGCATTCGTTCACCCTTGGGGCCGCGCATATCGGCTTAAAGGCCGCAACAGCCGATTTGAATGGATGGATTGTGCCGCGCTATGCGCCGGCGATCTCTAGGCTAAGAGACTAGCACCTCCGAGAATGTGCAAGACGTTATATTTGCTCAATTTTAAGCGACAATGTGAAGCACCGAAGACAACACGTCGGCGCTCCCCCCGGAGGCATGGTCTCACTCGAAACGTCAGCAACAAATCTGGCGGGTAAATTCCGTCGGCTCCCGCTAGCCCGCTGCTGCAGGATATCGCATCCATGTTCTCTCGCAATCCTTGTTCCTGGCTTGCTTCTCGCGTTTTTTCATGCGACTAGGGTGGCTGGTGCTGCCGGGCCGCATTTTTTCGGCTTCCTTGGCGCGCTGTTCGCCTCCCGATGACTTGCTTGCTTTAGAGGGGTGTCGCTCATGGCACGCGTGACAGTTGAAGATTGCGTGGACAAGGTTCCGAACCGCTTCGAGCTGGTTCTCCTCGCTGCCCACCGCGCCCGCTCCATCGCCGATGGCAGCGCTGTCACTGTGCCGGTGAACGCCGATAAGAATCCCGTCATCGCCCTGCGCGAGATCGCCGACAAGACGATCCCGCCCGAGGACATGCGCGAATCGCTGATCCATTCCATCCAGAAGAACGTCGAGGTCGACGAGCCCGAGGCTGCCGCGGCGCCGCTGCTGCCGCCTGAGCGTCGCGCGCCGGTATTGGGCCGCGATGACCAGTCGAGCGACAGCGTCGTCGACGTGATGACCGAGGAGCAACTCCTGCGCGGCCTCGAGAGCATGACGCCGACCGAGCCGTCGGCCAACGGCGGCCCGAACGGCGGCCCTCGCGAGCGGGAGCGTGACCGCGGCCGCTGACAGCGAGGCTAGGCTCCCCTTCGGGCGCTGCCCACTGGCGGCTATCCCTGGCTGCGGCCGGCCGAGGAGTGGCGGGCCATGATGCGGCAATACGAGCTTGTCGAGCGCGTGCTCGCCTACGATCCCAAGGCGGACGAGGCGCTGCTCAACCGCGCCTACGTCTATGCCATGAAGGCGCATGGCAACCAGAAGCGCGCATCGGGCGACCCCTACTTCTCACACCCCCTCGAAGTTGCCGCCATTCTCACCGACCTGAAGCTGGACGACGCGACCGTCGTCACCGCGCTTTTGCATGATGTCATCGAGGACACGCCGGTAACGCGGGCGGAGATCGACCAGCTTTTCGGCCCCGAGATCGGCCGGCTGGTCGATGGCCTCACCAAGATCCGCCGCCTCGACCTCGTCTCCAAGAAGGCCGAGCAGGCGGAGAACTTCCGCAAGCTGCTCGTCGCCATCTCCAGCGACATCCGCGTTCTGTTGGTGAAGCTCGCCGACCGCGTGCACAACATGCGCACGCTCGAGCATATGAAGCCGGAGTCGCGCCAGCGCATCTCCGAGGAGACGCTCGACATCTACGCGCCGCTCGCCGCCCGCATGGGGATGGAGAAGCTGCGCGAGGAGCTGGAGGATCTGGCGTTTCGCTGGCTGCACCCGGAGGCGTACGCCGCCGTCACGGCGAAGCTTACGGAGTTGCGCAATAAGAACGAAGGGCTCGTCGAGGAAATTCGCTCCGCCTTGGCGGCGAAGCTGGCCGAGGTCGGCATCGACGCGGAGGTGTCCGGGCGCGAGAAAAAGCCCTACGCCATATGGCGCAAGATGGCCAACAAGCAGATCAGCCTGGAGCAGCTTTCCGACATCTACGCCTTCCGCGTCATCACCAAGTCGATCGACGACTGCTATCGCGTGCTCGGCGTCGCACACACCACCTGGCGCACGGTGCCCGGCCGCTTCAAGGATTACATCTCGACCCCGAAGCAAAACAACTATCAGTCGGTCCACACCACCATCGTCGGCCCGCGGCACCAGCGCGTCGAGCTGCAGATTCGCACGCGCGCCATGCACGAGGTGGCGGAATACGGCGTCGCCGCGCACGCCATCTACAAGGATGCCGGGCTCAACGGCTATCAGCTCGTGCGCTCGGCGGGCGAGTACGAGAAGGAAAGCGGTCCCTATGCGTGGCTGCGTCGTCTGGTCGAGACGCTGCTGGAGGGGTCGAACTCGGAAGAATTCCTCGAGCACACCAAGCTCGAGCTGTTCCAGGACCAGGTGTTCTGCTTCTCGCCCAAAGGCCGTCTCATCGCCTTGCCGCGCGGCGCGACCCCGCTGGACTTCGCCTACGCCGTGCACACCGACATCGGCAACGCGGCGATCGGAGCGTTCGTCAACGGGCGTCACGTGCCGATCGACACGACATTGCGCAACGGCGACGAGGTGGAAATCGAGACGGCGAAGAACCATACGCCGCCGGCTGCGTGGGAGAATCTGGTCGTCACCGGACGCGCCCGCTCGGCCATCCGCCGCGCCGCGCGCGATGCCGTCCGCCGCCAATACAGCGAGCTGGGCCGGCGGCTCATCGCCTCTCACTTCGAGCGTCTGGGCGAAGAGCTCGACGATGAAAAGCTGAAGAAGGCGTTGCCGCGGCTCGGCTACAAGTCACTCGAGGATGCGCTCGCCGCCGTCGGCCGCAACGAGCTGCCGATCGACAATGTTCTCAAGGCGGCGATCCCCGAGGCGCTCGAGCAGCGGGAGCCACGCAAGACCGCCTACCGGCGCACGCGCCGCTTCGGCCGCGCCAAGGGGCAGGATGGCTGGTTCAACATCGACCGGGTGATGAGCCTCAAGTTCCGTGGCGGCGAGGGGGGCGAAAGCAAGACCGGCGGGCTGGCCATCCGGGGCGTCAACGACGACCTTCCAGTGACTTTTGAGCCCGGCGGGGCGGTTCCGGGCGACCGCATCGTGGGGGTCATGATCCCTGGGGAGGGGATCCGCATCTTCCAGATCCACTCGCCGAGGCTGCGGGAGTACGAGCACGAGGGCTGGATCGACGTCACCTGGGACGTGGATGCCGATACAGCCCAGAGATTCCCCGCCCGCGTCAGTGTCACCGCCCTCAATGAGCCTGGAACTTTGGCTCAGATAGCCAAAGTTATTGGGGAAGCCGGTGGTAATATCGACAACGTGCGCATGGTGCGGCGGGCGTCCGACTTCACCGAGATGCGCATAGAGCTTGAGGTCCTGGACCTGGTGCATTTGAACCACATCATCGCGGGCCTTCGCGAGAAAGCAGTGGTCAACAAGGTTGAGCGAGTGTTCGATTGATAGGAGAATCTGTCAGGCGGGGGCAGTGGCTTAGGCACAGCGGGGATTGGAGTTCTCTCGGCGATGGTGCGTGACCCGCGTGAGCGGCCGGAGGGCATTTGGGGCAAGGCCATGGCGCCGCTTCTGCGGTGGGCGCCGAACTTGCGCTGTGCCGCCCGCAATCTTGTCAATTTGCGCGCCAGCGCGCACGAGATCGCCCTCGGCTGCGCCCTCGGCGCCTTCGTTTCGATCACGCCGCTGCTGGGCGTTCAGACGCTGCTGGCCGTCATCCTCGCGGTGGCCCTGAGGGCGAGCGTGCCCGCCGCCATCGTCGGCACGTTCGTCGGCAACCCCCTGAGCTGGCCCTTCATCTGGGTTTCGACCTATTTCATGGGGCTGCAGATCGTCGGCTTCGAAGGCGCCTTCGATCCGGCCGCCGTCCAGCGCAACATTCAGGTCCTTTGGGCCGCGCTCTTGGACCCCTCGCCACAGCTTTTCGACGCCACCGCCTCGCTGTTCTGGCCTCTGCTCTGGCCCATGCTGGCCGGCAGCGTGCCGATTGGGCTGCTGACGGCGGCGGTCGTCTACTATATTTCGAGGAACGCCGTTCGCGGCTGGCGCGGGCGGATAATGAAACGCTCCCCGGCGGCCGCCGAGTAGCGCTCCCATCCACGACTGCATAGCTGGCTCACGAAGATGCCGAAGCCTGCCTACCTGCGACTTGGCGTCAACATCGACCACGTCGCGACCATCCGCAACGCGCGCGGCGGGCGCCATCCCGATCCCTTGCGCGCGGCGCACATCGCCGTCGAGGCCGGTGCGGACGGCATTACCGCGCACCTGCGCGAGGACCGCCGGCATATCTCCGACGAGGACATCGCGCGCCTCAAGGACGAGCTGACGCGCCCACTCAATCTGGAGATGGCCGCCACCGACGAGATGCTGGCGATCGCGCTGCGGCATCTGCCGAACGCCTGTTGCCTGGTGCCCGAGCGCCGCGAGGAGCGTACGACGGAAGGGGGGCTGGACGTCGCCGCCGGCGGCGCGCGTCTCCGCCGCATCGTCGACAAGCTGCGGGAAGGGGGGGTGCGGGTCTCCCTGTTCATCGAGCCAGATGCCGCGATCGTCGAAGCCGCGGCGCGTATCGGTGCCGACATCGTAGAGCTGCATACGGGGGCTTACTGCGAGGCGGCGCTCGAAGGGCACGCCGACGTCATCGGGGCGGAACTCGCGCGCATCGGCCGTGCCGCCCAGCTGGCGGACGCCGCCGGGCTGGAGGTCCATGCCGGGCACGGCCTGACGTTCAACACCGTCGCGGCGGTCGCGCGCCAGCCTCAGATCGTCGAGCTCAACATCGGTCACTTCCTCATCGGCGAGGCGATCTTCGTAGGGCTCGGCCGCGCGGTCGAGCGGATGCGCGCGCTCATGGACGAGGCGCGCAGCGGAGCTGCGGCGGATCCCCAGTCTGCGAGGTCGGCGTGATCCTCGGTGTCGGCAATGATCTCATAGACATTCGCCGCATCGAGAAGACGCTCGCGCGCTACGGCGACCGCTTCATATCCCGTGTGTTCACCGACATCGAGCGCCGCAAGTCGGAGGGCCGCGCCCAGCGGGCCGCCTCCTATGCGAAGCGCTTCGCCGCCAAGGAGGCCTGCGCCAAAGCGCTCGGCACAGGCCTGCGGCAAGGCGTCTTCTGGCGCGACATGGGTGTCGTCAACCTGCCCTCGGGGCGCCCAACCTTGAAGCTAACGGGTGGCGCTGCGAAAGTGCTCGAGGCGCTGACGCCAAACGGCTACGAGGCTCGTATCGACCTTACCCTGACCGACGATTTCCCTTTAGCAGCGGCGATCGTCATCATCTCCGGGCTGCCCGCGACGGGCGATCACCGCTGAGGAGAGCGGATTTGGCGCACTGCAGGGTTACGGCAGGCTGATACAACGGCGCGAATTGCGCCCTGCCGGCAAAATGGCTATAGCGGCCCAGCGCGCAAAAAGGGGCTGCGGCAACGGGAGTTTTCGCATGGCCGTATCGGCGAACACAAGGCGGGGCGGTTGGCTGGAAACGGTCACCATCGTGATCGAGGCTCTGGCCATCGCCATGGTCGTGCGAACGTTCCTCTACCAGCCTTTCAATATTCCCTCGGGCTCGATGAAGGAGACGCTGCTCATCGGCGATTATCTCTTCGTCTCCAAGCTCTCCTACGGCTACAGCCGCTACTCGTTCTACAACCTCGTTCCCTTCGATGGCCGCATCTTCGCCGCCGAGCCCAAGCGGGGCGACGTCGTCGTTTTCAAGCTGCCGCGTGACAATTCCACCGACTACATCAAGCGCGTCATCGGCCTTCCCGGCGACCAGATCGACGTGCGCGGCGGCGTTGTCTACATCAACGGCCAGGAAGTGCCGCGCAAGCGCATCGGCGATTTCGTGACGCAGGAGGACAGCGGCCCGCCGCGGCCGATCCCGGCGTACCAGGAGACGCTGCCCAACGGTGTCAAGTACACGGTGCTCGACGCCGAGGAGAACGGACCTTTCGACAACGTCGGGCCGTACAAGGTGCCCGCCGGCCATTATTTCATGATGGGCGACAACCGCGACAACTCCACCGACAGCCGCGCCTCTTGGGGTGTCGGCTACGTGCCCTTCGACAACCTCATCGGCCGCGCCGAGATCATTTTCTTCTCCGCCGCGGTCGACGAGCCGGGCGCGTTCCGCTGGTGGAGCCCGTGGACGTGGCCTTTCGATATCCGCTGGAACCGTTTCTTCAAGCTGGTTCGCTAGCCTTTTTTGGCAATCGTGCCCAGGCCCGGCGCCGCCATATTGCGGCGTCTAGACAGGCTTTGATCCCGTCACGTGATACTGCGTACGCGAAAATATAAAGAGCTCGAGAAGGCGCTGGGCCACCGGTTCAAGAACCAGCAGCTCATCGAGGTCGCCCTGACGCATGCCAGCATGCGCGGCGGCAAGGCCCAGAAGAGCGACAACGAGCGCCTCGAGTTCATCGGCGACCGCGTGCTCGGGCTCGTCATTGCCGAGGCGCTGATCGAGCGTTTCCCCTCAGCTAGCGAGGGCGAGCTTGCACGCCGCTATAACCGGCTGGTGCGTGGCGAGGCGTGCGCACGTGTCGCCCGCGCCGTCGGCATCGGGCCGCATCTCATCCTGTCGGAAAGCGAGGCGGGGAGCGGTGGCCGCGCCAAGGGCACCATTCTCGCCGACGCGATGGAGGCCATCCTCGGCGCCATATTCCTCGATGGCGGTTTCGAGGCGTCGCGCTCCGTCGTCCGCCGGCTGTGGGACAGCCAGGACGACCAGCATCCGCCGAGCGCCAGCCCGGACGCCAAATCCGCTTTGCAGGAATGGGCGCAGGGCAGGGGCCTGGCGCTTCCCGAATACGTCGAGGTGAGCCGCAAGGGCCCCGATCACGCGCCGCGCTTCACATCGGAGGTGCGGATCGCCGGTTGCGCACCGGCGCGGGGCGAGGGAGCATCGAAGCGTGCCGCCGAGCAGGCCGCAGCAAGTGCGCTGCTGGAGCGCGAAGGTGTCGCCGGAGCCGAAAGCCATGAGTGACCATAAGGACGGCCGGGAGCTACCCGATCCCTCGCGCCAGCGCTGCGGGTTCATCGCCGTCATCGGCGCGCCCAACGCCGGCAAGTCGACGCTCGTCAACGCGCTCGTCGGCGCCAAGGTGTCCATCGTCTCGCACAAGGTGCAGACCACCCGCGTCCCCGTGCGCGGCATCGCCAACGAGGGCGACAGCCAGCTCGTGTTCGTCGATACACCAGGCCTTTTCGCGCCGAGGAAGCGCCTCGACACGGCGATGGTGGAGGCAGCGTGGGGCGGAGCGCGCGATGCCGATATCGTGCTCCTGGTCGTCGATGCGGCGCGCGGGCTCGACGACGACCTGTCCGGTATCCTCGACAGACTGAAGGACGTGCGGCTGCCGCGTCTTGCCGTCCTCAACAAGATCGACAAGCTGGACGACAAGGCGAAGCTGCTGGCGCTCGTCGGCGATCTGCAGGCGCGTTTGCCGTTCGACGCGACGTACATGATCTCGGCCACCAATGGTGACGGCATCGCCGACCTGCGCCGCGACCTCGCCGAGCGCGTGCCGCCGGGGCCGTGGCACTATCCCGCCGACGATCTCACCGACGCGCCGCTGCGCCTGCTCGCCTCCGAGATCACGCGCGAGAAGATTTTCCATCGCCTGCACGACGAGGTGCCCTATTCCTCGACGGTGGAAACGACGCAGTGGACCGAGCGCAAGGATGGCTCGGTGCGCATCGAGCAGACGATATTTGTCGCGCGCGACGGGCAGAAAGCGATCATGCTCGGCAAGGGCGGGCAGACCATCAAGCAGGTGTCGATGGATTCGCGCCGTGAGCTGATGGGCATCCTCGAACGGCCGGTGCATCTGTTCCTGTTCGTCAAGGTGCGCCAGAACTGGCAGGACGACCCGGAGCGCTACCGCGAGATGGGCCTCGAGCTGCCGAAGAAGTAGGGCGCGCACCCGTCACCCGGACAGGACGTCCGAGACGGAGAACGGCGCTGTTCCGCAGGGAACAGGGTCGCCGCGCGTGCAAGTGGCAAGATGCCGATCCTCAAGGAGACGCAGCCATGCCCGAGCCGCAAGCCAAGCCGCCCCGCAACCGCTTCCTGCGCACTTTCACCGTGGCGCTAGCTCTCGGGCTGCTCCTGTTCGCGGTGCTCTGGTACACGGTCTTCAGCGCTGTCACCGCGGCCATCATCGCCGCCGGTGGCACCGGCATGATCATCGTCGGGGGTAGCGTCTCGGACGCCTTCGAGAGCGTCTGGGAGCCGTTCGCCAGCATTCTTCTCGCCGTGCTCGGCGCCATCCTTGCCGTGCTGACCGCCATCGCTGCGGTGGTCGCCGCCGTGTTGTCGATCTTCGAATGACGATACGTGCCATTAACCGCCGCGCTTGACTTCTGGCCCGCCCGGTCGCATGTACGCCGCGCATCTTACCTGCTTGGTATGCAGCGATTGAGAGGAGAGGACTATGGCCGACACGGCCCCCGATTCTGCGCCCGATTCATCATCGAAGGCGCCACAGGTCACCCTGACATTTCCGGACGGAGCGACGCGCAAGATCGAGCGCGGCACGACGGGCATGAGCGTCGCCAAGGCGATCTCGCCGTCCCTGGCCAAGCGCACCGTTGCCATGAGCCTCGACGGCAAGGTCGCCGATCTCGCCGACCCGATCACCGAGAACGCGACGATCAAATTCATCTCGCGCACCGATCCGGAGGCGCTGGAGCTCATCCGGCACGATGCCGCGCACGTCATGGCCGAGGCCGTGCAGGAGCTGTGGCCCGGCACGCAGGTGACGATCGGCCCGGTCATCGAGAACGGGTTCTTCTACGATTTCGCCAAGCAGCAGCCGTTCGAGCCGGACGACATTCCGAAGATCGAGAAGAAGATGGGCGAGATCATCGCCCGCAACGCGCCGTTCACCAAGGAATTCTGGTCCCGCGATGAAGCAAAGAAGTTCTTCCGCGCCAAGGGCGAGAACTTCAAGGTGGAGCTCGTCGACGCCATTCCGCCCGACCAGGATCTGAAGATCTACAAGCAGGGCGCATGGCTGGATCTATGTCGCGGCCCGCACATGGCCTCGACCGGGCAGATCGGCAAGGCATTCAAGCTGATGAAGTTCGCCGGCGCGTACTGGCGCGGCGACCCGAACAACCCGCAGCTCCAGCGTATCTACGGGACGGCCTGGGCCACCGAGGACGAGCTGAAAGACTATCTGCATCGGCTCGAGGAGGCAGAGAAGCGCGATCACCGCAAGCTCGGCCGCGAGATGGATCTCTTCCACTTCCAGGAGGAAGCGCCGGGCTCCGTCTTCTGGCACCCCAAGGGCTGGACGCTGTTCCAGACGCTCATCGCCTACATGCGCCGCCGCCTCGACGCCGCCGGCTATCGGGAGGTGAACTCTCCCGACATGATGGAGAAGCACTTCTGGGAGCTGTCCGGTCACTGGGAGAACTACGGCGAGAACATGTTCACGACGGTGCTTCCGGACGAGCGCGTGTTCTGCTGCAAGCCGATGAACTGCCCCGGCCACGTGCAGATCTTCAAGCACGGCCTGAAGAGCTACCGCGACCTGCCGCTGAAGATCGCCGAGTTCGGCAAGGTGCACCGCTACGAGCCGTCGGGCGCGCTGCACGGCATGCTGCGCGTGCGCCACTTCACGCAGGACGACGCGCACATCTTCATCACCGAAGATCAGATCATGGAGGAGTGCCTCAAGATCAATGATCTGATGCTGTCGATCTACAAGGACTTCGGCTTCGAGGACATCTTCATCAAGCTGTCGACGCGGCCGGAGAAGCGCGTCGGTGCCGACGAGCTGTGGGACAAGGCCGAGAAGGCGCTGTCCGACGTGCTCGACGAGGTGACGAAGCGCTCGAACGGTCAGGTCCGTACGGCGCTGCAGCCCGGCGAGGGCGCGTTCTACGGGCCGAAGCTGGAGTATGTGCTGAGGGACGCCATCGGCCGCGAGTGGCAGTGCGGCACGACCCAGGTCGACTTCAATCTCGCCGGCCGGCTCGGCGCCTTCTACATCGACGAGCATTCGGAGAAGAAGACGCCGGTGATGATCCACCGCGCCATGTTCGGCTCGCTGGAGCGCTTCACCGGCATCCTCATCGAGAACTTCGCCGGTCACTTCCCGCTGTGGCTGTCGCCGCTGCAGGTCGTCGTCGCGACCATCGTCTCGGATGCGGACGACTATGCTCTGCAGGTGACCGAGCAGCTACGGGCGGCGGGTTTGCGCGTCGAGACCGATCTTCGCAACGAGAAGATCAACTACAAGGTGCGCGAGCACTCCCTCGCCAAGGTGCCGGTGATGCTGGTGGTCGGCAAGCGCGAGGCTGAGGAGGGCAAGGTGTCGATCCGCCGGCTCGGCTCGCAGGACCAGAAGGTGGTGCCAGTGGCCGAGGCCATCGCCGCCCTGCGCGACGAGGCCACCCCGCCTGATATGCAGCGCTCCGCCATCGAAGCGACTGCCACCTGAAGCGGGGCACTCGCGGGCGGGCGGCTCGCAGGTTGATTGCGCCCACGGCCGGCTCGCCGCAGGCGAGTCGCTCGGCGCAACGAACAGCGTCGGCGCCTCACACGGTCGACATGTAAAGCAGCGCCATGATCGCGCAGACGATGGCGAACTGCGTGACGATGCGCGCGCGCATGAAGCGCTCGCTGTCATCCTCGCTGCGTCCGGCGAGGATGTTCCACACGCCCAGCATGAGGCCGCCGACAATGGCACTCGCCAGCATGACGGCGGCATAGGGTGCGAGGCTCTGGACGATGTCCGAGGGATGCCTGGCGAGAGCCCTGGCGATGCGCGCGCTCAGCGCGTCGAAACCGAAATAGATCGCAATCGCCGCAAATGCCGCGATCACGCCGGTCATGCTGAGGGCGAGCACGTAGCGGACGTTGTGACCCGTGACGCCGCTGCGCGCGTCGTCGCCCGAGATCACGGGATGGTCCGTTTCATCGTACGAGAGAGCCATGACATGGGTTCCTTTCGAAAGGCCCACTCATCCGGCAGGGTCGGTGCGGGGTCGCGCGGGGCCGACCCGGTCTGGCCGCGACAATCGCGACCTTCGGTTCATATGGGGCACGGGCGCCCGCGCCAACAGGTGCGCTTCAGCGGGCCGTGGGCGAGAAGCTGATGCCTCGAGCGATCTCATCCAGCGGATCGACATCGGAGAAGAGATTGCGCCCGGAGCAGCCGGGATTGAGCGATTGCAGGAGGTAGGCGTAGCCGCCGCTCTTCACGCAAATGACGACGCCTTGCGGGGTCGCATTGCGGCAGCCGGTATGGGCGGCGAAGCGGTCGCCTGCGACGCCGCCGACCTTTATCGGAACTGAGGCCATCCCGTCAGTGTCGTATTGGCCGAATGCGAAGGCCTGCAGCGCAAGATCGGTGCAGGTGCCGTTGCCGTCGACGACGCGCAGGTCGACCGGATCCATGCGTCGCATTTCTTTCCCAATGGGCGTGAACAAGACGTGCCGCGGCCCGCCCGTCGCTTGCCAGCGCGCATCGTCGTAGCGGACGCTGACACCCTCGAGTGCAACCGAAGCATCCGCCGCGCCGGCACCGGGCGCGACCAGCGCCGCCAGCAATAGCGCAACCGGCAAGCCGAGCCACGCAGGTCCGCCGGCGTCACGCATCACCACACCCACGGAATGAGGCGGAAGCGCACCCGCTCGGCGTAGGCGGCATAGCCGTCGAGCTCGTGTTTCAGCGTCTCCTCCTCGCAAACGGCGCGCACGGCGAAAAGCACGATGATGACCGCGGCGATGCCGAGCGCCCACCATGAGCCGAGCAAGAGCGCAATGCCGAGAAAATAGAGGACGGCGCCCGAGTACATCGGATGGCGCACGTAGCCGTAAGGGCCGCTGGAGATCACGCGATGGCCGCGCTCGTCCTGGATGCGCACGACCGTCGTCGCGTAGGAGTTGGTCATCATCACGACGTGGAACAGGTAGAGCGAGAGGACGATACAGAGCGCGCCGACAACCTCGAGCCACGGCGGCATGTGCGAGATGCCGAGGCGCTTCACGTCGATGCCGGCGACGACCGGCATCACCAGCGCCAAGGTGACGACGACGGCCAGCAGCGCCTTGTCCCACGGCTTCTGCTCTTTCTGGATCGGCCCGCGCAGGCGCTGGCGCACGAGCTCCGGATCGTGGCGAATGATGATCGGGCCGGAGACGAAGCCGCTAAGGGCGGAGAGAGCGAGCAGGACCCAGGCCTCGGGCCAGCGCAGCGTGCCGGCGGAGAGGAACAGGATGGCGCCAAGCGCGAGGAGCCACAGCACCGATTGCTTCACCACCTGGCGCACGAGCGCCCGGTCCAAGCGCCCCGGACCTTGTTGCGGCATCCTTCGGCTCCATCGCTAGAAGCTGCCACCCAATGCGTTGCCCACCATGTCGATGATCGAGGACGGCTGCTTCCCGCGGCGCTGCTGGCGGGCCATCGGCGCCGGCGTCATGTCGGTGGGGTCGGACGCCGTCACCGGATCGAGGTGATTGCGGCCGACGTCGATCTTGCTCCATTCGCCGGCGAGCGCCTGCGTGATGCGCTTCTCGTGGCCGTAGATGTCGTTGAAGGTGCGCAGCTTGCCGGCGTCGTCCACCCAGGCGGTGAAATAGACGAGATGCATGGGGATCTTCTTCTCGATGACGATCTCGTTGCCGTCCGGCCCCGTGCGCATCGTCGACTGCACCTTGGCCGCGTCCCAGCCCTTGTCCTCGGCGAGCACCAGCTCGGCCATCTTCATCGGGTTGCGCAGCCGCAGGCAGCCGTGGCTCAGCGTGCGCTGCCCTTGCGCGAACATCCATTTGTCGATGGTGTCGTGCATGAAGATGGTGTGCTGGCTCGGGAAGGTGAACTTCACGACGCCCATGACGTTCTTCGGGCCGTGATGCTGCACCACCTCGTAGTCCAGCAGGTTGGTCCTGTTCCAGTCGATGCTCCGGTAATCGAGCGCCTGCCCGCTCTTGGTCTCGAGCTGCAGGTCGTATTGCCGGAACATGCTGCCGCCGCGGCGCAGGTTGGGCTGCAGTTCGCGCGCCTTGATCGAATCCGGAACCCGCCACGTCGGCTTGAACACGATGGTCTTGAGGTTGCGCGTGAAAATGGTGGTCTGCTTGCCGACCTCGCCGACGACGATACGCTCCGTGTGAATGGGCTTACCGTCCTTGTAGAGGTAGACCATGAACTCCGGCACGTTGGCGAGGATGTGCATGTCGCCCAGGTCGTCGGGCATCCAGCGCCATTCCTCCATGTTGGCGAGGATCTTTTTGGCGAGCGGCTTGCCCTTGTTGGCGAGGTAGGCCTGGCGCAGCTTCTCGAATTGCGGCTGCCGGGGATGCAGCGAGCGCAGATAGGCGGCGGGGTCGGGCGCCTGCACGGCTTCCTTGAACACCTTCTCGGGGTCGCGGAGCTGCGGCTTGCGGTCGAGATTGGAGTTGAGGAGGATTGCCGGATCGACGATGCGGCCGCCGCGGGCGTAGCGCGCGTACTTCAGCAGCGCCAGCGAGATCTCGACGTCCGCCTTGCCGATTTTCTCGGCGGTGAGCTGCGCGGGCGGCGGGACCAGAGGCAGTGCGAAGTCGCCCGGGTCGAGGCCCCAGTCGCCGGCGTTGAGGATTTCGGCGCCCAGCGCCACACCCTTCTCCGTCAACCCGCCTTCGCTGAGCCAGATCGGTGCGTCGTTGCGGCTGGCGTAGAAGTCGGAGAGCACCGCCCGTTCTTTGAGCTCCTGCGCCGATCCCTCGGTGGGCAGGGCGTTGAGCTTGGAGCGCACGGCGCTGGCGACGGGGTTGCTGTCGGCCGGCGCCACCATGGGTGGCGTAATGGCCGGATCGCTGGCTGTCGGCTCGGCGGCAACCGGCGGCGCGGCGGCCTCGGAGCTGCCGGCGGCAAGCAACGGCAGGGCGGCCGCAAGCATCAGAATAGTTGAGCGAATCATTCCCCCTCCGGACGCCGGCACGCTAACCGAGACACGGCTTTCTGGCCAGCCTGTGGCGGTGGGATGAGGGGCTCGCGGCCCGGCCGCGGTGCCCGTGAGACACCGTCGGGCTTTGCGCGCGTCTGTCTTAAAGTTCCGGGCAGCTCTCGACCACCGGCCCCGGTGCAATCTCCGGGGGGCTCCTATGTCAACACTCAAACCCGCCGCCCGGGGACGGACCCGGGCGGGGAGAGCCTACAGCAGCTGCAACTCGGACCGCGCAGCGGGCGCCACGGCCGGAACGCGGCGAGCGGCGAGCCGCAAGCGCTTGCGTTCCGACAGCATCCACGCGGTTGCGAGCAACAGACCTATGCCAGCGATGTTGACCACCATCTGCGGTCCGATGCCGGCGCTGCTGAACTGCGTGAGCAGCACCCAGCCGGCGAGCGACAGGACCGTTGCGAGGCAGAATATCTGCAGTGAATGGCGCCCGCAGTTGCCGACGGCTGTCGCCCAGCGCTGGCGCAGCCAACTCCCATCGGCGGAGACGAGAACCAGCACGAGATAGCCGAGCGCGAGGATGTTCAGGAGACGCCAGCCCGAGAGGTAGATCCTGTCGATGGTGCCGAGGGCGTCCTGCGGCAGCAGGCGATGCGCTTCGAGGCCGGGAATCAGCGTCCATGGCGCCGCGTACAGGAAGGCGAACGCGACGTACACCGCAGCCAGAACGACGAGCGCCGGCACGAAGGGGACGGCGTTGCGCAGGCTGTAGCGTGCGGCGACGGCGCCGAGCGTCATCAGCAACTGCCAGGCGAACGGATTGAAGACCCAGCCTTCGGGGTGCTGATAGCTGGGGAGGTTAACGCTGTAGACGTTGGCAATCGCCCAGATGGCCACGGAGACGCCGACGGCTGCCAGCGGTGCGCGTACGACGAGCCACAGCAGCAACGGCGTCCATGCCAGCAGCAACATGACGTACAGCGGCAGGATATTGAGCAGGTTCGGCTGATTGATGAGCGTGGCGCCGAGGAACAGTGCGTGCAGCGGCTGCTCGGCGAAGATGTGGAGCTTCAGCCCTTCGATGTAGGCTGGATTGGCCACGGCATATGCGATCGCCGTGAGGCCGAAGCCACATAGGACGAGCAGCGCGAAGTGCCACAGGTAAATGTCGCGCGCCCGCCGGAGCACGCGGGCGGTGCCTGCCTGAAAGCCTTGGGTCTCGAACGTGCCCGCGTAGGCGAGAACGGTCGAAAAGCCGGCGAGCAGCACGAACACCTCGGCCGCATCGGCGAAGCCGAAGCTGTGAAGGGTGAAGTGAGCGAGCTTGTTGTCTGGGATGTGATCGATGAAGATGAAGATCAGCGCCAAGCCGCGAAAGAAGTCGATGCGCAGATCTCGCTGTCCGGTAGGTCGTATCGCTGTCACCATAATTCCCCCTCGCCAAACCATTCCTCCCCGCGCCCAAACAGGCGAACGCCTCTGACGCAAAAGGGTTCCGCCGCGAAACGCGAAATGCGCGACGGCGCCAAACTGCCGCATCTAAGGGGTGGCTACGGCTTATCCTCGGCCCCGGTAGGGGGGCACGCCCTGGTCGGGCAGCCACAGGCCCTCCGGCACCCGGCCCGTCTGCCAGAAGACGTCGATGGGTATCCCCCCGCGGGGATACCAGTAGCCGCCGATGCGCAGCCAGGTCGGGTCGAGCAGGGCCACCAGGCGCTTGCCGATGGCAATGGTGCAATCCTCGTGGAACGCGCCGTGATTGCGGAAGGCGCCGAGGTAGAGCTTTAGCGACTTCGATTCGACCAGCCAGTCGCCCGGCACGTAGTCGATGACGAGGTGGGCGAAGTCCGGCTGCCCCGTTACCGGGCACAGCGATGTGAACTCGGGTGCGGTGAAGCGGGCGACATAACGCGTGTCCGGATGCGGATTGGGCACCCGCTCGAGCACCGCCTGCTCGGGGCTCTCAGGCAGTTTTGTCGCCTGACCGAGGATCGTGACGCTGGTGTCCTTTTGGCCCATGGGCGGCTACTCCGCGGCAAGCCGCTCGGGCGGCGGCCCTGCATAGATCGCGCCCTCGCGGCAGCTATCGCGCGCAATCTCCACCTGGGCGAGGCCCGGGATGCGGTTCTGCAGCCGGTTCCACAACCAGATCGCGATGCGCTCCAGCGTCGGTGCCTCGAGGCCGTCGATCTCGTTCAAGAGGCGATGGTCGAGGGCGTCCTGGGCTTCGGCCATCATCTGGGCGAGCTCGTCGAAGTGGAATACGTAGCCGGTATCGGCGCCGGGCATGCCGTCGATCGTCACCCGGGCGCGGAACGAGTGCCCATGAATGCGCGAGTTGGGATGCCCGGGCGGGGCACTCGGCAGATAGTGGGCGGCCTCGAACAGAAACTCTTTGTAGATACGCATAGGGGGCTCTCTACGGGATTTTTTGCAGCAATTCCAGTGGCGCTCGGCGCTTATGGAATGCCGAGCAGCTTGTGCGTCTGCAGCGACAGCCGCCAGCCAGGGTGGGCACGGCAGTAGGCTATCGCCTGCCGGGTGTTCAGCGCCGCCTCGGCGCCATCCATCGGCTGCAGAAAGCGGTGCGTGAAGGCCAGCCCGGACAGCGCTTCCGGATCGACGCCGGGCTGCGGAAAGACCAGCTTCAATTCGTCGCCGCTGCGCTGCTGCAGGTCCACCCCGGCCTTGGGGCTGACGCAGATCCAGTCGATGCTCCGCGGCACGGGCAGGCTGCCGTTGGTCTCTATCGCGATAGTAAAGCCGGCTGCGTGCAGCGCCTCTATCAACGGCTCGTCCACCTGCAGCATCGGCTCGCCACCCGTCAGCACCGCGAAGCGGCATCCACTCTCCTCGCCGGCGTCTACACAGGCTTCCGCCAGCGCGCCCGCCGTCGCAAAGCGGCCCCCGCCGATACCGTCCATGCCGACAAAGTCCGTATCGCAGAAGCGGCACTTCGCCGTGGCGCGATCTTCCTCCCGGCCGGACCAAAGGTTGCAGCCCGCGAAGCGGCAGAACACGGCCGGACGCCCGGCGTGCGTGCCCTCGCCCTGCAGCGTGTAGAAGATCTCCTTCACGGCGTACATGCGGGCATCCGTAATCGGCGGCGCCCCTGCATTCAAGCGCGGCAACGGCGCTCAGGCGGCCAGCTCCGAGGGCAGGATAGGGCCGGAGCCTGCCCCGGTGTGGTTGATGCTGGCGCCGATCTCCTCCAGGTCCGCCTCTGTGAGATGGAGGCGGGCCGCCTCGATCCAGCCGTCGACCTGATCCGGCGCCCGGGCACCGACAATGGCGCCGCTGACGCCCGGCCACGCCAGCGTCCAGGCGACGGCGGCCGCGGCCGCCGTCGTGCCATGCCGAGCGGCAACGCGCTTCATCGTCCCGGCGAGCGCGAGGTTCGCCGCCAGCTTCCCGCCGGTAAACTCGGCATTGCGCGAGCGCCAGTCGTCGGCCGGCAGCTTTGCGGCGCGCGCCTCGGTGAACGCCCCGCTCAACAGCCCCGCCTGCATGGGGCTGTAAACGATCACGCCGGTATCGTGCGCAATGCACCAGGGCAGCTCCTTCGCGGCGAACTCGCGGTGGATGGCCGAGAAGGGCGGCTGGAGCGTGTCGACGTGGCCGATCCGCTCCGCGGCGGCGAGCTGCTCGACGTTGTGATTGGAAAGCCCGACGGCGCGCACCTTGCCGGCGCGCTTCAGGTCGATGAGGGCGCCCCAATACTCCTCGATAGGCGTGCCGTCCCTCGCCGGCCAATGCATCTGGTAGAGGTCGATGCGCTCGACCCCGAGACGCCGCAGCGAGGCTTCGCATTCGGCGCGGATGCTTTCCGGCTCGCCGACGTTCTGCGGTGGCGCCATGCGGTCGGCATCGTTCCAGCGCAATCCGCATTTGGTGAATATGAATGGCCGCTCGGCCGACGGCAGGTCCTGCAGGGCAGCGCGCACGACTTCTTCAGAATGCCCGAGGCCATAGATGGCCGCCGTGTCTATCCAGTTCACGCCGCGCGCGACGGCGTGGCGGATGGCGGCAATCGACTGCGCATCGTCCTGCGTTCCCCAGCCGACCGCCCAGTCGCCGCCACCGATCGCCCAAGCTCCCAAGCCTACCCGCGTGATGAGCATGTCGGTGCGCCCGAGCCGGTGCTTGGGCAGCGTCGATTTTCCGGTATCGGTCATCGCTTCACTCCCTCGAAGGCGAGCGGAAAGACAAAGGCGACGACGCGGTGCCGCCGCCTTCGCGGGTTACACAGACTTGCGGCTTCGCCCGATCAGGGCGTGTGGTGATCGCGCGTGGCTTCGAAGAGGAACCACACGCGCCGCTCCGTCTCGTCCATCCAGACCTCGAGCAAGCTGGCCGTCGCGACGTCGCCCTTGTCGTCGCACAGGTCGTGCACTTCCTTCATGCGGCCGACGAGATCCTTGTTGTCGTCGCGCAGCTCGGCGAGCATGTCCTGTGGCGTGACGTACGTGGCGTCGTTGTCCTCGACGCGCTGCAGACGGGCAATCTCGCCGATCGAATGCAGGGTTATGCCGCCGATCTTGCGCACCCGCTCCGCCATGGGATCGGTCATGGCGAAGATCTGATCGCCGTGCTCGTCGAGCAGCAGGTGATAGTCACGAAAGTGCGGACCACTCATGTGCCAGTGAAAATTCTTCGTCTTCAGGTAGAGGGCGAACGTGTCGGCGAGCAGCGCGTTGAGCGCACCCGAGAGATCGCGGATGGCGTTGCCATCATAGAGGCTCGGGGTCTGTAGCGGCGCCTTGCGGCGCTCGGCAGCTTTGCCTTCGGCAGCTTTGGTCATTGTGCTCATTGGTGTCTCCTCGGCGGGCAACTCGTAAAGTAATATGCGCTCAGTCATATGCGCACGCATACACAAGGTTGCGAGCCGACTAATGTCAGGTTACGCGCGCCGTTTGACGCACGCACAAAAACGACTTTTCAGAAATTGCGTGCATTCGTCGAACATTCGCCATCCGGATAGCACCCGCCGGGGTGATGCAACACGGCGACCGTGTGCGCTTGAATCACATCACTGAGGAGCCGCGGCGGCCCGCTCGAGCCAGCTCTCCCAGCCCTTGCGGCGCAGCGCGCATGCCGGGCAGTGCCCGCAGCCGTAACCCCATGCGTGGCGGCGCGAGCGGATGCCGAGATAGCAGGTATGGCTCTCCTCGAGCACGAGGTCGACGAGGCGTTCGCCGCCGATCGCCTGCGTCAACGCCCATGTGCCGGCCTTGTCGATCCACATGAGCGGCGTCTCGATGACGAAGGCGGCGTCGGTGCCGAGCGAGATCGCCCGCGCCAGCGTCTGCAGCGTCTCGTTCCGGCAGTCGGGATAGCCGGAGAAATCGGTTTCGCACATGCCGCCGACGAGGACGCGTATCCCGCGGCGGTAGGCGAGGGCCGCCGCGTAGGTGAAGAACAGCAGGTTACGCCCGGGAACGAAGGTAGACGGCAGCCCTGCGGCCGTCATCTCGATCTCGGCGTCGCGTGTCAGCGCCGTGTCACTGAGGCGCCCCAGCTCCGGCAGATCGAGCATGTGATCTTCGCCGAGACGCGCGCCCCACGTCGGCTTCATTACCCCCAGCGCGCTGCGCAACTTGTCCCGCTGGCCAAGCTCGGCCGCGTGACGCTGCCCATAGTGGAAGCCGACCGTCTCAACCCTTGCGTATCTGTCCAATGCCCAGGCGAGGCAGACCGTCGAATCCTGGCCACCCGAAAACAGCACCAGAGCCGCGCCGGCATCGTCAGCCGCTGTCACAGCGCCGCTCCGTTGACTTTCCGGATCTCGAGGGTGTCGAGATCGACCCCGTCGAGGCACCGTACATTGATGGCCACCATCTTCACGCCATCGGGCCCCGTGCCGCGTGCGAACGACGGGACGCCGCAGGTGCGGCAGAAGAGGTGATGGATCACGTTCCTGTTGAACTGGTAGTCGGTCAGCTCCTCGGCGCCGCCCTTGAGCCGGAATTTGTCCTCGGGCACGAAGGCCAGCAGCGTTCCACGCTTGCGGCAGATCGAGCAGTTGCAGGAAACGACCGGACCAAGATCGGCGGTCGCCTCGTACGCGACGCGCCCGCAATGGCAGCTTCCCGAATAGGTTTTCGGTTCCGACATCCTGAGGCCTCCGAGGATTGCTTGTGCGCGCCGCCGCTCCCGCCCGCCAGGCGCTGCATTTTCGGCACTTTGCGCCCACCGCAAGAGCGGCTAAAAGGCGCCGGACCCTCCCACGCCCGTTCGTGGCCCGCAACTCATAAGGTAACGACATGACCGCCATCATCGACATCATCGGCCGCGAGATACTCGACAGCCGCGGCAACCCGACGGTGGAGGTCGATGTCATCCTGGAAGACGGCTCCCTCGGCCGCGCTGCCGTGCCCTCGGGCGCGTCGACGGGCGCGCACGAGGCGGTGGAGCTGCGCGACGGCGACAAGAGCCGCTACCTCGGGAAGGGGGTCGAGAAAGCTGTCGAGGCGGTCAACAGCGAGATCTTCGATGCGATAGCGGGCATGGACGCCGAGGATCAGCGCGGCATCGACGCGGCCATGATTCAACTCGACGGAACACGCAACAAGAGCCGCCTGGGCGCCAACGCCATCCTGGGCGTGTCGCTGGCGACGGCGAAGGCGGCGGCGACGGCCAGCGGATTGCCGCTCTACCGCTATCTCGGCGGGGCCGCTGCGCACGTGCTGCCGGTGCCGATGATGAACATCGTCAATGGCGGCGCGCACGCCGACAACCCGATCGACATCCAGGAATTCATGGTCATGCCGGTGTCGGCGGAATCGATCGCCGACGCGGTGCGCATGGGCGCAGAAATCTTTCACAGCTTGAAGAAGGCGCTGAAGGACGCGGGGCTGAGCACGTCGGTCGGCGACGAAGGCGGCTTCGCGCCCAGCCTCAAGTCGGCCGACGAGGCGCTCGGCTATATCATCAAGGCGATCGAGGCCGCAGGCTACAAGGCCGGCGACGACGTCATGCTGGCGCTCGACTGCGCCTCGACGGAATACTTCAAGGACGGCAAGTACCAGCTCGCCGGCGAGGGCCTGTCGCTCGATTCCGCCGCCATGGTGAAGTACCTGGAGACGCTCGTCTCGCGCTACCCGATCATCTCCATCGAGGACGGAATGGCCGAGGACGACTGGGACGGCTGGAAGGCGCTCACCGAAGCCGTCGGCAGCCGCTGCCAGCTCGTCGGTGACGATCTTTTCGTGACCAATACGGAGCGGCTGGCGGAAGGCATCAAGCGCGGGATCGGCAACTCGATCCTCGTGAAGGTGAACCAGATCGGATCGCTGTCGGAAACGCTCGATGCCGTGTCGATGGCGCAGCGTGCAGGCTACACGGCGGTCATCTCGCACCGCTCGGGCGAGACCGAGGATGCGACCATCGCCGATCTCGCGGTGGCCACCAACGCCGGACAGATCAAGACGGGCTCGCTCTGCCGCTCCGACCGGCTGGCAAAGTACAATCAGCTCATCCGCATCGAGGGAGAGCTTGGCGACGTCGCGCGCTATGCCGGCCGCAGCGTCATCCGCGGCAGCGCCGCCGTCTAGGCGCTGCACCGCTGGAACAGGGCTTTACCGGGCATTAAGCAGACCGTGGGATAAAGAGGCTGTCCAACAGTTTTGTGCAGCGTACCCAAGTGCTGCGTCAGCCAAAAAAACATGATCGACGGTCGAGGCCAGGGCGGGCGACGGTGTTGCTTCTCTGCCTAGGGTTGACGGCCTACTTCGTCCATCATGCCATCAATGGCAGGCACGGCTTCGAGGTGCGATCGAGGCTGATCGAACGGTCAGCCCTGTTAGAGTTCGAGATCAAAAGCCTCGAAGCCGTGCGCGCCAAGCTTCGGCGCGACGTGGCGCTGCTTTCAGCGCCAAAGCCCGATCCTGACCTCGTCGAGGAAATTTCGCGCGAGGTGCTGGGCTTCGTCCGCCCCGACGACCAGCTGCTGACCAAGCAGCCCTGATTAAATTCGCAGCATGCAAGCGACCGGCGCGATCTTCGGTAGCGGTTCCCCGATTCTAGCCATCGCGGTGCGCCTCCTGTAGGCTCGCGAGTCATAGCGCAGCTACGGTCGGCGCCAGGGGCAACGGAATGGCTTCGGAAAAGTCTTCGCGCGCTTCCTCCGGGGCCAAGCGCGCCTCCGGCAACGGACACAAGCACCCTGCTATCGAGCCGATGACGCGGTCCGAGCGTCTCGACGCGTATCGGCGCATGCTGTTCATCCGCCGCTTCGAGGAAAAGGCCGGCCAGCTCTACGGCATGGGGCACATCGGCGGATTCTGCCACCTCTATATCGGGCAGGAGGCCGTCGTCATCGGCATGCAGATGGTTCTGCGGCGCGGCGATCAAGTCATCACTGCCTACCGCGACCACGGCCATACATTGGCCGTCGGCATGGACGCCAAGAGCGTCATGGCCGAGCTCACCGGGCGGCGGCACGGCTGCTCGCGCGGCAAGGGCGGGTCGATGCACATGTTCGCGCCCGACAAAGGCTTCTATGGCGGGCACGGCATCGTCGGCGCCTGCGTGCCGCTCGGCGCCGGCCTCGCGTTCGCCAACAAATATCGCGGCAACGACAACGTGTGCCTCACCTACTTCGGCGACGGGGCGGTCAACCAGGGCCAGGTTTACGAGGCCTTCAACATGGCGGAGCTGTGGAAGCTTCCCACCGTCTTCGTCATCGAGAACAACAAGTACGCGATGGGCACCTCGGTCGAGCGCTCGTCCTCGACCACGAACCTCGCCCAGCGCGGGCTTTCGTTCGGCATTCCCGGCGAGCACGTCGACGGCATGGACGTGGAGGCAGTGCGCACGGCCGGAGCGCGGGCGGTTGCCCATGCGCGCAGCGGCAAGGGACCGGTCATCCTCGAGATGATGACGTACCGGTATCGCGGCCACTCGATGTCGGATCCGGCGAAATACCGCACGCGCGAGGAGGTGCAGCAGATGCGCGAGACCCAGGACGCCATCGAGCGCGTGCGCAAGCTGCTGATGGACGATGGCGTCGCCGAGGAAGAGCTCAAGGCCATCGACCGCCAGGTGCGCGAGGAGGTCAATGCCGCCGCCGAGTTTGCGCTCGCCGATCCCGAGCCCGATCCGAGCGAGCTCACCACCGACGTCATGATCTGAGAGCGGTCGCGCGACGATGCCAACCGAAGTGCTGATGCCCGCCCTGTCGCCGACCATGGAGGAGGGAACCCTCTCCAAATGGCTCGTCAGCGAGGGCCAGGAGGTCAAGGCCGGTGATGTCATCGCCGAGATCGAGACCGACAAGGCGACCATGGAGGTCGAGGCCGTCGACGAAGGGCGGCTGGCGCGCATCCTCGTCCCGGCGGGGACCGAGAACGTCAAGGTGAATACTGCCATCGCTCTGATCGAGGGCGAGGGCGAGGGCGAGGAGGCGGCCGCAACCGCGTCTCCGCCGAAGACGAAGCCGGCAGCGGAAAAGCCGGACACGGCGAACGATCTGAAAGACGAGCGCGACGCGCCGAGGGCGCAAACCCCGCGCCGCGAAGGTCACGCCGTCTACGAGCCTGCGTCGGCGGAGCCGGAGATCGCGCCAGGGACCGAGACCGTCAACCAGACGATGCGCGAGGCGCTGCGCGATGCCATGGCCGAGGAAATGCGCCGCGATCCCGACGTCTTCCTCATGGGCGAGGAGGTGGCGCAGTACCAGGGCGCCTACAAGGTCAGCCAGCATCTCCTGGAAGAATTCGGCGAGCGGCGGGTCATCGATACGCCGATCACCGAGCAGGGGTTTGCGGCCATCGGCGTTGGCGCCGCTTTTGCGGGGTTGAAGCCGATCATCGAGTTCATGACCTGGAACTTCGCAATGCAAGCGATCGACCAGATCATCAACTCGGCCGGCAAGACGCACTACATGTCCGGCGGGCTCGTACGCGTGCCAATCGTATTCCGCGGCCCCAATGGGGCTGCTGCCCGTGTCGCCGCACAGCATAGCCAGTGCTATTCGGCGTGGTACGCGCATGTGCCGGGGCTGAAGGTCATTGCGCCGTCCACCCCCGCCGACGCGAAGGGGCTGCTGAAGTCGGCCATCCGCGATCCCAACCCTGTCGTCTTCCTGGAGAACGAAATCCTCTATGGAACCCACGGCGACGTGCCGAAGGGCGGCGATTTCGTCATTCCCATCGGCAAGGCGCGCATTGCCCGCGCCGGCAAGGATGCGACCGTCGTCTCGTTCGCGCGCGGCATGGTCTACGCTCTAGAGGCGGCGGAGAGGCTGGCCAAGGAGGGCATCGATGTGGAGGTCATCGACCTGCGCACGCTGCGTCCACTCGACATGCCAACGATCCTCGCCTCGGTCCGCAAGACGAATCGCATCGTCACCGTCGAGGAGGCATGGCCCATGTGCTCCGTCGGCTCCGAGATATGCGCGCAAGTCGCCATGCAAGCCTTCGACGACCTCGACGCGCCGCCGGCAAAGGTATCGGGAGCGGACGTTCCCATGCCCTATGCGGCCAATCTCGAGAAGCTCGCACTGCCATCGGTCGAGCAGGTGGTCACGGCCGTGAAGTCGATCATGTACGTTTCATAGCGGGTCTCAGAATGCAGGAGACGTCGATGAGCGAGGCGGAGCTGCTGACCGGGCTGTTCAGCTCGCTCGACACCATCCTGACCATCGTCTCCCTGTTCTTCGCAATCGTGTCCGGCTACATCGCGGCGCTGTTCTTCTTCCTGGCGCGCTCCTCCCTGTTCCTGCGCGGATTGGCCTTCGCGCTGCTTACCATTGGCCTGAGCTTCCTCGGCGGCACGGCCGCCGTGGTTCAGTCGATGCAGGAAGGCTTGCTCGTGGCGTGGAGCAGGCTGGCGAGCCCCGTGATCGCCGCCGACAGCCTGCGCAACCCGATGCCGATCACCAACGGCCTGCCTCTTTCGCAGCAGGAGCTTGGCGTGCTGACGGGGTGGATCATCGGCGTCGGCGTCTATGCGGCGCTCGCCTATCTCACCTTCCTTCACGACTGGTCGAAGGAGGGCGGGATCCGCCGCGAGGGGGAATGCAAGCCATGACGGCCGACACACACAATCCCGATCGCGTGCGCGCCTCGCCACTGGCGCGTCGTCTTGCACAGAGTGCGGGCCTCTCGCTCGAAGCCATCTCGGGAACCGGCCCGCACGGCCGCATCATAAAGCGCGACATCGAAAGCGCCCTCGCCTCCCCAGGCAGCATCCCCAAACCCCGCGAGAGGGGAGCGGCGCTGCCCGCCACCACGGCCGCGCTCGCTGACGACAGGATCCTGGCCCTCTACGACAAGGGCAGCTACGAGCTTGTTCCCCACGACAAGATGCGGCGCGTCATCGCCGAGCGGCTGACCATCGCCAAGCAGACGATCCCACACTACTACCTGTCGATCGACTGCCGCATCGATGAATTGATGCGCGCCCGCGCGCGCATGAATGCCGCCTCGCCGGCGGACGGGCCGCGCGCCTACAAGCTGTCGGTCAACGATTTCATCATCAAGGCCATGGCTCTGGCATTGCAGGAGGTTCCGGCCGCCAATGCGACGTGGACCGAGGCCGGCATGCTGCGCCACAAGTACTCCGACGTCGGCGTCGCTGTGGCTATCGACGGCGGCCTGTTCACTCCGGTCATCCGCCATGCTGAGGTGAAATCGCTGTCGGAGATCTCGAACGAGATGCGCGACCTCGCCGAGCGTGCGCGCAAACGCAGGCTGGCCCCGCACGAGTACCAGGGCGGCACGACGTCGATCTCCAATCTCGGCATGTACGGCATCAAGACGTTCGACGCGGTGATCAATCCGCCGCACGCGACGATCCTCGCGGTGGGCGCGGCGGAGCGCCGTCCGGTAGCCGCAGAGGCGGGGGTCGAGGTTGCCACCGTGATGAGTGTGACGCTTTCATGCGACCATCGCGTGGTCGATGGCGCCACGGGTGCGGCGTTGCTGGGCGCGTTCCGCACCTTCGTCGAGGATCCCGTAAGAATGCTGGTCTAAGCCCGGCGCGCCGCGACTCACCCGGCGGGAAAAGCACCGAAAACGAAGCTCACCCACCGCCCGACCTGTGGCCTGGCGAGCACGCCTTATGTTCTTTCCCCAGCTAAGCGCCTCCCAAATGGGGCTTGAAACGCCTAAGAATAGGGCGCTTGCTTGCCGGTACCCCCAGGGCAAGACTAGAAGCGGAAACATAAGAGTGGGCGTACCTCATCGACTCTAGCCCTTGGAGTGAATCCCAAATGAAGGCGCGCTCAACAGCCATATACACCGCGGCGATCTGCTGCCTGCTTGCCGGATGCGCAGACGGCGGTCTCAACTCTGCGTTCAATACCGGTTCGATCGATCCCAATAAGCAGGCTGCGAACGAGCAGGCCGCGAAATCGAAACAGGCGCTGTGCAATACGCTCGTTTCGCAGATCGAGGCGCTGAACTCGGAAGGCGTGACGGACAAGGTTTCGAAGGCGGCGGCCAAGAAGTACAAGCTCAAGGCCGGCGACATCACGAAGGCGGACGAGCTCAACAAGGCGAACACCGAGTTCCAGACAAAGTGCTCGGACTATCCGCCGCAAGTTGCAGCGACGGCGCCGGTCGATCCGGTGACGACGGGCGCGAGCGCCTCGGCGAAGACGGCAAAGGAGAAGCCTCCGGTGCCGAGCCCGAAGCCCATGGCAGCAGCCATGATGCCGCAGGAGACGGCGCAAGCCGCGCCTGCGCCAGCCGCGACCGGAGCCGCGACACCTGCTCCCTGATGTTGGCGAGCTGATTAACTTTCGGGCGCCTGCTGTGTCATCCAGATGCGGCGGCGCCTGAGTCATTTCTGCACAAGCTGGCCAGAAGGGTTGCACGCGGACGGTGCGTGTGGTGAAAAACGCCCTGGCTTCCACGTTTGAGGCGGAGGACACGGTGTCAAACTTTTGGCGGCGCACGCGGGCGATTGGCGGAGCTTTTGCGATCATGACCTCGGCGGTGCTCGCCGGATGCGCTGGCAATACCGGCGGCGGCACCGGCGGAGATCCCGGTCCCCAGGCATTGAGCGCGGGAGAGACCTGCCAATCCATCCGCGCTGACCTCAGCCGGTTGGACAAGGAAGGCGTGCAGGCGATGGTCGAGCGCCAGAACTCCGGCAAGCAGCTTCCTGCCGCCCAGAAGGCAAAGGCCGACCTGTACAACCAATTGCTCGACAAATATCTCGGCGCGCGCTGCCACGTCTGACGGCGCCGCACGGTCGCCATCGGATCGATACTTGGGGCCTCGGCGTCGATAGACTCCGGGGCCTTGTGCTTTCAGCAAGGATCGACGCATGGCCACGCGCGACTATGACGTCATCATCATCGGGGCGGGGCCGGGCGGCTATGTTGCCGCGATACGCGCGGCGCAACTCGGACTGCGCACCGCCGTCGTCGAGCAGGCGCATCTCGGCGGCATCTGCCTCAACTGGGGTTGCATTCCGACCAAGGCGCTGCTGCGCTCGGCTGAGGTTGCGCACACCGTCGGCAACGCCGCGACGTTCGGCGTTGTCGTCGATCCACCCCGTCTCGACGTCGAGGCGATGGTCGCGCGCTCGCGTGCGGTGTCGCGCGAGCTGAATGCCGGCGTCGGATTCCTTCTCAAGAAGAACGGGGTCGACGTCATCTGGGGACGTGCGCGGCTAGCCGGTGCCGGCGCCATCGAGGTCACGGCGCCGCAGGCGAGCGGACGCCCGGATCCGGAGGCGCCGAAGGACGCGCTGGGGCCAGGTCGATACGCGGGCAAGCACATCGTCATCGCCACGGGCGCGCGGCCGCGCACGCTGCCGGGGCTGGAGCCGGATGGCGACCGCATCTGGACCTACTTCGAGGCCATGCTGCCGCCGTCGCTGCCGCGCTCGCTCCTCGTCGTCGGATCGGGCGCCATCGGTATCGAGTTCGCCTCCTTCTACCGTGCGCTCGGCTGCGAGGTGACGGTGGTCGAGCTGCTGCCGCAAATTCTCCCCGCCGAGGATGGCGAGATTGCCGCCCTGGCGCGCAAGGCGTTCGAGAAGGCCGGCATCTGCATCCTGACCAATGCCAAGGTCGTGTCGGTCGCCCGCGGCAAGGACCATATCGCGGCCACGGTGGAGCATGCCGGCAAGCGCGAGGAGCTGCGGGCAGAACGGCTCATCTCGGCGGTTGGTGTCGTCGGCAACATCGACGGCCTGGGGCTCGAGGCGCTGGGCGTCAAGGTCGACAAGGGCATCGTTGCCGCCGACGCCCTCGGCCGCACCAGCGTAGCGGGCATCTACGCGATCGGCGATGTGGCCGGCGCGCCAATGCTCGCCCATAAGGCCGAGCACGAGGGCGTCATCTGCATCGAGGCCATCAAGGGCCTGGACGTCCAAGGCCTCTACAAGCTGCGTGTGCCCGGCTGTACCTACAGCCGGCCGCAGATCGCCTCCGTCGGACTGACGGAGGAGCGCGCAAAGGCCGGCGGCCGCAAGATCCGCGTCGGGCGCTTTCCCTTCCGCGCCAACGGCAAGGCGCTGGCCCTCGGTGAGCCGGAGGGGATCGTGAAAACGCTATTCGATGCTGAAAGCGGCGAGCTGATCGGCGCTCACATGCTCGGCGCCGAGGTGACCGAGCTCATCCAGGGATTCGTCATCGCCATGCAGCTCGAGGCCACGGAGGAGGACCTGATGCGCACAGTCTTCCCACACCCAACCCTTTCGGAGATGATGGGCGAAAGTGTTCTGGCGGCCTACGGGCAGGCCCTGCACATTCCGCCGCCCGGGCAGGCGCGGCGCTGAGCGGATCTGGGGAGGAAACGGGATGAATGTAGACACCCGGGCGCTGGTCGTGTTCGCGCTCATCGGCATACTGGCTGGATTCCTCGCGTCGGTGCTGCTTGGCGGTGGAGGGGGCATCCTGCGCTACCTCATTACGGGCGTGATCGGCGCCTTCGTCGGGGGCTACCTTTTCGAGGCGTTGAAGATCGATCTCGGCATCGGCAACAAGTTCGTGTCGGAAATCGTCACGGCCACGGCCGGAGCTGTCATTGTCGTCATTCTGGCGCGCATCATCGCCTGAGCGCCCATAGGGATTGATACGGGGGAATTGCCAATGGACGACTATTCAACCTACGCGCCGTGGATCGTCATGGCCATCACCGGCCTCATCGCAGGCTGGCTGGCTTCGCGGCTGCTCGGAGGACGCGGGGGCATCATCCGAGACATTTTCATCGGCATCATCGGCGCGTTCGTCGGCGGCGCCCTGGTGCAGGCGGGCCTGCTCAAGCTGCCGTTCCTGTACGATACGCCGTGGCTGCACCTCATCCTCGTGTCGACGGTCGGCGCTATCCTGGTGATCATATTGGGCCGCATCGTCGGCCGCTAGCGATCAAGCCGCAACGGTGGCCGGTTTGCTCGCCGGCCCAAAGGCTCTAGGATGGCTGCAAGCCAGACCCGGTAGCCCAGGGCAGGATGATCCATTGAGCGCTCCCGTTCGCTGCGATCCCACACCGCCGCCGTCGCAACAGGCGGCACCGGCGCGTACGGCAAAGCCGTCGTGGATCCGCGTGCGCGCGCCGGGATCACCCGCACACGCCGAGACCCTGCGCATCGTCCGCGGCCATCGCCTGCACACGGTCTGCGAGGAAGCCGGCTGCCCCAACATCGGTGAGTGCTGGTCGAAGCGGCACGCCACCTTCATGATCATGGGCGACACGTGCACGCGCGCCTGCGCGTTCTGCAACGTACGCACCGGCATGCCGCGACCGCTCGACCCTGACGAGCCGGCGAGAGTGGCAGAGGCTGCGCGCGAGCTGGGCCTTGCCCACATCGTCATCACCTCGGTCGATCGCGACGATCTCGCCGACGGCGGCTCGGAGCATTTCGCGCGCGTCATCTCCGCCTTGCGCGAAGCGGCCCCGTCGACCACCGTCGAGGTGCTGACGCCCGACTTCCTGCGCAAAGACGGCGCACTCGAAACCGTGCTGGCGGAGCGGCCCGACGTCTTCAATCACAACCTCGAAACGGTTCCGCGGCTGTACCTGTCGATCCGTCCGGGAGCCCGCTACTTCCATTCGCTGCGGCTCCTGCAGCGCGCCAAGGAGATAGACGGAGCGCTGTTCACGAAATCCGGCATCATGGTCGGTCTGGGGGAATCGCGCGAGGAGGTCATGCAGGTGATGGACGATCTGCGTTCCGCCGGCGTCGATTTTCTCACCATCGGCCAGTATCTGCAGCCCAGCTCCAAGCACGCGGCCGTGCAGCGCTTCGTTCCACCGGCCGAGTTCGACTCCCTGCGTCAGATCGCTGTGGCCAAGGGATTCGCGCTCGTCGCTGCCAGTCCGTTGACGCGCTCGTCCTACCATGCAGGCGACGATTTCGCGAAGCTGCAGGCGCAGCGCCGCGCGCGGGCACCCGAGCGATAGCGGAGCCGAGGCGTGCCGACTTTCGAAACGACGCGGCGGGTGCCGTTCAACGCCGAGCAGATGTTCGCCGTCGTCGCCGACGTCGAGCGCTATCCCGAGTTCGTTCCGCTTTGCGAGGAGCTGGTCGTCAGGAGCCGCGAGGTCGGCAGCACGCACACGACGCTGACGGCGGTCATGAGTGTCGGCTACCAGGCAATCCGCGAACGGTTCACCAGCCGCGTTACGCTGCGCCCGGAGCGGCGCGAGATCGACGTGACGAAGATCGACGGGCCGTTCGCGCGTCTCTCGAATCGCTGGCGCTTCCGTGACGTGCCTGGCGGCTCGGAGGTACACTTCTATATCGACTACGCCTTTTCCTCCCGCCTGCTGGCGCTGCTCATGGGCGCGGTATTCGACCGCGCGGTGCGCAAGTACACCGACGCCTTCGAGGCGCGCGCGCGGCTGATCTATGGGCGTGGCGGCGAGAGCGCGGCGCCGATGGGCTAGCGGATGGCCTTGTCGACGTTGCGCGCCGTGTCGAGGCCAAGAGCCGTGCTCAGACCGTGCGCCCCTTTGAGCAGGGCGCCGTCGAGGTCGGCTTGCGAGAGATCGGCGCCGCTCAGGTCGGCTCCCGTGAGATCGGCGTGCGAAAGATCCGCTTTGCGCAGCACCGCACCGGCAAGCTTCGCGCCGCGCAGGTTGGCGAAGGCCAGCAGCACATAGCTCATGTCGGCGCGCGAAAGATCGGCGTTGGTGAGATCGGCGCCCGCCAGCTCGGTGCGCCAGATGTGCTCGATGAAGCCCGTCCTGTTGAACGGTGCGAGCTTGGCGCCGGCAAGGTTGGCACCGGCAAACGTCATCCGGTTGAAGCGTCCGAAGAGCGTGGCGCGCTGCAGGTTGACGCCGGCGAAGCTCGCCGCTTCGCCGACCGGGGCGGCGAGGCTCGAAAATGTCGATGGCCGCAAGACGCTTGCGTCTGAGAGATCCGCGCCGTCGAAGCGCGTGCCTATGATCGTCACCCGATCGAGGCGCGAGCCCTTGAGAACGGTGTTGGAGAGGTCGGCATGGGACAGGTCGGCGCCGAACAGGTTGCTGCCGGCGATGGTCGCGCCTTTGAAATCGAGGCCGCTCAAATCCAGCTCGTGCAGATCGACGCCGTTGAAGCGTACCGGCCGGCTCCGGTCGGCACTATACAGCCGGGTCGCGAGGTCACGGACGCTGATGTCGCCGGCACATGCGCCGTGCGCGAAAAGCGCCACCAAGGCCGCAGCGAGTATCGCCAGAGCCGGTGCGCGCTCAGACATGCGATATGCCGAGTTCGGCGGCGCTGCCGATGAGGCCCAGCGCCTCGCGTACGCTGCCCAGGCGAATCGCCGTGCGGCCGATATCTCCGAAGCGGCACTCCTGTACGCGCGTTTGCTCGCCGCGCACGGCAAGGCCGAGATAGACGAGTCCCACGGGCTTCTCCGGCGACCCTCCGTCGGGTCCGGCAATGCCGGTGACCGATGCGGCGATGTGCGCCGGCGTGCGCGCGAGGACACCATCGGCCATGGCGCGCGCTACCTCGGCGCTCACTGCACCATGGCGGCTGATCATGTCCGCCGCCACGCCGAGCAGCTCCGTCTTGGCGGCGTTGGAGTAGGTTACGAAGCCGCGCTCGACCATTCCGGATGCGCCGGGCACCTCGGTGAGCAGTCCGGACAGGAGCCCGCCGGTGCAACTTTCGGCCGTGGCGACGAGCAGGGCGTGCCGCTGCAACCTGTCGAGCACGGCCGCGGCTGCGTCATAGAGATCGCGGGGGAACAGCGTCGTCATGGCCTGCACCAATAAAAAAGGGGCGCCTTCGGGCACCCCTTCAATATAGGCGAGTGATGGCTGGCGGCGTCAAATGGCGTCGCCAGCTCCGTCAGGCCGGAGCGAGCTTCTCGGCCTGATGCAGCAGATGATCGAGTGTGTTGCGGCTTTCCGCGCCCATCACCGTGAACGCGCGCTTCTGCGCGTCCTGCCAGACCGGGAAGGCATCCTTGAGGATGGCCTGTCCCTTCGGCGTCAGATGCAGACCGCGCCCGCGGCGCCCTGCCGGCGGGTCCATGTTGATGTGACCCAGCGCCAGCAGGCGCTTGAGGTTGCGCGACAGCGTCGATTTCTCGATATCGAGCTCATGCCCGATCTCGACGGCCGTGATGGCGTCGCGCTGCGCAAGTTGCGCAAGCAGAGTGTACTGGCTGGCCGTGATGCCCAGCGGTCGCATCGCGTCGTCGTAGACGCGGGTGATAATGCGCGACAACTGGCGGACGCGCGTCGCGAGACAAGCGCTGGCAGTCGTCTCGGCGATATCGGCGATGCTTGCCGTCTCGACCGGTTTGCGCTCCAGCGTATTGGTCATCAGGTTCATGTCGGCCCCCCGAAGGCTCGTGGTCATACAACCACCTTAAGCTGTTGATGCCGCGATTCTGTCGCAGGGGTCAAATGCTCGGCGCCGCACGGCCGGCGGCGGCCTCAGGCGGGCAGCAGCACGCTTGCGCTCGCCATTGCCGCTATGCCTTCTCCGCGGCCGATGAAACCGAGCCCTTCCATGGTCGTCGCTTTGATGCCGACGCGTTCAGGCCCGATGCCGAGAGCCTCGCCGACGGCGGCGCGCATAGCAGTACGGTGAGGGCCGATCTTCGGCGCCTCGCAAAGGAACGTCACATCGACGTTGACGATGCGGCCACCGCGTTTGCGGACTCTGTCGGCCGCGTCCTCGAGAAAGATCCGCGAGGCGGCGCCGCGCCATCTCTCGTCGCTGGGCGGGAAGTGCTGGCCGATGTCACCGTCGCCGATCGCACCGAGCAGCGCGTCGGTAAGCGCATGCAGGCCGACATCGGCATCGGAGTGCCCTTCCAGACGCTGCGTGTGGGGGATCGCCACGCCGCATAGCCAGACGTGATCGCCCGGCGCGAACCTGTGCACGTCGAAGCCGGTGCCGTGACGGGGCTCGAAGGCGGAGCTTTGCGACGCAAGCAGCCGCTCGGCCAGTACGAGGTCGGACGGCGTGGTCAGCTTCATGTTCTGAGTTCCGCTGCAAACGAGCTTGACGGGCAGCCCGACCCACTCCGCAAGGCCGGCGTCGTCGGTGAAATCCGTCCGTCCCTCGCTCGCCGCGCGCCGGTGCGCCGCCAGGATGTCGGCGAAGCGAAACGCCTGCGGGGTCTGGGCGCGCCACAGGCCCTCGCGGTCGACAGTACGCGTAATGGTGCCGTCCCCGCTGGCCCGCTTCAGGGTGTCGCTGACCGGTTCGGCGGCAATCGCCCCGGGCCATTCGGCCAGCGCGGCGATGAGGTCGCTGACGAGGGGCGCGGTCGAAAATGGACGGGCGGCATCGTGGATCAGGACGTGGTCGGGACTGGTACCCGCCGCCGCCAGTGCCTCGAGGCCGGCCCGAACCGACTCCTGCCGCGTCGCGCCCCCGTTCACGGGGGCGGCCAGCCGGCTCCGGAAGCCGGCCGTTGCCTGCTCGTAAAGTGCTGCGTCTTCTGGATTGTAGACGACCACGGTCACCGCAATCTGAGGGTGCCCGGTGAAAAGCCGCGCCGAATAGGCCAGGACGGGCTCTCCGGCGAGCTGCTGGTACTGTTTCGGCACCTCGCCGGCTCCGCGGGCACGCGTGCCGCGCCCCGCAGCCACGATGATCGCCGCAGTCGTCGTCATTGTCGCATCTCCGCGGAAGCCCCCGTTTGCTTAGCCAGTACCGGAGCTGGGAGCAATTGTGGACGGCTTTGTTCGCGCTTGCGAAATAGGGAGGTCCAGCCTATTGTGCACAAATGAAGGGCACTAACGCGACATGCCTAAAAACTGAGCACGCAGCATGACGTCAAGCACTCACGGTATCACCATCGGGCGGCACGTCCTGCCAAGTCGCGTCCTTCTCGCTCCCATGTCAGGGGTCACCGACCTGCCGTTTCGCCGCCTCGCGCACGGGCTCGGCGCGGGCTTGGTCGTATCCGAAATGGTGGCCAGCGAAGAGCTATTGCGCGGCCGCGCCGACGTCCGCCGCCGGGCCGAGGGCCGCGAGCTTGCTCCGTTCGCTATCCAGCTCGTGGGCCGCGAGGCCCGCTGGATGGGAGAGGGGGCGCGGGCGGTCGAGGACCTTGGCGCCGATATTATCGACATCAACATGGGATGCCCGGCGCGCGAGGTGACGGGCAAGCTGTCGGGAAGCGCTCTGATGCGCGATCTCGACCACGCGCTGTCTCTCATCACTGCCGTCGTAGCCGCGGTTCGCGTGCCGGTGACGCTCAAGATGCGCCTCGGTTGGGACGATAAAAGCCGCAACGCGGCGGAGCTGGCGCGGCGCGCTGCCGACGCCGGCGTGCAAATGATCACCGTGCACGGGCGCACGCGCTGTCAGTTTTTCAAAGGCGCTGCCGACTGGGGCGCTGTGCGCGAGGTTTCGCAGGCGGTGTCGATCCCCGTCGTCGTCAATGGCGACATCACCACCCCCGACGAAGCGGTCACGGCGCTGGAGGCCTCGGGCGCCGCCGGCGTCATGGTCGGCCGTGGCGCCTACGGGGCGCCCTGGCTGCCGGGGCAGATCGGCGAGCACCTGGCGGGCCGCCGCGCTGTTTCAGCGCCACCGGTCGCACAGCAGGCCAAGATTGCCCGCGCGCATATCGAGGCGATGCTGCAGCACTATGGCGAGCACTTGGGCTTGCGCAACGCGCGCAAGCACATCGGCTGGTATCTGGAGAAGAGCGGCCGCGCCACCGGCGTCGTCAAGGAATGGCGCCGCCGCCTGTGCACCGAGGACGACCCGATGCGCTTGGTCGACGGCATCGGTAGCTTCTACGAGGATGCATTGGAGGCTGCGGCGTGACGAAGATCGCAACAGCGACGCGTACTCCTCTCGCCAACCGACGCCCGGTCGAGCACGACCTCCTGCTCGCGGCGCTCCCTCACCCGATCGTCGTGCTCGGCGACGAGAACCGCATCATCTACGCGAACGCGGCGGCCGAAGCCTTCCTGTCGAGCGGCATCGCGCTGCTGAAGCGGCTGAAGCTCGACGACGTCGTCGCCTTCGGCTGTCCGTTGCTTGCACTCGTTGATCAGGTGCGAAACTCGGGTGCCACCGTCAACGAGTACGGCGTCGAGGTAGCCGGGCCGAAGTTCCAGACACCCAAGCTCGTGGACGTCTACGGCGGCCCGATGCCGGAGCACTCGGGCGGCGTGGTGCTCATGCTGCAGCAACGGAACATGGCGCAGATGATCGAGCGCCAGTTCACCCATCGTGCCGCGGCGCGCTCCGTGTCCGGCCTTGCATCGGTGCTCGCGCACGAGATCAAGAACCCGCTTTCGGGAATCCGCGGCGCAGCGCAACTGCTGGAGCAGAACCTTTCCGACGCCGACCGGGCCCTGTCGCAGCTCATCTGCTCGGAGACCGACCGCATCCGCAACCTGGTCGATCGGATGGAAGTGTTCGGCGACGAGCGGCCGCTCACCAAGGAGCCGGTCAACATCCACGACGTGCTCGATCACGTGCGCCGCCTCTGCGAGACGGGCTTCGGCCGCGGCATTCGCTTCATCGAGGACTACGACCCCTCCCTGCCGCCCGTGGCCGGCAACCGCGACAAGCTCGTCCAGGCAGTGCTCAACCTCGTCAAGAATGCCGTCGAGGCGATCGGCGACAATAACGCCCAAGGGCGCATCATCATTCAGACCTCGTTTCGTCCGGGAGTGCGGCTCTCGGTGCAGGGTGCCGATTCACGCATCAGCCTGCCGCTGATGATCCAGATCGAGGACAACGGCTCCGGCGTGCCCGAGCACCTGAAGGAGCATCTGTTCGATCCGTTCGTCACGACCAAGCCCTATGGGACCGGGCTCGGGCTCGCACTCGTCGCCAAGATCATCAACGACCATGGCGGGATCATCGAGCTCGACAGCGAACCCACGCGCACCGTCTTTCGCGTTCTGCTGCCCATGCAGGACACCTCCACATCGCACTCACGCTCGAGCCCGAGGTAACCTATGGCCCGTGGTACCGTTCTTATTGCCGACGACGACACCGCGATCCGCACGGTGCTCAACCAGGCGCTTGCACGCGCCGGATATGCGCCGCGCGCCACGGGCAACGCGACGACGCTGTGGCGCTGGGTCAGCCAGGGCGAGGGCGATGTGGTGCTGACGGACGTCGTCATGCCGGACGAGAACGCCTTCGACCTCATCCCGCGCATCAAGAAGATCCGGCCGGACCTGCCGATCATCGTCATGAGCGCGCAGAACACACTGATGACGGCGCTGACGGCGGCGGAGAAGGGCGCCTACGAATATCTGCCCAAGCCGTTCGACCTCAACGAGGTGGTAGCCGTTGTCGGCCGCGCGCTGACGCAGCCGGGCCGGCGCCTGCAGCGCCCCGCACAGGAGATCGAGAGCGAGGAGCTGCCGCTCATCGGCCGCTCGCCGGCGATGCAGGAGATCTATCGCGTTCTCGCGCGCCTGACGCAGACCGATCTCACCGTGACCATCAACGGCGAGAGCGGGACCGGCAAGGAGCTGGTCGCGCGCGTGCTGCACGACTATGGCCGTCGCCGCCAGGGTCCGTTCGTCGCCATCAACATGGCGGCCATCCCGCGCGAGCTGGTCGAAAGCGAGCTGTTCGGCCACGAGAAGGGGGCCTTCACCGGCGCGCAGACACGCACTCAGGGACGCTTCGAGCAGGCCGAGGGCGGCACGCTGTTCCTCGACGAGATCGGCGACATGCCGCTCGATGCGCAGACGCGTCTTCTGCGCGTGCTGCAGGAGGGCGAATACACGACGGTCGGCGGGCGCACGCCGATCAAGACCAACGTACGCATCATCGCAGCCACCCACCGCGATCTCAAATCGCAGATTGCGCAGGGACTCTTCCGCGAGGATCTCTATTACCGGCTCAACGTGGTGCCGATCCGCATTCCGCCCCTGCGTGAGCGGCTGGAGGACGTCGGCGACCTCGTGCGCCACTTTCTGCGGCAGGCCGCAAGGGAAGGGCTCGGCCAGAAGTCGATCGAGACGGCGGCCATCGACCGCCTCAAGACTCATCCCTGGCCCGGCAACGTGCGCGAGTTGGAGAACTTCGTTCGCCGCCTCGCCGCTCTCTACACGCAGGACACGCTGACGGCGCAGATCATCGAGCAGGAGCTGGCCGAGGCGATGCCCGAGAAATCGGGCGACGGCGGCAACGGGGAGGCCAAAGACCTGAGCGAGCAGGTCGAACGCTACCTGGCCGGCTACTTTTCCGGCTTCGGCAAGGAGCTGCCGCCGCCAGGCCTCTACGATCGCGTCATTCGTCAGGTGGAGCTGCCGCTTCTCACGGCTGCGCTGGCCGCGACGCGCGGCAATCAGATCCGCGCCGCGGAGTTGTTGGGATTGAACCGCAACACCTTGCGCTCCCGCATTCGGGCCCTTGACATCCGCGTTTTCCGCACCCCGCAGGGGTAGTGCGGGGCCTATTGTCCCCTTGAAATTCCAGATCATTATTTGGCCGGCCTTGCATCTCGCCAAGGCCGGCGTTACCAATTCGCCACGTCGCGAAAATGTCACAGTCTGTTGCTCTGGTTTGGGCGCCGCCGGGTGGGCGGCGCTCCCTTAACCGGCCTTCCCCCGGCCCCGATCGAAAGTCGCTTGATGCCGGCCGTGTTGGTTGCTCCGCAGCGAGGCCATAACCTGGAAGAGGGCCGGTCGGCCCTCAATCCGGGCGACCGGGCTTTCTGGATCGGCCTCGGTCTCGTCCTCCTGTCGCTCATCTCGGCGCTCGCGACCTATCTCATCCTCACCGGCCTGACGCCGATCCCGCCGCGCGATTCCGTCGTGCTCACCGTGCTGGCGCTGAACATCGTCCTGATCCTGGCGATGATCGCGCTGCTCACCTGGCAGGTGATCGGGCTTGCCAAGGCATGGCGCGCGCGCACGCCTGGAGCCCGGCTGCATATCCGCATCGTCGGGTTGTTCTCGATCATTGCCGCGCTGCCGACGCTGTTGCTCGCCATCGGCGCCACCGTCACGTTCTCGCGCTCGCTCGACGGCTGGTTCGCGACCAGCACGCGGGCCATCGTCGCTTCCTCGCGCGACGTCGCGAATGCCTACCTCGACGAGCACGGGCAGGTGATACGGACCGACATCGTCAACATGGCGCGCGACCTCGATATGGCTGCCGCCTCCATCACCGGCGACCCGGGGCGCCTGCAGCGGCTCGTCATGGTGCAAGCCGGGCTGCGCGATCTGCCGGCCGCCTACATCATCAACAGCGACGGGCAACCGGTCGTCGAGACCAGCGCGGACAACCGGCTGCCGTACGTCAGCCCGCCCCCTGCCGCCATCGCGCAGGCGGAATCGGGCCAGGTCGCGCTGCTCATGCCGAGCGCGCGCAGCTATCGCGTCGGTGCGGTCGCCAAGCTCGAGCGATATCCGGGCATGTTCCTCTATGTGACGCGCGCCGTCAGCCCGCAGGTGACCGAGCACTTGCGCCTGACGGCCCAGAACGTCGACGAGTTCAACCGGCTGCGCAAGGCCCGCAGCGGTCTCAAGCTCGCCCACGGGCTCATGTACCTGATGATCTCGATGACGGCGGTTCTCGCCGCCATCTGGGTCGGCCTCTGGTTCGCCGGCCGTTTCGTGGCGCCGATCCGCCGTCTCATCGGCGCGGCACAGGAGGTCTCGACGGGCAACCTCGAGATCGAGTTGCCGGAAAAGCGCGGCGAGGGCGACTTGCGGCGCCTGTCGCAGACCTTCAACACGATGACGCGCGAGCTGAAGAACCAGCACAACGCCCTCGTGACCGCCAACGCCCAGCTCACCGAGCGCCGCCATTTCATGGAGGCGGTCCTGTCCGGCGTATCCGCCGGCGTCGTCGGCCTCGACAGCCAGGACCGCATAACGCTCGTCAGCCGCGCGGCGAGCACGCTGCTCGGGCTGGCCGACACCGACCTCGTCGGCAAGAAGCTGCGCGAGGCGATCCCGGCATTCGGCGCGGTTCTCGACAAGCAGGACGAGCACGCCCTTAAGCAGCGTACGCAGCTCGAGGTGACGTTGGACGTCGGCGGCGAGGAACGGACGTTCGCGGTGATGGTAACGCGAGAGCGCGCGAGCGGCGGTGACGTCGGCTCGGTCGTCACCTTCGACGACGTGACCGATCTCGTCGTGGCGCAACGCACCGCGGCCTGGGCGGACGTCGCCCGCCGCATCGCGCACGAGATCAAGAACCCGCTCACGCCCATACAACTTTCGGCCGAGCGTCTGCGCCGCAAATACGCCAAGAGCATCACCACCGATCGCGAGACGTTCGACCGCCTGACGATGACCATCGAGCGGCAGGTGACCGACCTGAAGACGATGGTCGACGAATTCGCCGAGTTCGCGCGCATGCCCAAGCCCGAGATGGCGGCGAACGATCTGCGCCACGCGGTGCAGGAGCCGGTGGTGCTGTTCCGCGAGGGCCATCCCGAGATAGAATATGTGCTGCGCATGCCGGACAAGCCGCTGCTCATGTCGATCGACCGGCGGCTCATCACCCGCGCCATCACCAACCTCGTGAAGAATGCCAGCGAGGCGGTCGATTCGGCGCGGGAGGCGGCGACGGCGGCAGATCCCGAATGGAAGGGCCGCGTCGAGACCATCATCACACCGCAGACCGACCGCGTGACCATCGAGGTCATCGACAACGGCGTCGGACTGCCGAAACAAAACCGCGCGCGGCTGCTCGAGCCCTACGTAACCACCAAGGGGCACAAGGGCACCGGGCTCGGTCTCGCCATGGTTCAGAAGATCACCGAGCAGCACGGTGGCACGCTGGCGCTGGAGGATGCGCCGCCGGGGCCGCATCGCGCGCACGGCGCGCTAGTCCGCATCACGCTGCCGCTCGTCTACGGACAAGGTCCGACACGCCCCGCACCCAATCCGTCAACCGAACAAGCAACGGCCCACTAGGCCCGGCGAAATCGACCGAAGGAGTTGTTAAAGATGGCTGCAGACATCCTTATCGTCGACGACGAAGCCGATATCCGCGACCTCGTCGCGGGCATCCTCGAGGACGAGGGACATAGCGCACGCCTCGCCCGCGACAGCGACGAGGCATTGAAGGCCATCGAGGAGCGGCGCCCGCACCTGGTCGTGCTCGACATCTGGCTGCAGGGAAGCCGGCTCGATGGCCTGGAGGTGCTCTCCTACATCAAGCGCACGTACCCCGACCTGCCGGTGGTCATCATCTCTGGCCACGGCAACATCGAGACGGCGGTTACGGCCATCAAGCGTGGCGCCTACGACTACATCGAGAAGCCCTTCAAGGCGGACCGGCTCATCCTCGTGACGCTGCGCGCGCTCGAGGCATCGCAGTTGAAGCGCGAGGTGAAAGAGCTGCGCGAGCGCTCTACCTTCAGCGCCGAGATGGTCGGCAAGTCGCCCGCCATCAACCAGCTTCGCAATGCGCTGGATCGCGTCGCACCGACCAACAGCCGCATCCTCATTCGCGGCTCCTCGGGCTCCGGCAAGGAGCTCGCCGCGCGCGTCATTCATATGAAGTCGGCGCGCGCCGAGGGACCGTTCGTCGTCCTCAACGCCGCCGCCATGGCGCCCGATCGCGTCGAGGAGGAGCTATTCGGAACCGAGGATCGCACGGGCGGCGGACCGCGCAAGGTCGGAGCGCTCGAGGAGGCTCACGGCGGCACGCTCTACATCGACGAGGTCGCCGACATGCCGCTCGAGACGCAGGGCAAGGTGCTCCGCGTGCTCGTCGAGCAGAAGTTCCTGCGTATCGGCGGCAGCCAGAAGGTTGCGGTCGACGTGCGCATCATCTCGTCGACGAGCCGCGACCTAGAGCGGGAGATCGCCGAGGGGCGCTTCCGCGAGGATCTCTACCATCGCCTCAATGTCGTGCCGCTACGGGTACCGAGCCTTGCAGAGCGGCGCGAGGACATTCCCGACCTCATCCAGTTCTTCGTCGGCCAGCTTTCGAGCGCGTCGGGCCTCGCTCCGCGCCGGATCGGGGAGGATGCCATTGCCGTGCTGCAGGCGCACGATTGGCCCGGCAACGTGCGCGAGTTGCGCAACAACATCGAGCGCCTGATGATCCTAGCGGGCGGCGATCCTTCCACCGTCATCACCGCGGAGATGCTGCCGGAGGAGATCGGCTCCAACGTGCCACTGCCGGTCAACGGCGGCGCCGAGCACCTGATGTCTCTGCCCCTGCGCGAGGCGCGCGAGATATTCGAGCGCGAGTATCTGCTGGCGCAGATCAACCGCTTCGGTGGCAATATCTCGCGCACCGCGGAGTTCGTGGGCATGGAGCGCTCGGCGTTGCACCGCAAGCTGCGTGCCCTGGGCGTCTCCTCCGAGCATCGCGGCGGGCTCGAGGTCCGGCAGGCCTGAAGCGCGAGTGCCTTGCAGCCGTGAGTCGGTGACACGGAATTTGCCGGCGGCTGCAACCTTCGATGCCACGCGTTCACGCCCTCACGAGTGCACGGAAGCTCAATGACCCGCATCGTCTATGTGAACGGCCGCTATGTGCCGTACGGCCAGGCCGGCGTCCACGTCGAGGATCGCGGCTTCCAGTTCGGGGATGCCATCTACGAGGTCTGCGAGGTACGCGACGGCAACCTTATCGACGAGCCGCGCCACATGGCCCGGCTGGAGCGGTCGCTCGGTGAGTTGCGCATCCGCCGCCCCATGAGCGTCCAGGCGCTGGGGCACGTCATGCGGCAGGTCGTCCGGCGCAACCGCGTGCGCTATGGCCTCGTCTACCTCCAGGTGAGCCGCGGAGCCGCGCCGCGCGAGTTCTATTTTCCGGCCGACGACGTCGTCCCCACCGTGGTCTGCCTCGCCCGACCCCTGGCGCCGGCCCGCGGGCAGCAGAACGCCGAGCAGGGGATTGCCGTCATTTCGACCCCGGACATCCGCTGGCAGCGCCGCGACATAAAGACCGTGATGCTGCTGCCGGCGTGCCTCGCCAAGGAGGCCGCGCGCAAGGAGGGAGCAAGGGAAGCCTGGTTCGTCGACCCCCAGGGCTTCGTCACGGAGGGCGCCTCGAGCAACGCCTGGATCGTCGATCAGGATGGGTCTGTCATCACGAGGCAACTGGGGTCCGACATACTCCCCGGCGTCACGCGGGCAACCCTATTGGATGCGCTGGAAGCGCAAAAAATGCAGCTAATCGAGCGTCCGTTTCTGCTTAGCGAGGCTTACGCGGCGCGGGAGGCATTCATCACCTCTGCAACCCAGACGGTGATGCCCGTGGTGCGTATCGACGGCCGCCAGGTCGGGGACGGGAAGCCCGGTCCGGTCGCGCTTGGCCTGCGCCGGAAATTTCACCAGTTTGCCGCCATTTCGAGCGCCTGAGGCAGCTTCTTTTTGATGACGGAATTGGTATACCTTTTAGTGTGCAGTGCGGCATAGTGTAATTATATTACGCACGCTGCTCGTCGCTCACCGGAGTGGCTGACTACCCAGCAGACTAAAAAAGGCGGACAACAACAATGGGCGCAGATAGAGTCCAGAACCTTCAGGACACGTTCCTGAACCACGTGCGCAAGAACAAGACGCCGCTGACAATCTTTCTGATCAATGGCGTCAAGCTCCAGGGGATCGTGAGCTGGTTCGACAACTTTTGTGTGCTTTTGCGGCGGGACGGGCATTCGCAGCTCGTATATAAGCATGCGATCTCGACCATCATGCCTGGCCAGCCGGTCCATCTCATGGAGACTGAGACGACCGAGGCCTAAGCTCGGACGACAGCCATCGACGAACGCGTAGACATTGCGGAGCAGCCTGAAAGCAGCGGACGCGGCAGCAGCACGCGTGCGCTGGTACTCGTCCCAGATCTGAAGAAGCAGTCGCGCGCCGCGAGCGCGCAGACGCCTGGCCGTACCGCGCCACTGCATTCCCCACACGATCGCCTGCAGGAGGCGACGGGGCTCGCGGAAGCCATCGACCTCGACGTGCGCGAAAGCCTGCTGGTGCCGGTGGCAAATCCGCGCCCGGCGACGCTGTTCGGTACCGGCAAGGTCGAAAGTCTGAAGGCAATGATAGCCGCGCACGAGATCGCGCTGGTCGTCATCGATCACCCCGTGTCGCCCATACAGCAGCGCAATCTCGAACGGGCGTGGAACACCAAGGTTCTCGACCGGACCGGTTTGATCCTCGAGATCTTCGGCCGCCGCGCGCGCACCAAGGAGGGGCGGCTGCAAGTCGAGCTCGCGCACCTCTCGTATCAGAAGAGCCGGCTCGTGCGAACCTGGACTCACTTGGAGCGCCAGCGGGGCGGCTATGGCTTCCTTGGCGGCCCCGGTGAAGCGCAGATCGAGCTGGACCGCCGCATGATCGACGAGCGCATCATGGCCATCCGCAAGGAGCTGGAGGTCGTGGTGCGAACGCGGGAGCTGCACCGCAAGGGCCGCCGCCGCGTGCCATACCCTGTCGTCGCCATCGTCGGGTATACCAACGCCGGCAAGTCGACCCTCTTCAACCGCATCACCGGCGCCGCCGTCTTCGCCAAGCACCAGCTTTTTGCAACGCTCGACCCGACGATGCGCGAGGTGCGGCTGAAAAGCGGCCGGCGCATCATCCTCTCCGATACGGTCGGCTTCATCTCCGATCTACCAACGATGCTGGTCGCAGCCTTCCGGGCGACCCTGGAGGAGGTGATCGAGGCGGATCTCATCCTGCACGTGCGGGATATCTCGCACGCGGAGACGGACAGCCAGGCTCGCGATGTCGAGGCGGTGTTGACGGATCTTGGCATCGACACGCTGGCCGCCGACGCGCCCATTCTGGAGGTCTGGAACAAGATCGATCTATTGAACCCGCTCATGCGCGAGGAAGCGGCGAGCGCCGCGCGCTTTTCGGAGCGGCCTCCGGTTCTCGTGTCGGCCGCTACCGGCGAGGGCGTCGAGGCCCTGCTGGCGCGGATCGACGGCCGCCTCGGCACCGGCGACGCGATCGTCGATCTGCTCGTGCCGCCGGACGGCGGCCGCCTCATCAACTGGCTCTACGAGGAAGCCGAGGTCCTTGAGCGGCAATCTCTCGACAGCGGTGCAATACGTGCGCGCGTGCGTATCGCGGCCGAGAAGAAGGAGCGCCTTCTCTCGTACGCGCGCAAATCCGGAGCAATGCTCGACTAAGGTTGCTCGCGCACACAAGTGACGCCATGGGGCAACGGTAGCTGACGCAACTCCTTGGCCCGCCGCCCGCATTCCTCATTTCCGGCCCGGAAACTTGGTCAGATTGCTTCAGCTATTCGATTCGGCTGAAGCAATGAGGGGGCCATCATGAGGAAGCTGTTGCAGCAACTCGAAGAAATGCACATTCGAATTGCCGAGACTGCGACGCACGAGGAATCGCTCGTCAAAGCGCTGGGGGACGCCTTGGCGCGGCTCGACGAGCAACTGCTCGCTGATGTGCAGTCGATTGCCACCGAGCACGAAGCGCGCCGCAGCGCCATTCTGGGCGAGTTGCAGGGCTTGGCGTCGAGCATCGGCATGTTCCAAGTATCGCGCCCGGCTGTCACGGCGCGCGCCGACATCGACGCCGAGCCAGCGGCCTATATCCCGAGTGCGGGAGACTGGCGCGAAGCCATGAGCAACATTGGCGAGGAGATGGATGCGGGGCCCACCGTCACCACGCGTGCGCCGTTTCCCCACGAGCGAAGGCCGAGCGCCACACCGGTCAGCCTCGTCGAGCGCCGCCGCCGCGTGGCGGGCGGCTGATGCCGGTTGCTAGCGTCTATCGGTGCTGGGCGTATAGCGCGGCTCGTTGAGGGACTCGCGGACAACCCCCTTGGGGCCGTTCACCGGCAGTCCGAGTTGAGAGGAATCCTCCGCTCTCAGCGGCAATGGAGCCAAGCGGAATTTCTGCCGCTGCGTGTAGACGATCTGCCCCGGCACTGGGGGCGTATCCTGGCTGAAGTCGTGCGGCGCCTCTTGAGCGATGGCGCCGCCGACTGTGCCGCCTATGATCGCCGCATAGATAAACAGAGCGCGCATTTCATGCCTCGCATTCACGTGGTTGATACGTGAACAACGCTGCCCGCGCGGATGCGTTCGGATGAAACCTTTTTCGAATTGAGGCTCGGGCTGCCAGACCGCGCTATTTTTGCGGCGTGCTCGGCGCGTCCGGCTTCGGGTCCAGCGCGCCATCCTTCATGGCGACGAGCCCGCGGACGACGACGCCATCGGGCCCGATGTCCTTGAGTGCCTGCTGGCAGCTCCAGCGCTGCGAGAGACGGCAGCCGTCCGGCCCATCGGCCAGCTCGCACGTCTGGGCCTGCCGCCACGCCTTCAGAACCTTGCCGGCCTGCGTATCGAACTCGCCGAGTTCGTCGCCGTGGTAGCGCGCGCGCAGCTCAGCGACGCGCGGCGTGATCTGCAGGTCGCTGCACACGAGAGCGGCACCGGCCGCCTGACCGTAGCGCGCGCCGGCATCCTTTGCCGACAGCGCACCCGGCGGGTGCGTGGTCGACGCCATTTGCACATGCGCGCCATTGGCAATCCCGGCGCTGAGAACGGTGCACGCCAGTGCCCATACAATTCCGATCAAGCGCGATGTCATCGGGTCCCTCGCTGCCTGTTGCGCCGGTATTAGAAGCCCGGCGCCGACCGGCTTGCAACTCGCGACGCCATGAAGCTCGGCACCGAAATGAACGTCGGCCGATTTTCCAGGCGCCGGCGGCCGGCATGGTACGGCGCGGCCACAGCTTACCGGCCGGCAATATTCGTAAGCTGATAGAAGCTGTTTGCGACGTTGGCTGCGGCCGCAAGCCAAGCTTGTGTTGCGAACCAAGTTGCGCCTTCATGGCCCCGATCCGCAAATGCAACTCGGGGGAGGCTAGGCGTGCGCATCAGGGTGCTTCTAATCGGGATCGCCGCCGCTGCGGCTACCGCCGGTCCGCTCGCAGCCCGCGAGTGCAAATACCGGGAGCTGCAGAGCATGGTCGGCGAGAAGATGACCATGACGGCCAAGATCGAAATGATCGAGCCGGAGGAGGACGATCCGAAGGCTGTCTGGGTCACGCTCGACAATTCGAAAGCGGACCACTGCCTCACGTTCCTTACCGGCGTCGCCAAGCCCGCGCTCGCCAAATGCCGGGTCGGGCAACAGATCACCGCCACGGGCAAGGTTTATGAGCGCATGGACGCGTGGTGGGGCCTGGAAAAGGTGACGGGCATCGCCTGCAAATAGGAAGCCGGCGACTTACCGGCACTAAGCCGCACTTGCTCTATGGGCCGGGGCGTGCCATATGCTGGCCATCGCTCGGGTCCTCCGGGCGGCCATCGGCGCTCCAGCCGCGTGAACGGACAGCTTTTTCAGGTCGCGCCGCGACAAGCTGATCCTCCTGTTGAGCGCTTCTGACTTCCAATCCCATTGATAGCCCAGGCCACGCGGGGCTCTCTCGAGTACCGCCGCGTTCGCGCGTGTCCGGCCCGCTTTGCGCGCGGCCGCAGCCCGCGCTGCTTGGTGCAACAATGAAAGATATGCATTTGACCGATACCACCTCGACGAAGACCACGTTTGCCGACCTCGGACTCGATCCGGCGCTGCTCAAGGCGCTGACGGCCGAGGGATACACAACTCCAACCCCTATTCAGGCTCAGGCGATTCCCGGCGTCATGGCCGGGCGCGACCTCATGGGCATCGCGCAGACCGGCACGGGCAAGACGGCCGCGTTCGCGCTGCCGATCCTGCATCGTCTCGCTGCCGACCGGCGCAAGCCATTGCGCAGCGGATCGCGCGTGCTTGTCCTGTCGCCGACGCGTGAGCTGGCGACGCAGATCGCCGACAGCTTCCGCACCTACGGCAAGCATACCGGGCTGACGGTCGCGGTCATGTTCGGCGGCATGCCGTTCCGGCCGCAGGCCACCGCGGTTCGCAACGGCGTCGACATCCTCGTCGCGACGCCGGGGCGGCTGCTCGACCACATCGACCAGCGCACGGTGAACCTCTCGGGCACCGAGATCCTGGTGCTCGACGAGGCCGACCAGATGCTCGACATGGGCTTCATCCAGCCCATCCGCAAAATCCTCTCGACGCTCTCGCAGCGCCGTCAGAGCCTGTTCTTCTCGGCCACCATGCCGCGGGAGATCGGTGCGCTTGCCGCCGAGATGCTGCGCGATCCGCTGCGCGTTCAGGTGACCCCGGTCGCCAAGACAGCCGACCGCGTGCGCCAGAGCGTCATTCACGTCGAGCCGCAGAAGAAGGGCGCACTGCTGATCGAGCTCTTCGCCGATCCGGCGTTGAGCCGCACGCTCGTGTTCACGCGCACCAAGCGCGGCGCCGACAAGGTCGCGCGGCGTCTCGAAGCCGCCGGCATTCTCGTGGCGGCGATCCATGGCAACAAGAGCCAGAGCCAGCGCGAGCGCGCGCTGCATCAATTTCGCTCGGGACGCATCCGCGGCCTCGTCGCTACCGACATCGCCGCGCGCGGCATCGACATCGACGACGTGACACACGTCATCAATTTCGAGCTGCCGAATATTCCGGAGAGCTACGTGCACCGGATCGGGCGCACCGCCCGCGCCGGCGCCGAAGGTAGCGCGATCTCGCTCTGCTCGGGCGACGAGCGCGCCTTCCTGCGCGATATCGAGCGCATCACCCGCCAGCAGATTCCGTCGAGCGATCGCACGGGTGACGCGACACTGGTTGCGACGGCGGGTCCGGGCGAGCATTCGGAGCGCCGACCGCACGGTGCCCAGCGCACGCACGGGCACGGCAACGGAGCAAAGCAGGGACATCGCGGTGGCGGCAGCGCACGGCCGGCGCGCGGCGCCGGTAACGGCGGCGGCGGCCACGGAAACGGACACGCCGCCGCGTCCGGCGGACGTCCGCAGCGCGACGGCGAGGCGAGGCCCGCGCGTACGCGCAACGGCGGCAAGCCGCAGCGCTTCGGCAGAGGCAGCAACAAGGCCGCGCGCTAGAGGTGCGCGGCCTTCGGGCGCCTTTTGTTTGCGCTCGACGCTAACCCCGGCCACACTCCCGTGTGAGTGACAGGGGAGCGCCATGGCTGATACGGAACCGACGACGGGCGGCGAGCCATCTCTGCACCGGGTCATGGGCCCGTGGCTGCTGCTGCTGTTCATCGTCGGCGACATTCTCGGCACAGGCATCTACGCGCTTACCGGGCAGGTGGCGAAGCACGTTGGCGGCGCCGTGTGGCTGCCGTTCCTCGTTGCCTTCGTCGTCGCCGTGCTGACGGCGCTCAGCTACCTGGAGCTCGTCACCAAGTATCCGAAGGCTGCGGGGGCGGCGCTCTATGCCCATCGCGCCTTCGGTATTCATTTCGTGACGTTCATCATCGCCTTTGCGGTCATGTGCTCGGGGATCACCTCGGCCTCGACCGCATCGCGCGCGTTCGCCGCCAACTTTTCGGATTCGCTTGGGCTCGGTCTCGGCAACTGGGGCGTGACACTGGTCGGCCTCGCGTTCATGGGTCTCGTGGCCGCCATCAACTTCCGCGGCGTCGGCGAGAGCGTGAAGCTCAACGTCGTGCTCACCGCCGTCGAGGTGTCGGGCCTGCTGATCATCATTGCCATCGGGCTGTGGGCCATCGGTGCTGGAACCGGCGATCTCTCGCGCGCCATGGAATTCAACACGAGCGCCGACGGCGGCGCGTTCTGGGCCGTGATCGCCGGAACGACGCTGGCCTTTTTCGCCATGGTCGGCTTCGAGGACTCGGTCAACATGGCCGAGGAAACCCAGGACCCGAGCCGCATCTTTCCGAAGGTCCTGTTGACCGGCCTGGCGATAACCGGCGCCATCTACGTGCTCGTCTCCATATCGGCCATCGCCTTGGTGCCGCCCGACCTGCTCGGCGAGGGCGAGACGCCGCTGCTCAAGGTCGTCGAGGCCGGTGCGCCCGGCTTCCCGTTGGGCGTCTTCGGTTTCATCACCATGTTCGCCGTCGCCAACAGCGCGCTGATCAACATGCTGATGGCGAGCCGGCTGATCTACGGCATGAGCCGCGAGCACGTGCTGCCGCCGCTGCTTGGAAGGGTGCACGCGGGGCGGCGCACGCCTTACGTCGCCATCATTTTCACGACGCTGCTTGCCTTCGCGCTGATCATGTTCGTCGGCGAGGTGCCGGCACTCGGCGGCACTACGGCGCTGCTGCTGTTGGCGGTGTTCACGGTGGTCAATGTCGCGGTGCTGGTGCTGCGGAAAGACACCGTCGCCCACAAGCACTTCCGCACGCCGACCGTCGTGCCGGTCCTGGGTGCGGTCACGTGCGGCTTTCTCGTCGGGCCTTGGACTGGCCGGGACCCGCAGCAGTACGTCATCGCCGCTGCGCTCGTCGGTCTGGGTGTCGTGCTGTGGCTCGCGACGATGGCGATAAATCGCGCCACCGGCGTTGAAATCGAAGAGCCGAGCGCCGGAGATCTGGGCGGCGACGGCGTACAGAACTGATCAGCGTTGACAAAGCAGCGCCAAAACTAGCGGTCAGTCAGCCTGTCGTGGAAGTCCGCTGGCGCCGCTGCGGCGCAGCTTTTCCTTCGCCTTCGCCTCGTCCCACAGCGCGTCCATCTCGGCGAGGTTCGACTGCGCGGGCGAGGATCCGCGCTCGCCGAGTTGCTTCTCGATGTAGCGGAAGCGGCGTACGAACTTGTCGTTCGCCGCCCGCAATGCCGTTTCCGGATCAATCTTCAGGTGCCGGGCAACGTTGGCCACGACGAACAGTAAATCACCGAACTCCTCGGCGACGGCCGGATTGTCGGCGCCGGGCTTTGCTTCCGGTTTCTCGATCTCGCTGCGCAGTTCGCCGATCTCTTCCTCGAGCTTGGCGAACACCGGCGCCAGCGACGGCCAGTCGAAACCGACCTTTGCGGCTTTGTTCTGCAACTTGATGGCGCGCGTCAGCGCCGGCAAAGCGATGGGAACGTCGGCGAGAATTCCGCCGGGTTCCGCGCCGGTTTTCTCGGCCGCCTTCACCTTGTCCCAGAAACCGGGAGCCGCACCCGCGGCGCGCTGCTCCTCCGTACCGAACACGTGCGGATGGCGGCGTATCATCTTCGACGTTACGGCCTCGACGACGTCACCGAAGGCGAACGCGTGCTGCTCCTCGGCCATGCGCGCATGATAGACCACCTGCAGCAACAGATCGCCGAGCTCATCCTTGAGGTGGGGCAGGTCCCCGCGCGCGATCGCATCCGCGACCTCGTAGGCTTCCTCGATGGTGTAGGGCGCGATTGTCTCGAACGTCTGCTGCTGATCCCATGGGCAGCCGGTATCGGGATCGCGCAGCGCGGCCATGATCTCGACGAGACGGGAGATGTCTTTGGACGGTTTCATGCGCGGCACCCTAGTCGATGCCGTGCGTCGCCGCGAGTGCTAGCGCCGCCGCGGCGCCCACGGTGTCGGCAACCACGTCACCGCCGCCAACGGCGCCAGCCAGCCGAGCCAGGCAGCGCAGCTATAGGCGGCATCGAACGGCAGATCGTAGCCCGTCGCCAGCGTGGTCGTCAGGCGTACCCACAGCGCCCCGGAGGCGACGGCCGCCATCATCAGCATCAGCCGCGCGTGATCGGCGAATTGCCGCCGCCGTATGGCGCTGATGCCCAGGACGATAAGCGCCAGCCACACCGCGCCCTGGGCAAGAAATCCGAGCCGCGCCATCAGCGCCGAATGGCTGTAGAGCGCGACAGGGATGGACGTCAGCGCGCCGAGCAGCACGCAAACGGCAGCCGCATAGCCGAGCGGACGGTGCCAGCCCCTGTCGCGTCGCAGGGAGATGACGATCGGAATGAGCACGAGTGCGGCGCCCGAGGCCAGCATGTGCAGCTTGAATATGCCGGGCAGGCGCGCGTCTACGACGAACAAATTGTAGGGCAGCGGAATCGCTCCGAGCCCTTGGGACATGGCGACGAAGCCCGTCGGCAAGGCCAGCAGCAACACGCCGCAAATGGCGGCAACCGCCGGCCAGCGCGCGGCAAGGAAGCGAAATCCGGACTTAAAGCTGCCGGAGAGAGGTGCTGTGGTGGTGCCGTTGAACATGTGCAGACGTATTCGAGGCGCGCGATGTTGAAAGTCATATTGAGCACACTTTGTGTTCTGGCGGCGGCATCGCCGCTGCCGGCCGCCGCGGGCGGCAACGACCTCAAGCCGATCGAGATCGCCGGCCGCTGGACGGGCGACACCTACACGCAGAGCAAGGGCGGGCCGCTGACGCTCGATATCGTCGCCTGCGGCAAAGCCTGGTGCGGGATCAAGGTCGAGGCGGGCGACAAGTGCGGCGGCACGGCGCTGAAAGTCGAATACGTTACGCCTGCGCCGGATGATCAGTCCGACAGCCTGCAATTCAACGGCTCGCTCGAGCTGGCACCCGGGACAGAGCCGTATGTCGTGCAGGCGTGGCTCATGCCGCGCGGGGACGATGGCGTGCTGACGCTGCAGATCACCGGCGACACCGGCGGGCAATACCGCGCCTACCGGCGCTCCTTCCCGTTCGAGGCGCAGATGACCCGCATGGATGATGCGGTCTGCCGCGCGCCGCAGACGGTCTCCTCGCTGCGCTAGGCTGAGGCCCCTGTTCGCTCGCGGCGCGCCGGTCTAGCATCGGCGCGGGGGAGTGGCTGCGCCCGCTCCGGGATCGCAGCAACGGGCAAAGCGCATGATCATCCTTCGCATCCTGGCCAACGCGCTGATCATGGCCGGGGAGATCGCAGCCGTGACGGCGCTCGCCGCCGCGGCTTTCTATTTTCCCTTCGCATTCGCGGGCGGGACGATGGTCCTGAGCTTCCTGCTCGGACTGCGGCTGGAGGTGGCGCGGCTGCGCTATGAGCTGCCGTTCTATTTCGGCGGGCTCGTCCGGCGGAGCGCGTTCCTGACTGCGCTGGTCGGCAGCTTCGAGGCCCTGTTCAAGGGATTGCTCGCGGGCGTTGCGGCCGTGTTCACGTTTGCCGGCACCAATGCCGACCGGCGCTTCTGGGTAGCGGTGCTGTTCGGCGTTTGCACCTACGCCGGCGCTGCCGTTCTGCGGCTGCTATCGCTGCGGGCGGAGGCGCTGCCGATGCGCTGGGGCTACTTCCGCCTCGCGCCGCCGCTCGGCTTGCTGTTCTCGGCCGGCCTGGCGCTGCTGTCGGCCGCGGCTGTACTGCCGGCAACGAACGTGACGGGGATCGGCTGGGACATCATCTTCAACACGCCGGCCCAGCCGTCCGTTGCCCAGGTGAGCGAGCTGTTCTTCCAGCTCAAGCAGGCGTTCGACGAGTTCATCGTCAAGGCGCTCTCGGTGGTGTTCGGGGCCGAGTGGGCACGGCTCATCGGTATCGTGATCAGCGTCAATGTGCTGTCCGGGTTCGTCAGCGCGGTTTACGCCGCGCTCATCGCCCAGGGCGTCCGCACGGCCGAGGAGACGCTCCTGTAGCGCGAGCGGCGGGTCGCAAGCTTTCTGTGGCGCGGCCGGCAACCGCAAACCGACGCCACTGCTGCGCCGACCCCTGTCGTTCGCATAATATATATTATGGAAAATGATAGCTCTATACGCGAGCATTTACATGCCGTTAAGCAAAAACGGTTTCTCCGAGCGTCCTACTTGTCGACCTTCTCGTGATGGTCGGCAATGAACCGGTCTAGGAGCCGCACGCCCCAGCCCGCACCCCAGCTCGGACTGATCTCCGACTTCGGAGCATCCATCGCCGTGCCGGCAAGATCGATGTGAGCCCAGGGCGTATCCTTGACGAAGAACTTGATGAACGCCGCGGCCGTGCACGAGCCCGCCCAGCGGCCGCCGATGTTCTTGATGTCGGCGTTCTTGCTCTCGAGCATCTTGTCGTAGGCCTTGTCGAGCGGCATGCGCCAAAGCTTCTCGCCGGTTGCCGCCGAGGCATCCAGCAGGTCGGCCGCCAGCTTGTCGTCATTGGCGAACAGGCCCGCGTACTCCTTGCCGAGAGCCACCATGATGGCGCCCGTCAGCGTTGCGAGATCGATGATGAGGCGCGGCTTGAAGCGCTCCTGCACGTAGGAGATCAGGTCGACGAGGACGAGACGGCCTTCGGCGTCCGTGTTCAGAACCTCGATCGTCTGACCCGAATGGCCGCGCACGATATCGCCCGGGCGCGTGGCATTGCCCGACGGCATGTTCTCGACCAGGCCGATGATGCCGATGACGTTGGCGTTCGCCTTACGCTCCGCGAGCGCCTGCATGGTGCCGACGACCGCGGCCGCTCCGCCCATGTCGCCCTTCATGTCCTCCATGCCGGCGGCGGGTTTGATCGAGATGCCGCCGGTGTCGAAGACAACGCCCTTGCCGACGAGCATGACCGGCTTGGCACGCTTCGACTTGGCGCCGTGCCACTGCATGATGGCCACCCGAGCCGGTCGCACGCTGCCCTGCGCAATGGCGAGGAGCGCGCCCATCTTGAGGTCGGCGAGCTGTGCCTCGTCGAGAATTTCGACCTCGAGGCCAAGCTTCTCGAGCTCCTTGACGCGATCGGCGAACTCCACCGGTCCAAGGGCGTTCGCCGGTTCGTTGACGAGGTCGCGGGCAGTGATCGTACCGTCGGCGACGGCCTCGTAGCGCGCGTAGGCGGCACGCGCCTTGTCCGGATCGGCGCAATGGATGACCAGCTTCTGCAGGCCGTCGGGCTCGCTCGTCTCGTCCTCGGACTTGGCCGGCTTGGTGAGATACTTGCGGAACTCGTACTGCCGCAGGGCCGCGCCGAAGGCGATGAGGGCGGCGATCTCGTTCGGCTTGATGCCGCCGCCATCGGCCGCCTCGGCGATGATGCTGGCGGACCTCGTCTTGCGCGCGCCGATGGCGCCGGCCGCCGATCCGCCGAGCAGCACCCAATCGTTCTCGTGAATGTCGGCCGCCTTGCCGGTGCCGAGCAGGATGACGCGATTGACGCTGCCGAGCCGTGGCGGGGCCAGAACCTCGATGGTCGACTTCTTGCGGCCTTTGAACTGCGCCGCTTCGGCGGCCTTGCCGAGCGCGCCGCCCGAACGCTGGTCGATCTCCTTGGCGCGGGGCCCAAGCGCCGCGTCGGGGCCGGCAAGGACGAGCACGGTCGGTTCGAGGTCGGCTGACAGCGGCTGGAAGACGATTTCGGGACGGCTGGTCATCAGGGGCGGGCTCCGCGGTGGGTTGGGTGTGGAGGCTTCCCGCCGAAGATGTAGTCTGCGCCCGTGAGCCCCGCCGCCGAGCAGGGACCCAACCGCGCCAGCGAGGCCGGGAAGTCCGAAACGATGGACATGCTGGAGCTAACGCCTCGCTGCCGCGCTGGCAAGCTGGCCGCCCGAGCAGGCCCGTCCACGGGTCGCCTCAAATCGGCTGTTCCCTGTGCGTTCGCGAGTGCATTTTCGGCTCTCTCACCGGTCCCGAGCCCAATGCAGCCGCGGCGGCAAACCACTGGGGAAAAGCCGAATTTCCGCCACTCTGGGGTGGGACGAAGCAGTATCTAGGCCGGGGGGCGGCCGCGGGCAGCAAGCCCATTCAGCACAACTCGGTCGGCGATGGGAATTTTCGAAAGGTACGTCTTTCGCCAGGCCGGCTCTGCGCTGCTCATCATCCTATTGTCGCTGTCGGGAATCGTCTGGGTGGCCCTGGCGCTGCGCCAGCTCAACGTCGTGACCAGCCAGGGTCAGGACGTCTGGATGCTGATCAAGATGACGACGCTGGCGCTGCCGAACTTGATGGCGATCATCGCCCCGTTCTCGCTGCTCATCGCCTCGATCCACACGCTCAACCGCCTCAACGGCGACAGCGAGCTCATCGTTCTCACCGCCTCCGGCGCCACGGTGTGGCGCGCCGCCAAGCCTATACTTCTGCTGGCCGTACTGGTGTCGATCGGCGTCGCCTTCGTCAATCACGTCGGCATGCCGTGGAGCCTGAAGCTGCTGCGCGAATACATCGTGCAGGTGCGCGCCAACATCCTCACCCAGGTCATCCAGCCCGGCGCCTTCTCGAGTCCCGATGAAGGGCTGACCTTTCACATCCGCGAGCGCGCGCAGAACGGCGAGCTTCTGGGCCTCATCGTGCACGACACGCGCAACAAGGAGCTGAACCAGTCGTATCTGGCAGAGCGCAGCGTCATCGTGCAGCGCGGCATGTCGAATTACATCTTCATGACCAAAGGTCATATCGTCCGGCGCACCGACAAGGATGAGCCATCGCAGATCATCGCCTTCGAGAAATACGCCGTCGATCTCGACCAGTTCGAGAAGAAGATGGACGACGATGACACCGAGGATCTGAAGCCGCGCGAGCGCTACCTCAGCGAGCTGCTCTACCCCGAGCCCACTAGCAACAGCTACCGGACGGCGCCCGGCAAATTCCGCGCCGAGTTGCATGAGCGCTTTTCCAATCCGCTGTATCCGCTGGCGTTTGCGCTGATCGCCCTGGCGGCCGTAGGCCAGGCGCATTCGACGCGGCAGAACCGCGTGCAGCAGGTCGCCGTGGCATTCGTGATCGCGGCCGCGTTCCGCCTCGGGGGCCTGGCAATCAACAACATGGTGATGCTGAACGCCTCGGCGACGCCCGTGCTCTATGCGCTGCCGCTCGGGGGCATGCTCGGCGCCCTCCTCCTGATGGAGCGCGCCCGCCGCCGCCTGGCCACATCGCGCTTCCCGGGGCTGCTGCTCGACCCGATCACCGACGCCTTCGCGGCCCTGTGGCGTCTCCTCCCCCGCCGCCGCATCGCGGCGGAGGCATCGGGCGGGAGGAGGTAGCCATGCTCGTTCGCACCCGCACACTCGGCCGCTACATCGGAGCGCGCTTCCTGCTCGCGATTTTCTCCGTGTTCCTGCTGTGCTCGGTGCTGATCTTCCTGATCGATTTCGTCGAGCTGCTGCGCCAGTCCGGCAAGTACGGCGAGGTTCCGCTGACGACGCTGGGCCTCATCGCCCTTTTGCGTCTCCCGGCCTACGCCGAGTTCCTCATCGGATTCGCCGTTCTCGTCGGCTCGATCACGGCGCTGCTGCAGCTCAGCCGCAAGAGCGAGCTGACGGTGATGCGCGCCGGCGGCATGTCGGTATGGCAGTTCCTGCGCCCCGGCATCGTGGTCGCCTTCGTCATCGGCCTGCTCACGGTCACCGTCTTCAATCCGATGGCGGCCGCTGGCCGGACCGCCGCCGAGGCGCTCTATGCGGACGCTTTTGGCAAGGAAACCAATCTGTTGCGCTCGCGCTCCGGCGCCTCGTGGCTGCGTCAGAACGGGGCTGACGGCCAATCCGTCATCAACGCCGCCATGGCCACCAACCGCGGTCTGACCCTGCATGGCGTATCGGTCTTCGTCTTCGACAACGACGGCCACTTCGTGGAGCGAGTCGACGGCAAGCGGGCCGACCTGCGCGACGGCTACTGGGAGGTCCAGAATGCGTGGGTCGTTCGCATCGGCCGGGAGCCGGAAAAATTCGATATCTACCTCGTGTCCACATACCTTACACCGGATCGCGTCGCCGACGCGCTCGGCACGGTGTTCTCCGTGTCCTTCTGGGAGCTTCCGGGTCTGATCGAAGTCGCAGAAAAGGCTAAGCTTTCTGCCGACCGCCTGCGGATCCAGTATGAAGCTTTGATGTCCCGCCCTCTCCTGTGTGCAGCCATGGTCCTTTTGGCGGCCACTGTGTCGTTGCGGTCATTCCGCGGGGGAGGCATCCAGACTATGGTTATTGCAGGACTGGTGGGGGGTTTTGGGTTCTTTTTGCTGTCTGAAGTCTCCCGACAAGTCGGTGTAGCCGGGTTGACGCCTCCTTGGGCGGCGATCTGGTTGCCCGTAGTCCTCGTGATGATGGTCTCGGCTGCAGTACTGTTGCACCAGGAGGATGGCTGAGTGATGCGTCGTACGCGGGCACCGCAAGAGGGTTGCGGATCGTCACGCGTCACCTGCCGGCACCGCAAGGCTGCTGGCTGGGTGCGTTTGACCGTGCTCGCGCTGCTCTCAGCCGTGCTCGTTCAGGCGCCTGACGCGTACGCTCAAGACCCCACTACGCTCGCGCCCAGCGTGCAGCGGCAAAGCGCTTTTCCGAAGCAGAGCCTCGTCGGGCCCTCACGCAACATCGACAAATCTCAGCCGCTCTATCTGCAGGGCGACGAGCTGATCTACGACAACGGCGGCAATCGCGTGATCGCGCGCGGCAACGTCGAGATCTATTACAACAACTACATCCTAACTTCTGACCAAGTGGTTTACGACCAGTCGGCGAACACGCTGACCGCGGTCGGCAACGTCGTGCTGAAGGAGCCGAACGGCAACATCGTTCGCGCCGACCGCTACACGCTCACCGACGACTTCAGGGACGGCTTCGTCTCGCAGCTCTCGGTCGTCGCCAGCGATGACACGCGCATCGTCGCCGAGAAGGCGACGCGCCGCGGCGGCAACACCACCGTGTTCACGAATGGCCGCTTCACGCCCTGCAAAACGACCGACGGCATGCCGCCGCTGTGGTGCCTCAGCGCTGCAACGGTCGTGCACGACCAGCAGGCGGCGACGGTTACCTACCAGGACGCGCAGTTCGAACTGTTCGGCGTGCCGATCCTTTACACGCCCTACTTCGAGCACGCCGACCCGTCGGTGAAGCGCAAGTCCGGCTTCCTGATGCCGCAGCCGTCGATCTCCGACAACCTCGGCTACGCCACCACCATCCCGTACTATTTCGCGCTGGCGCCGAACTACGACTTCACCTTCTATCCGATGTACACGTCCCGCCAGGGCATCCTGTGGCAGGGCGAATGGCGCCACCGCACGGAGAACGGCCAGTACTACATCAAGGGCGCCGGCATCGATCAGGATTCCGCCGACCTGCCCTCGTCGATCGTCAACCGCGACCAGTACGACGGCTGGCGCGGCAGCCTCGACACCAAGGGCCTGTTCAATCTCGGGAGCTGGTGGAAGTTCGGCTGGGATATCACGACCGAAACCGACGACGAGTTCCGGCGCTTCTACAAGCTCGACAACATCCTGCTGACGGACCGGGTCAACAAGATCTTCTTCAACGGCCTCTCGGACCGTAACTTCTTCCAGGTGGCGGCGTACGAGTTCACCGATCTTGGATACACGACGCCCGGCACATCGGAGACCAAGCAGTACGCCTATCCGATCCTGGACTACAACTACGTGTTCGCCGACCCGATCCTCGGCGGCGAGCTGACGTGGAACACCAATGCGATGGCGCTGTCGAGCAATCAGGACCCGACGGCGTTCGCTCCGTTTGCGGACACCAATCAGCAGATGAACCGCATCGTGACGGAGCTGAACTGGCGCCGCCGCTTCACCGATCCTATCGGCATCACGTACACGCCGTTCGCCCAGCTGCGCGGCGACGTCTACCAGATCAACAACTACTTCGATCCCTACGACAACACGGCGCCGCTGCAGGAAACCGCGTTTGCGCGCGGCCTCGCGCTGGGCGGCGTGACGGTCGCCTATCCGTGGGTAGCACACGGCACCGGCGGCTCGCACGTCATCGAGCCGATCGGCCAGATCATCGCCCGCCAAGCCTCGATCCGGCAGGACGGCCTGCCGAACGAGGATGCCCAGAGCCTCGTCTTCGACGACACGAACCTGTTCGAGGTGACGAAATTCTCGGGCTATGACCGCATCGAGACGGGCACGCGCGCCAACGTCGGCCTGCAGTACACCTTCCAGTCCAACACGGGCGGCTATGCCCGCGTACTGGCCGGCGAGAGCTATCAGATCGCCGGTACCAACGCCTATGCCGACCCGAGCTACGACGTGAACGGCAACCCGGTGTTCACGCCCGACAGCGGCCTGCAGACCGCTCGCTCCGACTACGTGCTCGGCGCCTATATCGCGCCCTGGAGCTTCCTGACGCTGATCTCGCAGACCCGCTTCGACCAATCGAGCTTCAACCTCGCCCGCCTCGATGCCGGCGGCCAGATCAACGCCGGTCCTGTCTCGTTCAACGCCGTGTATGCCTACCTGAACACGGACCCGACGAACGGCATCAATTCGGCGCAGGAGGACGTCTACGGCAGCATGATCCTGCGGCTCACGGATCGCTGGAGCGTCGCGGCCGCCATGCGCTACGACATCGACGCCGACGAGCTCGCCTCGGACATGTTCCAGGTTCGCTACGCGGACGAGTGCTTCGTGCTCACCGCGACGTATACCGACAACTACTACGTCAACCCGGACCTCGTGGACGGCCAGACGTTCATGCTGCGCTTCGAGCTGAAGCACCTCGGCGAATTCGGCTACTCGACCGACTCGCTCAACTTCAACTTCAGCGAACAGCAGTCGGGCGGTTAACCCTTGCGTACCGTTGCGAACACTGGTTCGCAGCACGGGCGTAGCCTCGGCGGTGCGGATGCCTTAAACGGCGACGGCGGCTGGCTTGTGTGACGTCGTCCGGCGTCATGGCGCCGCCAATGTTTGTGGCGATAACGCCCTCAGTACCGCGCCGGACCGGCAGCCCATTTCGGGGCGGCGAACGGCACTTGAAAGACGCGAGAGCAATGGCTCCTGGCAGACACGAACAGATCCGCTCCCCGCGCACGCCGGACGCCCCGCTCCGTGCGCCGCACCCAGCGCGCCGGCCGTCGCCTGCGATCCTCGCTCTCGCCGCCATGCTCGCCTGCCTCGCGGCCCATCCGCCCGGCGCCTGGGCGAAGCCTAAGGCCACGCAGGTCGCCAAGGCGACGGAGCCCTCATCCGACCGGCCGGTGCAATCCATCGTCGCGCTCGTCAACGACGAGCCGATAACCGGCTACGAGATCCAGCAGCGCGTCGCACTCTCCATGCTCGGTGCGCCCGAGGTGCAGAAGAAGCTGCAGGCGCGCCTCAAGTCCGCGAACATGAACGAGCAGTTCAAGGCCTTCGCCATCAAGCGCCTGCAGGCCAATCCGCCCAAATCCGAGGCCGAGCAGCAGCAGCGCGTCCGTGAGTTGCAGGGCGAGTTCGTCGCCAGCATTAAAGGCCAGATCGAGAAGGAATACGTCCCGACGGCGCGCAAGCAGGCGCTCGACGACCTGATCGACGAGCGCCTGAAGATGCAGGAAGCCAAGAAGATGAGCGTCGTCGCCGCCGACGACGAGATCGATCGCATCCTCGCCGGCATGGCCGAGCGCAACAAGATGACGACGGCACAGTTCGGCGAGCACCTGAAGAAGATGGGCGCCAACATCAACGCCATGCGCGAGCGTATCCGCGCCTCGCTTTCGTGGACGGATGTCATCCGTCGCAAGTTCGGCCACCAGATCACGGTTGCCAGCCGCGACGTCGACAAGATGGTTGCGAACACCCAAGGGCAGGACGACGTCGAGTTGCGCATCCATCGCGTGCTGCTAACGATGCCCGCCAACCAGGATCAGAAGCACCTCGCCCAGCGCATGAGCGACGCGGAGAACCTGCGGTCGCGGTTCACCGGCTGCAAGACGATGGAGACGATGGTGCGCGGCGTCGCCGGCGCCCGCTTCGACAACCTCGGCGATCGCCGCCCGAGCAGCTTGCCGGAGCCGACGCGCAGCCTTCTCCTCGCCGCCCACGACGAGGAGCTGCTGCCGGCCACCATCGGCGAGAGCGGCATCGAGCTGTGGGCCGTATGCGGCCGCAAGGTCATCAAGGCGCAGGACACGATGCGCGAGACGGCCGAGAACGAGCTCCGCCAGAAGGAGTTCGAGATCCTCTCCAAGAAGTACCTCAAGGACCTGCGTACGGACGCCCACATCGAGTACCGATAATGGGTCCGGCAGCCCACGCGCGGCGTCGCCGCCCCCTCGCGGTGAGCATGGGCGATCCTGCCGGAATTGGGCCCGAGATCACCTTGCGGGCATGGCTGGCGCGCAGCGACCGCGGCATCGAGCCATTCGTCCTCTACGGCGACAAGGACGCGCTCATCGAGCGAACGCGCGTGGCCAACCTCGCCGTTCCGATCGCTGCGGTTCGCTCGCCGGCCGAGGCATTCGACGCGTTCGCGACGGCGCTCCCCGTGCTGCACGTTCCGGTGCAGGCACGGGTGCGGCCCGGCGTCGGCGATCCGGCGAACCGCGACGCCATCATCGGCGCCATCGAGGCGGCCACGGCGGCGGTCGTGCGCGGCGAGGCGTCGGCGCTCGTCACCAACCCCATCGCCAAGCACGTCGTGCGCTCCGACGCCTTCCCGTTTCCGGGGCACACGGAGTTCCTGGCTGCTCTCGCCGAACGCCATTACGGCAAGAGCTATCGAGCGGTGATGATGCTTGCCTCGCACGAGCTTCGCGTCGTACCGCTCACCGTCCATTGCGCGCTCGCGTCGGTGCCAAAGGCGATAACGCGCGGTCTCATTTTCGAGACCGTGCGGACGACCTACAAGGCTTTGAAGCGCGACTTCGCGATCGACGCGCCGCGCATCGCCGTCGCCGGCCTCAATCCCCACGCCGGAGAAGAAGGAACGATGGGACGCGAGGAGATCGAGGTGATCGCGCCGGCCATCGCCGACCTGCGCTCCGAAGGACTGTCCGTAACAGGCCCGCACTCGGCCGATACGCTTTTTCACGCTGCGGCGCGCCGGACCTATGATGCCGTCGTCGCCATGTATCACGACCAGGCGCTCATCCCGCTGAAGACGATCGGCTTCGACGAGGGTGTCAATGTCACCCTCGGCCTGCCGTTCGTGCGCACCTCGCCGGACCATGGCACAGCGTTCGATATCGCCGCCGAAGGCCGCGCATCGGCTACGAGCCTCATCGAGGCGCTGAAGCTCGCTTCCGCGATCGTCGCCGCGCGTGGCGCAACGGCGCCGCCGCCATGACAGCGGACGAAAGGGAGGTCAGCGGCGCAAGCCCCGACGGCCTGCCGCCGCTGCGCGACGTCATTCGTGCCTTCGGCCTCGAGGCCAAGAAAAGCCTCGGCCAGAACTTCATTCTCGACCTGAACCTCACGCGGCGCATCGCACGCGCAGCCGGCTCGCTCGCGGGCAAGACCGTCGTCGAAGTCGGGCCGGGCCCAGGCGGTCTCACGCGCGCCCTGCTGCTGGAAGGCGCGCAGCGCGTCGTTGCCGTGGAAAGGGACGAGCGCGCGCGAGGGGCGCTCGAGATGATCGCGCAACGTTATCCCGGTCAGCTCGACGTGCATTTCGCCGACGCGTTGCACGCCGACTGGCGCGCGCTGCTGGGCACGCCGCCCGGCCCTGTCGTCATCGTCGCCAACCTTCCCTATGGCGTTGCGACGCTTCTACTCACCGGCTGGCTGGATACCGAGCCATGGCCGCCCTGGTTCCAGCGCATGGTGCTCATGTTCCAGAAGGAGGTTGCCGAGCGCATCGTGGCCGTACCCGGCACCAAGGCGTACGGGCGCCTGTCGGTGCTCGCCCAGTGGCGCGCGGCGGCGCGTATCGTCCTCAACGTGCCGCGCACGGCCTTCACTCCGGCGCCGAAGGTCGAATCTGCGGTGGTCGAGTTCATCCCGCACAAGGACCCGGCGCCACCCTGCACGCCGCACGCGCTGGCCCGGGTGACGGCCGCGGCGTTCGGGCAGAGGCGCAAGATGCTACGCTCCAGCCTCAAGCAACTCGTGGGTGCGCCCGAGATCCTGCTCGAGGCGGCCGGCATCGCCGGCAACTTGCGGGCAGAGGATTTGACCGTGAAGGACTTCGCGCGACTGGCGCTCGTTTTCGAGCGCTCGGCCATAAAGCAGGGATGATCGCGGCAGCCCCCGTCAGCGCCGGCAGTCGTTGGGAACGGGGCGATGCTTGAAGCGATCGGTCATCCAATTGACAGCCGCATAGGCGCTCTTCTCCGCCGCGAAGCTGTGCGAGACGCCGTTCAGCATTTTCAGCGTGACGGGCGTCCCGCTGGCGCACAGCGCCTTCGCAAACTGGACCGTTATGTCCGGCTTGACGGTCACATCGCCGGTGCCCTGCGCAATGAAGACGGGCACGGGAATGCCGGCCGGCTTGGGAGAGTTCTCGACCATGAGATCGCGCCACTGCGGCTGCTCGGTCGGATCGGCCTTGAGAAATGCCTTCTTCAGCGGCTGCGCCAGCTTCAAAGTCTGCAGCATCTGCGAGATCGACTGGATGCAGCTCTCAGCCACCCGCTCGAAGCGTTTCTCGACGCCGTCCTCGAGCAAGCTGTCGAGCGGCAGGCTGTATGTCCGCGACCACGAGAGCAGCGCCATGGCCGTGAGGCTGTTGCCGGCGATGGAGCCCTTCTGCGCCTTGAAGAGCGCGAGCAGATCGGTCGCCGGCGCTGCGGCCGCTATCGCGACGAGCTTCAACTCGGGCGCATACGAGGCAGCGATCTCGCCGCTGAAGAGCGCCGCATGTCCGCCCTGGGAATGGCCCCATACGGCGAAGCGGTTGGTTGCCTTGGCGCCGGCGAGATTGCGCGCAGCCCGCACTGAATCGATGACCGACCGGGCTTCGCTGAGCCCGACCAGATAGGCGTGCACCCCCGGCACGCCCAGCCCCTCGTAGTCCGTCGCCACGACGACGTAGCCGCGGTTCAACATGTCCTCGAGGCCCGCAATGGTACCCGACAGATTGGGCAGCAGCGTCGGTGCGCAGCGCGAGGACACGCCGGTCGTGTAGTGGGCCCAGGCGATCACATCGCGCCCCTCCTTGGGCGCCGGCGCCGCCGGGTAGATCACCGTACCCGACACGGCTACCGGCTCGCCCTTGAGGTTCGTCGAGCGATAGATGATGCGAAACGCCTTGGCGTTGGCCGGGGCGCCGCCGATCTGCGGATGGATGTGAAAGATCTGTCCGGGCTTTGCTGCCCGTATCTCCGCCGGCGAAACGTCGATCTTCACGCCGGCCACCGTTGCCGCAAGTGCCTGGCAGCCCAGTGCTAGAGAAAGCCAAAGGAAGGCGCCACCGCGCATGGCGGAACGGAAGGACACGTGGAAACGCATGCCAAAAAGCTCCGCCGAGGCTCGCCGGTCTGAGACCTTCATAGCCTGCGGCGCAAAAAGATCTTCGCCAACGCAAATTACAGTAAACGGCAGCAACGCCGCATGGCAGGGGCGGAAATCGCCCCAACAGGTCAAAGCTGGCTTTGCATCTCGCGCACGAAAGCAGTCAACCCGTTGAGCCGGTCGCGACGCAGACGCTCGGCAACAAGAATAGCCCGCAACGCTTCCATCGACGCGGCAAGGTCGCTGTTGACCACGACATAGTCGTATTCCGGCCAGTGGCTGATCTCGTCGGCGGCGGCATCCATGCGCCGGCGCACCACGTCGTCCGTGTCTTGCGCCCGCTCCCTCAGCCGGCGCTCGAGCGAAGCGGCGGACGGCGGCAGTATGAACACGCGCACGACGTCATGCTTCATCTTCTCGGAGAGCTGCTGTGCGCCCTGCCAGTCGATGTCGAACAGAACGTCCTTGCCAGCCTTGATCGCCGCCTCCACGGCAGACCGCGGCGTGCCGTAATAGTTCTCGAAGACCTTTGCCCATTCGAGAAGCTCGCCGCCATCCACCATGCGCTTGAAAGTCGGCTCGTCGAGGAAGGTGTAGTCGCGGCCGTCGACCTCGCCGGGACGGGGTTTGCGCGTCGTGACGGAGACGGACATCGATATTCCGGGATCGGCGTCGATCAGCCGTCGCGCGAGCGTCGTCTTGCCGGCACCCGATGGCGACGACAGGACGAGCAGCAGCCCTCGGCGCTGAATGGCAGGCATCTTTCCCATCGCAATCCCGAGCCCGCCGCAGCGCGCCCTTCCCTCGTCCGTCGCTATTCGATGTTCTGGACCTGCTCGCGCAACTGATCGATCGTCGTCTTGAGCGCCAGCCCGGCACGCGTGATATCGATGTCGTTGGCTTTGGAGCAGAGCGTATTGGCCTCGCGGTTGAACTCCTGCGCCAGGAAATCCAGCTTGCGTCCGACGGCGCCCTCGCTCGACAGCAACTCGCGCGCAGCGCCAATGTGGGACGTGAGCCGCTGCAATTCCTCCTCCACGTCCGCGCGCGTCGCCAGCAGCACGGCCTCCTGGTGCAGCCGGTTGGCGTCGAAGGCACCGTTGCCCGCATCGAGAAGCTTGCGCACCTGCTCGTCGAGACGGGCGCGGATCGTCTCCGGCGAGCGCGCCGGCGACAGACGGACCACGTCGACGAGCCGCGCTATGTCGTCGAGATGCGCCTCGAGCACCCCGGCGAGGCGCGCGCCTTCGGCGGCCCGCGCTTCGATGAGCGCTTGAAGCCCGGTGTCGAGCGATTGAAGCATCGCTTCGCCACGCGCCGCGGCCTGCTCCGGATCGTCCTCCGGCTCGATGACGTCGAGAACCCCCTTGATGGCGACCAGCGCATCCGCCTGCGGCGGCGCCGAGTCCGTCAGCACGCGCAACCTGTCGACCGCCAGCATGACCTGCGCGAGCGCGCGCTCGTTGAGGCGAATTTCCGTCGTCGATTCGCCGCGCTCGCTGGCGAGGGTAATACTGACGTTGCCGCGCGCGAGCCGCCGCGAGACGACCTCGCGCACGCGCGGCTCGAGTTGCTCCAGCCCGGGGGGCAGGCGCAGGCGCAAGTCGAGGCCGCGCCCGTTGACGCTGCGCAGCTCCCAGTGCCAGCTCACGCCCTCGTGCGTCCCCGCGGCACGCGCAAAGCCGGTCATGCTTTTGATTGTCATTGCGGCTCCGTCGTCGGGGTTCCGGGCGCCGGTCATCCCAACGCGTTGCGAAATCTAACGGCAGCCGAAGCGGCCAACAAGCGCGGCCGAAGCCTCTGGAGCGCGGAAGCCTCGCGACATGCGGCGCCCGCTAGCACTATTGCTTCGGCTTGCGCATTGGCAGCGGCACCGAGGCGGCCGCCTTGCCGGCCGGCGGGCCGGCGTTGATCACGGGCGGTACGCCGCCCGCGGGTGACACGGGGATCGCATCCGACGCCGGCGCCGCCGCCTCCGCGTCCTTCTTGCGCTCGCGCTCGACCTTGCGCCAGGTGCTCACCGCCGCGTTGTGCTCCTTGAGCGTGTCGGAGAAGGTGTGCCCGCCGGTGCCGTCGGCCACGAAGTAGAGGTCCTTCGTCGTCGCCGGATTGAGCGTCGCCTCTATCGCCGAGCGCCCTGGGTTGCAGATCGGCGTCGGAGGCAGCCCCGGTATCTGATACGTGTTGTGCGCCGTCTTCTGGTCGAGGTCGGCGCGGGTGATGGATCGCCCCAGCGATCCCTGGCCACCGGCGAGGCCGTAAATCACCGTCGGGTCGGACTGCAGCCGCATGCCCTTGCGCAGGCGGTTCATGAACACCGCCGCGACCCGCCCGCGCTCGTCGGCACGGCCTGTCTCCTTCTCCACGATGGAGGCGAAAATGATCGCCTCCTCGGGCGTCGCAATCGGCAGACTGGGCTGGCGGCGCTCCCACGCCGCGGATAGGAAGCGCTGCATCTCGCCCTGCATGCGCTGCAGAAGCTCGTTGCGATCCATGCCCTTGGAGAAGCGATAGGTGTCTGGCAGCAGCGATCCCTCGGGCGGAATGTCGGCGACGTCGCCGGTCAGTTCCTCCTCGCCGCGCAGACGCTCGACGATCTGCAGGCTCGTCAGCCCTTCGGGGATGGTGATCTTGGAGAGCACCCCACGCCCCTGCGTGAGCACCTCCAGGATCTCCGCCATGCTGGCGTTCTTCTTGATCTCGTAATCGCCCGCCTTCAGCTCGACGGCCTTTGGGCCAATGGCGTTGCGCAGCAGATAATTGATGATGAAGGCCCAGCGGCTCGAGATCGCGCCTTCGCGCTCCAGGCGGCTGGCGATCTCGATGCGGCCCTCGCCCTTCGGGATGGCGATGACGCGCGAGACGGCAAGCGGCCCCGGCTCTTCGAACTGGTGATAGAGCAGCGCCAGCACGGCCCCAGTGCCCAGCATCGCAAAAAGCACCAAGGTCAAAAGGCCGCTCAGGAAGCGCATGAACCCCGAGCCGCGGCGCGGCGTGTTTGGGGGAGGAGCGCCGCGCGGCGGAACCGGCGGCCGCGACGGCTCGAGCATCTCCGCCGGCGAGCGCGGGCGAATGGCGCCGCGACGCAGCGGCGGCTCATGCCTCGAAGGGGGAATGGTGCTCAAGCTGCGCTCCCGTCGAAGCCGTTCGGCGCGGCGTCGGAATTAGTATCGCTCCGACCCTAGAGCCAATTGTGGCAAAAGCGCGAATGGATTCGGCTGCCGGGGGACGCGCGCGGGTGCGCGTGGCGCGGGCGCCTCAGGCGACGCGGCGCAGGATAAGAGAAGCGTTCGTACCGCCGAAGCCGAACGAGTTCGACAGCACGGTATTGACCTCCCGCTTCTTTGCCGTGTGCGGGATGAGATCGATTGCCGTCTCGACGGACGGGTTGTCGAGGTTGAGCGTCGGCGGCACGATGTTGTCGCGGATGGCGAGCGTCGAGAAGATCGCCTCGATGGCGCCGGCAGCGCCGAGCAGATGGCCGGTGGCCGACTTGGTCGACGACATCGCGAGCTTGCCCGATGCGTTGCCGAACAAACGCTCGACGGCGCCGAGCTCGATCTCATCGCCCATCGGCGTCGAGGTGCCGTGCGCGTTCACATAGTCGATGTCGCTGACTTCGATCTCGGCGCGCTTCAGAGCGGCGCGCATGCAACGGTACGCGCCGTCGCCGTTCTCCGCCGGAGCGGTGATGTGATAGGCGTCGCCGGACATGCCGTAGCCGATCACCTCGGCGTAGATCTTGGCGCCGCGTGCTTTGGCATGCTCATACTCCTCGAGCACGACAACGCCCGCGCCTTCGCCCATCACGAAGCCGTCGCGGTCCCGATCATACGGCCGAGATGCCGACGTCGGGCGATCGTTGAAGCCGGTCGACAGCGCGCGGCACGCCGCGAAGCCGGCAACCGCGATGCGGCAGATGGGAGACTCCGAGCCACCCGCTACCATCACGTCCGCGTCGCCCAGCGCCACGATGCGGCTCGCATCGCCGATGGCATGCGCGCCGGTCGAGCAGGCGGTGACGACGGCATGGTTCGGGCCTTTGAGCTTGTGCCGGATCGACACGTAGCCCGAAGCCAGATTGATGAGGCGGCCAGGAATAAAGAAGGGCGACACGCGCCGCGGCCCCTTCTCCTTCAGCAGGATCGAGGTCTCGGCGATACCCGGCAGGCCGCCGATGCCCGATCCGATGAGAACCCCCGCCCGCTCCTGCTTGTCGGCGGTGTCCGCGACGTAGCCGGAATCGCTTAGAGCCTGCTCGGCCGCCGCCATCGCATAGACGATGAAGTCGTCGACCTTGCGCTGCTCCTTGGGCTCCATCCAATCGTCGGGATTGAACTTGCCGTCGTCCTTGGCGCCGCGCGGAATGAAGCAGGCGATCTGACAGGTCAGATCGTCGACCTCGAATTCCTCGATGCGACGCGCGCCGTTGGCGCCGGCGAGCAGCGCACGCCACGACGCCTCCACACCGCAGCCGACGGGCGAGACGATTCCAAGACCTGTGATGACGACGCGACGCATCCTAATCCTTCGAAGCAGGAAATCCGCCGGCGCCTCCGGCCTGCATCCCGGTCATCGGGCCTCGGTGGACCCGTCGCCGGTGCGCAAGCTGAGAGTCGAGGCGCCGCTCAAGCACGCGGCTGCGTCAGGCGGCGCTTGCGTTCTTTTCGAGGAACTTCACCGCGTCGCCGACAGTGAGGATGTGCTCGGCAGCATCATCGGGGATCTCGCAGCCGAACTCTTCCTCGAAGGCCATCACGAGTTCGACCGTATCCAGGCTGTCAGCGCCCAGGTCGTCGATAAAGCTGGCGTTCTCGGTGACCTTGTCGGCCTCCACGCCCAAGTGCTCGACAACAATCTTTTTCACGCGCTCAGCGACATCGCTCATAGTCTTCCCTCGCGTCGGTTGCTTGGCATTCGTAAATTCGGTTTGCTCTGGACTAGCCCGTAACCAAGTCGAGCCCTTGCTGCTATAAAGCAGCACGTGGCCGCCCGGTATCGAAACGACGCGCTATTCCACTTGTTCGCACTCCGTGCGGCGGCCGAACTTTGGCCCTTCGTGTACTCGCGCAGGAGTGGCGAGGGTCGAAAAACCGTTCGGCTCGTTAACACACTTCAATGGGCTTGGCCAGCGCATGAACTGAGGCATTTGCGTACCGATTTTGTCTTGCGGGCCAATAGCTAGGCTCAGTTTATGCACATTTACCACCGGTTCATACCATGGCCATGCCGCCGTTGATGTGCAGCGTCTGCCCGGTGACGTACGCGGCCTCGTTACTGGCCAGATAGACGACGCCCGCCGCGACCTCCTCGGGCGAGCCGAAGCGCTGCTGCGGGATCATCTTGGCGATCTCGTCGGTCTGCTTCTCGTTCAGCGCCGCCGTCATCGGCGTCGTGATGAAGCCCGGGGCGATGCAGTTGGCGGTGATCCCGCGCGGCCCGACCTCGCGCGCCAGCGACTTGGTCATGCCGATCATGCCCGCCTTCGAGGCGGAATAGTTGCCCTGCCCCGGGTTGCCGAACACGCCGGACACGGAGGCGATGTTGATGATGCGCCCGAAATTCGGCTTGGCCCGCAACATGGCGCGCGCCGCCGACCGGCAGAGCATGAACGTCGACGTGAGGTTGACCGCGATCACCTCGTCCCACTGCTCGTCCTTCATCACCATGAAGAGGTTGTCGCGCGTCAGGCCGGCGTTGTTCACCAGGATGTCGAGTCGCCCCAGCTTGCCCACTGCCTGCTCGATCAGCTTCGACACCTCGTCGCGCTTAGCGAGATCGCAGGGCAGCACGTGGCTGTTCCCGCCGAGCTCCTTGGCCAGCTCCTCGAGCTTGCCCGCCTGCCGTCCCGATACCGCGACGGTCGCGCCCTGGGCGTGCAGCGCGCGGGCAATCGCGCCGCCGATGCCGCCGGTGGCCCCGGTGACGAGGGCCGTCTTGCCAGACAGGTCGAACATTCCGCGATTCCTCTAGGAGTTGAGACGCGCCAGGGCGGCGTCGATGTCGGCCGGGGCGCCGACGTTTGCTGCGTTGAGCGATGAATCGATGCGCTTGGCGAGGCCGGCGAGCACCTTGCCGGCGCCGATCTCGTAGATATCGGTGACGCCGTTGGCGGCCATGAACGCGACGCACTCGCGCCAGCGCACTGTGCCCGTCACCTGCTCCACCAGCCGCCGCTTTATTTCCTCCGGATCGCTCACCGCCGCCGCCAGCACATTCGCCACCACCGGCACGACCGGCGCCTTGATGGTAACGCTCGCCAGCGCCTCGCGCATGGCGTCGGCGGCAGGTTGCATCAGCGCACAATGGAAAGGCGCCGATACGGGCAGCGGCACCGCGCGGCGTACCCCGTGCGCCTTGCCGATCTCCGGCACCCGGTCGAGGGCCGACTTATGCCCCGATAGAACGACCTGCGTCGGCTCGTTGTCGTTGGCCACCTGGCAGACGTCGCCTTGGGCCGCTTCCTCGGCAACCTTGCGGGCGACCTCTATGCCGACACCGAGCAGCGCCGACATGGCGCCCCGGCCGACGGGCACGGCGGCCTGCATCGCCTGGCCGCGCAGCTTCAGTAGCCGCGCCGCATCGGCGAGCGAGAACGCCCCCGCGGCCGCCAGCGCCGAATATTCGCCCAGCGAGTGCCCGGCAACGAATTTGACCTTGTCCTGCAGGCGCACCCCATGCTCGCGCTCGAGGACGCGCATCACCGCCATCGAGGCGGCCATCAACGCCGGCTGCGCGTTCTCGGTGAGCGTCAGGGTCTCTTTCGGACCCTCCCACATGATCTGCGACAGCTTCTGGCCGAGCGCGTCATCGACCTCCTCGAACACCTCGCGCGCCGAGGTGTAGCGCTGCGCCAGCTCGCGGCCCATGCCGACGTCCTGGCTGCCCTGTCCGGGAAAAACGAATGCGATGGCCATTGATATGAAGCGCTCGTGCGGAAATTTCGCCCGCAAGTGCACGCGCCAAACGCTGCTGTCAAGCGGTCGGATCGCGCCTGGCGGCAGCGACGATGGCCCACGCCATGGCTGCTAAAGCACGGAAATCGGCGGTCTTTCGTCTGTCATCATCCTGTTGGAATTCCGTGATCCCACTCCGGGCAAAGAGTGGAGGCGAGCCAATGAATAGCGTCGATTTCGATCCTGAGACCCGTTCGATCGTCGACGGCGCCCTCGACGCCGCCTGGCGCGAGCTGGAGATCCGCTCGTTCGTGCGCGCCGAGCCGGAGAAGGCCGGCATCCGCCGGGCCATCGCCTCGCGTGTCATTGCCGCGGTGCGTGTAGGCCAGCGCGATCCCGAGTGCCTGCGGCGCGTCGCCCTGCATGTCGTCGAGGGCTGCCGCATCACCCGCGAAGGCGACCGGCCCTAGCGCGGTGGGCGCCTCTCCACGCGCGGCAGCTTCTCCTTCTGTCATCCCGGAAGCCGTGAGCGCAGCGAGCGGCTATCCGGGAGCCAGCAAAAGGTGAGCGAAGCTTCGATTTCGCAGAGATGCTTTTCCGCTGGGTCCCGGGTCGGCGCTCGGCTTCGCCTCGCTAGCCCAGGATGACAGTTCAGCCAACCAGCGGCGCCTTCCGGCCGGCCTCCCTCTGTCATCCCGGAAGCCGCGAGCGCAGCGAGGGGCTATCCGGGATCCAGCGCAAGGTGAAGCGAAGCTTCAATTTGGCAGAGATGTTTTTTCGCTGGGTCCCGGGTCAGCGCGCGGCTGCGCCCCGCTCGCCCGGGATGACAGTCCAACCAACCCGCCACGCCTTCCGGCCGGCCTCCCTCTGTCATCCCGGAAGCCGCGAGCGCAGCGAGGGGCTATCCGGGATCCAGCGCAAAGTGCGGCGAAGCTTCGATTTGGTCGGGATGCTTTTCCGCTGGGTCCCGGGTCAGCGCTCAGCTTCGCCTCGCTAGCCCGGGATGACAGTCCAACCAACCCGCCGCGCCTTCCGGCCGGCCCCTTTCTGTCATCCCGGAAGCCGTGAGCGCAGCGAGGGGCTATCCGGGACCCAGCATGAGGTGCAGCGAAGCTTCGATTTGGCAGGGATGCTTTTTTCGCTGGGTCCCGGGTCAGCGCTCGGCTTCGCCTCGCTTGCCCGGGATGACAGTTCACCCATCCGCGCCTTCCGGCCGGCTTCCTCTGTCATCCCGGAAGCCGTGAGCGCAGCGAGCGGCTATCCGGGAGCCAGCAAAAGGTGAGCGAAGCTTCGATTTCGCAGAGATGCTTTTCCGCTGGGTCCCGGGTCAGCGCTCGGCTTCGCCTCGCTTGCCCGGGATGACAGTTCAGCCAACCAGCGGCGCCTTCCGGCCGGCTTCCTCTGTCATCCCGGAAGCCGTGAGCGCAGCGAGGGGCTATCCGGGAGCCAGCAAAAGGTGAGCGAAGCTTCGATAAGATGCATGGTGCTTTTCCGCTGGACCCTGGGTCAGCGCTCGGCTTCGCCTCGCTAGCCCGGGATGACAGTCCCCCATCCGCGCCTTCCGGCCGGCTCCGCGCAGCGGAGTCGGAAGGCGCCACTAAGAATGACCGAGCCGTTATCTCGCGGCGCGAGCACGCTTGCGCTTCGGCTGGCGTGACCCCGCCGGACTCCGCGCCGCGCCGACGAAACCCTCCCAGAAGGCCGCCTGCTGGTTGACGAAGACGCGGGCGGGCGACCAGGCGAAGGCGGCCTCGAGCACAGCAACCTGCCTGTCGAGCAGCGAGCGCCCCAGAGGCTCGAGCACTGCCAGCGGATCGGCGAGGCGCCGGGCCTTGCGAAGCGGCTCGCGCTTCACCGCATCGGTCACGGCGAGCGGCTGGCTCTTCGCGCGGCTGCGCCGCGGCGGCGTGGCGGGTGACCGTTTCGTGCGGGGCCGGGACGCCTTGCTGCTGCGTGGGGGCATGCTGGATCCTCTCCAAATGAGCCGTGCCGCGCCGCGCGCCGCCACGGCGACCAATCAAATCCCCGTTCAATCCCCCAAATGTCGAGCCCATAGCCTACAGGCGGCCGCCCCCGGAACGCAAATAACGCGGCGGCCGAGGGAGGAACACCCTAGCCCGCAGTACGTTGCCCTCCTATCGCATGGAAAAGGCAATGGTGAACGATAAGCAACGTCAGGTGCTGGTAGTGATTGGTAAGCAGCTACGTTCCGAACTCACGCGCGATCCGCCGCCGCCTAAAACGGATATCGACAAGGCGTTGCGGAGGCTGCTGGAGCGGGACGTTGCCGAGCGCTCGCGTCCGCACACGCGCTGGGCCGGCAAAGGAAAATCGTGACGGCAGCCACACGCGATGGGCTTTTGCAAACGCCCTGAGCGGCGCCCGACGTTTTCAGGCGCTGCGCCATGGTCGCGCATCATGGTTCTTGCACAACCTGACCGTTGTTCACGATCGACAATCAGCCTCGAGTTGCGTCTGGTGCGGGCGAGCGTTCATGCTCGAGCGGAAGGCCGGCTGCTCCTCGGGCAGCGACACGCAGACACACGCCGGCTGGCCGTCGGCGTCGGCACCGAGATCCCGCTCGCCAGTGCTGAATGTGCTGCGGCCGGGCGTCAACTTCCGCTTCTGACCCGCCAAGGCGGATTGTGTGGCCGGGCCCCAGCGCCGGCCCGGCAGCGCTTGCAGGCGCGAGAAATTCGGCTATAAAGCGCCCTTCGCTCGCTTCGGCTGGAGGCTGAACGGGGAGCCGCGCCAGGGGAAACCTTGAGCGGTCTGGCCATTCGTGGTCGGGTTCCCGGTGTCTTCGCTCTCATGGGTGACCTGCTTGGGCCTTCCGGGTCCATAAGGGGCTTTGCGCCGAAGCGACATAATGAAAAGGAAAGGCCATAGCATGCCGCTTTACGAGCATGTCTTCCTGGCGCGCCAGGACGTTTCGAACACGCAGGTCGAAACGCTCACCAAGGAATACTCCGACATTATCGAGCAGGGTGGCGGCAAGGTCACCAAGTCCGAGTATTGGGGCGTCAAGTCGCTCGCCTACAAGATCAAGAAGAGCCGCAAGGCGCATTTCTCGCTGCTCAACATCGACGCTCCGCCGGCCGCCGTGGCCGAGATGGAGCGCCGCATGGGTCTGTCGACGGAAATTCTCCGCTTCCTCACCGTCAAGGTCGATGCCCACGAGACCGAGCCATCGGTCATGATGCGCAAGAGCGACCGCGACGAGCGCGGCGACCGTGATCGCGGCGGCTTCGGCGGCCGCGGCGGATTCCGTGGCGGCGGCGGTGGCGGCTTCCGCGGCGATCGCGATGGAGGGCGGCCGGGCGGCGGCGGCGGCTTCCGTGGCGGCGACCGTGAGGGCGGCTCGACGTTCCGCCCGCGCCCCCCGCGTGACGGGGATCGTCCCCCGCGTGACGGCGACCGCCCGCCTCGTCCTCCGCGCGAGGGCACTGCTTCTGGCTCGGAGGAATAAATCATGGCTGAGATCGCATCCGCCGGCGGCGGCCGCCGCCCCTTCCACCGTCGCCGCAAGACCTGCCCGTTCTCCGGGCAGCATGCGCCGAAGATCGACTACAAGGACGTGCGCCTGCTTGGCCGCTACGTCTCCGAGCGCGGCAAGATCGTGCCCTCTCGCATCACCGCCGTGTCCGCCAAGAAGCAGCGCGAGCTCGCGCGCGCCATCAAGCGCGCCCGCTTCCTCGGCCTGCTGCCGTACGTTCTGAAGTAATAACGCGGCGCGGGGCTCACGGGCCCCGCGCCGATCCGGTCAAGTGCGCGGCCGTGGTGGCCGGCACGAGGTTGGGACGTCATGCGGCAAGCCGCTTGCGTCTCTAACCGCGGCAATCGCGGGACAGCTGCCTGATGTGGTATCGACTGCTCATTGCGCTGGGAGCCGGGCTCGTCTCGGCGGTCGTGTTCGCTTCGGCGACCACGGGGCCGCTGCTGATGCGCATGCTCCTGTTCGTGCTGACGCCGCTGGCCCTGTTCCTCGCCGGTCTCGGCCTCGGCCCGCTGGCGGCCATCGTCGCGGGCGCGGCGGGCACGCTGCTGGTGCTCGTCGCCGGCACGCCCCTCGGGGCGCTCGTCTTCGCCGGTAGCCAGGCCGTCCCCGTCATCATTCTCATCTACCTGGCGGCGCTGCACCGCGACGCGCCGGACGGAACCGTCGAGTGGTATCCGGTCGGCCGCCTGGTGATCGCGGCGGCCCTGGTCGCCGGAGCCTTTGCGGCGCTCACTCTGCTGCTGCTCGGCGGCGACATCGACGCGCTGCGCACGGCCCTGCGCGACATGCTGCAGACATTCGTCGCCAACGAGCTGCCGAAGATGCCAGACGCGCCGACGCTCGGTCCCGCGGAGATCGACGAGGCGGCGTCGATTGCGCTGGCGCTGCTACCGGCCGCCTCGGCGATATCGAGCATGAGCAGCCTGCTGCTCAACTTCTGGCTCGCCGGCCGCATCACGCTGGCGTCGGGGCGGCTCGCGCGGCCATGGCCCGATCTTCCGGCCATGGTCTACCCGCCGGTGACGCCGCTGCTGCTGGCGCTCGCCGCCGGCATCGGCTTCCTGGTCGGCCTGCCGGGCATGATCGCGGCGGGCTTCGCCGGCGCGCTGTTCTTCGCCTATGTGCTGCTCGGCCTGGCCGTCGTCCATTACGTGACGCGCGGACGCCCCTGGCGCGTATTCGCGCTCTGGGCGCTCTACGGCGCGCTCTTCATCATGAACACCGTCGCCTCGCTGGCGATCGCGCTGCTCGGCCTCGCGGAAGCGATCTGGCCGATGCGCAAGCTCCCCCCTCCGCCGCCCGGTGCACCGCCGCCGGAGTGACGCTTCCACCCGACTACGAACCAAACCGACTGATAGAAGGAGTTTTCAAATGCAGGTCATACTGCTCCAGCGCATCGGCCGCCTCGGCCAGATGGGCGACGTCGTCAACGTGAAGGACGGTTACGCACGCAACTTCCTGCTCCCGCAGAAGAAGGCGCTGCGCGCGACCGAGGAGAACCGCAAGCACTTCGAATCGCAGCGCGCCCAGCTCGAAGCCAACAACCTCGAGCTGAAGAAGGAGGCGGAGGCCGTCGCCGAGAAGCTCGAGGGCAAGATCTTCGTCGCCATCCGCTCGGCCGGCGACACCGGCCAGCTCTACGGCTCGGTCGCCACCCGCGACATTGCCGAGGCGGTGACGGCCGGCGGCTTCACCATCGACCGCCGCCAGGTCATCCTCGAGCGCCCGATCAAGACGCTCGGTGTGCACAAGGTGCGCGTCGCGTTGCATCCGGAAGTCATCGTCAACGTGTCGCTGAACGTCGCTCGCTCCGAGGACGAGGCCGAGCGGCAGGCGCGCGGCGAGGATGTCACCGTCGTCAAGGACGAGAAGATCGAGCTCGAGACGTTCGATCCCGACAGCGAGTTCGCTGAAGGTGGGGCGCCGGCCCAAGGCGACGAGCAGGCCGCCGAATAGGGCGGCCCTCACGGCCACCCGGAGCTGCCGCGCGTATTTCGGCGGCTTCGGGACGGCTGACGCGGTGATTCGCGCCGCTGCAAACGAAATCCCGTCCCCATGTTGATTGCATGAATAGCGGGGACGGGACCTCGCCGCCGCTCGACCGGCGCCCGATTGAATCGGATACCGTCGAGCCATGGCAAACACCGCTCTCCAGATTTCCGATCGCATCGCCGCTCTCGGCGCGCCCGACGCATCCCTCCCCTTCCGCCAGGCGCCGCACAACCTCGAGGCGGAGCAGGCGCTGCTCGGCGCCATCCTCGTCAACAACGAGGCGATGGACCGCGTGTCGGCGTTCCTCGATCCGCAGCACTTCTACGATCCGCTGCACCAGCAGATCTACGAGGTCGCGGGCAAGCTCATCCTCGCCGGCAAGCAGGCGACGCCGATCACGCTGCGGACGTTCTTCGAGACCGCCGAGCCGATCTCCCCGACCCTCACCGTGCCGCAGTACCTCGGCAGCCTCGCCGCCAACGCGACGACGATCATCAACGCCGAGGACTACGGCCGCACGGTCTACGATCTCGCCACGCGCCGCGCGCTGATCATCATCGGCGAGGACCTCGTCAACAACGCCTACGACAGCCCGGTCGACCTGTCGCCGCGCCAGCAGATCGAGGACGCCGAAGGGCGCCTCTACAGCCTCGCCGAGCAGCGCAAGTACGGCTCCGGCTTCCTCGGCTTCGGCGACGCGCTCACCACCGCCATCGAGATGGCCGCCGCCGCCTATGAGCGCGACGGTCACCTGTCGGGTCTGTCGACCGGCCTCAGCGATCTCGACGGCAAGCTCGGCGGCCTGCAGTCGTCCGACCTCATCATCCTCGCCGGCCGCCCATCGATGGGCAAGACAGCGCTCGCCACCAACCTCGCCTACAACATCGCCAAGGCGTACCGCGCCGAGCAGCAGCCCGACGGCACGATGAAGACGCTCGACGGCGCGGTGGTCGGCTTCTTCTCGCTCGAAATGTCGGCCGAGCAGCTCGCCACGCGTATTCTCTCCGAGCAGTCGGAGATCGGCTCGGAGAAGATCCGCCGCGGCATGATCACCGAGCCCGAGTTCCGCAAGCTCGTCGAGGTGTCGCAGGAGATGAGCCGCATCCCGCTGTTCATCGACCAGACGGGCGGCATCTCCATCGCTCAGCTCGCCGCCCGCGCGCGCAAGCTGAAGCGGCAGAAGGGCCTCGGACTGCTTGTCGTCGACTACCTGCAGCTCCTCACCGGCTCGTCCAAGCGCAGCGACAACCGCGTGCAGGAGATCACCGAGATCACCACCGGCCTCAAGGCCCTGGCCAAGGAGCTGCAAGTGCCGATCATCGCCCTGTCGCAGCTCTCGCGTCAGGTGGAGCAGCGCGAGGACAAGCGCCCGCAGCTTTCCGACCTCAGAGAGTCCGGCTCCATCGAGCAGGACGCCGACGTCGTCATGTTCGTCTTCCGCGAGGAATACTACGTGGAGCGCATGAAGCCCTCGGAAGGCACAGCCGAGTTCGCCGAGTGGATGACCAAGATGCAGCAAGTCTCCGGCAAGGCCGAGGTGATCATCGGCAAGCAGCGCCACGGTCCCGTCGGCACGGTCGAGCTGTCGTTCGAGAGCCACCTCACGCGCTTCGGCAACCTCGCGCGCGAGTATCAGGTGGCGCAATACAGCGGCCACTAGCTGCATTCGCCGCCCATTCCACGCGCAGCGAGCTGGGGAACGCCGCGGCCACGTCCTGCGAGGCTGCGGCGAAACTCCCCCATTTTCCTCTTCGGCCAGGCAGGACAGAGTGTCTCGACGCCTCGTTTGCGGCCCGATTCGGCGGTAAAAGGAACGGTTCGCAAGTCTCCCCGGGGAACACGTCCATTGTCCGACCGGACCGCCCGCACAGCCCCTGCCGCCGACGGCGCCGCGCGCACCGCGTCGTCCCGCGTCGTTAGCCGGTCGACAGGCATCAGCGTGCCGCCCGGCGCCACCGGTGTCATCACCATCGATCTCGGGCAGATCCGCGCCAACTGGCGCGCCCTCGCCAAACGCGTCGCACCCGCGGGCTGCGCCGCCGTGGTCAAGGCCGATGCCTATGGGCTCGGCGCCGCGCGCGTCATACCGGCGCTCTATCAGGCAGGCTGCCGCAACTTCTTCGTGGCGACGCTGACCGAGGCGAAGGCGGCGCTTGGCTTCGCCCCCGGCGCAACGGTCTACGTGCTCGACGGCATCCTGCCCGGCGCGGCGGCGGAGCTGGCCGCCATCGGCGCGCGGCCGGTGATGACGAGCATCGACGAGGCGCGTGCCTGGACTGCGGAGGCCGCGCCCGGCGCGTCGGCGCCGGCCGCCGCCCTGCATATCAACACGGGGCTGAACCGCCTCGGGATGGGCGAGCCGGAGCTCGACCGGCTGCTCGAAGACGGAGATCTCATGCACCGGCTCGACATCGCGGTCGTCATGAGCCACCTCGCCTGCGCCGACGATGCGCAGCACCCGATGAACCGCGAGCAGCTCGCGGTCTTCCGGCGCCTGCGCGCGAGGCTGCCGAAGGCGCGTGCCAGTCTCGCCGCCTCCGACGGCCTGATGCTCGGCAGGGAATATCACTTCGATCTCGTGCGCCCGGGCTACGCCATCTACGGCGGTCAGGCGACGCCACAACGCAGCGCTCCGGTCGAGCCGGTCATCCGCGTGTCGGCGCGCATCCTGCAAATCAGCGACGTGCCCGCGGGCGCCGCCGTCGGCTACTCGGCGAGCTACCGCACGACCGAGACGCGCCGCATCGCCACCATCGCCGCCGGCTATGCCGACGGCGTGTTCCGCCACGCCAGCGCCGACAACGGTGCGACGGGCGGCGCCGTGGCCATCCGCGGCTCGCTGGCGCCGATCGTCGGCCGCGTGTCGATGGACCTCATCACGGTCGACATCACCGACGTCGAAGGGCCGCCGCCCGCGCGCGGCGAGCTCGTCGATCTCATCGGACCCGATCTGCCGCTGGAAGCTGTCGGCCGCGACGCGCGCACCATCGGCTACGAGGTGCTGACGCGGCTCGGCACGCGCTTCCACCGCCAGTACATCGACCGCGGCGACTGACGACCATGGCGAAGGCAAGCAAGACAACGTTCGTCTGCCAGAACTGCGGGGCGGTTGCGCCGCGCTGGCAAGGCAAGTGCTCCTCCTGCGGCGAGTGGAATACGCTGGCCGAGGAAACCGATGCGGCGGGTCCGCCCGGCACGGGGCTGACCAGGCGCAGCGGCGGCCGCGTCATCGTCCTCGAAGGCCTGAAGGGCAGCACGCGGGAGGCACCGCGTTTCTCGGCCGGCATCGGCGAATTGGATCGAGTCACGGGCGGCGGCATCGTTCCAGGCTCCGCACTGCTCATCGGCGGCGAGCCCGGCATCGGCAAATCGACGCTCCTGCTGCAGCTCGCGGCGACGATCGCGCGCGCCGGCCGCCGGGCCGTCTACTTCTCGGGCGAGGAAGCGGCGGCGCAGGTTCGGTTGCGTGCCGCCCGGCTCGGCCTCAGCGACGCACCGGTAGCACTCGCCTGCGAGACGAGCCTGGCGCACATCCTGGCGACGCTGGAGGCGGGTCCGCCTCCCGATCTGATCGTCGTCGATTCCATCCAGACCCTGTGGGCCGAAGCCATCGAGGCGGCGCCGGGGACCGTGAGCCAGGTGCGCGCGGCGGCGCAGGCGCTCATCCGCCACGCCAAGTCGGCCGGCAGCGCGCTGCTGCTCGTCGGCCACGTCACCAAGGACGGACAGATCGCCGGCCCGAAGGTGATCGAGCACATGGTCGACACCGTGTTGTATTTCGAAGGTGACCGCGGGCACACCTATCGCATCCTGCGGGCGGTCAAGAATCGCTTCGGAGCGACCGACGAGATCGGCGTCTTCGAGATGGTGAGCGAGGGCCTGCGCGAGGTCTCCAATCCCTCGGAGTTGTTCCTCGGGGACCGGGAGGCCTCCAGTCCCGGCGCGGCAGTTTTCGCCGGCATCGAAGGTACGCGGCCGCTGCTGGTGGAAATTCAGGCGCTCGTTGCGCCCTCGTCCCTCGGCACGCCGCGGCGCGCGGTGGTGGGTTGGGATAGCAGCCGCCTGTCGATGCTGCTGGCGGTGCTGGAAGCGCGCGCCGGCCTGTCGTTCGCCGGCCAGGACGTCTACCTCAACGTCGCCGGCGGCCTGCGCATAAACGAGCCGGCGGCGGACCTTGCCGCGGCCGCCGCCCTGGTCTCGTCGCTTTCGGGTGTGGCTATTCCGCGACATCGCGTCCACTTCGGCGAGGTGTCGCTATCCGGCGCCATCAACGCCACGCCGCTGATGGGGCCGCGGCTTAAGGAGGCGCAAAAGCTCGGCTTTCGCGAGGCGATCCTGCCCGCGCAGGGCGAGCTGGACGCGGCCGGACTGAAACTGAGAACCACGCGCATGACGCACCTGAGAGAGCTTGCCCAGGAACTGCCGGCATGCGACTGACAGGCTGCTCGGGATTTGCCCGCAACCGCCGCGCAACGGAGCGCTGAGACCCATGCTGGGGCCCATCACCTATCTCGACGCCGCACTACTCGCCGTCTGCTTCATCTCCGGGCTGCTCGCGATGTATCGCGGCTTCGCGCGCGAGATGCTGTCGATCATCTCATGGGCGGTAGCGGCCGCGGCGGTGCTCTACTTCGTCATCTTCCATAAGCCGTTCGCCGAGGACATGGCGCAGCAGATGGGTACCAAGGTGCCCGTGGCGCAGATCGTCGTCGGCGCCGTCATCTTCCTGATTGTGCTCATCGTGGTGCATCTCATCACGGCGCGGCTTTCGGACGCGATCCTCGACAGCCGCGTCGGCATGGTCGACCGCGTGCTGGGCTTCTTCTTCGGCATCGTGCGCGGCTTCGTGCTCGTCGTCATCCCGTACATGTTCTACGACGCCTTCTTCCCCGACCCCGCGACGCAGGTGCCGTGGGTACGCGAAGCCAAGACGCTTCCCTATATCAAGGGTGCGGGCGATTCGATTCGCTATGTTCTGGAGGCCTATATGCCCTCGTCGCTGACGGCACCGCCGGGCGAGCAGCCGCAGGACGAGCAACCGGCGCAGCCGCAACAACAGGGCGCACTGGAAAACCCGAAGGGCGACGAATTAGCGCTTGAAGCCTCGGGCGGATATCATATTTCTGTCACGTGGCAGGTGCGCGCGAGCTGATCCAGCGGCTCCTGTCAGCGTTAACGTGCGTTCATCATATCGGGCAGCGGCACGGCACCAGCGGGAGGTGACGATGACTCAACGGCTCGACGACGTCCAATGGCTCCGTGACGATAAACTCCGGGGCCCGGGCTATCTGCGGTACGGCGACGACAGACTCCGCGAGGAATGCGGGGTCTTCGGTGTTTTTGGGCATCCGGATGCCGCCGCGATAACGGCCCTCGGCCTGCACGCCCTACAGCACCGCGGCCAGGAGGCCTGCGGCATCGTCTCCTACGACGGCAAGCAGTTCCACTCCGAGCGGCGCATGGGGCTCGTCGGCGACAACTTCTCCCGCGCCTCGGTGATCGATCGCCTGAAGGGGCACATGGCCATCGGCCATAACCGCTACTCCACCTGCGGCGAAGCCGTGCTCCGCAACGTCCAGCCGCTGTTCGCCGATATCGATACCGGCGGCTTTGCCGTCGCCCACAACGGCAACCTGACCAATGCTCTGACGCTCCGCCAGGAGCTGATCTCCACCGGCGCCATCTGCCAGTCGACCTCCGACACCGAGGTCATCCTGCACCTGCTGTCGCGCTCCAAGAAGCGCCGCATCGTCGAGCGCTTCGTGGAGGCCATTCGCGAGATCGAAGGCGCCTATGCCCTCGTCGGCCTCACCAACGACATGATGATCGGCGCCCGCGATCCGGTCGGCATCCGCCCGCTGGTGATCGGCAAGCTCGGCGCGGCCTACGTGCTCGCCTCGGAGACCTGCGCGCTCGACATGGTCGGCGCCGAGTTCCTGCGCGAGGTCGAGAACGGCGAGGTCGTCGTCATCACCGAGGACGGGCTCGAGAGCCACCGTCCGTTCCCGATGCGCCCGGCGCGTCCCTGCATCTTCGAGTACATCTATTTCGCCCGCCCTGACAGCGTCATCGGCGGGCGCACCGTCTATGACATCCGCAAGCAGATGGGCGTGCAGCTCGCGCACGAGGCGCCGGCCGACGTCGACGTCATCGTGCCCATCCCGGACTCGGGCGTTCCCGCCGCCATCGGCTTCGCGCAGGAAGCCGGCATTCCCTTCGAGCTCGGCATCATCCGCAATCACTACGTTGGCCGCACCTTCATCGCGCCCGAGCAGCAGATCCGCACGCTCGGCGTGAAGCTCAAGCACTCGGCCAACGCCAGCGTCATCCGCGGCAAGCGCATCGTGCTCGTCGACGACAGCGTGGTGCGCGGCACGACGTCGAAGAAGATCGTGCAGCTCATGTACGAGGCGGGTGCGCGCGAGGTGCACATGCGCATCGCCTCGCCGCCGATCACGCACCCGGACTATTACGGCATCGACACGCCCGACAAGGTCGACCTGCTGGCCGCCAACAAGGACCTCGAAGGCATGCGCCAGTTCCTGGGCGCCGACAGCCTCGCGTTCCTTTCCGTCAACGGCATCTACCGCGCCGTCGGCCTCGACCAGCGCGACCCGCGCGCGCCGCAGTTCACCGATCACTGCTTCACCGGCGAATACCCGACCCCGCTCACCGATCAGAGCGGCCAGTCGGTGCCCCGCCAGCTCTCACTCCTGGCCGAGGTCGGCTGACGATCGCGCCGCCACGGAGCCGCGCCGGGGCCGTAACGCCCGCCCTCGACCTTCACCAGTCGGGCGGGCGCCGCCTTTTTCGGTGCCGCAGAATTTGCTAGACGCGCTATCATGGGCTCGTGGCTGAACAAGCCTCGGCAAGGCTGCGCGTGAAAGCGAAATGAAGAACAAGAAGCCGCTACTGGACCGCCTTGCCGTTGTCACCGGAGCCTCGCGCGGTATCGGCCGAGCCGTCGCGCTGGGCCTCGCAGACGCCGGCGCGCACGTCGTCATCGTCGCGCGCACCATCGGCGCGCTGGAGGAGCTCGACGACGAGATCCGCGCGGCCGGCGGCAAGGCGACGCTGTTGCGCCTCGATATCGCGCAGGGCGACAAGATCGACCAGCTCGGCCCGACGATCTTCCAGCGCTGGGGAAAGCTCGACATCCTCGTCGCCAACGCCGGCGTGCTCGGGCCGCTGTCGCCGCTACAGCACGTCACCGAGGACGCCTGGGCGCAGGTGCTCGACGTCAACCTTTCCGCCAACTGGCGGCTGATCCGCACCCTCGACCCGCTGCTGAAGCGCTCCGACGCCGGACGCGCGGTGTTCGTCACCTCGGGCGCGGCGAGCGGCAAATACGCGTACTGGGGACCGTACGCGGTATCGAAGGCGGCGCTCGAATGCCTCGTCAAGACCTACGCGCACGAGCTCGAGGACACGAACGTGCGCGTCAATCTCATCAACCCGGGGCCGGTGCGCACGGGCATGCGCGCGAAGGCCTTCCCGGGCGAGGATCCGCAAAAGCTGCCCGCCCCCGAGGAGCTGGTGCCGTTGTTCCTCGACCTCGTCTCGCCCAAGTGCGATTTCTCGGGCGTGGTCGTCAATTTTGCCGATTGGAAAAAGCATCGCGCCGATGCATGAGCCGTGCGGAGCTACTACCGATGCCCCTAGCCGCTTTCCAATGCGCCGATAGCGACCGCGCCCAGCACGAGATGCTGGCCGCGATCGATCGTTTCAGAAGCGCCGGCGTGCGCGTCGTCGGCGTCATCGAGGAGCGCGATCCGGCTATCGTCGCCGCGTGTAGCGCGGGCGCCCTGCGCGATATCTCGTCCCTGCAAAGCCACAACATCTATCTCGACACGCCGCGCGCGGACACCTCGTGCCGCATCGATGCGACCGGCGTCGACGCCGCCTGCGCCGCCCTTCTTGCGCAGATACCCGCGGCCGACGTCGTGCTGCTGAGCAAATTCGGCAAGCTCGAAGCGGCCGGCGGCGGCCTTTTCCCGGCGCTGCAGGCGGCGCTGGCCGCTGGCAAGCCGGTCATCACCGCCGTGTCCGAGAAGCACCGCGATGCGTGGCGCGATTTCGCGCCGGCAGCCACCGTGCTCGCCACCGCCGACGAGGCGCTGGCGTGGTTCGCGCAGACGCGTGGGCGCCGGGCGGGCGATCAGGAGAACGGGACGACCATGCCGTCGTAGGCCGGCTCAACGCCCTCCGGCAGCTCGCGCCGGAGCGCCTCGTAATCGAGATCCGTCGTCATGTGGGTGAGGATCGCCCGCTTCGGCTTCAGGCGCTCGATCCAGCCCAACGCCTCCTTGACGCTGAAGTGGCTCGGATGGGCCGTGAAGCGCAGCGCATCGACGATCCACACGTCGAGCCCCTGCAGCAACGGGATCGAGGCTGCAGGGATGTCGCTGACATCGGGCGAATAGGCGAGGCCGCGGATGCGAAAGCCCAGGGTGCCGATATCGCCGTGCATCTGCGGGATGGGCGTCGCCTCGATCACACCGGATGGCCCCTCGACGCGGATCGGCGTCGTCCCGTCGATGGCATGCGCGTTGAGAATGGGCGGGTACGTCGATCCCGCGGGACGCTCGAAGCAGTAGCCGAAGCGCTCGGTGAGGCTCCCGTGCGTCGGCGCGTCGGCCCACACGTCGAGACGCTTCTTCATGGCGTAGGAGACCATGCGTAGATCGTCGATGCCGTGCGTGTGGTCCGCGTGATCATGCGTGTAAAGCACGCCGTCCAGCGCCTCGCAGCGCACGCTCAGGAGCTGCTCGCGCAGGTCCGGCGAGGTGTCGACCAGCACGGTCGTGTGGCGCGGCTTGCCGATGCGCTCCAGCAGCATGCTGCAGCGCCACCGCCGGTTCTTGGGATTGGACGGATCGCACGCGCCCCACATGGTGCCGATGCGGGGAACGCCGCCCGAGGAGCCGCAGCCGAGGATGGTCGCACGGTAGCTCATGCGGCGGCGGTTCTCGATGCCGGCGGCCGCTTGGCCTTGCGGAAGAGACGGAAAAAGTTGTCGGTCGTCGCCGCGGCGAATGCCTCCGGCGATACGCCTTTCAACTCTGCGAGCGTCGCCGCCGTGTGCACCACGTAGGACGGCTCGTTGATCTTGCCGCGGTAGGGCTCCGGCGCGAGAAACGGCGCGTCCGTTTCAACCAGCATGCGCTCCAGCGGCACGGCACGTGCGATGTCGCGCAGCGCTTCGTTCTTCTTGAACGTCACCACGCCGGTGAACGAGACATGGAGGCCGAGCTCGACGGCGCGCCGCGCCAGCTCCGGGCCACCCGTGTAGCAATGCAGGATGGCGGGGAAGGCTCCCTTGCGGTGCTCGTCCTCGAGGATGGCGATGGTGTCGGCGTCGGCGTCGCGCGTGTGAATTTCGAGCGGCAGGCCGGTACGGCGCGCCGCCTCGATGTGCGTGCGGAAGCCTTCCGCCTGCGCCTCGGGCGAGCCCTTCTTGTAAAAATAGTCGAGCCCGGCCTCACCGATGGCGACGACCTTGGGATGCTCCGAAAGGCGCACGATCTCGTCCGCCGGGATGCCGCGCTCCTCGTCCGCGTTGTGCGGATGCGTGCCGACCGAGCAGTAGATGTCGTCGTGCGCGGCGCAGATGTCGAGCAGTGTGGGAAGCTCGCGGATGCGCGTCGAGATCGTCACCATGGTCCCAACGCCCGCAGCCTTGGCGCGCGCCAGCAGCTCGTCGCGACGGGCGGCGAGCTGGGGGAAATCGAGATGGCAATGGTGGTCGACGAGCATCACGCCTGGTCCTTCGCGCCCTTCTCCTTCCTGGGCTTGTCCTTCTTCGGCTTGGCTTCGGGCTTTGCGTCGCCCTCCGCCTCCGGCGGCACGTAGCGCGGAAACACGCCCGACGGCTCGGGCAGCGCCGTGCCCGGCGCCAACCGGCCGGCTTCGCCCAGCGCCTTGAATGTGTGCGCTTCCTCCGGCTGCCCCAAGTACTCGAGCAGCTTTTTCGCCGCGTGCGGCGTCACCGGCGCCGCCAGGATGGCAACCTGCCGCACCACCTCCGCCGTCACATAGAGGATCGTCTCCATGCGTTTGGGATCGGTCTTCTTCTTCGCCCACGGCTCCTCGGCCGCGAAGTAGCGGTTGGCGTCGCCGACCACCGCCCACACCGCGTCGAGGTACTTCGTCACCGCCTGACGGTCCATCGCCTCGCGCACCTTGGCGTAAAGCGCATCGGCGGCGCCGAGGATGGCCCTGTCCGCCTCCGTCAGCTCGCCCGGCTCGGGCACCCGCGCCTCGCAGTTCTTGTTGATCATCGACAGCGAACGCTGGGCGAGATTGCCGAGGTCGTTGGCGAGGTCGGCGTTGATGCGGTTGGCGATGGCCTCGGGGCTGTAGTTGCCGTCCTGGCCGAAGTTCACCTCGCGCAGGAAGAAGTAGCGCACCTGCTCGACGCCGTAGGCGCGCACGAGGTCGAACGGATCGACGACGTTGCCGACCGACTTCGACATCTTCTCGCCCTTCGACAGCACGAAGCCGTGGCTGAACACGCGCTTCGGCAGCTCTATGCCTGCCGACATCAGGAATGCCGGCCAATAGACGGCGTGGAAGCGCAGGATGTCCTTGCCGATGACGTGCACGTCCGCCGGCCAGTAGTGCCACAGCGCGCTTCGCTCGTCGGGGAAGCCGACACCGGTGACGTAGTTGGTCAGCGCGTCGACCCAGACGTACATCACATGCGCCGCACCGCTGCCGGCGTTGCCGCTCGGCGAATGCGGGACCGGGATGCCCCAGTCGAGGGTCGTGCGCGAAATCGACAGGTCCTCCAGCCCGCCCTTGACGAAGCTCACAACCTCGTTGCGCCGCTCCGGCGGCAGGATGAAGTCGGGGTTCGCCTCGTAGTGGGCGAGCAGCCTGTCCTGATAGGCGGAGAGGCGGAAGAAATAGGTCTCCTCCTCCGTCCACTCCACGGGGGTGCCCTGCGGGCCGAGCCGGATGCCGCTTTCGCCGACCGTCGTCTCGCTCTCGTTATAGAACGCCTCGTCGCGCACCGAGTACCAGCCGGCGTACGTCTTCAGGAAGATGTCGCCCGTCTTCTCCATGCGGCGCCAGATCTCCTGCACCGACGTCGTGTGGCGCGGCTCCGTCGTGCGGATGAAGTCGTCGTTCGACAGCTCCAGCGCCCCGGCCATCTCGCGGAAGCGCTTGGCGTTGCGGTCGGCGAGCTCGCGCGGGGTCAGGCCCTCCTTGGCCGCGGTCTGCTTCATCTTCAGGCCGTGCTCGTCAGTGCCCGTAAGGAAGAAGACGTCCTTGCCGTCGAGACGCTCGAAACGCGCGATCGCGTCGGTGGCGATGGCCTCGTAGGCGTGCCCGATATGCGGCTGGCCGTTGGGATAGGAAATTGCCGTCGTGATGTAGAACTTCTGGCGCCCGCTCATGGACTAGAGTCCTCGGATTTGGATGCAGGGATGCGTGGTCGGCTCCGGCGCAGCCGGTAGAGCCGCCTCACATTCGGGCGGGGCGCAGTGGAGCGGTGCGGGTCCGGTGCTGCAAAAGCATCTCAGACGGACTTTCGATCCTGTGAAGCCGCAGCCAGCGCCGCGACGGTTTCGATGACGAGGCTCTTGCGATCGAGGTTGAGCGCAAGGGTATCGGCCTTCTCGCGGGCTACTCTTTCCCACAGGGCCGCGAGCGAGGCAAGCCGCCCCTCCCCGGCAAGGCGCGCCGCAAGGGCCTGCTCCTCGGCGCTGCCCTCCCCCGTCGCCGCGGTGCGGATGACGCGCGCCATGGTCTCGAGGAGAAGCTCGAAAAAGAGCTCGAACCGCGCCTCGGCCGCCGTCGGTTGCAGCTCGTCGGACAGCGTGTGCACCGCCCGCCAGTCGACGCGCGGCAGCAGCCCCAGCAGGCGGTCGATCTGCGCCTGCAGGTCGAGCCCGCCGGCGGCGAAAAGACCCAGCGCGCGGCCGACGCTGCCGCCGGCGAGGCGCTCCAGGCTCGCCCACTCGCCGGCCTTCGGCGCCGCCATATCGGCGGCTGTCAGCGCCTGCTCGGCTGCCGCGCGCAGGTCGGCCGCGGCGAGCGGCGCCAGCGGCAGCATGCGGCAGCGGGAACGGATCGTCGGCACCAGCTCGCCCGGCGCCGAGGCGACGAGAAGGAATACGGTTCTCGCCGGCGGCTCCTCGAGCGATTTCAGCAGCGCATTGGCGGCATTGACGTTGAGATCGTTCGCCTCGTCGACGATCACGACGCGCCAGCCGTCGCCCGCCGCGCGGTGACCGAGGAAGGTCCGCAGCCGCCGCACCTCGTCCACCGGAATGCCGGCCGCGAACCGCTTCGCCTTCACGTCGTAGGGCCGGCGGATGAGCAGCAGCCCCGGATGCGACAGCGCCCGCACCTGTCGCGCCGCGGTGCTCGCATCGTCAACGGCGAGGCTCGTGCCCGACGGATCGCGCTCGCCGGGCGCCGCGAGGGCGGCACGCGCAAAGCGGTAAGCGAGCGTCGCCTTGCCGATCCCCTTGCGGCCGGCGATCAGCCACGCATGGTGCGTGCGCCCCACGGCGAGCGACTGCGCCAGCGTGCGCTCGGCATCCCGGTGCCCGAACAGCTTGCTGGTGTGACGCGGATGGGGAAAATCGCCCAGGCGGTCCGCCTCCGGCGTTTCCTCGATGTCGGCGATGGCGGGCGCGCGGGCCATCAGCGCGCCGGCGTCAACAGACGCCCCTCTACGGCGCTCCACACGGCTGCGAAAACTGCGCGCTCATCCTGTGCCGCATCGATCAGCACGCAGCGCTCCGGCTCCTGGGCAGCGACCTCGCGGAACGCCTCGCGCAGCTTCCAGTGGAAGCCGAGATCGCGCTTCTCGTAGGCGTCGGCCTCCAGGTCCGGGTTGACCTTGTCGAGGCGGCGGCTGTGCGCGCGGCCAAGGCCCAGCTCCGCGGGAAGATCGAGGATGATCGTCAGATCGGGGAACGTCGGGTCGACGACCATGCCGTTGAGCACGTCGACGGTCTCGCTCGGCAGCCCGCCCGCGACGCCCTGGTAGACGCGCGTTGAATCGATGAAGCGGTCGCAGATCACCCACACCCCCTCGTTGAGGGCCGGCCGCACGGTCTTGTCGAGATGGTCGGCGCGCGCCGCGTAGAACAGCAGCGCCTCGGACAGCGCCGAATGCGGCGGCATGTCGGGGTTGAGGATCACCTGCCGCAACGCCTCCGCGAACGGAGAGCCGCCCGGCTCGCGGGTGACGAGCGTGCGCACACCGGCGTCGCCAAGCTGCTCGGCGAGCAGGCGCGCCTGGGTCGACTTGCCCGATCCCTCGCCACCTTCGAACGTAATGAACCTGCCGACCACGTCCTGCCGTCCCTAGCGCAACAGCCTGCGGGGTCGGTAACATGCCCCAGGCCGCGAAGCTACAGGCGCACCCAGCCGAAGGCGAGATGGGCGAGCGAATCGAGGCCGCGCCGCATGAGCCCGCCGGGCTCGACATCCTCGGCGGCATAGAGCGGCACCTCGTTCACCTGATTGGTCTGGCTGGTGACGCGCAGCGTGGCGACTTTCTCGCCCTTCTTGATCGGCGGCTTGAGCGGGCCGCTATAGATGATCTCCGCCTTGAGGCGCGGGTTCTCCGGCACGCGCGGCAGGATGACGGTGATGGGTCCGTTGCCGGTCAGCGGCACGTAAAAGCGCTCGCCGCCCCAGACGCGCGCACTGCCGACCGTCTCACCGGCGTCGAACAGCTTGAACGGCGCAAAGCTGCGGAAGCCCCAGTCGAGCAGCTTCTTGGCCTCCGCCGTGCGATCCGCCTCGGTCGCGAGGCCCATCACGACGACGACCAGCCGCTTGCCGTTCTGCACCGCCGAGCCGACGAGGTTGTAGCCGGATTCCTTGATGAAGCCCGTCTTCAATCCGTCGGCGCCGATGTCGAGCGGCAGCAGCGGGTTGCGGTTGTAGAACTTGTGCTTGCGGTATTCGAACAGCCGCTGGGAGAAGATCGGATAGAACTCCGGATACTCCTTGATGATGTGGTGGGCCAGCAGCGCGATCTCGCGCGCCGTCATGAGCTGGCCGGGATCGTAAAGACCGCTCGGGTTGGCGAACGTCGACTTGGCCATTCCCAGCCGGCGCGCCTCGTCCGTCATGCGCTTGGCGAACTGCGCCTCGGAGCCCGCGAGGCCCTCCGCCAGGCAGATGGCGGCGTCGTTGCCGGACTGGATGATGAGGCCCTTTACCAGATCGTCGATCGTCGCCGGCGTGTTGATGGGCACGAACATCGACGACGTGCGCGATGGCGCGCCGCCGGTGCGCCAGGCGTGCTCGCTCATGGTGAACTCGTCCGTGAGCTTCAGCCGCCCTTCCTTGAGCGCGCGAAAGACCACTTCCGCCGTCATCAGCTTCGACACCGAAGCCGGTGGCAACAGCTCGTCGGCGTTGTTCTGGTAAAGGATGGCGCCGGTGTCTGCGTCGAGAAGCACGGCCGCCTTGGCGCGCGAGGTGAAGCCGCCGCCGCCCTGCGCAGAAGCCTGGTGCAGGCCTCCGGTCAGCGCGGCGACGAAGAGAAGCAGCAGCGGAAGGATGACGGCGCTGCGAACGCGCCGTCTCAGAGAAAATAGCATTGCGCTTTTTCACCTTGCGAATGGCGTGACGCAACCGGACTATCGGTTCACCGCCCGCCGGATGTCAACGATCCCCGGCCCCTCCGTCGGCTGCCGCCGCGCGCGCCTCCGGCTCGAATCCGGCGGCAGCGATGCGCGACATGGCCGTAGCAGCGCCGGCGTCGTCATAGGGTCCGAGCCGTACGCGGAATGCCGTTTGCCCGCCCGCTCCTGCGTTTTCGACGACGCTCGGATCCGATCCGCCGAGCATGAAGCGCAAACGCTCGGCCTCCGCCTCCGATGCGAACGGTCCGACGCGCAGGTATGTCCGCGCCGGCGGCATGCCAAGCGCCGACGCCGACTTTTCACCGAGCCGTGGCGCATCTGCACCGCGCCGATAGCGCGCGAGCTCCCATGTCGGCGGCGCCGATGGCTGCGGCGCGGCGGCGATTCGAGTCGCGGGCTGCGCAGCGGCGAGCGAGCCCGTTGCCAGCGGTGCCGCCGGCGCGCCGGCGTAGCGCGCGCCGCCAGACCAGTTTTGCGCTGCCAGATGACGCCGCTCGGCGCTGTCGTCGCCGTTGAGGGGCGCGCGCCCGGCATAGCGCACGCGCACCCGGGCGAGGCCGTGCTCGTGGAAGCCGAGCACGCGTGCCGTCTGGTACGACAGATCGATCAGCCGGTCGCGCGCGTAGGGTCCGCGATCGTTGACGCGCACCAGCACCGTGCGCCCGTTCTGCAGATTGGTGACGTAGGCGTACGACGGCAACGGCATGGTCGGATGCCCGGCCGTCAGCGCGTACATGTCGTAGATCTCGCCGTTGGCGGTCCGCCGCCCGTGGAAGGCGGTGCCATACCATGAGGCGACGCCGGTGCGGTCGTAGCTCGGATCCTCCTGCGGGTGATACCAGCGCCCGCCGACGCGGTACGGCAGGCCAACCTTGTAGACGCCACCGCCCTTGGGCACGCTGCCGCCGCTTACGACACGCGGGCTGGAGCTGACGCCGAGGCTGCTGTCATAGGCAGCCGAGCAGCCGGCGAGCAGAGCCGTTGCAACCGCAACCGCTACGGCCGCCGGCGCGGCACGCAAGCCTCGCCGTGGAAGGGTCCCGGGACCCCCTCCGGCATCGGGCTGGAGAAAAAATTCACGCATACGCAACAGATCCGCCGCGCAGGCCAACACGTCGATTGCCTGCCGCCCCTAAGCGATGCACGGCGCGACCGGCGCCGGCATGGCGGGAGGATGGCAAAACACGTTTGAGTTTGGGTAAAAGCGGGGCTCAGCTTGAGCCGGCGCGCCGTCCCCTATAGGGTCCGCGCCGCGCCGGCCGGCGTATGGAAGGGTGGTCGAGTGGTTTAAGGCTCCGGTCTTGAAAACCGGCGTGGGCGCAAGCCCACCGTGGGTTCGAATCCCACCCCTTCCGCCACTAGCATTTTGCCCATGGCGCTCGCTTGCATGCATTTCGGTCGGTTTTGGCAGACGGTTAGCGCATAAATCAACTGTGCCGAGTCTTCGACCGGGGGCATCTTCAACTTTTCAAGACGCGTCGCATCAGGCCAGCATCACGCAAGTTCTCGACAACTCGATCCGTGTGCGCCCGAACCTTGTAGTCGTACACGTCAACGATTTCAGCACTCCGCCGAACGTTGGGCTCTTGCCTCGTGGGGGCCACCAAATCCATTTGAAGTTGGTGGTCGCGTTGCTTCGCCATGTCGCTACCCCGCAGCTATTTTCCGATATCCTTCAGCTTCGCCACGATGAGCTGCTCTCGTGTCTCAAACCCGTCCAATGGTGCCTTGCACACAGGTGACGCGTCCGCACGCATGCGCTCAGCAACTTTCCCACCGTGCTTCCGCTCCCCGTGTTGGCTAAACAGACGAAGCATGTTTCGAGGCGCAACTCCGTTGAACTGCAGGAAGACAACCTTCTTTCCCTCGTCTGCGTCGTCTACCGAAATCGAGTCGTCATGAAGATCGAGCGCCAAGCTCTTCGGATAGGGCTCAATGTAGAACACTCGCCTGATGCCACTAGCTACGATGTGGCGAGCACAACTATGGCAAGGGAACGTCGAGGTATAGAGCGTCGAGCCGACTATTCCACCGTTTCCTGTTCTCGCCACAGAGATAATCGCATCCATCTCGGCGTGCACCGATCGGGAGAACTCTATCAGATTCTTGACGCCGGCACCGGCGACAGCGTTCTTGACCCCTTCCGCACCAGGACTGAGAACGCCTGCGGACGCTAAACGTTCTTCCACATCGTCGAGCAACCGCCTTTTGCAAGCATCGTTGTGGCACTCCTTGCTCTTCCACTTCCAGCAGCGATGATCTCTTTCGCCATCTTCGGTCGTGTACAGTCCCCCTCCGAATTTCGGTACATCGTTTCTGCCGTGACCTATGATGTCGCCACTCTCATTGACCACGACCGCGCCGACTTGGCGGGAAAGGCATGCAGAACCGGATGCAAGCGCAAAGGCTGCCTGCATCGCCAGCTCGTCCTTGGTCGGCGTGTGGACACCAACTCCGAATAGTATTTCGAGGAACCGGGCAAGCGACGCTCTGAGACGCACGTCATTCTCGCCGTCGTTTCGCACATAGAAGTCGGCGAGTTCCATCGTGCCGCGGACATTCTGGCCAAACGGCAGGCCATCGGCCTGGTCCTGCTCAAACACCTTCGCGACATAGGCGTCGGTGAGTTCTTTCTTGAGACGCTTGCGCCTTACCGATTCGGGCGCGAACACTCCAATTACGCAGAGCGCATCTTGGTAGACCTCCCGCAGCACCTCGGCTTCTTCAGGGTTCTTGATCGAATCGAGAATTGTGTAGTGGCGGCGAGCGCGCGGAAGTCCGTGAGGTTCGCCACGATCCAGATTGATGTCGCGTACGCCGAGTTCGGCGATGCAGCCGCTGCCAAACCTCTGACGCAACTGATTGCCGATCTCTTGGAGCTTGACAACCCGTTCCGGGTCCGTCGCAGTGACAGGCGTATGCCCCACCGCCGAGGCGTACTTGTTTATGAACGAACTGAGCTTGATGACTTTGCCGACGTATCCGTAATCACTCTCGAGCATCTTTCCGAGAATGTGGCTAGTGTAGGAGACGCCAGAGGCGACCGCCCCAACTAGGGCGATAACGATCTCGTCCGTCCGGCGTTCGGAAAGAGGAACTGCTTCTGCCTCTGTAGCGTGGTCAGCGGCTACCGCCGCTAGAGGTTTCCTCGCCATCCTTGCCCCGTTTCAATCCCTGGGTTTTGGCGCAGCGTAGCACAACCGAACTCGAGAACCGAAGGCGTCGTCATTCGTTATGGATCGCACGGGCCGAAATCAAACGCCGCCAAGCCGCGACGTTGCGCATTGGCTGTTGGCTGCACGTCACCCTTCGCCAATCTATAAGCGGCAGAAAGAGTGCTCAGTTGCGCCCCCGCACGCTTGCGCCGCACTGCGACGCGCTGTTCGGCCAACCACGCGACCAGCGGGGGGGCGTCGGTACCCCCGCCCCGTGTCGCGCGCTGCACCCGAGCGATTACGCGGCCTGCGGATCGGGATCGTCGTCGGGATCATCGTCGAGCGCGGGTTTGCGCGCCATGGCGAACGTGGCGCCCGAAGTCTGCACTCTGGGCAGACGTATCACGTCCGCGACGCGCGGGGCTGCTCGGTGCACCTTGAGCAAACGCAGCTGCTCGCCACCGCCGTCCGGACGCTCGACGACGATGAACGCCCGCTCCCGCAGCCCGAGCAGCGCCAGGCCGCGCATCGTCGTGATCGACAGCTTGAGCCGCGATCGCACCGCCGACGCATCGGCCGACAGAAGACAGCAATCGACGAGCAAGCCGTCGATCTGAAATTCTATCCGGCTGCCAATGACGGCGACGTCGGGCGGGAGATCGTCCTCGAAGACGATGGTTGCGCCGGCGATCTTGCTGCGCAGCAGCCGCAGGTAAGCAAGATCGGAGATGTCGCCTTCGAGAAGCTGCTCAAGGACGCCGAAGTCCTTCATCGTCAGATAGCACTGGGGAATATTGGTCATGGCAATGGCTCCGTCCGCATGCGCTGGGACCGCTGTGAGCGATCCGCTGCGCTGCGCAAAGTTGCATCGACGCGGCCGTCATCGGCGGGCGCGTTCACGCACCTCATCCTCGGCAAGGCTTTTACGGCGAACAGCGGCCGCTCCCGCCGGTCCGGCCGGCAGCGGCTCCTGCACGACGCTGAGGATCCGCAGCGTGTGCTCTCTGTCGTCATACCCGTGCAAAGGCATCTGCTGAGACGGCGAGAGACCGATCAGCGCGGCCCCGATCGGCGTCAGGACGGACACGCGGCTGCTGCCGATGTCGGCCTCGCCGGGAAACACGAGCTGCACGCGCCGCGCGTTGCGATCGTCGATCTCGAACTCGACCCAGGAGTGCATGCGCACGACGTCGCTGGGGACGTCGCCGTCGTCGACGATCTCGGCCCGCTCCATCTCGGCGAGCAAAAAGCGCGCGACGCTCTCTGAGCGCCCGGTCAGCTCAGCCGCCGTGGCGAGCGCAGACAGCCGCTGCTCCTCGGACTTGGCCAGCACGATGCGCGGCTTGCCGGCCGATGGGACAACCATGTTCATCACGACCTCGAGTCAGAATGCGCGCATGGCCGCGTGCCACGCATAACGCGTTGGCACCGACTCAGCGCACCGTCATCTATGATTTTGTGAGGGAAGAGCCCGCCCCGGCTTTAAGCGCAGATGCGCTGAAAAGCCGGGCTAGAAGCCTGCGGCTTCGCGGCCTGCTCGGGGGAGCTTCAGGATGTGTGCTCGCGTCCTCATAGCGCCAAGATGGGAAAGGCGCGCCTAGAAGTCAATCGGCGAGGTTGCGGCGCGCATCTCCGGAGCGACCGCCGACGCAAGCGCGGCAGCGCGTTTCGCACACGCGGCACCTGCCGAACCGAGGCGCGCGCATGGTGCCGATGCTCGCGCTATCGCGTGCCCGGCTGCGCTGCTCTCGGCATCCGTGACGGCCCGCCATCGAGGCGCCGGCCAAGCGGCTGAACGTCAGCGGCATTCTGCGTTCAGCCCGCTGGCCGTGGACGGCGGCCAGTGTTGCAACTTAGCGCTGTGCAACAACAAACTTGTGCGTATCGCGCTAGTTAACTTTACGGTCGCCGGGAAAACCGCTCCGATGCAGGCCTGTATTTCGTAGGGGGGTTTCATGTTGCGTATCGATTTGCGTGTTGCCTGCGTGGCGGGTGCACTGGGACTGCTGTCCGTCGCTACCTCGCCCGCCGCCCTGGCCGCCGACCCGAACTCGTGGAGCGGCTTCAACGTCTCGGTAGGCGGCGGCGCTGCCAAAGCAGACACCGGCCTCAACGTCGGGACCCAGAACCGGGACCAGCTCGACATCCTCGATTTGCCGCCGCCGCTGCTGCAGTTCATCGGCGAGGCCACCGGTAGCTCCAGCCTGAACGACGACGGCTGGACCGGCTTCGGCACGCTGCAAGCCGGCTATGACCATCAGTTCGGAAACTTCGTCGTCGGCGCCTTTGCCAACTACGACTTCCACCCCGGGCACAACGGCTCGAGCAACGCGTCCGCTATCGATGGCGAGCTGTCCATCGGCATCCTGCCGCCGCTCATCGTCGTCGGCGGCATCCCGATCAACGACTACGCCTACATGAGCTCCAGCGTCGAGCTGAAGAACACGTGGAGCATCGGCGGGCGTCTTGGCTATCTGCTGACGCCGAACACGCTCATCTACGGTCTCGGCGGCTACACGGAGGCGAAGTTCGGCGGTCAGGTCGATCTCGACTATCTCAACCTGGCGACGGGCCCGCAGACGCTGTCGCTGCGCGTGCCCGACGAACTGCGCGGCTATTTCATCGGCGGCGGCGGCGAGGTGCGGATCGCGAGCAACGTCGCCCTGCGCCTCGAGTACCGCTACGCCAACTACCGCGGACAAACGGCGAGCGCGTCGTCGTCATACTCGTTCGACGCATTGGCGCCGCTGCTCGAGTACAGCAACAGCGCCGGCATCCATGCGGACCTCGACTCGCAGATCCACACGGTGCGCGGTGCGGTCGTGCTTCAGCTCGGCGAGTAAAAGAATCTACGCCACTTCGGCATCAAGACGTCACGCAACCGAACATGAAAATGCCCCGGCCGAGGCTGGGGCATTTTCATTTCGGCCGGGTTTAGAAGCCCAGGTAGACGCCGAAGCCCGGGCGCCGATAATAACGGCGGTGCCCATAATAGTGCCGGCCGCGCCAGTGGCGATGACCGTAGTACCGGCGATGGTGGCGGTATCCGGCCTTCTCGACATTGGTCGTCGTGACCTGCTTGGACGCGCCAACCTGCGGCAGCGCGCTCGCGCTCTGCGGGGCCGCGAACAACAGGGCAGCGGCACTAAAACCGGCGGCGGCAAGCATGGTTCTCATACGCATGGATCTGTCCTCCTTTTATGGTCTGAACAACCCGCGCCGCCTGCGAAAGTTCCCAATCGGCTCAATTTGCGCGTTTCGGTGGGCATAGTGCCCGTGTGCGCCTGCGCCAGATCGCCATAGCCGCCGCGCTGCGCTATGCAACGGCCTTCACGTCAAGCCTGCGAACCCCTCGGAGTGAGAACCATGACCGCACCCAATGCCGCGAAGTCGGGTAGTTTCAAGATCGGCGGCGACCTGGCCGTGCACCGCCTCGGTTTTGGCGCCATGCGCGTCGTAGGCAAGGGCGTGTGGGGCGATCCGGAGGATCGCGAGGAGGCGCTGCGCACGCTGCGGCGTGTGCCCGAGCTCGGCATCGACCTGATCGACACCGCCGACAGCTACGGCCCCGAGATCAGCGAGCGGCTGATCCGCGAGGCGCTGCATCCGTACAAGAATCTCGTCATCGCGACGAAGGGCGGACTGCTGCGTCCCGCGCCCGACGTCTGGATCCCGAACGGGGACCCCACGTACCTGCGTCAGCAGGTCTTCATCGTCATGCGGCGGCTCGGCGTCGAGCGCATCGACCTTTGGCAGCTTCATCGCGTCGACCCGAAGGTGCCGCGCGATGAGCAGTTCGCCGCCATCGCCGCGATGCAGAAGGAAGGGTTGATCCGCCATGTCGGCTTGAGCGAGGTCGGCGTCGACGACATCACCGCTGCGCAGAAGCATTTCAACGTCGCGACGGTGCAGAACCTCTACAATCTCACCAACCGCGCGAGCGAGCCCGTGCTGGAGCATTGCGAAGCGCACGGCATCGGCTTCATCCCGTGGTTCCCGCTCGCCGCCGGCGACCTCGCGCGTCCCGGATCGCCGCTCGACGCCATCGCCCACCGCCACAACGCCAGCCCCGGCCAGATCGCACTCGCCTGGCTGCTGCGCCGCAGCCCGGTGATGCTGCCGATCCCCGGCACCGGCAAGGTGAAGCATCTGGAGGAGAACGTCGCCGCGGTCGACATCACCCTGTCCGACAGCGAGTTTGCGGAGTTGCGCGGTCTCGCTTAGCCTTCGGAGCGCGCCGTCTCCTGCGCGGCGCGTTCCATGGGGCATCGCCGTGAAGCTCGCTCCGTTACGATCGGCACGCGCCGCGCTCGCCATCGCGGGCGCGGCTCGGGCCGAGCCGATGCCGCCCACGTGCCGCGACGACGCGATGATCGTCTTCGACGCGTCGGGCTCGATGTCGGGTACCGACTTCAACACGCCGCCCACGCCACGCATCGACAAGGTTCGCCGCGCGCTCGCGCTGGTCCTGCCCGAGGTTGCCCCGACCCGCAACATCGGTCTCATCGACTACGGGCCGGGCCCCTCCAACCGCTGTGACAACATCGATCTCCTGCTGCAGCCGGCGCCGCATGCGGCCGAGCGCATCATGGGCGCGCTCGACAAGATCGTGCCGGCCGGACGCACGCCGCTGACGGCAGCGGTTCGCGCCGCAGCGCGCGTCCTGCATTTTCCCGAGCGTGCCGGCGTCATCGTCCTGCTGACCGACGGCGAGGAGACGTGTGGCGGCGATCCGTGCGCGATGGCGCGGGCGCTGCGCGCCCAGGGCAGTAACATCACCCTGCACGTGATCGGCTATCGGACCCGCGATACCTCCACGGCAACCGGCTACATGCAGTCGCGTTGCATGGCGGACGCCACGGGCGGGCTCTACGTCTCCGTGGAGACGAGCGAGCAGCTCACGGCGGCGCTGCGCAAGATGCTTGGCTGCCCGGCCGTGTCCCTCTCCACGGCTTCCGAGCGCCACCCACGGTAACCTTTGGCGGGATTGGGCTGGCGCCGGCCGGCGCTTTCGTCCACAAGGCTGCCCCTATCCAGGGGAACGGCCAGCACGCGCCGGTCCGCCGACGAGGAACGTGAGGAAGCTCGATGATCCGCGGCATGCGCCAGCTTGGCCTTTGGGGTGTGATGTGGCTGGCGGCGGCCTGTGCGCCGGCCTTTGCCGACGAGCGCCCGGTCGACCGCGACTGGCGCACCGGTGTTGCCGTCGCGCCGGGCGCTACGACCTGGATGAACGACCACATCGCCAACAAGCAGCAGCTCATCAACGAGACGGCCGCCGCGCAAGGCAAGACCTGCACCGACAAAGTCGCCTTCATCGGCTGGGGGATCGGCAACGGCGGTCCCGGCGTCATTATTCCGAAGACGCGCGAGAGCTACGAAAAGGCCGGCTACAGCGTCGAGCCGCTTAAGGGTACCGGCGCCACCGACACGGTATGGATCGTGCGCAATCAAGACCGCGAGGCGGTGGTCCTCCTCGACAGCGTCGCCGGCTCTACGATTTATCTATCGTGCCTGACGGCAGGCACGCCCGCCGCCGACCCCGACAAGCCTCTTTATCTCGGTGTCCTCGCTGGGCTTGGTCTCGGCGCTCTGCTGGCGGGACTGTGGCTCGGACGGCGCGTCCGCGCGCCGCATACGGCGACAGAGCCGCAACGGCGCGGCAAAAGGTTGGCTGGTCTCGTGCTGGCGATTTGCGGTGCGCTCTGTCTTGTCGTCGCCGCCGTGATCGCATTCGTCATCTAGTGCCTGACGACGCCCGCGCCGCCGCTCGCGCAGGCGCTCATTTCGGACGCGGATCGGGGAGATCGTCCCCCGCCTCGCGCTCGCCGCTGCGATAGCGCTCCACCGCTTCCGTAAGAGTGAGCGCCGCGTTCTCCACCTCGGCGAACATCGCCTGGTCGGCGTCGAGGTCCTCGTGGCTGGTCGCGTACGGACGATAGTAGCCGATGTAACGGTCGACGATGGCCGAGCGTCCGGCCGGCTGCAGGTGCATATCAGCGAGCAAATCGTGCAGGCTGCGGCGGAGTGAATCGGCGCCGGCGGAATCGCCGTGCACGATGACCGAGAACACCCGCCCCTGCAGATGCCTCGGATATGGCCACCCGTCCTCCAGCTTCTTGGCACGCTCGGCATCCTTGCCATGCGTCGAGCTCGGATCGGGGTTGCCTCCGTCGGCGCATACGAGCCGGTCGAGCATTGCCTTGAGCCCGGTCGGCGCCTGGTACCAATGGACAGGCGTGACGATCATGATGCCGTGGGCGGCGACCCACATGGGGTAGATGTCGGCCATCCAGTCGTTCACCTGCGCCAGGGCGTGGTTCGGATAGCACGAGCACGGCCAGTGGCAGAGCGCCGGCGAGGTCGAGAAGCACGCCTTGCACGGGTGAATGTGCCGCCCGTACTCGGATGCGAGCCGGCTCAGGTCCAGCAGCTCGCACTCCGCGCCGGCGCGCTCTAACGTGCTGCGCGCCCGCTCGACCAGACGCCACGTCTTCGACATCTCGCCGGGACAGGTGTGCTCCGATCGCGGCGAGCCGTTGATGACGAGGATGCGCGGCGGCCGGTCCCTGTCTGCATGTCTTTCGCGTGCAGCGTCGATCGCATCGCGCGTTGCCCGCCACTCGATCGACAGATCGTAGTCTGGATCGGCAAAGCCCTGCCCGGCCTTCGCGGTTCGCGGGGCTTTGCGCGCATGCGTGTAGGCGTCCCACGCAACGGCGCAGGCCGCCTCGAGATCGTCAGCGAGCGGCTCGAAGGCAGGATCGTCGAAGAGCGCGAAGAATCGCTGCCGGAACGCCGGCAGCTCGAGCTGCACGCTCGGCATTCCCTTGCGCACATCGGTCATGCGCGGCCCACCCGTCCACGTCGAGCGGCTGCCGCCTGGGTAGATGGCGTTTGGCTCCGCATTGCCGAGCGAAGCCAAGCTACTTTTTCTTCTTGGCCGCAACCTTCTTGGCCGGAACCTTCTTGCCTTTCTTGCGCGCCTTCGACAGGCCGATGGCAACGGCTTGCTTGCGGCTCTTCACCTTGCCGCCCTTGCCGCCCGGCCCGCTCTTGGCCTTGCCGCGCTTGAAGCGGCTCACCTCGCTTTTGACTTCCTTGCTTCCGCCCGACTTTTTCTTGGCAACCATCGTCGTCTCCCGCATGCGGCTTCAACCAGCGGTGAAACTCGCCGGAGCGACGGTCGTTTCATTCCGCTTGTGCAAAACCTGTCTGTCGGCGCGGGGTCTATCCGACGCAGGCACAAAGAAGGCCATCGCAGTCGCCCGCGATGGCCTGAACATGGTGCGTGAAGCAGCCGTTTCCGAGCACTAGCGCGTGCGGGTCTCGACCAGCGACGATGCGAATGCCAGCCGCTCGAACGCCGGCGCGGCGAGCGAGCGAGCGCCGGGCTGCTGGGCGCTGACCGGCAAGCTCGGCACCGCATTGGCCGTGCTGACCGCCACCGGCCACTGGCAAACGAGCATGCCGACGACGAGCGCGGCCACCGCACCGATCTGGCGAAGCACCTTGCTGCGCGCTTCGCGCTCGATCGTGTCGATGATGTAAACCTGCAAGGGTAGAGCGAAATCAAAAACGGGGGCTGACGCATATGCCGGCACATATGCCGACAGCGCCTTCTGGCTTTCGGTCACGACGCGATCTCCTGGTAGTCGATTAGTCCAGTGCCCTCACCGCCATAGTTTACCCTGCATTTTGGCCGGCTGATGACGCGATGCTTAATCGGCAAACTTTATTCGCCGCCGGAGGCCGCTGACTCGGCGCGCGAAACGCGGGCACCTCAGTGGGCGGCGGCGCCGGCGTTCCCGGACGGCCTGCTGACCATGATCGCCGCCACGGCCAGTCCGGCAAACAGCGCCGTCAGCAGCAGGAAGACGTCGGCGAAAGCCATCACCACGCCCTGGCGATGCGCCAGTTGCATCAGCTTTTTCAACGCCATCGCCTGCGCGTCGCTGCCATAGGACGAAAAGCGCTGGGCGAGGCCGTTCAGCGCCTCCATCGCCGACGGCCGCGACCAGGTGATCGCCTCGTGCAGGCGCGCCAGATGGAGGTCGGTGCGATTGTTGAGGATGGTCGTCAGGCCCGCGAGGCCGAAGGCACCGCCGAGATTGCGTGTCAGGTTGAAAAGCCCCGAGGCGTTCTTCAGCCGCTCCGGCGGCAGGGTCCCGAGCGAGATGTCGTTGATGGGGATGATCGACAGCATCAGGCCGACGCCGCGAAAGATCTGCGGCCATAGCAGCTCGTTGAAATCCCAGTCGGTGGTGATCCACGTCATCTGATAGGTGCCGATGGCGAACGAGATGAACCCGGCCATCAGCATGAAGCGCTTGTCGACGTAGGGCATGAGGCGCCCGGCGATGGGCGCCGTCGCGAACATGGCGAGGCCGGATACGAACATCGTTTCGCCGATCATCAGCGCGTTGTAGCCGCGGATCTGCGCGAGGTAGACGGGGTAGATATAGGTGAGGCCGTAAAGGCCGATGCCGAGCACGAACGAGAACAGCGACCCCAGCGCGAAATTGCGGTTGGAGAACGCCGACAGGTCGACGATAGGCTGCCGCGCGGTGAGGACGCGGGCGAAAAAGACGATCGCCGAAATTCCCGACACCCACGCAAAAAGCAGGACCGTATCGTCGCCGAACCAGTCGTTGCGCGGCCCCTCCTCGAGCACGTACTCGAGGGCACCGAGAAAGCCCGCCATCGACAAGAGGCCGAGGAAATCGAAATCGTCGAACAGCGAATAGTCCGGCTTGTCGAAGTCGATCAGCACGAGCGCGGCGATGGTCACCGCGATGCCCGGCACGATGTTGATGAAGAACAGCCAGTGCCACGACATGGCGTCGGTCAGATAGCCGCCGATGGTCGGGCCGATGGTAGGCGCCAGCGTCGCCACCAGACCGATCAGCGGCGTGATGGTGCTGCGGCGCGAGGCGGGGAAGATGGCATAGGACGTGGCAAACACGGTCGGGATCATGCCGCCGCCGATGAACCCCTGCAGGGCGCGCCACAGGATCATCTCGTTGATCGACGTCGAGAGGCCGCACATCAGGCTGGCGATGGAGAAGCCGCCGGCGGAGATGGCGAACAGGGTGCGCGTTCCCAGCGCGCGCGACAGGAAGCCCGACAGCGGAATCATCACCACCTCGGCGATGAGATAGGCCGTCTGCACCCACGTGATCTCGTTGCTTGAGGCGGCGAGACCCGCCTGGATCTCGTTGAGCGAGGCCGACACGATCTGGATGTCGAGAATGGCCATGAACATTCCGAACACCATGGCGAGGAACGCGGCGAGCCGGCGCGGATCGATCCGCTCCGCCTCGGCCGCAGCGCCGCCTCCCGGAAATGTCGTGGCGTCTGCCATGCTGATCTGGCCTAATCGGCGAGGAGTGCCGTGGTCGCGCCCTTGCTCTTGGCGCCGGGCTTGGTATCGACCGTCACGATGACCGACATGCCGGGCCGCAGCACCTCCTCGGCACCGACCTTGGCGGGCACGCGGATGCGTACCGGGATGCGTTGCACGACCTTGGTGAAGTTGCCGGTCGCGTTGTCCGGCGGCAGCAGGGAGAACACGGAGCCCGAGGCCGGCGCAACGCTCTCGACCGTGCCGGCGATGGTATGCCCGTCGAGCGCATCGACGGCGATCTGCACCGGCTGCCCCGGATGGAGATCGGCGAGCTGCGTCTCCTTGAAGTTGGCGTCGATATAGACGTCGTCGAGCGGCACGAGGCTCGCCAGGCGCTGGCCGGGTTGCACGTAGTCGCCGCTCTGCACGGCGCGATTGCCGATGACGCCTTCGAAGGGCGCGCGAATGGTGGTGAAGGACAAGTCGCGCTCCGCCTTGGCCAGCGTCGTCTTGAGCTGGGCCAGCGTGCGCGAGGCTTCCTGCTGCTGCGCCTTGAGAACGGCGACGTTGCTGTCCGCTGCGTCGACGGCCGCACGTGCCCCGAGGACCGAAGCATCGGCCTGGGCACGATCGGACTGCGCCTGCTCCAACTTCTGCTGGCTGGCGAACTGCTGCTGGGCGAGCTGCTGCTGGCGCTTGAGCTCGAGGGCGGCGCGCGTCGCGTTCGCCTCGGCGGAGGCGAGCTGCGCCTTGGCCTGCGCGACGGCGGCCTGCTGGGCCGTGACCTGCTTGCCGATGCGGTCGACCGCGGCTTCCTGCGTGGCGATATTCGCGCGGGCGGCGTCGACCGCGATGCGATAGTCCCCGGCGTCGATGGTGGCGACGACGTCACCGGTGCGGACCTTGCTGTTGTCGTCCGCCTTCACGGCCTGGACGTAGCCCGGGACCTTGGCGGCGAGCGTTGCCGCATGCGCCCCGACGTACGCGTCGTCGGTGGAAACGAGGAAGCGGCCGGTGATCCACCAATATTGCCCGTACCAGGCGCCGGCCACGAGCAGCACGACGAGCCCGCCGAGAAACATCAGCTTGCGCAAGCTGCGCTTCTTGCTCGCCGGCGCGGCCGACGGCGGCGCGGACTGAACCTCCTGCGGCGCCTCGTTCCCGGGCCGCCGCGCTTCCGCGGGCCCGATCCGTGCGACGGGGGTTGCCGAACCTTCTACCCGCTTCGCGGCACTGCCTGCATTCTTGGCCATGAGCAAACCCGTACCCACCTAAAGCCATCCACTGACCGAACCGTTCGGTCAAACGTTGACTTAACGATTGGCAACCATTATGTCAAGATGACCGAACGGTTCGGTCACACCTTCGTTCCAATCGCCCGAGGAGCCAATGCAGGTTTCCGCATCCGCGCCCACCCATCCGCAGCCGGAGGGCTCCAAGCGCCATCAGATCATTGAGGGTGCGCGCTCGGTGTTCATGGCGCAGGGCTTCGACGCCGCGAGCATGGCCGATATCGCCCGCACCGCCGGCGTCTCCAAGGGCACGCTCTATGTCTACTTCGACAGCAAGGAGCGTCTGTTCGAGGCGGTGGTCGAGGACGAGCGGCGGGGCCAGGCCGAGCAGGTCTTCAGCCTGGACGCCGCCGACCATGACGTGAAGGCGGTGCTGACGCGGCTCGGGCGCGCCTTCGTCGAGTTCCTGTGCCAGCCGTCGTCGATCTCGCCCCTGCGCACCGTCATGTCGATTGCGGAGCGGATGCCCGAGGTCGGCCGCACCTTCTACGAGGCCGGCCCCATGTGCGGGACCAACCGCCTTGCCGCCTATCTCGACGCCCAGGTCGAAGCCGGCATCCTCGATATCGGCGACACCGAGGTCGCCGCCGCGCAGTTCCTCGATTCCTGCCAGTCGACCATGTTCAAGCCGCTGATCTTCAATGCCGGAGGCCCGCCGACACCGGCCCGGGTCGAGCATGTCGTGGGCATCGCGGTGCGGACGTTCCTGGCGGCATACAAGCCGGGCTGAGCCTTCCGCGCGGCTGGCGCGGACGCCGCGCAGACCCCACATTAGGCGCATCTCCAGCGAGGTGCGCATGGGCGCGGCAGGCGTCGACAAGTGGCTATATCCGACCGACCGCGGGCTCTATTGCGAGCCCGGCGGCTTCTTCGTCGACCCCTCGCGCGCCGTCGATCGCGCCGTGATCACGCACGGGCATAGCGACCACGCCCGCGCCGGCCACACGTCCGTGCTGGCGACCCTCGAAACCGTCGAGATCATGAAGATCCGCATGGGTCCCGATTGCGCGCAGAGCTTCCAATCGATGCCCTTCGGAGAGCGCAGCTCCGTGAACGGAGTCGACGTGCGCCTGGCTCCGGCCGGTCACATCCTCGGCGCGGCGCAGGTCGTTCTCGAATGGAACGGCCAGCGGGCGGTCGTCTCCGGCGACTACAAGCGTGCGTCCGACCCGACATGTCCCGACTTCGAGCTTGTGCCGTGCGATGTCTTCGTCACGGAGGCGACGTTCGCGCTGCCGGTGTTCCGCCACGAGCCGGCCGGGCAGGAGGTGCAGCGGCTTCTCGCGTCGATGCGGCGGCAGCCCGAGCGCGCGCATCTCGTCGGCGCCTACGGCCTCGGCAAGACACAGCGCGTCATCAAGCTTGCGCGCGAGGCCGGCTATGACGCGCCGATCTATCTGCACGGCGCGCTGGTCGAGCTGTGCGAGCTCTACCAGCGTCTCGGCGTCGACCTCGGCGACCTGCGCCCGGCAACGACAGACAAGCATAGCGATTTCGCCGGCGCGCTGGTGCTTTGTCCGCCCTCGTCCGTCGACGACCGCTGGTCGCGGCGTTTTCCAGATCCGGTCACCGCGTTCGCCTCCGGCTGGATGCGCATCAAGGGGCGTATCCGCCAGGCCGGAGTCGAGCTGCCGCTGGTCATCTCCGACCATGCCGACTGGCCGGAGCTGCTCGACACCATCGTCGCCACCGGTGCCGAGGACGTATGGGTGACGCACGGCCGCGACGACGCGCTCGTCTATCAGCTTGGACAGATGGGCCGCAAGGCGCGCGCCCTGTCGCTTGTCGGCTTCGAGGACGAGGACGACTAGCTTGCAGCAATTCGCCAACCTCCTCGACTGTCTGACGACGACGCCGTCCCGCAACGGCAAGCTGGCGCTGCTGACCGACTACTTCCGGTCGGCGCCCGATCCCGACCGCGGCTACGCGCTGGCCGCGCTCACCGACGGGCTGTTTCCGCGCCTGCCGCTGCGGCGCGCGATAGCGGAGCTGATGACAGGCCGCATCGATCCCGTGTTGTATCAACTGTCGCGCGACTATGTCGGCGATACCGCCGAGACCGTGTCGCTGCTTTGGCCGGACAAGCGCGCGACCCTACCGCCGCCGCAACTCGCCGAGGTCGTCGCGGCCCTCGAGCTGGTGCCGGGTAACGCTGTCGCGCCGGTGCTTGGCGATTTCCTTGACCGGCTCGACGTACGTGGCCGCTGGGCGCTCTTGAAGCTCATCGGCGGGGCGCCGCGCGTCGGCGTCTCCGCGCGCCTTGCACGTACGGCGCTGGCGCACATGAGCGGCCACGAGCTGTCCGACATCGAGGAGATCTGGCACGCGGTGCGGCCGCCCTACGCCGACCTCTTCGCCTGGCTCGACGGTCGCGGGCCGCGGCCGGATGCGAACGGCAAGCCGGTTTTCCGGCCGCTGATGCTGGCGCATCCGATCGAGGAGGCAGACTGGGCCAACCTCTCGCCAACCGACATCCTCGCCGAGTGGAAGTGGGACGGTGTGCGCGTGCAGATCGCCGCCGGAGCCAGCGAGGTGCGCGTCTTCTCGCGTTCAGGCGACGACATATCGCGCAGCTTCCCCGAGATCGTCGCGGCGTTCCAGCCGTTCAACGCAGTGCTCGACGGCGAGCTGCTGGTCGTGCGCGATGGCATCGTCGCGCCGTTCAACGACCTGCAGCAGCGCCTCAACCGCAAGGCCGTCACCGCCAAGATGCTGCGCGACTATCCGGCGTTCGTACGCCTCTACGATATCCTGATCGACGACGGCGAAGACGTGCGGCCCTTGCCCTTCGCCCAGCGCCGCGCCCACCTCGAGCAATGGCACGCGCGGCATCACCCGCCCCTCACGGACGTCAGCGCCATCGTGGAGTTCGAGGATTTTAGCGGTCTCGATACGCTTTGGGGCGGCGCGCGCGAAGCCGGCATCGAGGGCTTGATGCTGAAGCATAAGGAGAGCCCATACCTGTCCGGCCGGCCCAAGGGGCACTGGTGGAAATGGAAACGGGCGGCGCTGACCATCGACTGCGTGCTGATGTACGCGCAGCGCGGCTCCGGCAAACGGTCGTCGTATTATTCCGATTACACGTTCGGCGTCTGGCGCGAGACCGCCGGCGACAATGGCGAGACCGTGCGCGAGCTCGTTCCGGTGGGCAAGGCGTATTCGGGCTTCACCGACGAGGAGCTCCTGCGCCTCGACCGCTTTATCCGCAACCATACGCTGGAGCAGTTCGGCCCCGTGCGTGCCGTCGAGCAGACCCTCGTTCTGGAGATCGCGTTCGACGCCGTCTTTCCCTCGACGCGGCACAAGTCCGGCCTTGCCATGCGCTTCCCGCGCGTCCACCGCATCCGCTGGGACAAGCCGGCCGACGAGGCGGATACATTGCCGACGGTCGCGAAGCTCGTCGTCGCGGCGCCGGCCGCCGAGGTCGAAGCGCGGCGCTAGTGGGAACGGCGCGAAGCGGATAACGGTTCTGCATCCGGCCATCGCACCCAAGGCTCGCCATGTGGGACGTTCTCAAGACTGCCGCCAGCAACTGGTCGCGCCATCGCAGCTCGCGACAAGGCGCGGCCCTCGCCTATTACTCGGTCTTCTCGCTGGGCCCGCTTTTGCTCATCGTCATCTCGATCGCCGGGCTGATGTTCGGCGAGAGCGCCGTGCGCGGCTCGCTGACCGGCGAGTTCCGTGAGCTATTGGGGCCCGATGGGGCGCAGGCCCTCGAAGCCATGCTGCGCGGCGCAGCCTCACGCGAATCCGGCGGCTTGGCGGCCGGCTTCGGCGTCGGCCTGCTACTGATCGCGGCGCTGGGCGTCGTGGTGCAGCTCAAGGACGCGCTCAACACGATCTGGGACGTGCCCGAGCCGGAAAGCGGCGGCTTCTGGTGGTACCTGCGCAGCTACATCGTGTCGCTCGCCGGCGTCATGGCGCTCGGCTTTCTGCTCATGGCATCGCTGGTGATCAGCACGGCGCTGTCCGCCGCGGCGGCATGGGCCGGGACGCTGGTCGGGCAGGAAGCGCTGCTGGCACAGGCCGCCGGCACGCTAGTATCCCTCATCGTGCTGACCAGTCTCTTCGCCATGCTGTTCAAGTGGTTCCCGGATGCCCCCGTGCGCTGGAGCGACGTCTGGCCGGGTGCGCTCACGGCCGCGATCCTCTTCGAGGCGGGCAAGCTCGGCATCGCCTGGTACATCGGACGCGAGGGGTTGCAGTCCATGTACGGCGCCGCCGCCTCCATCGTCGTGCTGCTGATCTGGGTCTACTACACGGCGCAGATCGTGCTGTTCGGCGCCGAGGTGAGCCGCGCGCGGGCTCTGCACCGCGATGCCGCGGCCGGATCGGCCTAATGCCCGAGCCCGTGAGGCGCCAACCGCGCCTGGCGGAGCATCCTTGCGGCGACCAGCGCAGCGACGACGGCTCCAGCCGCCGACGCCGCCGACGTAACCTCGAACGCGTGCACGAACGCCGCCCGCGCGGTGGTCAACAGGCGCGCCGCCTGATCCGCAGGTAGAGCGTGCGCCGCCTCGATGGCCCCGCCGAGCCCGTTGCGGGCGCGGTCGACCGCATTCGCCGGCAGGTTCTCCAGGCCGCCGCTCAGTAGTGTGCGTCCATAGACGAACATGAACAGACTGCCGAGCACGGCGATCCCGAGCGCGCCGCCAACCTCGAAGCTCGTCTCCGATATGGCCGAGGCAGCCCCAGCGCGTTCCGGCGGCGCGGCGCTGAGAACGAGCTCCGTCGTCACCGATGCGATGGGCGACATGCCCGTGCAGAAGATCAGCATCCCACACAGCAGCAGCCACGGCGACGACGTGGAGCCGATTTGCGTCAACAGGGCGAAGCCCGCCGCCGAGAACAGCAGTCCCGTGGCGATGACGCGCGAGGGCGCGAACCTGCGCACCAGCGTAGGCGCCGCCAGCGAGCCGAGGGCGAAGACGATCCCGGACGGCGCCATCCAGAAGCCCGCTTCCAGCGGCCCCATGCCGAGCACGAGCTGCAAATATTGAGTGATGAAAAGGAACGTTCCGAGCACGACGAAAAGTCCCAGCACGTTCGTCGCCAACGCCGCCGTGAACGCGGGGACCGCGAACAAGCGCACGTCGATCAGCGGCTCGGCGATGCGACGCTCGCGCCGGAAGAACATGACACCGACCGCGAGCCCGGCGGCGATCGACAGCAGCGGCACCAGCGCCCAGCCGCTCTCGGCCAGGTGCTTGATGCCATAGATGACAGCGAGCACGGCGACGACCGACTGCGCGGCACTGACGAGATCCATGCGGCCGGCGTCGGGATCGCGGCACTCCGGCAGCAGGATGGGCCCCACGACGAGCAGCATCAGCATGACGGGCACGTTGATCAGGAACACCGCGCCCCACCAGAAGTGCGCCAGTATGATGCCGCCGAAAACCGGTCCTATGGCTGCGCCGGCGGAGAAGCTCGCGACCCAGACGCCGATGGCGGAGGCCCGCTCGGTGGGATCGTGGAACATGTTGCGGATGAGCGAGAGCGTCGAGGGTGCGAGCGTCGCCGCGGCCAGGCCCTGTATGGCGCGCGCGAAGATGAGCATCTCGGCACTGGTGGCGTAGGCGGCGAGGATCGACGTCGCGGCAAACGGCACGGCGCCCGCGAGCAGCACCTTGCGGCGCCCAATCCGGTCGCCCAGCGTCCCCATGGTGACCAGCGCGCCGGCGACCATGAAACCGTAGATATCGACGATCCACAAAAGCCCGGCGGCACTTGGCTTCAGATCGGCGACGATCTCCGGAAGCGCCAGGTAAAGGACCGTCAGGTCCATCGAGTAGATGAGGCAGGGAATGGCGAGGACGGCGAGGCCGATCCAGTCCCTTCGGGTCGCCTTGCCGGGCGCTTCTTGTCGATCTTTGTGGAGCATGGGGCGCCCCTCATAGCCGAGCCGGGCACCGCCGGCCAGCCAGCTTGACAAATGGGCCAGCGAGAACATATAGGGAACACGAGCGAGGTGTCCCGTTGGAGTTGTTCGAAAAGCTGAGAGTTCTCGCCGATGCCGCCAAGTACGACGCCTCGTGCGCATCTTCGGGCGCTCCGAAGCGTGCGGCGGCCAAGGGCGGCCTCGGATCGACGACCGGAGCCGGCATCTGCCATGCCTATACGCCTGACGGCCGCTGCGTCTCGCTGCTGAAAATCCTGCTGACCAACTACTGCCTGTTCGACTGCGCCTATTGCATCAATCGCCGCTCGTCGAACGTGAGGCGCGCCCGTTTCTCGGTCGACGAGGTGGTGACGCTCACCGTCGAGTTCTACAAGCGCAACTGCATCGAGGGCCTGTTCCTCTCGTCCGGCATCATCCGCTCCGCCGACTACACGATGGAGCAGATGCTGCTCGTGGCGAAGAAGCTGCGGCGCCAGCACGGCTTTGCCGGCTACATCCACCTGAAGACCATTCCCGAGGCGAGCCCCTGGCTCATCGAGCAGGCCGGCCTCTTCGCCGACCGGATGTCGATCAATCTGGAGCTGCCCAGCAGCGCGAGCCTGCGGCGTCTGGCGCCGGAGAAGGATGGCGCCGCCATCTCCTCGGCCATGGGGCAGATGCACGAGCGGATCGCCGAGGCGCGCGCCGAGCGGCGGCGTTTCGCTCCGGCCGGCCAGAGCACGCAAGTCATCGTCGGCGCCGACGCCGCGACCGACAGCGACATCCTCGGCGCCAGCGCCGACCTCTACCGCCGGTTCAAGCTGTCACGGGTCTACTATTCGGCCTTCAGCCCCATCGACCACGCGAGCGCTTTGCTTCCGCCGCGCGCTCCGCCACTGGCGCGTGAGCATCGCCTCTATCAAGCCGACTGGCTGCTGCGCCATTACGAGTTCTCGATCGAGGAGATCGTGTCCACCGCGGACAGCGGGATGCTGGCTCTCGACGTCGACCCGAAGCTCGACTGGGCGCTCAAGAATCGCGGGCGATTTCCCGTCTGCGTGAACACCGGGCCGCGCGAGATGCTGCTCCGCGTGCCGGGGCTCGGCAAGCGCGCGGTCGACAGGATCGTAAGCGCCCGGCGGCATACCCGGCTGCGCGCTGAAGATGTGCAGCGTCTGACTCGGGCGTTCAACCGCGCTGCGCCATTTCTCATTACGGCGGACTATATGCCAACGCGCACGACAGATCGCGATGACCTGCGTTCTCGAATGGCAAAGCCGCAGCAATTGGCGCTGCTCTGATGCCGGTCAGGTGCATCACGCTCAAGGAGGGCGCCGACCAGGAAGGATTCCGCGCCGCCGTACGGGAGCTCATCGGCAGCGGCATCCGCCCCGAGCACGTGGTCTGGCAAACGGCTGCGGCACAATCGCTGTTCGGGAGCGGGACACAGGACGGACAACAGCCGGCTGCACCGGTGCCGCTGCCGCGCGAGGTGGCCGATCTCATCAGCTCTGTCATCTGTCACCGCAGCCGCGAGAAATTCGCGCTGCTCTATTCGCTGGTCTGGCGCGTCGTTCAAGGCGAGCGGGCGCTGCTCGAGGTGCACAGCGATCCCCTCGTTTTCCGTCTGCAGCGCATGGCGAAGGATGTACGCCGCGACATTCACAAGATGCACGCCTTTCTGCGCTTCCGCCGCAGTCCCGGGGAGGCGGAAAGCTATGTCGCATGGTTTGAGCCGGAGCATTACATCCTCGAGGCCGTGGTGCCGTTTTTTGTCGACCGGTTTCCGAGCTTCGCGTGGTCGATCCTGACGCCGCTCGGCTCCCTGCACTGGGATTGCACCGCGCTGAGCTTCGGGCCCCCCGGACGGCGCCCCGACGCGCCGGCTTCCGACGCCTTCGAGGGCGGCTGGTCCGATTATTACGCCAGCACCTTCAACCCGGCGCGCGTCAACCCCACGGCAATGCGCAGGGAGATGCCGCGCAAGTACTGGCACAACATGCCGGAAACCAAGTTGATACCGGGCCTCATCCAATCGGCCGCCTCGCGCGTTGAAGACATCATGACGAAGCCATCGACCCTCGCGCGCAAGCGAACACCGGAAAAAGCCCTGGCTGCCCGCCATGCGGACAGCCCGAAGACGCTCGAGGAGCTGAATGCCATCATCGCGGCAGCCGAGCCATTCGTCGTCGGCGGCAGGCAGGCCGTCTTCGGCGAAGGAAGACTGCATCCGAGCCTAGCCTTCGTCGGCGAGCAGCCGGGCGATCAGGAAGACCTGCAGGGGCGGCCCTTCGTCGGGCCCGCCGGTCTGCTGCTCAGCCGGGCAATGAGCGACGCCGGCATCGAGCGGGAAAACACCTACGTCACCAACGCCGTGAAGCACTTCAAGTTCACGCAGCGGGGCAAGCGCCGCCTGCACCAGAAGCCGAACGCCGGCGAGGTCCGCCATTATCGCTGGTGGCTGGAGCGCGAAATGGACATCGTGCAACCGAAGCTGATCGTGGCGCTGGGCACGACCGCGGTGCTCGCCCTCACCGGCAAGGCGCTGCCCATCACGCGCTTCCGCGGCCCGGCGGAATTCGATGGACATGCCGGCTTCATCACGGTGCATCCATCCTATCTGCTGCGCATTCCCGAGGCGACGGCGAAGCGAGAGGCCTATGCCGCGTTCGTTGCCGACCTCAAGCAAGCGCGCAAGCTCGCCGAGGCGGCCTGACGCGACGACGGCCGAGAGCCGCGCGGCCCTACTCCGCCGCCATCGGCAGAGCGTGCGGCTTCTGGAACAGCCGCTGGCGCACCAGATTGATGTGCACACGCAGGTGATAGAACTGGTCGGAAAAGTGCAGCGGATAGCGGATCCGGCGCACACCGGTGTCGATGCGGTCGATCTCGGCCTGGTAGGCGGCGAGCTCGCCGTCGCGCGGATTGTCCAGCTTCTTCTCCAATGCCTTCAGCTGCCGGTACCAGTAGAAGAGGCGACGGCGGACCGTCCACGAATAGACGATCGGCAGCATCTTCAGCAGCGGCAGCAGAATGACGAGGGACGGGATGAGCAGCAGCACCGTCTGCGCCCCGTGATCGGCGATGAATGCGGTGACCGAGAACGGGAAGCCGGCCTCCTTCACCGCCGGCGCAATGGACCGCAGCGCTACCGGCAATTCGCCCGTCTTGTAGATGAGCCGCGTGGATTCCGGCACCCGATACTCCGGATCGGAGATATGCGGAAACGTCCCCGGCCGGTGGAACAGCACCGGGTCCCCCGCGCTGTCGAACCCCGAGCGCGGGTTGTTCAGCACCGCATAGGTCAGCAGATTGACGAGCGATGGCTCGAGATCGGCGCGCACGACCAGCGCCGTGCTCGTCGCCAGCAGCGTGATGTCGTCCGGCGGCGACAGCGGCTCGAACTCGACGGCGCCGCGGTTCAGCACCACCTTGGTGAGCGCTGGAAAGCGGTTTGCGTAGGCGTCCGCTTCGAGCGCAAAGTTGAGCAGACGGATGCCCGGGACGTGCAGCAGCTTCTGCACCAGCTCCGAATCTGCCGGCTGGATGAGGAATGCCGCATCGGCCTTCTTCGCCAGCAGCTGGCCGGCGTCGGGCGCCAGATCCTCGCCGACGAGCAGCGGACTGTCGCGCGAGACCTCGATGCCATTGGCCCGCAGCAGTTGCGTGGCGATGCGGCGTGAGCCGCTCTCCATCGTGCCGGTGAGCACGGGACGGCCCTTCAGGTCACGCAGGCTCTGTCCGGCGAAATCGGAGCGCACGAAAACCCAGATCGGCTCGTAGAACAGGCGCCCGACCGAGCGCAGCTTGTTCAGCTCCTTTTGCTGCCACTCCTGCGCCCTGGAGCGCGCAAGCCTCCCCTGCATGCTGCCGACGAGGCCGCCCTTGATGAACGCCGCGTCGAACTGCGGCGGGTCGGCGACGAGCCCCAGCAGCGTCTTGAAGCCCTCGACGGCGGGGCGCAGTTGCACATCGACCCCGTACTGGGCGAGCGCGCTCTGATAGGCAATGCCGAGCTCCTGGTAGTGCGGCATGCCGCCGGTCGCGAGCACGATCTTGCCGTCCGAGGCCGGCTGTCCCGAAAGCGCATAATAGCCGGCCGACAGCGCGCCAATGACGCCCAGCGCAATAACCGTGACAGCCTTTGGCAGGTTCGACATCTGGCCCCCTCCACACCCGCATTCCTGCGCCGGACTTGTAGCAGGACCGGCGACGCATATGGGCACGCCGAGTTGGCAAACCGGTGGCAGAGCGGCGTCTCGGCCACAACTCGGCACCGGTGCGCGCCGCGATCGTCAGCCGTGACGATTCCGGTGCGGCCACGCGCTTCTGCCTGCCGCATCGGAAGTTCGCCGATGCGCGACGCGAGCTCATTGCGAAAGCGACGGCCGACTCCGAACGACGACATTGCCGAGACCGATCGACACCGAACGACATAAAGTCATCGTCGCCTGGTCGGCACCGCTCTCGCGCTGGCCATGGCAGCGCCTTTGCTCACGAAGATTCACGCGAGCGTGAGAATCCCAATTGACATGGCAAGCGGGAGGAATATTGTCGCGTCAAGTTCGGGACAATTGTTCCGGACCCAGGGAATGGAATCTCCCTTATAACCGCCCCGTTGGCCGATGATTCCTACTGCGATGGTGCTGCCGAATTCGTTCGGCGGTCGCGGTAGGGGTCTATTTTTTTGCCTGCCGCGGGAAGACGTTTGTCTTTCATCATCTCGGTGAGTTGGGAGGATGAAAGAGAACGCCAGAGCGGTAAAGCTTGCACCGCTCCTCCAGCTCAGGCGAACTCGCCCTCATCCTCCCAGCGACGGCCAGAAATGGGCTTCGTGGCTCGCGTCACCGAAGGTGACGTTAGCATTGGAGGAAATGATGAGGAAGTCTTTGTATGCCACCGTCACCGTGGCTGCATTGACGCTTTCACTGCCTGCATTGGCAAATGAAAGCGCAATGAAAGCTGCTGCTGACCCGAACAACTGGGCTATGCAGCGGCACGACTACGCCGCACAGGGCTATTCGAAGCTAGACCAGATCAACACCAAGAACGTCGGGAGCATGCAGGTCGCGTGGACCTTCTCGACCGGCGTTCTGCGCGGGCATGAAGGATCGCCGCTTGTCATCGGCGATGTGATGTACGTCCACACGCCGTTCCCGAACATCGTCTATGCCCTCGATCTCAACGACGAGAACAAGATCATCTGGAAGTACGAGCCGAAGCAGGATCCGGCCGTCATCCCGGTCATGTGCTGCGATACCGTGAACCGCGGTGTGCAGTACGGCGATGGCAAGATCTTCCTGCATCAGGCCGACACCTCGATGGTCGCGCTCGACGCCAAGACGGGCAAGGAGGTGTGGAAGACGGTCGAAGGTGATCCCAAGCGCGGTGAGACGGGCACTGGTGCGCCCATCATCATCGGCGACAAGGTGATCGTCGGCGTGTCGGGTGCCGAGTTCGGCGTCCGCTGCCGCATGACGGCCTTCGACATCAACACCGGCAAGCTCGTGTGGCGCGCCTACTCGATGGGCCCGGACGACGAGATCCTCGTCGATGCGGAGAAGACGGTGTCGCTCGGCAAGCCGGTCGGCAAGAACTCCTCGCTCAACACGTGGACGGGCGATCAGTGGAAGCTCGGTGGCGGCTCGACGTGGGGCTACATGTCCTACGACCCGGACCTGCACCTCTTCTATTACGGCACGGGCAATCCTTCGACCTGGAACCCGGCACAGCGCGCCGGACCGGACGGCAAGCAGATCGACCAGAAGTGGTCGATGACGCTCTTCGCCCGCAATCCCGATACCGGCCTGGCCGCCTGGGCCTACCAGTACACGCCCTTCGACGAGTGGGACTATGACGGCATCAACGAGCCGATCATCGCCGACATCGACGTGAAGGGTGAGAAGCGCAAGGTCGTCGTCGAGTTCAACCGTAACGGCTTCGGCTACACGATCGACCGCAAGACCGGCGAGCCGCTGGTGGCGGAGAAGTACGACCCGGCAGTGAACTGGGCAACGAAGGTCGATCTCGACAAGTCGAGCCCGACCTATGGTCGTCCGCTCGTCGTCGCCTCGAAGTCCACGTTCCTCAACGGTCCGGACGTCAACACCACCGACGTCTGCCCGGCCGCTCTCGGAACCAAGGACGAGCAGCCTGCCGCCTTCTCGCCGCTGACCAACTTGTTCTACGTGCCGACGAACCACGTCTGCATGGATTACGAGCCGTTCAAGGTCGAGTACACGGCGGGTCAGCCCTACATCGGTGCCACGCTGTCCATGTATCCGCCGAAGGGCGAGAGCCACATGGGCAACTTCATCGCCTGGGACGCCGGCAAGGGTAAGATCGTCTGGGCCAACAAGGAGCTGTTCTCCGTGTGGTCCGGCGCTCTGACGACCGCTGGCGGCATCGTCTGCCACGGCACGCTCGACGGCTATATCAAGTGCCTCGATCAGAAAGACGGCAAGCTTCTATTCAAGAACAAGACGCCCTCCGGCATCATCGGCAACGTGTTCACCTACGGACACAAGGGCAAGCAGTACATCGGCGTCTACTCGGGCGTGGGCGGTTGGGCCGGCATCGGCCTCGCTGCTGGCCTGACGAACCCGACCGATGGCCTCGGTGCCGTGGGTGGCTACGCCGGCCTCAACAGCTACACCGCTCTCGGCGGATCGCTGACGGTCTACGCGCTGCCCGGCAAGGACTGATGTTCTGACAATCTGAGACGGCGCAGGTTCGGCCTGCGCCGTCTTTTTTTTCCGCTACCATCCACCATTCGTCAAAGCTGATTTCGGAAGACCGATATGAGCTCGCAGCCGCACCAGGGCGAAGAGCCGACCGACGGTCTGCGCCGCGCGGTGCTCATCGTCGCGATACTCAACCTCCTCTATGGCTCGCTGGAGTTCGCCGTAGCGCTTCACATCGGGTCGGTGTCGCTGTTTGCCGACAGCATCGACTTTTTCGAGGATGCCTCGGTAAATATTCTGATCTTCTTTGCCCTGCAGTGGGCGCCAAAGCTCCGCGCCCGGATAGGAATGGTGCTGGCCGGTGTCCTCGTCGTGCCAGCGCTCGCGGGACTGTGGACGGCAATAGAAAAGATTGCAGTGCCCGTTGCGCCCGATGCCCTTTCGCTTGGCCTAACGGGCCTCGGTGCTCTCGCGGTCAACATTGCCAGCGCCATTATTCTGGCCGCGCATCGCCATCACAGGGGGAGTCTGGTGCAGGCGGCGTTTCTGTCTGCCCGCAATGATGCGCTCGCCAATATCGCCATTATCGGCGCCGGCGTGGTGACCGCCTTCTTGTGGCATTCCGCTTGGCCCGATCTCGCCGTGGGCATGGGAATTGCCTACCTCAATGCAGATGCCGCGCGCATTGTGTTCAAGGCGGCATGGGATGAGCACGTGGCCGTATCGTAAGGCGCCATATGTCGCGAGGGTAAGTCGCAGCATCGTGATTGAAACCGGCAGCCGGGCCGTTGACACGGCGACTGGCTGCAATAGGCTGGCGACAGGATGCTCGCATCCCAGGGAATGGAATCTCCCTTTAACCGCCCCGATGGCTGATGATTCCTACTGCGAAACTGCCACGTCCGTGGCTGCGGTAGGATCATGCGCACAAATCAAAATTTCCCAGACATAGAGCTCGACGCGGAGCACGTCTCCGCGCCGCTTCCTGCTGCCTTGCGCTTCCTCCAAGCCACGACGCTAAGGTTCGCGGGAGACTTGGCCGGTGCGGAGCAATCCGCGCCGGTCATTTTTGCTTTCAACGAATAAAGACGCAGGCTGCGGTATGGACTTCGGAACTTGTCTTGTCGTGATGGCCGGCGGCGCCATCGGAACGCTCGCGCGTTATGTCATCTCGGTATTGGCTCTGCCGGTCAGCCGCGATCTGCCCTGGGGAACCATTCTCATCAATGTCTCCGGCTCTTTCATCATCGGCTTCTTTGGCACGCTGACCCTGGCAGCCGGCAAGTACCCGGTGCCCGAAAGCATGCGCCTGTTCGTCATGGTCGGCCTGTGCGGAGGCTACACGACGTTTTCGGCTTTCAGCTTGCAGACGCTCGAGCTGATGCGTGGCGGCGCAATGGGGCGCGCGCTCGCCAATGCGGGGCTGTCGGTGGTGCTTTGCATCCTCGCGGTCGCCGCCGGTCACGCGCTTGCGGCGAAGCTCAACGGGGGCGCGGTCGCAATCGCCCAGCTCGCTATCGAGGAAGACGCCTAGCCGGCCTTACGCGTATAAGTCGCCGTGATCCTGGCCGGGCGATTGGTGGAGGGGGCTGGATTCGAACCAGCGTAGGCGAAGCCAACGGATTTACAGTCCGTCCCCTTTAGCCACTCGGGCACCCCTCCTCGCACCAATCCATCCGGCACACTCCGGCGCCGAAATGAAATCGCCCCGCGCATCGGGGCTTCGGGGCGGTGGCGTTTATCGGCACCTGCCCCTTGGATGTCAATTGGAAAAGCGGCAGGATGCGCGCCCCTGTCACGAGCCCAGCCCCCATGAAAACCAGCCCCCCTCGCCGCCCCGGCAAACACTCCCCGCGCGGCGGCAGCCGCGATCAGCGACGTTCCTGGACCGAGGCGCCCCGGCACACGGCCAGCGACGGCCGCGTGCAGCTTTACGGCGTCCATGCCGTCGAGGCCGCGCTGCGCAACGCCGGGCGTCCCGTCCTCCGCCTGCTGATGACCGAAAATGCCGAGAATCGCCTCGTTGAAGCGGTATCGGCGCGCCACGCCGCGCCCGAGCGCGTGAGCCCGCGAGACCTCGACCGGATGCTCGGCGCCGACACGGTTCACCAGGGGGTTCTGCTCGAAACGGAGCCCCTCGATGAGCCCGACATCTTTACGCTCGCGGCGCGCGCGGATGCCGGCCCCGTCATCGTTCTCGACCAGGTCACCGACCCGCACAACGTCGGCGCCATTCTTCGCTCGGCTGCCGTGTTCGGCGCCGCCGGACTTGTCATGACGCGCCGCCACAGCCCGCCCCTCGATGGCGCGCTGGCGAAGTCGGCGTCGGGGGCGCTGGAGCTCGTCCCCATCGCGCTCGTGCAGAACCTCGCGCGCGCGATCGCCGAGTTGAAGGAGCACGGCTGCAGCGTGCTTGGACTGGACGGCACGGCGGAAGGGCTGATCGAGGACGAGCCGCTGACCGATCGCATCGCGCTCGTGCTCGGCGCCGAAGGCAGGGGCCTGCGCGAGCTGACGCGCACGAGCTGCGACCGCCTGGTGCGCATCGCCACGTCCGGTCCCATCGCCAGCCTGAACGTCTCGAATGCGGCCGCGATCAGCCTGCATCACGCGGCGTGGAAGCGGCGGCGACATTCGGCATAGCGCCAACACGTGCGCGACGGCGACGGGTTTCCCCTACGCCGTTCGCATCGCAGGAGAGGAACGCGGCGCAGGATGCCTGTTCCTCTCCCTCGAGGCAAAGCCGCGCCCGCTTGAACACGGACGCGATAGGGCGGGTTTACGGGGCGCTACTTGATCGGTCCGCCCGCGCAGCAACCGGGAGCCGCCGCAGCGACTGGATAGGCGGCATAGGCGGGCGCGTAGGCACGGCGCGGCTGCCAGAAGCGGCGCGCGTACTGCCCGTAGGGCCGGTAGTAGCGGTCGTAGTAGCCCCGCGCCATGTAGGGGTAGGCGCCCGGATAGGGAACGAGCGTCGCCCAATAGTAGGTGTTGGAATAGCGCGGGTAGTAGACGAAGTGACTGACGGGCGCGGGCCCGCAGAAGGCTCCCCTCGGAGCGCGGCACCACTGGGCGTGGGCCGGTGCCGCCGCGGCCAGGCCGATCACGGCAAGGCTGATGGCGACGAGTGACGACTTGAAACGCATGCGCAGACCCTCGACTGATGAACGCGACGCAACTGCGCTCACCCTGTCAGGATATGGATAATGAACGCCTAACCGGCGCCCCGCGACGGCGCAGTTCCGGCGTTGGCATCGCCAGCCGAGGCGCGATATAAGGCTCGCGCGTCGCCGTGGCCGGCTTAGCTCAGTTGGTAGAGCACCTGATTTGTAATCAGGGGGTCACAGGTTCAAATCCTGTAGCCGGCACCAATGATTCCAGAGGCTTAGCCTTTCTCGAGAACGCCCGGTTGAGCTACTGGTGCGATACGGGTGCGATAAGGCGAGAAGCCAGCCAAATTATCAGAGCGATCTCAAGTGTCTTGCAACGAAGCGAATTTGCTGGCGAGGCGGTGGTTGACGGCTTGGGTGTCTCATATCGCGACCGGATCGAATGGAGGATCGCAGCGCCTACGCAGCCGCGCCAATAAGGTCATCGGATACGATATCGCTCTCGCCAACATGCTGAGGTGGGTTCACTTCCGTAACTCGCTAAGGACTCAGACAGCGGGTCGCACTGAAAAGTCTGCGAACATCTGAGTTTACTCTTCGGACCCGCATCAAACGAAACAAGCCAAGTGTCCCTATTGGCGAGCGGATTTCGACAAACGAATCGATGCGCAAGTTAAGGCTTCACAGCGGATCAAACGAAATAAGGCAAGTTCAGAACAACGAGCCGACACGTTGCTCGCCACGGCCCATTCTGCCTTGGCCAGCATGCGGAACTAAACGTCGAGATCCTGCGAAATTTCGCTGCTTGAGTTGCGTCGCCCGTTAGCCTCTGACTTCGCCGTGCACCGGCGCGGTGGCGCTTGATGGACTCGGGGCAAAGAGCCGATCTACCTAGAACCCTAGCCTCTAAACTGGATTAGCTATTTCCTTTGAGCCAATCCGACGGCAACAAGCGCACCCAGGCACTGCAGGAAGCCATGGACACCAAAGCGAAGGAGAAACCGGTGAGGTCGTCGAAGAGGTACTTGGCGCCAAACCCCGCGCCACGCTGATACCCGGCCGCTTCGACTTCAAGATGGAAATACGTTGTGGCCAGGAGGCGCCGAGCTGAAGCCGGGTGGTTTGAGGCCAGACGTACTCGCCATGAAAGCCGCAAACGGCGTCTTCTACTACGAACGGAAGCGCCTAGCCCGTCGCAACCGCAAGACGAGTTTCCGCAGGGGCTCTGGAGCTTGTTGAAGATCATGGAACGCTTCGATCCGTCGTCCCTGTTGGTCTTGGAGCGCCTAAAAAACGCGGTCATAAATCTGCTGAAGATCAACGAATATGAAGCGCGGCAACCACGGAATGCCATGCTCGATTATGCGCGGAGCACCACGCCCGGGGAGCTTGATAGTCCGCTGCTTAAGTTCGTTATCGATGACATGGTTCGCCTGTGCGAGGACATGAACTTACATCACTCATTGCGCAGCGTGGCCAACCTACCGGACAACCCGCCGAAAACAGATCGCGAGCTGGCGATTTACTACGACATGATTACGGGCGAACTTTTCACCCATAAATTTTTCCACATTCCGTCGGCGCGTGCCGAGTACTGGGGCAAGGCGGGCATCGTTTCGCAGGCTGTCAGAGACAACTACGGGGAGTCGGCTGCGGAGATGAAAGCAGCTAGCACCGCATATGCTTGCGATCTGCCGACCGCGTGCGTCTTTCACGCGATGCGAGCAGCAGAAATCGTGATGCACAAGGTGGCTGGCGAACTTGGGATAGAAGCCGACGATGAGCAATGGAAGAACATCATCGATCAGATCCAGTCTAGAGCTCGGGCACTGGAAGAGAAGCCTCGCTACGAAGGCAAGAAGTCGGATCAGAAACACTTTTCTGACATCGCCCTGCAGCTCGGACTAATGAAGGACGCATGGCGCAATTACGCGGCTCACGCGAAGGTGACGTACCAACCGCCAGAGGCGCTGGATATTATGAACGCTACTTCGCGGTTTTTGGCGAAGGTGGCCGAACGCTCACCGCAAGCTTCTTGAGCGCCTTGTCCAAGGCTCGCCGCTGTCGTCCTCCTCAAGCTCCTTCACGGTTCCTTGAACCGCTTGAACTGCTCGTCTAGTGTGCGTTCTGGTTCTTTGCGTTTAGGCATAAAACGCTCCGGTGTGTTGGTCCAGCCCCTCGAGGAAGGAATTATGGAAGAAGACGAGAAATTGAGCCTACTCGTCACGACCGCTCACGCTCAAGCCGGCGTATCTCTTGCGCACGCTATACTTGAGGAGTTGTTCCTCAAAGGGTTGGTCTCAGAGGCCGACATGATCCGCATATATCACCGTGCCGCGGACCTACAGCAGGTGCAGTACAATCAACACGGGGTCGCCGCGCAGGAAAACGAGTTGGCCGCACGCATACTTGAAGGCATCGCCAGCGAGATCGCGAAAGCTGCAAAAAATAAGAAGGGAGAGTAGCTAGTCTCCACTCTCGGCTATTTTCCTTACAATCATGCGAGGTTTGTACAGCCTATCTGCGCATGCAGCCCAATGGCTGCTTTGCATCCCCTTCCAGGAGGGCGTGGGCGACCTACCTAATCTGCGGGCCTCCCAATAGAACGATTCAGCGCGGTCGGCGCTGCAACGAGTCCGGTTGTAGGCATGTCGCTATCGTCTAAGCGGAGAATTAACGCCGCTTTTCGGAGCGTGAGTCGAATCGGCGCAATCGCACCGAACGAAACTGTTTCACCGCCGCCGTGGGGCCGCGCAAAAAAACATGCCGCTTGTGAGTTCGAGCGTCTATTTCCGTGCCATAAAATCACTATGTTTCTGAAACAGCTGACAACTATCGACAGAATGTCGATACGCGTTACCGCTGTGTTTTCCACAACTCCAACTCTCGAAACTGTTTCCAGTCAGGCCGATTCGTCGGCATGAGGTCGAATCAGATCGACGGCGGATGAACTACGGAGGAACGGCAAAGAATGATCTCTCATGTACCCTTCGAGTGGCCCTTCCGAAAGTGGTGGGAGCGATTTTTTCACGAGCGGGCCGAGGAGGCCCGAGAGCAAAAGAAAGAATGGATACCAGAGACGGACACGGAGCGGAGAGTTTACGCAGCTCTGATCCTCGCCGGTAGGCCGGTCACCAACGGTGAACTCGCTGCTCTCATGAATTGCAGCAAATCTCAAGCGTCGAAGGACGTAGCCGCGGTGAAGGATCAGGTCCAGAAATTGCGTTTCGGAAGAGAAGTACGCATCAGCCTACAATTGCCGAACTAGTGCAGCCCCGCCCTAAAACGGGCGGGGTTCTACTTCCCCCCACGTAGGTCTTGCCGGTTGGCCGCTTCGGGCCAAAAGTCGTCGCAATCGGCGAGCGGGCACGTCCGCTCTGGGCCAATAGCCACCAACGGGCTTGTGTCCGGAATCTGAATAGATAAATCCCACTCAGTGGCCTCTCTCACCTAGGGCCGCGCTCCCTCACGCTTCCGTCGGCCGCAATGACGAGAATTTTGCCCACCAAATCGAACGCTGCGGTTCGGGGCTCAAAGCGCGCCCTCAATCGTTGGGTAATGTTGAACGGCTCCAATGTGATGCGAGCATTCTGGTGCGCTCCAACTGCATCGAACCCCGCTCCAATCGACAGGCCTCCGCAGTCGCAGATAATATGTCGATCATGGAAGTCCTCGCCATTCTGCCTTTGTTGCCATTCGAACAGCTCGAGATGATAGCCTTGTGGCAGTAGACCGCCGAGACGTTGGCCTGCATTCGTTCCAGGTACTTCCTGCGGCGGGCGACTGTTATGCGTTCGATAGTGCATTTGGATCGTCCGAACAACAGAACCAGATGCCGTAAGTCGGCTCAAAATTTCAGTCAGGAATGCTCGGTAGCCTTGTGCCGGACCAACGTTCCGCCAGTCGATGTACGGATCAATGATGAGGATCTCCTTCGCAGAGCAGACGAGCGGGGCAATAGCGTTCGCAAGGTCTGGTCCTGTGCGGGGTACCTCGAGAGAATGCGTTGATTGGATAAGAGCGTGCCCGTCATCGACATCCGCTGCTAGCAAAACAGCATTTTCATTGGTTGGATTTGCTTGTGCAATGATTCCCGAGAACGGCTTCTGCGCGTGCTGAGCAAGGGCGTTTTGAAGCCATTCGAGTGCGGGATCGAAGCTTCTGCCACTGGGAACAAGCGAACCATGCGACTTTGCGCTCTGCAAGCGATCGACGACGCTGGCAAGCTTAACTTCTCCGAATCCCGACGCGGCAGCGGCGTCTATGACTTGCCGTTCCCACCGCTTTGGAAACCGAGAGATGCGGCGGCCGCGTTCAAACGTCAGCAGTTCTATAAGATACCGGAAATTCTCCCAGCTCGAGCCCATCGCTGCCGGTTCGACCGCATACTCCTTCAGCATCAAAAGAGCTCCTCGGCGCGCTCTTCGAAGAATCCCTTCGGCCATCGATCGAGGAAGTCACCATCTTCGGCGATACGCAGCGGAACGAACCGCACGCCATCGCTCGAGCCCTCGACGTAGACGACGGACAGATCATCAGGCATCAGTCCGCGCACGCTTGGCGGCAGCTCGCCCTCGGACTTTTCTCTGATGCGTCGGAGCAGGCGCAGCATAATGTGTTCGCTGTGGGTCTCGATCAGCAGCGACTTGCCCGTGCCGATTCTCGCCTCGTTCGGTTGGATAGCTTCAATAAACAGATCGCCAAGACCGACTTGGATGGCCGGGTGGACGTGGAGCTCGGGCTGCTCGACGGCGAGAATGCCGTCGCTCTCTCTGACACACGCAACGATGACCGGAATCATCTGCGAGATGCCGACGCCGACGTCACTAGGCGCAACGATGATACCTTTGTGGAAGTCCCGCAGGGCAATCTCTGTCCGCGCTTCCAGGCTGGCAAACAGCTCTTGCAGTTCGCCCAAGTCTTCCGCGTTCAAACCGCGCTCAAAGATCTGATGGAAGCGGCCCGGGACCGGCACTTCTTTGAAGGCGAACTTCTCCAGTCGGTAGCCGGTCCCGAGCTTTCCATCGCCCGCCAACCAATCGTTGACCCGTTCCAGAAGTTTCCCACTTGCATCGGTATAGAGGAGATCCCAAGCCGCCAAGCCTTGCGCCCATCGGGAGTCATCTGGCGAGAGGCGGGGCCGGAAGCTTCGTCTCGGAATTTCCCGCAACGGCCCGACGTAAGTCATCTCATGCAGATGATCGCGGCAGATCTTCACCGGACCGAGAAGGACTTCATCGATCAAGCGCGAAAGACCTTCGCGCCGCCTCAGTTCGGTGTTGGCTTCCTCGACGGCGCGAGCGGCTTCTGACTCTTCAGAGATATAGCGGACACCCTGTTCAACCAATGGTCGGGCCGTTTGCACGACTGTGTTGAAGTCCACATCAACCAGATCTATCCACAGCGACCGGTTTAGGTCGGGCAAAGCACCAACCTTGGTCGCACAGCGCAGAAGGAATTCCGGATTTTGCACATCGGACACTTCTGGATTCGCATCACTTACTCCCTCGATAGCCAGGCGGGGCGGGTCCGATGCTTGTTGTGACGCTACCTCCCGCGACAATTCCCATATTTCAACGGCGAGCGGCGACACCATCGGGTCATCATCGTCGCTGCCGCCAGCAGCATCGACCAAAGCCAAGTCAGCTACGTCCGCGACCTCCACAGCGTCCGCGGGATCCACGATCCGCTGCAGGAGTGGATGAGTGAAATTGAAGTCTGTGACCAGGGCCCGCCCGGCCTGCGCTGGCGAGATAATCGACGCCACGTGTTCGCCGTCAAGGTCGACCGCCAGCCGTGACACGTAGGGGCCGCTCAGGAGATCGCTCCAACGAACTTCAAGCGTGACGCCGCAGCTCTTAACGACGGAATCATCTTCAAGCTCGGTATTGTTGCCAACGAGGTACCGAACGGCCAGGTCCTCAAATTCAGGTTCCCTGAGACTTTCGCCTGAATTCAGCGGAAGGCGTTCACTGCCACGATCACCAGACAGGTCGAGGACGAGCTTGATTGTGATGGCGCGATTTAGGTCATGATTGTGCACCAAAGTCGCGAAGCCGCCAAGGTCGATGAGACCGCCCGCAATTGTTTGGTCGGGGTCGGGATTGCCGCGCTCAAGGATTTCGCGCACGTAGTGCAGCGCTTGCAGCACTGTGCTCTTGCCGGCGCTGTTAGCGCCGAACAGCAGTGTGATGGGCTTGAGGTCGATCGACTGGCGCTCGCCAATGCCTTTAAAGTTCTCCATCTCGATACGGGTCAGGCGCATGGCGGCTCCTCAAGCTGCTTCATAGCTGCGTTGAAGCAGCGGCTTTGCCTTCTCGAAATCGTCGGGAGACGAGATGACGATTTCCAGGTCGCCGGTGCCGAAGTGGCCGATCTCGCGGACATCGCGAGTGAACCCGGGCTCCAGTGGGATGCTGTCGGGATCGACCTTCACGTAGACCAACAGATTGCGGGTGCGGGTGTGCACCTCTACGCAGGCGAAATTCTTGATCCGCTTGAAGGCAAAATAGTTCTTCAGCGTCTTGACCTGCACGTCGTCGCCGAGGTTGACGAGGTAGTCTTTCAGCGCTTCGTACCTGTCGGTCAGCTCCTGGTCGGCTTGCGCGAGATAATCCGAGACGGTCTTGGTGCGCCCACGCGGCGATGCGTTTCCATTGACCAAAGCTGGTTCATCGACTTCGGGCGGCGCTGAAACCGCGTTGACTTGCTCGAGGAGCAGGAGGTCGTCGCCAAACCGCACGTACCGGATCAGCTCGATGTTGCGGTTCATCTGCTTGATGGCGTGCTCATCGTACTTACTGAAATCGCCCGCGATGCAGATGAGGCGTGGTGTGCTCCATTCTACGGCCTGCGCCGCTCCAACGCCGAGCTTCTTCAGCACCAGCATCTCGAAATCACCACGGTGGCCGATGAGCCAGTTAAGATAGAACAGTCCCTGATTGATGACGTTGGCATTGGTGGCGCGCTTGTACTCGATGATGACCGGGCCGCCGTTCTCATCGATGCCAAGTGTGTCGATACGGCCGCCATGCTCGCGACCGGTGCTGAACTCGGTCTCCAGAAAGCGAACGCCAAGGAAGGTCTCGAGGTTCGCTTCGATTAGCGCCTGCAATGACCTCTCTAAGGCCGCCGCGGTACCTTCGATTTCGGTGACCGTGCCCTGGCCGGTCCGGAAGAGCTTAAGGTCGCTCATGCCCGACCCTCACAGCTCGCCACGGAAGGCGCGTTGAGAGAGGACGGAAGACAATTCGTTGGCTGCCCGAAAGTCGAGAGCGAGCTTTCTTTGGTTCTCACGGACCTCTCTGCAGAGTTCCGAGAACGTTCTCTGAAGGCGAGGCGGTGGTAATGGAACTTCTAGCTCCCGAAGTCTGGCCAGGGTGATCTCACGGAAGGTGGCACCCTTTACCTGCTTCGCAAGCCAGTTCTGACAGGCGCTCGAACGGAGGAAATAGAGCAAATACTCCGGCGTCACTTCGCTACCCGGTGAAATCCGAGCCGTACCTTGCGTTAGATTTGCTCCATCCAGCTCGTCAGGGACCACAGCAGTTGTGCCAACGGTGGCTCTGATGCTCATTACGATTTCGCCGGATCGGACAGTCGACCGAGAAAATTTCGATGCGATCTCTGGCGAGGTATGCCTCAAGCCTTCAGCAAGAATCCGCCCTTCTTTGATGTCGCCGGTACGAATATACGGCACGCCACCGGGATACTCGGGACCCGCCTGAACTATGCCGTAGGTTACAATTGTCCCCTCCGCCACAACTTTCGACAGGGGCTTCGTAGGCCATTCTTTTGCGGCAAACATCTCCAGGAACGCCGATTTCAGGAGGTCGTCGGCTAAAGCTAGAGCCTGCTGCCGCTTGCGACGGATGGCATCGGCCTTGTCGAGGATCGCCGCGATTCGGCGCTGTTCGTCGATGTCGTCAGGAATCGGCAGTTCTAACTCTTCGAAGAATGATTTCGGCACGCGCTTCTGACCCGCGCTGCCAGTCATACGGCGCTCACCTTCATGCCGAACAGGATCTGCCCGCAATAAGTGCAAGAGGTACTTTGGTTCAAGCTTACCTGGTTTGCACCGAATGACGTGAAACTCTGTTGAGCCGAAAGCGAACTCCGTGCGAGTCCGTGCCAATGCGATTTTGTTATTTTCGAAGCAAGGAGTTATTTTTGCGACGAGGATGTCGTTATCTTTGAAAGTAGTATAGCCTTTGGCGACTTCGGCATAAGGCCTTTGCTGAACCTCATCGATGTAGCCGTCTTGCCTGACGGCTGCCATCGGCACGAAGTCAAAGCAATCTTTCCCATTCAGCTGGGCGCCCTTTGGGCCAGGTGGGTTTATCTCAGCAGCCTTCGAGAGCCTCACAAATGTCATCCGAGCATCTCCTCAAGATCGGCAAGATGCTTGGTAATCTCGTCGTTGAGAGACTTCATGCGCTTCAGGATGACTTTCGGCGGCTCGTATTTCTCCTCCTTGTAGACGGTCTGTTTGTATCGGCTGAGTGAGAGGTCATAGTTCGCCGCGCGGATTTCTTTCGCCGGAACGAAGAACGCCTTCGCTGTGCGGTCGGTATCTTTCTTTGGATTGCGCTTCCGCCAGCTTGCCACGCAATCGGAAAGCTCCTCCCCTTCGATCGAATCCCGCTTGTCGTCGAGCGAGAAGCCATCGTTTTGCACGTCATAGAAGAAGACGTCGTCCGTCCGTCCCCCCTTGGTGAAGATGAGGATGCCCGTCGAGACGCCGGCATAGGGCTTGAACACGCCGCTCGGCAGCGAGATCACCGCTTCGAGCTGGTTGTCGTCGATCAATAGCTCCCGCAGCGCCACGTGCGCTGTCGAGGAACCGAATAGCACGCCATCCGGCACGATCGTCGCCGACCGCCCGCCATTCTTGAGCATGCGCAGGATGAGCACCAGGAACAGCAGCTCGGTCTTCTTGGTCTTTACGTGCCGCAAGAGCGACGCGTGAACGTCGTCGAAGTCCAGCTGCCCCTTAAACGGCGGGTTCGCCAGGATCACATCGAATCCCTCGCTCGCCTGCTTCGGGAACCGCTCCGGGAAGTTGGAGCTCAGTGTGTCCTGGTAGTTGATGTTCGGATTATCGACCCCGTGCAGCATCAGGTTCATCGCCGCTATCCGCAGCATGGTCGTGTCGAAGTCGAAGCCGTGGAACATGCTCGATGCGATGTGCTCCCGGTGGGGCTCTAGGAGGTCGCCCGTATAGATCTTCTCCTTTCGCCCGACCTCTGCATCATCCTCCATGATCCCCTCCGGTGAACTGTAGGCCTCCAAGAGGTACTGCATCGTCTGAACAAGAAAGCCGCCTGTGCCGCATGAGGGATCGCCGATGACGTCTGTTGGTTTCGGCTCCAGCATATCGACCATGAGCCGGATGATATGGCGCGGCGTGCGGAACTGACCGTTGATGCCCGCCGTCGTCAGCTTGCTCAGCAGATACTCGTAAAGATCACCCTTGGCGTCGCCTTCGGTAAGCGGCAGCTTCTCGATCATGGTGACCGCTTTGACCAGAAGGGACTCCTTCTGAATCATCAGCTGCGCGTCCTTCATGAACTCGGCGAACCGTTTGCCGCTCGCCTTCTCCTTCTTGAAGTGCGGAAACACCTTGTCGCGGACCAGCGGCAGCATCTTCTCGCCGCCCAAGTGCCGGAATTGCGACCAGCGCAGCTCTTGCTCGTCGTCCGAGAACCGCCGAGGGAACTCTCTCTTCGTGCGCCGCGCACGATGCTCGTCTCGCGTCTCGTTGATGTCGAGCAGGCGTGCAAACATGAGGTAGGTGATCTGCTCGATCACGGTGAGCGGATTGGTGATGCCGCCCTGCCAGAATTCGAGCCAGAGAGCCTCGATGTCGCGCTTGAGTGCCCCGGTAATCATCAGTGCTTCGTCCTTTCAGAAGAGCCAAGCTCCTCAGTCCCCGCAAGGCGCGGCGGCGCATAGCGCTCCACGACCTTCAATAGTTCGTCGATGGTGTCCGGGCTCTCGAAAACCCCGTCCAGTCCGTCGGCGTCCACAACCGTGAAAGGCTGCTCATACAGCCTGTCGACGGTGATCGAGCCGAACTTGGCGATATGGTTCTGCAAGAGCCCGAGGAAGCGGGTCTGCTTGGCCGTCAAAGCTGGATGCTTACGCGCGAACTCCGCGAAACGTTTGCCAACTGCCTCTGGATCAAGGCCGATGATCTCGCGGATCAGGAAGTCGAGCGGCTTGGCGGTCTCCGAGAAGAACTCCTCGAGCACAGAACGATCGATGTTCGGCGTCTGAGCGAGCACCAATGACTTGAGAGCGTCGATATCAGCTTCCGTGACCGGCTCGTCCGACCAGATCTTGCGCAGCGTCGGATCGGTCTCGAAGTGCTTCTTCAGCTCCGCCTCGACGACCTGCTTGTAGGCCTTCATGTCCACGGTCTTAAGACGGGTGGCGCGGCGGTTCGTTAGGATGCCGCCATCCGTCTCAGTGACGTCGATGACCTTCGGCGGTATTGGCTGCCCCGTTGGCCGGTCACGGTGGTGCATGATCTGCCGAAGTGGCTCGCGGATGCTTTCCAGCTTTTCGAATGTCACGCCATCCCAGAACTCATTGCACTTGACGCGCTTGATCACCTCGGCACGCTCTCGCACCGGGTTCAGGTGCATCTTCAGCGACGCCAAACGGTCGAAGAGCTCGATCTTCAGATCGTCCAGCTCGGCAGACCTCTTCAACGCAGCAAGCTGTAACCGCACAACGAGGAGGTCGAAGGCGTAGGCGTCTGAGTAGCCCCGAATGTTCCGCCACTGCATGAGCGGTGCAATGATTTGGCGAAGTGTCTGCACCGTCGTCGGCGCGAATGCCTTCAGCGTCTCCGGCGCCGAAGCGGCTCGCTTTTCCTTCCAACGCTCGCGGACGGAGACCGACTCTTCTGGCAGAGATTGGATATCTTTGCCCACAAGCTCGATCACCTTGTCGAAGACGGCAATCTCGCTCTCGCGGAGTGCGGCGTCGGCAAGCCTGACCCGCTCCTCGAACAGGATCTGCATCAAGGACTTGGACTGCTTGGGTTCCGCGGGTCGGTATCCGCTCTCGAACCGCTCGAAATTGCCCCAGTGGTCGAAAATTCGGAATACGGTCTTGTGCTGACCAGGACCGAACAGGTCCTCGCAGAGCCGCGTGCCACGTCCCACCATCTGCCAGAATTTCACGGGCGAGCGGATGGGCTTCGCGAACACGAGGTTCAGGACCTCGGGAATGTCGATGCCGGTGTCGAGCATGTCGACAGAAATCGCGATCGTGAGATCGCTGTTGGTGCCCTCGCCCTTGAAATCATCGATGAGCTGTTCGGCGCGTGGATCGTAGTTGTCGATGACCTGACAGAAGTTGCCGCCATACTGCGGATACAGTTCATCGAACAGCCGACTCAGCAGAACAGCATGCGCGTGGTTGCGCGCAAAGATGATGCTCTTGCCAGACACCTGCCCCGTCGCATCGCGCAGCCCGTTTTCCATCAGGTTGCGCAGTATCGCCCGGTTCGTGCCCTTATTATAGATCGCCTTGTCGATCTGCTCGGACGAGAAATCGTACTGTGACGGGTCCTCGCCCTGATCTTCCAGCTGCTTGACCTGCTCCTTCGTGAGCACGTCGAGATTGATGCCCTCTCGAAGGAACTGGGTCGTATGTTCGAAGACCTCGAACGGGGTCAGGAACCCCTCTTCTACCGCCTGCTCAAGATCATAGTTCGATGTCGGCAGCTGGCCTTCGCAGTTGAACAGCCCAAACGTCGTGCGGCTGACGAAGTCAACAGGGGTCGCCGTCAATCCAACTTGGAGGCTGTCAAAGTAGTGAAAGATATCGCCGTAGACATTGTAAATGCTTCGATGCGATTCATCGGCGATGATCAGATCGAAGTATCCGACGTCGAACGACTGGTAAACCTTTTGCATTGCCGGATACGTGGCAATGAAGATGCGCTCATTCGCTGCGTTGCTCGTGCGCCCGCTCACTATCCGGATCGGCTCATACGGTAGAAAGTCGTTGAAGGCGTTCTTTGCCTGCTTGCGAAGCTCGCGGCGGTCGCAAAGGAATAAGACGCGCTTCACCCAACTCGCTCGAATCAAGAGATCAGTGAGAGCGATGGCAACGCGGGTCTTTCCGGTTCCCGTCGCTTGCACCACGAGCGCCTTGCGATGCTTCTGCGTGAAGCGCTCTCCGACCCGCTTGATTGCTTCAATCTGATAGAGTCGATTGACGATCAGCTCTTGAGGTTGCAGCGAGTTCAGCGCCTGCCGGTTGGCGCGTTGGAACTTGACGAGATACTGAAGACTATCTTTGGAGTAATGGCCAAAGATCTTGCGCGGCGGGTAGCCGAGCGCGTCGTCCCAGATCCAAATGTCGTAACCGTTGGTGTAAAAGATGACAGGGCGCTGGCCATGCATCCTTTCGAGTCCGTCGGCGTACTCCTTTGCCTGCTTACGTCCAATTTCAGGATCAACAGCAGTCTTCTTCGCCTCGATAACGGCGAGCGGGCTGCCGTCGTCGTCCAACAGGACATAGTCGGCGTATCCAATGCCAGAGGCCGTTGGCTGATGCAGTACCAGGACTTCCTTTGCCACTTCAGCCGTAGAAGCCGAGCCTGCGCCCACGTTCCACCCGGCGGCAGCAAGCAAGCTGTCGATAATCCGAGAGCGAGTCGTCGCCTCATCGAACTTGAGAAGGTTTGCTGTCGCCTGCCCAGACGTCGCTAGCGCGCTCACCTCGTCGTTGCGCTTTTCAGCGCGCTGTACTTTGGCTCGCGCCTCTTCGAGGTCCTTCAGCAGCGATTCCATTTGCGCTTCTTGAGCGGCAAGCTTTTCCAAGAGCTGCCGCTGTTCGCGCTTCGCGACAGGTGTATTCTCATCTTTAGGGACAGATGGTTGCCTGAACGCCGGTAATTCACTGCGATCAAATTTCTCGAACTGAACAGCCAGCCAGCACGCCAAGTCGAACGCTTCTTTGAGCAACCAAGTCGACGTTCCCCGCGTGGCCGGCTCGCCGTGCGCTGCCTTGTTTCCATGCATCCTCAAAGCATGGAGCTTATCGAGGACGACACGAGGAACAACCGACTGGAAAGCTCCGTTGGTCAGAAGATCGACGAAGGTGCCGCGCTCCACTTGTGGCAGCCTCAGATCCCGATAAATGTCCTTCGTCAAGTTCTCAGCAAAAAGCCTCAACTTGACGAGTGCGCTGGCGGGGTCGGTTGCGCAATAGGCCTCCGCGAACCCGCCGAGTGAGGCAAGTTCTGGCCAGCGCTCCCTGACGAACTCGAAGTTTGTAGACTTCATCGTTCAACTCTTCTGGCTGCCCGCTTCACGCCATCGCGGAATCGCGCGCGCGCACGAAATCCTTCCAGTTCTCGATCACGACCGGCCTCTCGGCCGGCCGGTCCTTGCCCGGCTCCATGTCGAGGCGAAGGCGCTTCTCGAAGTAGTAGAGCAGTGCACAGCGCATCGGTAGCACCGCGCGACCAGCGGTCATTTGATAATCGAGCGCAATGGTCTGCTGCTGGCTCTGAGTCAGCGCCGGATTCGGCGTCAGGATGATCTCGAAGAGGGTATGCCAGCCTTTGTCATCGCTTGGTCGCGCGCCGGGTTCGTCTTCAGCTCGCACGGATCGGCATCTTGAGACGATGAAGTCCTTGAACTTCTTCTCGATGTGGCAGAACGCTCGTGTGTGCCAGCGCAGCCCATCATGCCCAAAGGCATGCGGCGTGATCCGCCGCCAAATCGGCTCGGCGCGCGACGGGTTCATCGACTGGTAGTGGATTTCGACCGACCGATTAGTTCGGATTGCCGCCAGCAAAGCCTTCAGCGTGGCCGGCTCTATCCGGCGCCCAGGTATCGGCATGCTGTCAACGCTCGGGAGGCTCTCGATCAGCGTCTCGTCACGTGCGACGACGCCATCGGCGACGCCTTTGAGCTGACTGAGATAACGGTCAGCTCCCGGTTTCATGAAACGTGGCCGGAATTTTGCCGTCGGCAAATAGCGCTTCTCGCTGGCGTCATACTGGATGTTCTCGCCCGCGAGCTCCTTGTACTGGCTCAGATCGTTGGACGCCTGTGGCACGGACACACCGAAGTGGTTGGTGATGTCGCTGCGGTTGACGCCACCTTCCCAAAACAGTCGGAATTCAATGAATTCAAGGCGTTGCTCCGTACCCCACCGCCTTTTGGTGTCTTGACTGTCCACAACCCGGCTCCGCCGATACGAATATTTTATTGACGGGTCGTGTTTCGCAACCCATAGAGAAACTATACGCATCAGATTCGATGCGTCAAGGCTTATCGCCAATGCGGGGCCAGCTAAAGCAACCTTCTTGGGGGTAACACTATGAGTGATGTGAGATTTCAACAGCCGCTAGGCCCGAATGCGCGCGTGAGCGAGATCCTGCTTGCAGGCACGGCCATTCGCATCGAGTTGCCGCCCAGCCTTCATCGGTTGGCCGTCGATCGCTTCGAGGCTGTGCGCAATTTCGTCGAGCGCGAGGGCAGCCCGCTCCATGACCGGGTTCGCATCTTCTACCCGCAGGGGTCAATGGCGATCCGCGCTACCATCAAGTCGCACAAGCGCAGCGATGGCTACGACATCGATATTGTCGCCGAGCTGATCCTACCACCCCAGACGCCGCCTGGGCTCATCCTCGATCTGTTGTTCGAGGCGATCAACGGCCCGCCCGGATCGCAGTATCACGGTAAGGTCGAGCGGCAGACGCGATGCGTGACCGTCTTCTACGCAGACGGGATGCATCTCGATATCACGCCGACGGTTCTGCTCGATGCCAATGATCCGCGCAGGAGCTGGTTGTTTCATGCCAAGGCAGAGGAACCAGCTGCGGCCCATCGGCGGCTGCTGATGAACAGCTTCGCATTCTGCGTGTGGTTCAACGACCGGACACCGATCGATCTCGACTTTGCCAAGGCCTATGCCTTCAAGGCCCGTGCGTTGGAGGAAGCCAAGGCCGAGGCCGATGTGGTGCCGGTGCCGGACCACAGCACGGTGGACGGTGGGAAGTCGGCGGCGGTCGTTGCCCTGCAGTTGCTGAAACGCAACCGCAACATCCGCTACGCCAAGCGCAGCGGCCGGATGCCGCCGTCCGTGATGATGGCGAAGTTCTCCGGCGACGCGGCGATGCCGGGATCGAGCATTGCGGGAGCGCTGCTGGCGATCACCGACGTGACACTGGCGCACCTCGCAGCTGCAGACCGAGCGGGCACGCTTGTGGACATCCGTAATCCCAAGTGCGCCGATGATCGCTTCACTGACAGGTGGCCTGAGAACCACGCCGCGCAGCGGACCTATATCGACGACCTCAAGCTGTTCCAGCAGCAATTGCGGTTCTTGATGTCTGATCATTACACGCTGCCGCAGAAGCAGGGCCTGCTGACGAAGATGTTCGGCGAGGGCCCTGCCCAATCCGTGGTCGAGGATTACGCCTCGTCTCTTGGACTGGCGATCCAGTCGGGTCAGCGGATGATAGCACCGACCGGGCGTGTGATGCCAGCAGCCACACTCGCGGCTCCCGCGGTCGTTCGGTCTTCACCGGCCCAGGCGCGACCTCACACCTTTTACGGATCGAGACGGAGGAAGGATTGAAGACCATCGCTGAGCAGGTCCGAGCCATGACCAAGCACTGGCCCGACTTCGACATCGTATCGGAAACAGCAGATGCGTTGACGTGCTTCGGTTGGCTTGTCGGCATCGAGCGGCAATACCGCATCATGGTCGAGTACGGGCTGCCCTCTGCGTCCGACACTGAGGCTATGTGGCGGCGATTTCCGCTCGTCAGGGTGATGTCGCCGCTGCTTGAGCCCAATTTCGATGCCCAGGACGAGGCCCCCCTCCCCCATGTCTATTTTGATGAATTCGACCTGACGCTTTCTCCGCTTTGCTTGTTCGATCCCGGCAAGGATGAGTGGACCCGGAACGATCTCATCGCCCTTAGCACGGTGCCTTGGGCTGCGGATTGGCTGGCTTGCTACGAGGGATGGCTCGCTACGGGCCGTTGGTTTGGTGGAGGTCGCCATGCCGCACGTGGCGAACGAAAGGGAGCAGCATGACGTACGTTCCACCACGCCGTTCGGACGGGACCAAGCTGACGCACCGCAAACCGCTGCCGTGGCCAACGGACAAACCCTTTCGAATCCTATCTATCGACGGTGGTGGGATTTGCGGCATCCTTCCGGCTTCGGTGCTTGCCGAGCTGGAGACGCGATACCTCAATGGCGAAGCCATCGGCGACTACTTCGACATGATCGCGGGCACGTCGACGGGCGGCATCATTGCCCTAGGATTGTCACACGGCATCAAAGCCTCGGACATTCGGGATATGTACGCCGAGCGCGGCGGCAAAATTTTTCCGCCGGTGTCGGGTGTTGCGCGCGTTTGGCGGCGAGTGCGTCGGCTGCAGCGATACCCCTATGAGCGCAAGCCCTTGCAGGATGAGCTGGTCCGAATATTCGGCGACACGGCGTTGGGCGAAGCTCGGACGCGACTTTGCATAACGTCCTTTGAAGGTCGGCATGGTGAGCCGTGGATTTACAAGACGCCACATCATCCCGACTACAAGCGTGATCGCCATGCGAGCATGGTGACGGTAGGTCTCGCTACAGCGGCGGCTCCAACTTTCTTCGAGGCCTTGCCCAACAACGGATACGTGATGATCGATGGCGGGCTTTGGGCCAACAATCCGGTCATGAACGCCTTGGTGGACGCGCTGACATGCTTCGAGATCGATCGCAGGCAGGTTCGGATTCTCAGCCTTGGTTGTGGCGAGACCGAATTCGAGGTCTCCGATGCGAAAGCACGGGGCGGACTGCTGCACTGGTGGAATGTCTATTGGGCTGCCATGCGGGCACAGTCCAAGAATGCCCTTGGCCAAGCGTACTTGCTTGTCGGCAAGGATCAGGTCATCCGCATCGACGCCCCGGAAAGTGGTGATTCAATCGATTTGGATGATTACGAGCGGGCAAAGGATGAACTTCCGCAGATGGCGCGAAGTTTGGTCGAGGCTGGAGGTGGGGACATTGAAAGGCTGTTCCTTCAGGAGAAGACGCAACAATACGTGCCTCAACCAGAGTGATGAAGGCATCACGGGCGCAATGTACGCCGCCGGCCTATATTAGAGGGCCCCTAAAGGGCGGGAGTGGCCCAGCTCCCGTCCTGTGCGAGCGGCGCAGGGGAGGCCGAAACATTAAACCGCCACTCACTTCGCGATCGCCCGGCACCGGTCTGAAGCTTGAACGCCGACAGCGACAGGTTGAGCCTAGCCAGTCGATCCAAGAGCATCTTGATTTCCGAGTGACCCTTCGCGAGCGCCAACATTGAGACATGGTGCGCCCTAAAGCGCTTTGCGCTCGAAACGTAGTGACACCGCGCAGTTGGGCAATGACAGTGGAGGGACGAAAGGGTTCGAGTGCTATTTCCACAAACCTTCGAAGCGTCGACTGGCAGTTCGCGTGTAGCGAGCCGTATGCCGTGGATCCCGGTGCCCCATAAAATCCTGCAGCAGCCGGAAGTCGTGGCCTTTATTGCTTAAAGCGTAGCCTGCGCTATGTCTCAGCATGTGCGGCCATACGCGGCCTAGATTCGCACGCTCCGCCGCGGCGGCCACCAGATAGTTGACCGCTTGGCGTGTCATGGGTTGGCCCCGCTCCGAAATAAAGAGCCACGGCAAATGGTCATCGCGTTGCGCGAGATAGCGCTTCACGGCTCGCAGTTCATCACCGTCGACGGCTTGCTCAGTGCTCAGTGAGTTTTTGGATCGCTTCACCCAGATGCGAGCCTGTTTCAGATTCAGCTGGTCGAGCCTAAGTGCGACGGTCTCCGAAACACGGAGGGCGTGACGATACATGACGAGCAGCAGAGCGTAGTCGCGTGTGCCGTGCCGCCCGGTCTTTACCGCCTCAAGAAGGCGCGTGACCTCGGGAGGATCGAGGTAATCCTTCGACCGCTCGTGGGCGTCGGCTGCATCACTCTTTACATTTGGCCGTTTGGTCGTGTTCATTTCAGGGCTCCAGAATGGCCGAGTTCCTGGATTGCATATAGTCAACTCTTTACAGAATGCACGTTCTGTAAAGAGAGTAGAACCGCAACCGCGCCCGGCATCTGAGTTTGATTATCCGCGCCCTGATATGACTCTCATTTCGCCGAAGTTCGACCCCCTTGAATACTTAGGAGGTCGTCCAGGACCTGCTTCAAAGTGCAAACGGTACGCGTCGAGCCGGGGCGCGCACGAGGATTTCTGGTGCAAGTTGAACGATTGCATTCAACGGCTGCTCCGCCTGCAGCAGGCGGTGTTTCCAGATTCCGATCTACACCAGCCGCTTGTTTAGGTCGGATAGGTCGACCCGGTGCATGTCTTCGCAACGCTCCCTACACCCACGACTGCACGAGCGATGCCCCCATTTTTGATTTTCCTGCTCGTTATGCCGAAATCATGTGGTACCTGCCCTGTACGCCGCCATGGAGTGAAGACCCGGTGAATTAGAGCGGGCAAAATTTTTGGCCTAGCACGACAGGGGCCGACGCGGTCAAGCGACAGCAGCTCGTCTCGATCGCCGGCGGCCGCAGCAGCGTTGGTCATAGATCGCCTCAGCGGGTTGCGGTTTGACCGACGCGGAAATTGTCGGTGGACCACAGTACAGCGCGCCGGGCGGCAATGATTTCGCGGCTGACTGCCGGGCCCAAGCTAGTGGAACTCTTGTGACGGGTACTCGATGAGGTCGTGGTCGAAGCGCCAAATCGCTAGCGCTCGTGCCTGCACATTCGGATCGATCGTTGGCGGCCTAAGAGGAACACGATGCCGACGCGAACCTCGGTCGCCCATCCGTTCATTGGTTTGCATTTCTGCCCCTTCGTAGATGCTCTCAGCACAGTGTTCGCTCGGTCGTACTGACTGTGATCTGGCTAGAATTTTGCTTAAGCTTTTGAACCTTCAGACGAAGTTTCCGTGTTCCGGGTGTTCCGACGAAATCTCGCGAGAAGTACCCAGCACGTGATCCCCCTCCCGTGCCTCTCATCCGCTACCCCCTTTCTATCTCTCTCCCTAAGAACAGAAGAACAGGGAGGGAAAGGCGTGGGCTACCAAGGGGTAAGCTGTTCAAACTAGCTGTACCGACTGCTCTTGCTTGTCGGCACCCTGATCCACGGCATCGCCCCCGACCATCCTCGCTTGACGAAGCACGGCGTCAGCGTGCCCTGACCTTTTGGGCACGCATTGGGCCTGCGGCGCAGGCGTGCGGATTCGTAGCCGAGGCTGATCATCACGTCGGTCAGCTGCTTGCCTTTCACAGGGTCGTTGCGGTGCGGCTCAATTCCGAGAAATTCCCAGAGATCCGATTTAGCGACGGCGCCGAGCCGAGCCTCGCCGTCCTCGTCCTCGAGAATGGGCTCGATCATGTCGCGCCAGGGATGGCAGGTCACGCGTTTGCGCTGCTCGTCGGAGGCGTGTCCTAGAACTTCGGTGGGGAGTTCCGTGCTCGCGGCCTGCGCCTCAAGCAGTGCTGCTTCGGCCCAGAGCTGATCGCGGTCACCTTGAAGGGCAGGGATGTCTATTCTGCCGCAACGCACTGGCCAGAAGCGACGGTTGCCGGTGGGATCATCGAGGTACTCACCCTCGTTGACGGTGGCGATACAGATGAACTGCCGAGGCACGTCCTTCGCCAGTCGCTCGTACTTGAGCGCGGCACGATCGGTGCCCCGCGATAGGAAAGCCTTGACCCGCTCCCTACCCTTGGGCTTGAGGCCAGCAAGCTCCGCGAGCTCACATACCCACTTCCCCGCCGTGTCCTCGATCGTCTGTTTGGGGTCGCTGCCGATCTGCAGCGAATCCGAAAACCACTCGGGGCCCACAAGGACTCGCGCAAGAGTGGATTTGCCCGCGTACTGCGGGCCCTCGAGCGTGAGGAGGTTGTCGAACTTGCTTCCGGGCACACGCACTCTGCGCACAGCCGCCACGAGCGTCGCCTGGCCTATGGCGCGGTTGAAAGCTGTATCCGGTGCGCCGGCGTAGGTGTGCAGCCACGTGGCGAGGCGCTCGACGCCATCCCACTTTAGACCGTCGAGATAATCGCACACCGGATGATAGGTATTGCGGCGACAGAAGTTGAGCACCGCATCATCGAAGTACTCGCGGCTCGGCTGGAGGCCGAGGGCATCGGCATCCATGCGCAAATTGCGCAGCAGGTCGTCGTCGAGCTGGCGCACCTTGCCCGCCTGAAGTACCTCATCGCGAATCGAGAACTTGTTGTGGCGTAGCTCGACTCCACGGTGAAGCAGGAAGGCCTCGATGTTCCGCTGCGAGCGTGCGACAGGTGCGCCGTTCTTCTTCGTCTCGGGCCAGTTGAGTGGCGCTGCCGATGGGTCGGCACCTTCTTCACATCGCTGCAGAAGCTCCTCGGCCGTGTGGCCAGCGTCGAGCCAGTCGCTCACGTCGCCGCCTTGCTTGGTATCGGCGAAGTGCACGATACGGACCGAATTGGCGATCTTGATCAGCGCCCGCGCTTTAGCCGCCACCTTGTCGCGACCAGGCCCGTCGTTGTCTGCATGTAGAAAAACGGTTCGACCGCGAAAGGCTTCGAGTTCAGTTGTAGTGGCGTTTGGAATGTGGGAGCTGCAGAGGCCCAGAGCCGCAAGCCTATCGGCATCCTTCTCGCCTTCCGGCACATGCACAACCTGGCCAGCGGCTTGAAGCACCTCCGCCAAGCGGTATGGGACGCGCCGCACCCCGTCTAGGTTCTCGACGTAGCCGGAAGGCTCTACAGGCCGTCGCTGGCGGAAGGTCTTATAGCGCTGACCGCGGAAGTGGATCTCAAGGCGGACGTTCTCGAAGAGCACCGCCCTGTGCTCGTCGGTGTACGTGTATGCCTTTACGAGTTTCCACCCGCGCCCCACAAGGCTTGCGATGTTGCCCGTTGCATCTGGCTTGTGCGAGCGGCCTTTCGCAGGGGCCCGGACAGCGATCCCGCTCGCCTCGAGGGCAGCAATAACGTCATCCTGTGCGCAGTCGGCGTGACATTTAACGAGCAGCCCACCGTCGGAATTGTCGCTTATAGACAGCGACGGGATGCCGTCGTCATGGGCCGGGCAGCGCAGCGACCAACCCCTACCCGATCGCTGGGCTTTGGAATCCAGCCGTTTCGCCGCCTGCTCGGCTGCGAGATGCTCGAGTTCATCGGCTTTGTGTCGACCGTTTGCGTGTCTATTAGCGCGTCGCGCCCTCGGCGGATCATGTGCCGCGTGACTGTTTTGATTGGCGGGCACGCACGTCTCCTCTGCGGCGCGACGTGGTCGCGCGCTCGTTGTGCTGACCTGTTGAAGCGAATCTAGATTTCGCGCGAACGCGCGCGCATCAAGTCTGCTGGCGAATCCAATTTCTGATGTCGCTGCGGCGGAATGCTGTACGTCCGCCAATATGCACCGGAGCAGGGAACTGCCCACGGCGAGACAACTTGCGGATATGCTGCGGGTGAAGGGGTACGATCGACCTAAGTTCGGTGAGGAGAATGAATCCCTCATCCTCTAGGTCGGATCCTCTCTGTCCATCATGGTTCATCGACTTCTCCAGGAGCGCGATCGCGCGCACCAGCGTGCGCTGAGAAGAACCTGCTCTTGGTTGAGGTCGAACATCAACAGGGCTGATATACCAGGTCCCCTAGCCGACCAGGCGGGGTCCGGCCATAGGGCGGATGCGCCAGGCCGCTGCGAGTATGGAGAGGTGCGCCATTTCTCAACGGCTTTGACGAGCGGTGCCGCACGCTGGAGTTCGCCGCCGAGGTGGCACTGCAGGCCTCTGATAAGCCCACCGGTCGTCGAACTTCTCAACATTGTTCCGATAGTTCTCTACCCACCAACGCAAGTTTTCCTCATCCGAATCCAAATACACGTTTGGGGGCCATTTCCAGCGGTTCCGCAGGTCGGTTAGTGCGTCCTTTCTGCCAAGAGCCACCCCGAGGCGGTTAGCGTTCCGCTTTGCCCATCCCCTCACTTTCTCGTCGGCTGCCCCTCTGCTCAGCCCCGTTGCTGCCAGGGCATCAGACGCCCAGAGACACTGCTCCAAGAACAGTCGTTGAGGAGAGGTATATCCCTGATAAGCCTTGCGAGCCCGAAACATTGCAGGCACTTCAGCGCGACTTGTCATTTCCAACGCTATCGTAAGCGCCTCAAGGGCTTCCATAATGCAACCGTGAACTTTGGTCGTCGCAGCGCCTGCGCGTAGCCGTGCGGTCGCAACCTTTAGAGCGCACTGCATGGAGCTCAGCGAGCTTGAACCTTCGTGGTCGATGAATCGTGCAGCAGCATCCATGTGCTCAACAGTGCCATGGCGCAGCGGCAGCTGCAGTGGCTCTTTCATTTTTCGCCCTCAGTGGCCACGATGAAGTGCAAACGGCCCGCCCACTCCGAAAGGGCTTGGCGCATTGCGGGCAGATAACGCGCGCGGTTGTAATGTTTGTCCGCAACAGTGCGCGGCGCGTGATTGAGAATGCGCTCGATTACCTCAGCAGGGACATGCATCTCACCGAGCTGCGTAGCTGCGGTTCGGCGAAGGTCGTGGGTATTAAAGGATGCTTTCAGCCCCGCGCGCTGAAATTTTGCACGGTTCCGAACACAGGATCGAGTGGCGGCGCGACCGGTGATCGGCCGGCTCGTCTCAAATGAAGGAAATACCCATCTGACGATCTGCGGCTCGCGACCTGCGCGGCTGGCGCGGCGACGCTCTTCCTCTCTGCCGCGCTCGATCGCTTTTTCAAAAATCGCGACTGCCATCGGGGACAGCGGAATTGTATGCTCACGCTCAGATTTAGTACGCAATGCTCCGATCGTCCAAATTCCTTCAGCCAAGTTCAGCTCATCTAGCGGTGCTTCGAGCACCTCCGAAATCCTGGCAGCGGTTAGGAGTTGGATCCTCAATGCATCGCGCAGCGGGGGCGTGATTGAACCAATGCTTTCCACCGCTATCCAGAAGGCGCGAATCTCGTCGGTTGAAAGAACACGGCTCCTGGTGCGGCCGGCGTTCCGTTTTTTTAGGCTGATCGTGGGATTGCGCTCTGTGCGGCCGGTTCCACAGGCCCAATTGTAGATCGCCCTTACTAGCCCCAATGCTCGGTCCGCTGCGACGTAGGATCCTCGGTCGCTGATTGCTTCAACGACGTGCATAACGTGCTGTTTAGTGATGGCATCAACCCTCATTCGCCCGAGCGTTGGCAGGATGTCTTGATCGAGTTGACGCTGAGCTTCGCGTGTCGACGCGGCCGTTCGCCCGCCGCGTGCGTTACGCTTCTCATGTTCGCGCATGTAACGCTTGGCCAGAGATGCAAAAGTTTCGAGAAGGAATTCCTGCGCCTTGTCATGTATGGGATCACGGCCCTTACGCACTTCAGCGGCCACGTCTAAGGCACGCCCCTTCGCTTCCGCGAGCTCAACTGAGGAGAAGTGCCCCAGCGCCACTTTGGCCCATTTGCCTGTTGCCGGGCTCTTGTACACAAAGGTCCACGTTTTGGTCCCCCTGGCGCTTACACGGAGCTGCAGCCCCGGCGCCCCTTTGATGCGGTAGTCGGTGCGGGCAAAGCCGGCTTGAGGCGTTGCCGCTCTCAACTCTCTGTCCGTCGCGAGCACATTCGACGACACTCTCGGCATTACGCCCCCTGGGTGCGATCTCGGTGCGATCCCCGAGTGCGCTTTGTAGCGCGACGAGGCCCTTCTCAACGCACCTTTCGCATTTTAATCCACGAATTTCTGTTAGAATGCCAATGCGTTGGGGGGAGCCTCGACGCGCTACAGCGAGCTTGTCCCCCTCCTTTGTAATCAGGGGGTCGGGGGTTCAAATCCCTCAGCCGGCACCAATGCCAGATGCCCTGAGGGGGCAGGCGCGCGCAAACAATCCCGACATACGCCTAGTGTGTTTGTACAGCAACGTACATAACCCAATCCATCGGTTGCATTTGGTCCCCCGCTGTCACGCGCGACGCGAATCAGATGACGTCTGAACACTTTTTCTTCTACGGGGACCCCCATGCGCGCGATTTTTTCCGTGACCGCACTTGTCCGCGTCTGCCTTTTTTCAATCGTTGCCATCTCCATCACGAGCACGCAGGCATCTGCCCAGTACGTGATCAACAACACGACCGAAACGGTGCCGGGCACACACGCCACGCCGTGGGAGGTGCCCGGAACTGGCGAGCTCATTGTCGGACAGACGGGCACCGGCCAGCTCGACATCGTCTCTGGCGGTATTGTCGTCAGCGCGCCGTCGATCATCGCGCAGTCGGCGACGAGCAGCGGCACCGTGTCGGTCGCGGGCAGCGAAGCGACATGGGAAACCGGTGCCCTCACCGTCGGCAACGCCGGCGCCGGAACCCTGACCGTCGCGAACACGGGCACGGTGACCAGCACATCGGCCGTGATTGGCCTCCTCGCCAGCAGCGTCAGCAGCGCCAGCATTTCCGGTGGGGGCTCGACGTGGAGCGCCGACACGCTCACCGTGGGTGGCGCGGGCACCGGCACGTTGACGGCCGAGGACGGCGGCACGGTCCTATCGGACACGCTGACCGTAGGCGACACCGGCACGGGACATCTCGACATCGTCGACGCCGGCATCGTCGTGAGCACGACATCCATCGTCGCCAATGCGGCGGGCAGCCAAGGCACGGCCAGCGTATCGGGCGTCGAGTCGACCTGGGACGCCGGTGCGCTCACGATAGGAAACGCCGGCCACGGTACGCTGACCGTCTCGAGCTCCGGTTCGGTTGACAGCACGTCGGCTGTGATCGGCGCTGTCGCCGGAAGCGTGGGCAGCGCCAGCGTCTCAGGCTCCGGGTCGACCTGGGATGCGGGAACTCTGACGGTAGGCGATGCCGGGACGGGCTCACTGGACGTCGAGGCTGGCGGCCAGGTCACCAGCACCTCCGCAACGATCGGCGCGGCAGCGAACGGCCAAGGGACAGCAACCGTTACCGGCAACGGGTCCACGTGGAATGCGGGCACTCTGACGGTAGGCGATGCCGGAACGGGCTCGCTGAACGTCGAGGCTGGCGGCCAGGTCACCAGCACCTCCGCAACGATCGGCGCGGCAGCGAACGGCCAAGGGACAGCAACCGTTACCGGCAACGGGTCCACGTGGAATGCGGGCACTCTGACCGTCGGCGGTGCCGGTTCAGGACAGGTGGACGTTAAAGCCGGCGGCAACCTCACCACCACAGACGCGACCCTCGGCGATACGGCCGATGGAGAAGGCACCATCAACGTGACGGGCTACGGCTCCACTTGGAACGGCGACGAGATCACCGTCGGCGGTTCGGGCACGGGCCACGTGTCGATCACCGCCGGCGGCACGGCGACGACGCAGGGCGTGACCGTAGGCTCCGATGCCGGAAGCGAGGGCACTGTCACGGTCTCGGGTACCGGGTCGACGTGGACCAACAACGGCATGACGATCGGCTCGGCCGGCGAAGGCACGATGTCGATCAGCGGCGGAGGCATCGTCAACAGCGGCAGCTCGAGCGTCGGATCGAGCGACGGCTCGACGGGCACCGTCACGATATCGGGCGCCAATTCGGCCTGGAACGTAAATGGTCTGACGGTCGGCGATGACGGTACGGGCACCGTCAACGTCACCAATGGCGCAACGCTCAACCTCGGCACCTACTCGATGTATATCGGCGGCAGCGAGGGCAACGGCACGGTCAATGTCTCCGGCGCCAGCACCGTAACGTCGGGCGACGTGACGCTCGGCTATTACGGCAGCGCGCCGGAGGGAACGATGAACGTTTCCGGCAGCGGCACCGAGTGGAACATCAATGGCTCGCTCACGGTCGGCTACGAGGGCGGCGCCGGCACGGTCAACATCACCGGCGGTGCGCACGTCAGTACGACCAGCTATCTGACGATGGGGTACTACGAGGAGGGCATCACGCGCGGCGATATGACGATCTCGGGCGCCGGCTCGCAGCTCGTCGTCGGCAGCGGCACGTACATCGGCTATTACGCGGGCGCGGACGTTGTCGTCAGCAACGGCGGTCTCCTGCAATCCGACAGCGACGCCTATATCGCCAGCTACTACACGCAGCCAAGCTCGGTAACCGTCACGGGCGCCGGCTCGCAATGGACGATCGCCGGGTATCTCTACGACGGCTACTACGGCGAGGGCACCATCAACGTCGCCAACGGCGGTTACGTCTCCGTCGCGAGCGACGCGTACTTCGGCTACTACGACTACGGCACCGAAGGCGGCATCGCGAACATCTCCGGCGCCGGCTCCAAGATGCTGCTCAGCGGCGACGCCTATATCGGCTACGAGGGCAAGAGCACGGTAACCGTGAGCAACGGCGGCGTGCTGCAGACCGACGGCGCGGCTTATCTCGGAGACGGAAACGCCGGCAAGGTGACGGTCACGGGAACCGGCTCGAAGTGGATAGCCGATACCATCGAGGTCGGCGCCTACTACGGTGGCTCCTATCCGGACTCCCGCGGCGACGTGATCGTCTCCAACGGCGGAGCGGTAACGGCCTCGACGCTCGCCCTCGGCACTTACGAGGGAGCACCGGGAACGGTGCTCGTAACCGGTCAGGGATCCCACATAGACCTGACCGGTGCACTGACCATCGGAGATCTCGGCGAGGGCACGGCGACGCTCGCCAACGGCGGCAAGATCACCGCCGCATCGGTGACGCTCGGCGACGAGGGCACCGCGACGGGTACGCTGATATTCGGCGCGGCGGTGGGAGATGCGCCGGTTGCAAGCGGCGTCCTCGATACGCCGACGGTCACCTTCGGCGACAGCAGCGAAACCAGCGAGATCGTGTTCAATTACACTGGCAAGCTCGATTTCGATCCCGAGCTGCTCGGCACCGGCAATATCAGCGTGCTCGCGGGAACGACGACGTTCTCGACCGACTCTGTCGAATATAGCGGCGACGTGACGGTGAGCGGCGGCAAGGCCGTGTTCAACGCCGACTACGGCGGGGCGGCAGTCGTCGTCAGCGACAACGGTATCGTGGGCGGCAGCGGCACGATCTCGAGCCTCGACGCGCAGGCGGGCGGCACGGTGGCACCCGGCAACTCCCCCGGCACGCTGCATGTCGTCGGCGACGTTTCGTTCGCCGCCGGGACCACCTACGCCGTCGAGGTCAAGGGCGCGCAGCACGACCTGATCGATGCCGGCGGCACCGCGACGCTCAACGGCGGCACCGTCTTCGTATCGGGCACACCGGCGCTGATGACGTACACGATCCTCACGGCAACGACTGGCGTGACCGGCGCTTTCGACGAGCTCAAGAGCGCATCCGCATTCTACGCCTATCACCTGGATTATGATCTCAACAACGTCTACCTGGTTGTCGACGGGATCACCTCGTTCACCATCGCCGCGCGCACGCCCAACGAGCTGGCGGTGGCGCGCGCGCTGGATCGCTTCCCGTCCGATAATCCGCTTTACAACGCCGTTGCCGCGCTGGACCTGGCAAGCGCCCGGCAAGCGTTCAACGCACTGTCGGGCGAGATCCACGCCAGTGTCGGAACGGCGCTGGCGGACAACAGCCGGTATGTGCGCGAGGCGATCACCGGGCGCCTGATCCAGGCGTTCTACGGAGGCGGTGGCGACGGTCAGCCGATCGTGATGGCCGCGGCCGCGCCGCAGGACGTGGCGACGGTCGATACGTCGACCCGCATGTCGCTGGGTTCCGGCTACGGCGCTGCCAGCGCGGCGCCCGCCGGCGGGCACAACCTCGCCTATTGGAGCCGCGCGTTCGGCGCCTGGGGCCAGTACGACAGCAACGGCAACGCCGCCACAACGGACCGCAACCTGGGCGGCTTCATCACCGGCGTCGACGGCGGCCTCGGTGGCGGCTGGCGCGCCGGCTTGGCCACCGGCTACATGTACACGGCCCTCGACGACGATGCCCGGCTCAGCTCGGCGCGCATCAACAGCTACGTGCTGGGCGGCTATGCGGGCGGCGCGATCGGCGACTTCGCGCTGCGCTCGGGCGGCACCTGGACGTGGAGCAACGTCGACACCTCGCGCAACGTCGTCTTCCCCGGCTTCAACGAGTTCGAGGGCGCAAGCTACGGCGGCGACACGGGCCAGCTTTTCGCCGAGCTCGCCTATCCGATCTTTGCCCACGGCGGCATCGTCGAGCCCTTCGCCGGCCTCGCCTATGTTCACGTGGGGACGGACGGCTTCACCGAGAGCGGTGCAGTCGCCGGCCTGACGACCGGCGGCAACGACATGAACCTCGGCTACGGCACGCTCGGCGCCCGCACCGGCACGACGTTGGTGTGGGGCGGAACGACGGTCATCCCGCACGCGTCGCTCGCCTGGCAGTACGCCTTCGGCGATACGACGCCGGAGCAGGCGCTGGCCTTCGCCTCGACGGGCATCGGCATTGGCATCGGCGGCGTGCCGCTGGCAACCAACAGCGCACTTATCGAGATCGGCGCCGATGCGGTGATCGCCCAGGACGCTACGCTGGGCATCTCCTACATCGGCCAGTACTCGGGCAACTTCGACGACAGCGGCCTGCGCGGCCGTTTCGACTGGCGGTTCTAACGCATCGGATTGCGCCAATCCGGGGGGCGGCGGGCGCAAGGCTCTGCCGCCCTTCTCTTGCCCCCCTCCCGCCGATATGGCACCTCGGAGGCGCAATGCCTCGGCGGCAGGGTCAGGAGAGCGCTATGGACGTCAAGAACATCATCATCGTCTTGCTGATCGCGGCTGTGGCCGTGCTGGGCTACCTGTACTACGAGCACTCCCGGCACGGGCTCGTCATCGACACGCCGGCCGTGAAGATCGAAGCGAAGTAGGTCTCAATCGGCGGCGCACGCACCGATGCGCCGTCCGATGACGACGAGCAGCGCCTCCAGCACTACGAAGATGCCGACCAGCCCGGCGACGTTCGCCAGCACGCGCGCGTAGCCGAGGTCGCTGACGTCGATGAATGGGTAGGGATACCATCCGCTCAGCGCGCCGTGCAGGAACGTCCAGCCGACGTAGACGAGCGGAAACAGCAAGGCGCGCAGCCCCGCTCCCAGATGCAGCCGGCGCTTGTCGACGAACAGCAGCCAGTCGACCACGAACAGCGGCGGCGTAACCGCATGCAGCACGTGCTCTATGGCGAGCTGCAGGCCGGCCCTGTGGCTCAGGCCGACGAGCAGCAGATAATAGATCGCTCCCACCATGATCATGTAGCCGGCGACCGCTGTCCGCACCGATGGCCGTTCGAGGAACGCCGCCATGACGGATCGCGGCGCGACGACCGGCGCAAGCAGCGCCGCTGCGGCGATGAGATTGCTGAGGATGGTGAAGAAGCTGAAGAACCGGATCGACGAGGTGACTGCCTGCGCGCCGGTCTCGCCGCCGACCAGCAGCGCGTATTGGACCGCCACGGCAACCAGCGTCAGAACCCCCGCAACGGCGCGAAAGATCGTCCTCGAACGTGCAGCCATTCCACCCCCGCCCTGCGTGGCGTCGCTATGGCCCAGCTTGGCGGGTGGTGCAATCGCTACGCAAGTGCCGATGTTCTACAGGCCCTCGGGATCACGCGCATCGCGGCGGCGGTCGAGCCGCGCATCGGATACGTCGCTGCGACGCTTTGGATCGGCACGCTCCGCAGCCGTCTCCTCGCCGGCGCGCCGCTTGCGCGGCTGAGCGCCCTCGCCTGCCGTCTCCCGAGCCGTCGGGGTCTTCTGCTTGCGGTCGTCCATGTCGCGTCCTCGGAAATGCTGCGGCTGCTTGGCTTTTCTGCTTCCAGAACGTATTGAGCCCATCTTCCGTTCAACCCGGAGCATGCCTGCCGATGACGCGCCGCCCCATGCCGCCGCCTGTTCTTGCCCATGCGGGTGAGCTGTTGGCGCGCTACGACGTCATATTCTGCGACGTATGGGGCGTGCTGCACGACGGCCACCGGGCCTTCGCGGCCGCTTGCGACGCGCTTTTGCGCTTCCGCGCCAAAGGCGGCACCGTGATCCTCGTCTCCAACGCCCCCGTGCCTGGTCACCGCGTCGCCGCCATGCTCGACGCGCGCGCTGTGCCGCGCGAGGCCTACGACGCCATAGTGGCCTCCGGCGAGATTGCGCTGCGCCACATTGCCGACAAGGGCTACCGTCGCCTCTACTGCATCGGTCCGCAGGACCGGGATGCGGCGACGTTCGAGCGGCTCGACGCTGAGCAGACCGGGATCGAGCAGGCGGACGCCATCCTGTGCACGGGCCTCGACGACGACCGCAACGAAACGGCCGACGACTATCGGTCGCTGCTCGAGCACGCCCGGCGGCGCGCGCTGCCGCTGGTCTGCGCCAACCCTGACCTGGTGGTGGACGTCGGCGGTCGCCAGTATCTGTGCGCGGGGGCGATCGCCGATCTTTACGAGCGCATGGATGGCGAGGTTTTCTGGGCCGGCAAACCGCATGCGAACGCCTACGATGCCGCCCTGGCTGCGGCCGCGGCGTGCCGCCAATCCCCCGTCGAGCGCGGACAAGTCATCGCCGTGGGAGACAGCCTGCGCACCGACCTCAAAGGCGCCGAGGCGGCCGGCATCGATGCGATATTCGTCGCCTCCGGCATCCACCGCGACGAGATGATGGGGTCGGGCGCGCTCGATGCGGCAAAGCTCGCCCTGCTGTTTGCGCCGCCCGCCCCCCCGGCCATCGCGGTGATGGAGCGGCTGACCTGGTAGCGGCGGGCGCGTGTGCCTTCGCCGTCATTGCCGTCGCTCCGTGCCCGGACTACACTTCATCCGTCACATCTGGGGGGATGAACATGCGCCGCATTCAATTCGCCGTTGCTGGACTGCTCCTTGCCGCGGGCGCTGGGGGCGCCGCGTACGCCGATGATACCGGCTTCGCCTACGCGCACGACCTGCGCAAGGAAGGCGGCCGTCTGTGCATGTCCGATCACTATCACTCGGGCTCGGGCGCCGGCCGCTCCAAGCCAGCGGCGCAGGCAGCCGCGGTGCGCTCGTGGGCGGATTTCACGAACTTCGAGTACGGCAGCGCCTGGGCGCGCTGGTCCGTCGCCAGCGGCAAATCCGTCCACTTCACGAAGTCGGAAAGCGGCTGGGACGCGTCCGTCGACGCCCGGCCCTGCCGCTGACGAGCTGACGAGGCGATTTTCGCCTGCCATAGCGCGCGTTTACCTGTCGGTTACCTTAACCGTCCATGCTTTGCGCCAGGACGCCTAGCCTCTTGGTCGCTACCCAGCCGTCCGAAGCACCGACCCAACCACCCGTAGGCAGCACCGCCCGTCCCCCGCGGGACGAGGACGTGCGTGCCAAGTCTTAGCCGGGCGCCGCTAGACTGCGCTCGCAGAAGGAAATGAGGGCTATGATCGCAACGTCACCCGGATTTAGTTTGCATGCATACCGCGCTGCGTTGGTCGCCGCGGTCGCCACCCTGCTAACGCTCGTCCTCACGCCGCACGCCAGCGCCATCAATCCCAAGGTGCGTGCCGCCTGCGCCAACGACTACCTGTCGCATTGCAGCGCCTACAAACCCGAGAGCGCCGAGACGCGCAAATGCATGCGCGCCGTCGGCTACCGCCTATCCAAGGGCTGCATCCAGGCTCTCGCTGCCGCGGGTGAGATCTCCAAGTCGGAGATCGCGCGCCGCTCCGCCAGCAACCGCCGCTAAGGCGCTCGCGTTGCTCTGGGCCGCGCCGGTGCGCGGCCCTTTTTCCGCAGAGGTTAATGCCGGGGCGCCGTGTGCGTCTCCGGTTGCAGAGCTCACCGCATCCGCCATGGCCAGATTGCTGTATGCCATCGAGCAGATGCTCGATGCGGCGTCGGACGACGCGAATGCGCCTCACCTCCTATGCCGCCTCGCCGCCGCCGCCGGCTGCACGGCCGGTGAGCTCGCCGACGCGCTGATCCGCTACCGCGCCTGGATGGACCGCTGCCGCCGCCCGCTGCGTGCGGCCCCTATGTCGCGCGCCGACCTGTAGCAGCCGGGCCTATGACCTGCTAATGAGCCCACCGAAGCCAACGACGGGAGCCATTATGAGCGACGCCGAAAGCAAAGCGCGGAGTGAAACCGCTGCTCTCATCCGCCGCTATTTCGAGGCCTTCAATGCCGGCGACAGCGACGGCATGATCGCGTGTCTGACCGATGACGTCATTCACGACGTCAATCAGGGCGAGCGCCGCACGGGTCTCGACAAGTTCAAGGCGTTCAACGCCCGCATGGACCACCACTATAAGGAAAAGCTCGAGAACATCGTCGTGATGGTGAGCAAGGACGGCGCGCGTGCGGCGGCTGAGTTCAACGTCCACGGCACCTATAAGGCGACCGACAGCGGCCTCCCCGAGGCGAAGGGCCAGACATATGTCCTGCCCGCCGGCACGTTCTTCGCCGTTCGCGACGGCAAGATCGCCCGTGTCACCACATATTACAACCTGACCGACTGGATCGCGCAGGTCTCCGGCTGAGCCGGAGCCCAGATTAGGTTCGACCGCCATGCTCGTTACGATGCTCAGGTGCAAGCTGCACCGCGCGACCGTCACCGAATGCGACCTGCACTATCAGGGCTCGCTGAAGATCGACGCTGACCTGATCCGCGCCGCCGGCTTCCTGCCCAACGAGTACATCGAGGTCTACAACATCGACAACGGCGAGCGCTTCGCGACGTACGTAATCGAAGGCCCGGCCGGCAGCGGCGTGATCGGCCTCAATGGCGCAGCGGCGCGCAGGGCCTGCCTCGGCGACCGCATCATCATCTGCGCCTATGCGCAAATGGAGCTCGAGGCCGCCCGGTCGCACAAGCCGACGATTGTCCTGCTGGGCCAGTCGAACTCGATCCAGCAGGTCACCGACAAGCCCACCGTCGAATAGCCTTTGGGGACCGTGATGGCGCTGGACGTGCAATCGCTGACAGGCGAGCAGATCCACTCGGTGCTGCCGGCGCTGGCGCGCCTGCGCATGATCGTGTTTCGCGACTGGCCGTACCTCTACGACGGCACGCTGGAGTACGAGGAAAAGTACCTCGCCAAGCTTGCAGCCGCGCAGGGCGCCGTCTGCGTCGTCGCCAGGGACGGCGAGGAGATCGTCGGAGCTTCCACCGCCGCCCCGATGATCGAGCATGCCGACGAGTTCGCCGAGCCGTTCGAGAACGCCGGCTACGACCTCGGCAAGATTTTCTATTGCGGCGAGTCGGTGCTCCTGAAGTCGCACCGCGGGCACGGCCTCGGCCACGCTTTTTTCGATCATCGCGAGGCGCATGCGCGCAAGCTCGGCGGCTTCACCCATTCGACGTTCTGCCGCGTCGTGCGCCCCGACGACCATCCGCTGAAGCCGAAGGATTACGTGCCGCTGGACGGGTTCTGGGCCAAGCGCGGCTATGCCCCTGTCGACGGCCTCGTGGCGACGTACGACTGGAAGGACATCGACCAGCCGGACGAGACGACGCACCGCATGCAGTTCTGGATGAAACCGCTCGCCGGCACCACATAACGCTGCCATGAGCCATCGTCAGACCCTGAAGGTCGCATCCGCCCAGTATCCGATCGACCAGCCGCCGACGCTCGACGCGTGGCGGGACAAGATTGCGCGCTGGGTTGCCGAGGGTGCCGAGACCGGCGCCGAGGTCCTAGTGTTCCCCGAGTATGCCGCCATCGAGCAGGCCGCTGCCCTCGGCGAGCGCGTCTACCGCGATCTCGACGCGACGCTGCAGGCCGTCGCCGACCTCGAGGCCGATCGCGTCGCCCTGCATCAGGAGCTCGCCGGCCGGCATCGCGTCTACATCCTCGTCGGCAGCGGTCCCTCGCGCAAGGGCGAGGGGCGCTACGTCAACGCGGCGCAGCTGGTGACGCCCAAGGGCAGCATCGGGGTGCAGGAAAAGCTGATCATGACGCCCTTCGAGACCGACTGGGGCATCTCGGCGGGCAAGGAAGCGCGCGTGTTCGATACGGCGCTCGGGCTCATCGGCATCAACATCTGCTACGACAGCGAGTTTCCCCTGCTTGCGCGCGCGATGGCCGAAGCGGGCGCCGAGTTGCTGCTCGTACCGTCCTGCACCGAGCGCCTGTCGGGGTATCACCGCGTGCGCACCGGATCGCGTGCCCGCGCGCTCGAGAACCAGATCGCGGCCGTCGTCAGCCCGACGGTAGGTGAAGCGCTGTGGTCTCCGGCCGTCGACCAGAACGCCGGCGCCGCGGGCATCTACGTGCCGGCGGAGCAGACGGTGTCGGATACGGGTGTGCTCGCCCAGGGCGAGGTCAACGTCGCCCAGTGGGTCGCGGCGAGCATCGATCTCGCGCGGCTCCGTCACCTTCGCAGCTCGGGCGAGATGCGCAACTACGTCGACTGGGCCAACCAGCCGGGCGCCGGTCGGCTTGCGGACAGGGTCGCGGTCGTCACGCTCGTCTAGGAGCCAGCGATCTGGGGTTACGAGCGCTGTTCGCGGCTATCGCGTCCGGTCTTGAAGTCGTCTCTGAACCAACGCCCTACCTCAGCGCCCAGGTGATGGTCACATTGGCCTCCAGCGTCTCGGTCCCACGCTCGATCGGCACCGACTGCGCCTTCATGGCGCGCGCGAATACCGGGCGCGGCGGCGGCGAGACATCGCCCTCGGTTATGGTCAGGACTTCGCCCACCGTGGCGCCGGCCGCCGCTGCATAAAGCTCCGCACGGCGGCGCGCGTTGGCGACGGCCTCCTTGCGAGCCTCGTCGAGAGCGGTCTCGGCCTTGCTCACCTCGAAGCTGAGCCCCGCGCTCTGATTGGCGCCGGCCGTCACGAGGCGGTCGAGAATATCTCCGAGCTTATCGAGGTCGCGTACCAGGACTTGCACCTCGTTGGTGACGCTGTAGCCGTCGATCTTTGCCGACTGGCCTTCCGCCGGGCGGGTATAGCGCGGCTCGACCCGGAACGAGGACGTCTGGATGTCCTTGGCGTCTATGCCGGCGGACTTCAGCTCGCCGACGACCTTCTGCATGGCCTGGTTGTTGGCGTTGAGCGCCTCGCGAGCCGAGGGCCCCTCGGCGGTGACGCCGGACGTTATCCGCGCCTGGTCGGGCTCGACGGCGACCGAGCCGGATGCGGACACGGTAATGGTGCGGCGCGGACCATCGTCGTCGTCGGCCGAAGCGGCGGGAACGGCAGCAAGCATGGCGAGCCCCAAGACGACCAGGCGCTGCGCGGAAAGAAAGCGCATTCTTCTAGAACCTTGTTGATGTTGACCTTGGCATGTCATGGCCGAGAGACTAGACCGGCTTCGGGGAACTTTCGCGGCGAAATCCGTAGCATTTGGCGGCGGCGGCAAGTCTGCTATGAGGTGCCCCGCCCACCCTCTTCCGCGCCTTTCGACGGCGGCGGAGGGCCCGTAGCTCAATGGTTAGAGCTGGCGGCTCATAACCGTCTGGTTCCAGGTTCGAATCCTGGCGGGCCCACCATCCCACCCCTGCCAATCGCTCTGCAAGTGCCGCTCTGTTAGCGGCCGTTTTGCCGGCGATGGCTTTGCGATTGAATAACCATTCGCACAGCTTGCATCGGCGCCCGAAAGCGATCGCTTTCGCAATCGATCCGTGCAAGCCATACTTGCGCGAGCTTTTGCACCGCCTGCGTTACGCTTCGAATTGCTTCGAGTTTGATTTCCGCGCCTTTGGTGCAACGCCGTCTACCTGTTGCTTTTTTGTGCTCTGGCCGATGCCGCCTGGCCGACCGGCATCTCATCCGAATGGATGAAGCGGCCCGGCTGCATTGCTGACAGAGTTCGCTCCGCAGAGAGCGCGAGGCAGGAACGCGATATGAGTACGGGTCTGTGGTTCAAGCAGGCGGTCGCAGTTCTTGTCCTATCGGCGGCGGTAATGGCGTTGCCCGGCCGCGCGCCGGCCGAAACCCCCGATACGACGTCGCCCGAAACGACGGCTCCCGATACAACGGCTCCCGACACGACGTCTCCTGATGCGACCTTCCCCCCCATCGCGACGGAGCCGGACGATACGGCACCCGCCGCCGCCGGGCCGCCGGCCGCCGGGACGATCAAGCCGGGCGACCTCATCGTCACCGGCTTCCCGGGCGCCATCCTGGCGAGCCAGGCCCTCGCGCCGGGCGTCGATCCCGTAGACCGCACGTTGATCGATCCGAACGGCCCGTCGCTGCGGGTGTTCGACGCCTCGAACCTCGGTGGTGCTCCGGCGGGAAAGCTGCTCACGCCGCCGCTGCGCATGGAGCTGCCCGCGGGTCAGATCGGCCAGGTCTTCGGCATGGCGTTCGACAACGGCACGAGCGAGGGGCCGGCCAACCTCTACGTCGCCGCCACGTCTGCGTTCGGCCTCAATATCGTCGGAGCCGGACAGGCTCCCGACGGCAAGCCCGTGCGCCTGAAGGCCGGCGCGCCCGACGCGGTGTTCATGGAAGGCCAGTTCGGCCGGCTTTCGGACTCCAGCCCCGGCGCCATCTACAAGATCGACGGCGCCACCGGTGCACCGAGCTACATCGCCGACACTGCCTTCTCCGGGAAGGGCAACAGCGGTCCCGGCATTGGCGGCCTCGCCTTCGATCCTGTGAGCCGCAGCCTCTATGCGTCCGACCTCGACAGCGGCCTCGTGCACCGCTTCGGGCTCGACTACAACGCCGCCGATCTCGCCCAATTCGATCATGGCGTTGCCGGGCGCCGCGCCGCGAGCCTCGATCCCGTCGAGGACGATGGACACCGCCTGCAGATCATCGATCCGGCCTTCAACCCGGCGGACCCCGCAACGTGGGGCTTCACGCAGCCGGCACGCCGGGTCGACGCGCTCGCCGTTCACGACGGACGCCTCTATTACGCCGTCGCCGAGGGACCGGAGATCTGGTCCGTCGGCCTCAACGCGGGCGCCTTCGGTGACGACCCGCGGCGGGAGGTGAAGGTCAAGGCACAAAAGCCCTACCCCATCACCGGCATCACCTTCGATGCCGGCGGGCGCATGTATCTCGCCCAGCGCGGCGCCCTCAAGAGCCCGTTCGACTATGGCTCATTCGCCGATGGCGCAACGGAGGTGCTGCGCTATGAGCCTGTCCCGGCCGAAAAGGCCGGCAGCGGCGATCGGTGGGCTCCCGAGCCCGCCACGTACGCGGTCGGAACGGCCGACGACGGCCGCGCCGCCGACGGCGGCATAACCCTGCAGTATGGCTACAAGCCCGACGGCAACATCGACCTCGGCGCGTGCGACGCGACTGTGGCCATGTCCGGCGACACGCTCACCGCGACCGCGAGCGGCGTGCAGATCAACGGCATCGACCTCGTGCGTCCGGCCAACGCGCCGACGCAAAGCACCTTCGTCGACTACGACCAGCACGAGGACGATCCCGGTGCACGCGGGCACGTCGGCAACGTCCTGACATTGCGCACGTGCGGGGCGGATTCCGGCTTCCCGCCCGTCGAAGGCGGGGATGCGTTCCCGCCTGTCGACGGCGGTACAGGCGGTGATTCCGGCGGCGGCGCTTTCCCGCCTGTCGACGGCGGTGGCGGGGCCGCTGGGGATGCCGGTGGCGGCGGCGAGACATTTCCGCCGGTCGAGGATGGCGGCGATGGCACGACAACCGACGATGGCGGCGGAGGCGAGACGGCCGAAAACGGCGGCGTCTCCATCAACAAGTCGGCCGTGCCCGGCACCTGCACCGAAAAGGGCGGCTGCACATTCAATATCGACATAACCAACAACTCCGGCGCGGATCTTCCCGAGCTGGTCGTCGGCGACGAGCTGACCGCCGGCGCCGCAAACCTCGGAGGCGCCAAGATCGAGGGCGCGCCACCCGCACCTTGGGTCTGCACCGCACCGCCGAAATTCACCTGCACCAATCCCGATGGCCTCGCCAACGGCGCGACGGTGTCGCTGCCGCTGTCGTTCGCCCCGGCCGGCATCGGCCAGGAGAAAGAGCTCCAGAACTGCGCCACACTTAATCCCGAGCCCGTGCCGGTCGAAGTCCCGAAAGCAAACGGCCAGGAGAATAATGGTCTCAAGGTCGAGGCCAAGGCGATCTCTGGCTCCTGTGCATCGGGCGTGCCTTGCGAGTGGGAGATTATCGCGACCAATACAGGCGCGGTGCCACTGACCGGCGAACTCGAAGTTCGGCAAGGCAACACCATCAGATCCGCGGGCAAGAACGTCCTACCCGCCACATTGCAACTCGTCACTCCGCCTGCATCCCCGGGCACGACCTGCAAAGTCGACGAAAATCAAAAGATCGTCTTCTGCAACAATCCTCAGACGACGATTGCTCCGGGGGCGAGCCAATCGTTCAAGTTCACCGTCACGGCCGATGCGCCGCCGGGGGCGCCGATCGATTTCTTCCAATCCGATGTCCTTGTGTCGATCGGGAAATTCAGCGGCACGAAAGATGATCCGCCGCACGTCACGTCAGCCGGAGCCGTCGCGTTTACGCCGCTGACGCCACCAGCCGGAGAGCAAGCAGCCCCCGCTGCGGCGCCCGTCGGGCCGGTTTGCGCAACGCTTCCCGTCGAGCAGCCGGAGGAGCCGAAGCCGTCCGAAGCGGGCCAGATCTCGCTGCTGAAGACCGGCGTCGCCTGCAAGGACAAGAAATCCTGCGAGTTCACCTTCGCAATCAAGAACACGTCCGCCAACGACTTCGACGGCGAGGTGGTGTTCGACGACACCTTTACCGACGATGGCGGCGGGATATTCGGCGCAACGACCATCAATCCCGCGCCGCCGGCGCCCTGGTCATGTCCGAAGAACGGGCAACAGGGCTTCACGTGCACCGCGAAGCTCAAGATCCCTGCTAACTCCGCGGCGCCTCCGCTCAATCTGACGTTCGAGCTGCCCGCCGGTGTCGGTGCCATTCAGGGTGTGAAGAACTGCGCCACCGTGAAGGATGCTCCGACGCCGTCGTGCGCCACGCTGCCGCTCGAGCCGGCACCGGGGCCAGGACCGGGCCCTGGACCGCAAGAGGGCGCCAAGCTCACCGTCACGAAGACGGGTCCCGCCGAATGCTCCGACCTTGGGGGATGCGACTTCACGATCGCGATCAAGAACGAGGGCGATGCTCCCTTCAACGGCCCGGTCGTCGTCAATGAGGAGGTAACCCTCGACGGCAAGAGCTTGCCCAACACCATTATCGTTCCCAACGAGACCTGGACGTGCACGCAGGGCGGAAATTCCACCTGCACCAGTATCCCGCAGATGATAATCGGCCCCCAGGGGACGGCGACACTGAGGCTGCACGTCATCTTCACCAGCCCGACCGGCGCCAAGGTCATGCAGAACTGCGCCAGCGTCGTCGGTGCGGCGGCAAAGCCGTGCGTCTCGGCCAATCTCGTCCAGGGTCCCAAGCTCGTCATCAAGAAGGAGCGCGTGGATGCCGTCTGCGATCCCATCTGCACGTTCCGCATCACGGTCAAGAACATCGGCAACCAGACGCTCAAGGGCCCGATCAAGATCGTCGACTTCCCCAGCGACATAAAGAGCGACAGCGGCGCCACGGATATCAAGGCAGAGGTCATCTCCGCCAAGATGGTCGGCAACCTGGCCAACGTGACGTGCACAAAGCCCGGCAATATCTGGTGCGACGTCAATACCGACCTGCAGCCCGGAATATCCGTGACCTTCGACCTGACGATGGCGGTCGGCATCACGGACTTTGCCGGCGATAACTGCGTGCTGCCACGCGACGTGCCCGCCGGCACGGTGCCGCCGGTATGCGTCGCGATGCTGGGCCTGCGCCCACAGGGGCCGAACCTTCTCATCGAGAAACGCAACGCAAGCCCGGGGACCAAGGGTGCCGATCACTGCGAGCTCAAGAAGGAATGCCTCTATATCATCAGGGTGACGAACAACGGGACCAGCGATTTCACCGGGCCGATCAAGATCACCGACACCATCTCGGGAGGCGTGCCGGACCTCCTCGAGGAGGGGCCGGGGGGTAACATCGGATGGAACTGCACCAAGGCAGGTGGCGCCGGCGGCTTCGGAGCCCCGTCTATCGACTGCACGATCCCAGGGGCACCCGACCCGATCAAGCCAGGCACTTTCGGCCCGTTGGCTCCCGGCAAGTTCATCGAGCTCGGCATCTCCGTCAAACCGGGCAGCACCTGGAAAAACAGCAACACCATCAAGAACTGCGCCGAGCTGATCGACACCGGCGCGGACATGGGCCCGATAACCAGCGCCAAGAAAAGCTGCACCACGCAGAAGCTCGACCCGTTCAAGCTCAAGATCGAGAAGACGGGCGATCAATCCTGCAAGCCGGGCGGCGAATGCAAGTTCGACCTCAACATCTTCAACGACGAGCAGATCGTCCATGACGATCCGGTCACCGTCGTCGACAACCTCACCGGTCTCTCTTCGGCCGAGATCGTCTCCATCACGCCGGTCGGCGGTGCGCAGCCGTTCCCCTGCAATCCGCAGCCGACGAAGGTCCCGTTCAGTTGCTCGGGGCACATGAAGCTCGAGCCCGGCGACAAGAACCACTACACGATCATCATCCGCCTTCCTGCCGACGCCAGCGCCCAGGCGTTCTCGAATTGCGCCAGCGTCGGCGGTGCCCGCTCGTCGGGCGAAACATCCGACCCGTCCTGCCACAGCGTGCAGCTCGCGCCCGCCGAGCCCTTCAATCTGAAGATCGACAAGACCGGCCCGGCCTCCTGCGCCCCCGGCTCGGAATGCGCCTTCGATCTGACGCTTACGAACACCGGCTCGAAGGCGCACACCGGCGCGGTGACGCTCACCGATGGCCTGTCGGGCGTCGATTCCATGAGCATCGTGTCGGTCGATCCTCCGCTGCCGTGCGCCGAGCAGCCGAAGGACATTCCCTTCAACTGCAGAACGGGTGACGATTTTACCATTGCTGCGGGCGCCTCCCGCAAATTCCGCGTGACGGCGCGTATCCCGCGCAGCGCCGAAACCTTCACCAACTGCGCCATCGTCGCCGGCGGAAAGGCTGGCGGCAGCGGCCCGCCTGCGGCCGATTCCTCGTCGTCGTCGTGCGTGACGGTGAAGTCGTCCGCAAAGACGCAGGAGCCGACCAAACCCGAATGTCTGGGCGGCATGATCCTGAAGGACGATGGGCTTTGCGCATGTCCGCCCGGCACGACATGGAATGGCCGCAACTGCGTCAGACCGCTCCCGCCACCGCCCATCGAGAATAACGCCGGCGGTGGCGGCACCACCGTGCCCGACAAGGTGTGCCCGCGCAGCCTGCCGATCGGCACCTACCCGAACTGCTGCGAGCGCAACACGCACTTCGATCCCAGGGTCAATCCGCCGCGCGGCGCTTGCGTGCGCGACACGACCGGACCCGGCGACGGCGGCGCGGACGGCGTCAATCCCGGCGACGAAAAGAAGACCCAGAATCCGCCACCGCCGCCGCCACCTCCCGTCTGCAAGGGCGATCGCCCCATCGGCACCTTCCCGTTCTGCTGTCCGAGGAGCATGCACTTTGAGCGCAGCGCCGGACCGCGCGGCGCTTGCGTGCGCGACAAATCAGGACCCGGCGACGGCGGCGCGGATGGCGTCAATCCCGGAGACGACAAGACGACGCAAAACCCGCCGCCCAGAGAGCGTCCCGCCTGCAAAGGGGATCGCCCTGTCGGCACGTTCCCGTTCTGCTGTCCGAGCAACATGCACTTCGACCGCAGCGTCGGGCGGCGCGGCTCCTGCGTGAAGGATGGCGGCGGCGGCCCGGGCACCTCCAAGGGCACGGACGAGCCGCCACCTCCGCGCCCCACCTGCAAAGGGGATCGCCCCGTCGGCACGTTCCCGTTCTGCTGTCCGAGCAACATGCACTTCGACCGCAGCGTCGGACGGCGCGGCTCCTGCGTGAAGGACGGCGGTGGCGGCGCCGATAGCAGTAAGGGCGATACCGACAGTGGCAAAGACAAATGCCCGGCCGGCACCATCGGCCGCTTCCCGCGCTGCAGGTGTCCGGTGGGGATGACGGGCCGGCCGCCGAACTGCTGTCCGCCAGGGACCAAATTTGAGGGTGGCAAGTGCGTGCGGCCGAAACCGACGGTCCAATGCAGCGGCGGACGCATCGGCACCCCGCCCGACTGCAAGTGTCCTGCGGGCACCCATTGGGCGCGGTCCGAGCAATGCGTTGAGGACGCGAAGCCTAAGCCGCCGACTCCGACGCCCACGCCGTCAAAGCCCGAGCCGTCGAAAGGCAAGTGCACGGGCGGGCGCGTCGGCACGCCGCCCAATTGCTTCTGCAGACCGCCCGCGAAGTTTATCGGCCACCGCTGCCGGTTTGTGCCGGCAAAACCAAAGGGCGACGAAGGCAAGGTCATCGTGAAATAGGGCGCGCCGAGCGAGAGCCGCCTAGGCGCACAAAAGCGCCACATGCAGAGTGCCGCCGCAGCCATGCAGCGTCCAATGGAGGTCGATCGACATGTACCGTTTTGCACTCGCCGCCGCAGCCGGACTTATTCCGATGCTCGCCATGGCCCTGCCGCTGCACACGCCGAACTACGGTCCGCGTCTTGTCACGCCGGCAACGCAGTCTATCGACCGCTGCTACAAGAAGTGCTTCCTCGACGCGAAGGGCAAGAGCGACGGCTGGAAATACGCGTGTCGCCGCGCCTGCAATGCGAGCCCCAAGAAAAAGTGCGAGGACAAGTGCTATTCGAAGCTCGCCAACGACCCCAAGAAGCGCAAGGCGTGCCTATCGCGTTGCAGCTAGCAACCGCGACGCCCATCGGACGGCGGTCTTCTTTCGGCACGTCGCCGTCCCGGAGACCACGTAGACGAGCGCCGTGACGGGAACGGCGCGGCGAGAAAGCTGTCGAACCGTTCGCCGCTTCCCGATATGCAGTCGGCATGAGCGAATCCGGTGATTTCGAGATATTCCTCGTGGCGACGCCCGGCCTCGAGGGGCCGCTGTGCGCCGAAGCGCGGGCAAAGGGCTTCAAGGCCAAGAGCGTGCCGGGCGGCGTGACGCTGAAAGGCGGCTGGCCGGAAGTCTGGCGCGCCAACCTCGAGCTTCGCGGCGCCGGCCGCGTCATCGCCCGGCTGGGCGCCTTCCACGTGCTGCATCTCTCCCAGCTCGACAAGCGCGCGCGCCAGTTCCCGTGGGGCGACGTCTTGCGCCGCGACGTGCCGGTGCGCGTGGAGGCTTCGTGCAAGAGCTCGCGGATCTATCACTCGGGCGCGGCGGCGCAACGCGTCGAGCGCGCCATAGCCGAGGAGCTTGGTGCGCCGATCTCACCCGACGCCGAGGTGTGCATTCGCGTGCGCATCGAGAACAACATCTGCACCCTTGGCGTCGACACCTCGGGCGAGCTGCTGCACAAGCGCGGTCACAAGCAGGCCGTTGCGCGAGCGCCGATGCGCGAGACGATGGCGTCGCTTTTCCTGCGCCAATGCGGCTTCGACGGCACGCAGCCGGTCCTCGACCCCATGTGCGGCTCGGGCACCTTCATCATCGAGGCCGCCGAGATCGCCGCCGGCCTGCAGCCGGGCCGCGCGCGCCACTTTGCCTTCGAGCAACTGGCGAGTTTCGATGCGGCTGCCTGGGATCGGATGCGCGGCAGCAGCTCGATCGCCGCCGTCGCGCCCGGAGTGCGCTTCTACGGCAGCGATAAGGACGCCGGCGCAATCCGGATGAGCCGCGCCAACGCCGAGCGTGCCGGTGTCGCCTCGATCACTCAGTTCGAGCAGCTTTCCGTCGAGGAGCTGACGGCCCCGCCCGGGCCGCCCGGCATCGTCATCGTCAATCCGCCGTACGGCGACCGCATCGGCGACAAGGCGCGCCTGACTGCACTTTATCGAACGCTCGGCGAAAGGCTGCTGACCGGCTTCTCCGGCTGGCGCGTCGGTCTGATCACCAACGAGCGGACGCTGGCTGCCGCGACGTGCCTGCCGTTCTCGCTCACGGCGGAGCCGGTCTCGCACGGAGGGCTGTCGGTGACCCTGTTCCGCACCGGCGCGCTGCCGTGAGCGCCGCTCGCGGCGTCACGGCATCGATGCGCCGCCGGGCCCGATGTCCGATCCGTCAGTCCGTGACCTTGGGGCGCGCCATCCACTCGCGCCCCTTCAGCATAGCGCGCCAGTACACGGGCGGAAGGATCCTCTCCTTGAGCAGCCAGGCGGCCCGCGACGGCTTCATGCCGTCGATGACGAACTTCGGAAAGCTCGGCAGCAGCTTGCCGCCATAGCCGAATTCGGCGAGCACGATCTTGCCGCGCTCGACGGTGAGCGGGCACGAGCCGTAGCCGTCATACGCGGCCGCCGATGGCCGCAGCCCCATGTCGTGCGTGAGATTTTCCGCTACCACGGGCGCCTGCTTGCGCGCCGCGGCGGCCGTCTTGGCGTTGGGCGCCGAGCAGACATCGCCCAGCGCATAGATGTTGGCGAACTTCTTATGCCGCAGCGTGCCCTGATCGACATCGACCCAGCCCGCCTGGTCTGCAAGCGGGCTGACGCGAATGAAGTCCGGTGCGCACTGGGGCGGCGTGACGTGGATAATGTCGAAATCGGCCTCGACCGTGCTGGACGGCTCGCCGGCCGCCGTCTTTTCGAACCACGCCTTCTTGGCACGTCCGTCGATGGCCACGAGATTGTGCTGGAAGTTCAGCTTGGCGTGATAGCGATCGACGTATTGCATCAGCGCCGGCACGTAGGCGGCAACTCCGAAAAGCGTCGGCGTCGCCGTGTAGAAGCCGATGTCGATGTTGTCGAGGTGCCCGTTGCGCTGCCAATGGTCGCCCGAGAGATACATGACCTTCTGCGGCGCACCGGCGCATTTGATGGGCATCGGCGGCTGCGTGAAGAGCGCCCGGCCTGATTTGAAATTGCGCACCAGCTCCCAGGTGTAGGGAGCGAGGTCGAAGCGATAGTTGGACGTGACACCGTTACGCCCGATGGTCTCGACGAGGCCATCCACCTTGGCCCAGTCGAGCTTCAATCCCGGGCATACGATCAGATACCGGTATTTGACGACCCGGCAGCCCTCGAGGATGACCGCATCCTCGGCCGGCTCGAACGCGGTGACGGCCGCCTTGATCCACTTCACACCCGCCGGGATGACCGATGCCATGGTGTGCACGGTCGCGGCGGCATCGAATATGCCGGCGCCGACCATGGTCCATCCGGGCTGGTAATAGTGCGTGTCGGCGGGATCGATAATGGCGATGTCGAGATTGCGGTTGCGGGCCAGGAGGCTCGACGCCGTGGCGATGCCGGCCGCGCCGCCGCCGACGATCACGATCTCATGTGCGAAATCGGCCTGCGTCGTGGGCGTGCGGCCGCCATTGGCAATGCGCCGGACGATACCGCTCATGTCGTAGCCGGCCTTTTTCGCCGCCTGGACGATGTCGGAAAGCGGCCGCGCCCTGGCCTCGGCCAGCGCCCATAGCGACGCCGATCGAGTCCCCGTGCGGCAATAGGCGAGCAGCGGCTTGGGCAGCTCCTTCAGCAGCGTCCGAAACGCATCGGCATCCGCGTCGGCTATCTTGCCCGTCACTACCGGTTGATAGCGGACCTCCAAGCCGGCTGCCTTCGCCGCCTCCTCGATCTCGCGATAGAGCGGCTGATCGGGTGCCTCGCCGTCCGGCCGGTGGCAAATGATGGTGCGGTATCCAGCGGCTTTGAGCGCGGCAACATCTTCGACGCTGATCTGCGGCGAGACCGCCACATCTTCCGTCAGCGGACGCAATTCCATGTCGTTCTCCGTCTCCTGCGCATGGCCCTGTGTCTGCGGCCGATGCCGCATTGCGCCATTTTCGGACCCAAGGTTTACAACGTGCAGAGCCGCAGTGCGAGCGCCACTATGTCCGACCCGGCTCGCTTGCTGCCCGCGGCGGCGCCGAAAGGCATTTTGATCGCTGCCGCGTCTAGCGCGGCGCGATGCGCGTCGGAGCGCATTCAGAGCGTCCTGCGGCGCCTTGGCCCGCACGTTCGGCTCGCGCCGCGCCCTTGCGTGCATGCCCCGCCGCTGGCCAAGCGCCCGGAGCCATCGTGCACACGGACCGCCGCGTCTTGCCGAAGAGGCCGAGGACACGATTTGGCGCGCAAGCGCTGTCGCCGCGAGGCGAAGGCATGCGTCACGAGCCGGCGTGTGGCGTCCGCGCCGCTAGGCAGGCGGCCAGAAGCTAATTAGACTTTTATGCAAGTTCGCGACGAAAAATGCACCTTTCCGGTCGCGGCCCATTGAGAATGGCGGACAGTAATTCAGCTTCAACGCCGCCGACGTATCATTATTGACGGCATGCATTACTCCAGCGTTTTGGCATAGTTTTTTATCCCGTGCGTTTGCAATGCTTCAGGCCAACCTGCACCGTCGCGTCGTGGTCACCGGCATGGGGGCGATTACCCCGATCGGGCAGAACGTTGCCGATTTCTGGCAATCTCTCACGACCGGCAGATCGGGCATCGCGCCGGTAGACGGCATCGCCGAGGACGTTCCTGTCGGCATCGCCGCTCGCATCGACAATTTCAATCCGGCGAGCCGCTTCGCGAAGTGGCGGCGCGACAAGACGATCACGCATTCGAGCCGCTACGCCTGGCTCGCGGCGGCCGCCGCCGACGAGGCCATCGCGCAGGCGCAACTCTCCATGCCGTTGGACAATCCGCACCGCGTCGCCTGCCTGATCGGGTCGGCCGCGGGCGGGCATATCGCCGTCGAGATCGCCGGGCGTGACCGCTACCTGGCCAACAAGCGCGCCGTGCATCCCATGCTGCTCCCGCGCATCGTCGCCTCCTCGGCCGCCGCGCATATCGGCATCGAGTACGGCATCAGGGGTCCGACGCTCGCCCTGTGCAGCGCCGGTGCCAGCGCCGCCCACGCCATCGGCATGGGCTTCGATCATGTCAGGCGCGGCATTGTCGATGTCGCTATCGTCGGTGGAGCCGACAGCACCTTGACCTATAGCGCGCTGCTCGCCTGCGACGCCCTCGACATGCTGTCGCCCGACGGCTGCTTCCCCTTCGCGCGGCGGCACAACGGCACGGTGTTGGCCGAAGCCGCCGGCGTCCTCGTCATCGAAGCGGAAAGTCACGCCCGCACACGCGGCGCGAAGATACTTGCCGAGCTCGCCGGCTTCGCCATGGCGTCGGGCGCCGACAGCATGTTCGGCGTCGACCCGGAAGCCGCCGGGTACGTCATGCGTACAGCCCTCGACGATGCAGGGGCCGACGCGAGCGACGTCGCCTACATCAACGCCCACGGCGACGGCATCGGCGACCATGACGTGCGCGAGACGGAGGCGATCAAGAATGTCTTCGGCCCGCGCGCCGGCGACATCTCGATCTCTTCGACCAAGTCGATGCACGGCCACGCTCTCGGTGCCGCCGCGGCAATCGAGGCCATCGCCTGCATCAAGGCGATGCAGCACGGCATGGTCCCCCCGACGATCGCGCTCGACGACCCCGACCCGCGCTGCGATCTGGATTACACCCCGGTCACGCCCCGCCAGCGCACCGTGACGCATGCCCTTTGCAACAATTTTGGGCTAAGTGGCACAGCGACCGCGCTTATTTTTGAAGCTGCTGCCGCCTAGGCGGCAGAGCTATACTGCAAGCGGTTGCTTGCGATCACTTTTCCACGATGGGATGTGGAGGCTTGAATGCCTTACGCCAGCAATGCGGACCTGCCGACGCGCGTCAGGGCGCACCTTCCCGCTCATGCGCAGGACGTCTATCGCTCCGCTTTCAATAATGCCTTCACCGAGCACGACGGCGACCCCCGCCGTGAGGAGGCCGCACATCGCATCGCCTGGGCCGCCGTGAAGCGCAACTACATCAAGATCGGCGACCATTGGATGCTGCGCTGACGCCAAACGAAGGCGGCCGGTCTCGCCGCCGGTCCATTCAGCTCTCCGCCTTTTCGACGCGCGGATCCTGCCCACCGCGCAGGATCGTGTTGCCGTCGTAGCGTGAGCGCTGATCGACGGCCGGCGATGCCCAATCGCTGGCGCTCATCTGGCCGCTCTGGCCGTACGCGGCAAGGGCGTTGGCATAGGTGACGCGCCGCACGTCCTCGGAACGAACACCCTGCTCGGCCAGCAGCATCGCTGTCTTGGGCACCGACAGGGGATCGGAGATACCCCAGTCGCAGGCGGAATCGACGATGAGCTGCGCGGCTCCGTACTCGCGCACGATGTTGCACATCCGCTCGGCGGTCATCTTGGAATGCGGATAGATCGAGAACGCCGCCCAGAAGCCGCGCTCCGTCACCTCGCGCACCGTCTCCTCGTTGACGTGGTCTATGACGACGCGCGAGGGCGACAGCTTGTGCTCGACGATGATGTCCATCGACCGCGACGCGCCGCGTTTCTTGTCACGATGCGGCGTATGGATCATGACCGGCAGGTCCAGCTCACGCGCAAGGTCGAGCTGCAGGCGGAAATACTTCTCCTCCAACGCCGTCTGCTCATCGAAACCGATCTCGCCGATGGCGACGACGCCATCTTTGGTCGCGAACTCGGGCAGGATCTCCATCACGCCCTCGGCGAGCGCCTCGTTGTTGGCCTCCTTCGAGTTAAGCCCGATGCAGCAGTAGTGCTGGATGCCGAACTGGCTCGCGCGGAAGCGCTCGAAGCCGAGGATATGCGAGAGATAATCGCGATAGCTGCCGACGTTGGTGCGCGCCTGCCCGATCCAAAATGCCGGCTCGATGACCGCCACGATGCCGCCCTTGGCCATCGCCTCGTAGTCGTCGGTGGTGCGCGAGATCATGTGGGCGTGCGGATCGATATAGGTGACGGGCTCGGCGCCGTGCCCAGGGTTGTGATTGGCATTCATGCGAGCGTCTCCCGCGTAAGCTTTCCACTGCGAATTTCGCGCCACAGCTCGGGCGTCGCCTCGAGCGCAACGAGCGCCTGCGGCGTCGGACATTCCGCCAGGGCGAGAGCCGCCGCGCGGCGTTCGGTTGCCTCGCCGGAGCTGAACACGCGCAGCAGGTCGTCGAAGTCGTCGCCCGCGACCGCAAACGGGCCGACGCACCGCCACAGCTCCGGCGAGACCGGGCGCCCCGCGGCCCAACGCTCGTGCGCGTAGTCCAACAGCATGCGGGCTAGCTCGCCGTTGCGGCGCTCGTCGATGCCTTGGATCGGCGCCAGGGTCGAGCCGATGAACAGTGCCTTGACAACCATCTGGTTCCACATCGCCTCGGTGAATTCCTCGAGAGGAAATGGATTGCGATGGGCGACGGCCTCGTAGACCGGCTGCATGGCGGAACGGATGCCCTCGCCCGCAATGGACAGGAGGCCCCCAGAGCCCGGATACAGCGGCAGCCCGCGCAGCAGCGCAATCTGCTCGCCGATCTCGCCGGAGCGCACCAGCGCATCCAAACGGTCGGCGAACGTCGCCTGCGCGTGCTCATAGCTGGCGAGAGCGAACAGCACGCGTCCGGCCTGCTCCATCGTCCAATCGCTGGCGTCGAGCCCGGCACGGCATGCGCGCGCTGCCGCCATCTCGGACGCATCGAGTTGCAGCGGCTGCCGTCCGATCTTCCGGGGCGCGAGGCCGACCGCGCGGGCCAGTGCCAGCCCGGAGGGTCCCGCGGCGATGCGCGCTACCTGCTCGTCGATCCACGCAACGGCGTCGCCGGGCAGACGGCGCTGCAGCCACCCGCGCAGCAGGTCCATACGCTCTTTCACAACGCCGATTTCGCTCATGTCCCGGCCGTCACTCTCAGCTTGCCGGGATGTAGCGCTGCAGGAAGAGGGTGAGCGCGAAGCAGACGAGACAGGCGATGGATGCATAGTTCACTTCCGTCGTGGCGGCGAAAAGCGCGTCGATGAGCGCGATGGCGGCGATGAGCAGCGCGACCGCACGCGAGACATCGCCCGTTTGCCGCCGCCGCAGAAGCCGCAGCACGCGCAGGCCGCAGACCGCGATCCCGGCGAGCGCGACACCGCCCGCCAGGGTCAGGTTGGAGCCCGTCGCGGCAACGGAAACCAGCGGCGCGGCGAGCAGCGGCAGCGGCCACAGGCTGGCGATCCGATCGACGCTCTCCAGACGGGCAGCGAACGTCAGGCCCGCCACGTAGGCGGCGAGTGCAGCCGCCGGCAACAGGACGTCCGCATCGAGCGACGGGACGGCCGCCGAAGCGGCAGCGACGTATACCAGGCCCCGGCAAATGCCCATGACGAACGGAGCGACAGGGTTGCCCTTATGGTTCCAGTCGTAAAGAACGATCGCCAGCGCCAGCAACAGCCCACTGAGGCCGACGCGGTCGTTGACGGTGGCGAGGGCAACGACCCCGGCAACGAGCAGCGACGCCCCGACGACGACGACCGCGTCGACAGAGACCTCGCCCGCCGGGATCGGGCGGTCCGGCCGCTCGCGCGCATCGACGTTGCGGTCGAACGCGTCGTTGAGGAACATGCCGGCGACGTACATGGCGGATATCGCGATCGCGACCGTCACCACCCAGAGAAGCGGCGCACCGCCCGCCAGCGCGCTGCCGGCAATGACGTTGCTCCAGACGGTGGGAAGATTGGAGACGCGACCGAGCTTCAGCGCCGTGCGCCAGCCGCTCACGCGCCGAGTTGCGAGCGAACCCATTTCAGCTCCCGCGCAATATCGCTGCCGACGTCGATGCCGCGCATGTCGGCGGGCAGCACGTCCCAGGTATAGGTTTCGACTTCGAGATGCGGCGCCAGAGCGTGGCGCCGGCACGCCGCCAGAAGGTCGGCGAGCAGCTCCTGCGTCGATTGCAAGCCGCCGTATGACTCTTGGAACAGCGGCACATGGCAATGCACGCGCCACTCGCCGCCGGCATTGCCCTCGCGCAGCGCCGCCAATGCCTCCGGCAGATCGGCATAGCGCGTGAGGCGGCCGGCGCGCTCCTCGACGGTCTGATGCAGGTAGACGCCGTCGTCGAATCGGCTGAGCAACTCCACGGCGCCTGCATCGACATCGGCGATGCGCAACGCGGAGCTGAGCTGGATCTTCGGCATCCTGATGCCGACGGCCGCCAGCCTGCCGATGCACTCGATCGGGTTCTCGAACTCCACGCTGGCATGGCAGACGTCGAGGCAGATGCCCAAATGACGCCGCAGCGCGTCGCGAGCCTCGCGCGGCGAGACGGCAGTGAGGTTGCGAAAGCTTTCGACAGCCGGGCGGGCAAACAGGTGATCGTTGAAGAAGTCGATCGCCTCGTCGATCGTTTCCAGGAAGCAGCACGGCTCGGGCTCCAGGGCCAGCGATACGTGCTTGCCCGTTTCCTCGGCGAGCGCGTGGAGATGCGCGGCGTGGCGCACGAGCAGCTCCGTCATGCGGCTGACGTCGCCTGCGCCGTCGAGCTTCGCCTTGTAGGCACCCGGCACGGTGCTGACGCTGCCTTCGACGCCATCGGGTAGGAGCTGCGCCAGTATGTCGGCGACGCGATTTGAATATTTCAGGCGGCGCTCATCGCGCCAATCGGGCTCGTACACCTGCTCCTTGACGCGCGTGCCGTGGAAGGAGCCGTACGGAAACGCGTTGGCGGTGAAGACGTAGAGCTGCTCGGCGTCGAGAAAGCGCTTCAAGCCGTCGATGGCAGACGGAACGGCAAGATCCTCGGCCGCAGCCGCGGACAGGCGCAGACCAATGCCCATCGGGTTGTCGGGCGAAACCTGCTGCTTGATCGCAGGCACATGGACGCGCAGCGCAGCCTCGATGTCGGCCCAGCGCTCGCCGGCGTGAATATTGGTGCAATAGGTCAGATGCGGGGACCCCGGCAGCGCCAGCCGCATCACACGCCATCCCGAGCTTTGAGCCATTCCAATGCCTGATCGATCAGCGCGTGATCCATCGCGTTGACATCGACGCTGGTCCCGATCCCCGACAGCAGCGTCACGGTGAGCTCGCCGCCGAGATGCTCGCGGAACTCCTCGAGCCCGGCGAGCAGAAGCTTGCGGCCGTCGGGCGCCAGCGCTTCGCAGGCCGGATGCCACAGAGCGAAGCCCAGCCGCTTCAGCAGCGCAAAGACGCGCTCGTCCTCGCCCGGCGCCAGCAAGCCGGCCAGTACGGAATAGCGGGTGTCGAGCGCGATGCCGATTGCGACGGCTTCTCCGTGGCGCAGCTCGTAGTTGGATAGTCCCTCCAGCTTGTGTGCGGACCAGTGGCCGAAATCGAGCGGCCGGCCGCTGCCGCGCTCGAACGGATCCCCGCCCGTCGCGATCTGGCGCATGTGGAGCAGCGCGCAATGGCGGATCAGGTGGTCGAGCGGCTCGGAGGCGAACAGCGCCAGCGCCTCGGCCTTCTCCTCCAGCCATGCGAAAAAGGCGCCGTCGCGGATCAGCGCGACCTTCACGGCCTCGGCCATGCCGGCGCGGCGATCGCGGCCGGGGAGCACATCGATGAAGGCAGAATCGTTGATCACCGCTACCGGCGGCACGAACGTGCCCAGCATGTTCTTGAAGCCGAAGGCGTTGACGCCATTCTTCACACCGACGCCGGAATCGTTTTGCGCCAGCACCGTGGTCGGAACGCGGATGTGGCGAATACCGCGATGCGTCGTGGCCGCCACATAGCCGACGAGATCGAGCAGCGCGCCGCCGCCGATCGCCACCACGTAGGAGTGCCGGTCGAGGCCTAGAGCTACGAGCTGGCGCTGCAGGCGCTCTACCAGAGCCGGATCGTTCTTCGACCGCTCGCCCCCGGCGACGACCTCGACCTTGCCGGAAAGCTCTACGCCGGCATTTGCCGCCGCGAGGTAGGCCGCGATCCGCCGCGGCAGGTCGGGCATCTCGCGCACGACGCCCTCGTCGACCAGGAAGGCAACCTTCCGACCGCGAGCGCCCGGCGCCCCGGCCAGCGCCTCGGCGAGGATCGGATTGGCCTCCGAGAATACGTCGCGCGTGAAATATACGGGAAACTCGTAGGAAACCGAAAAACGCTGGACAAACGTCCGCCCGGCGCCCGTAGCGTCGAATTTCGCCAAAGCATCACTGATCGCTTTCACCGCGCTTCCCCTACGCACTTTATTGTTGCCGATTTTGCATCGGCATTTGCCGGATTAGCCCGCATTTTTGTGCCAGACAAAAACCGGATTTCCCGCGTCCCCGCACGCATCTGCGGTTCACCAGGCGCCGGATCATGCGCGGTTTGACGCTGCCAGGCAATGATTTTGCTTGGCATTTCTGCTCGCAAGCCGCTTTCGCAAAAGGCAAGGGAAGAAGTGGCAAAAATGGCCGGGAGTTGAGGGAAAAAATTGCATCGGGAAATGGCAAAGGTGCCAAAGTCGCCGAATTTGCCGGACCCTATCCGTTGTGAACGCCAACTCTATTCACTAGCGTCGGGATATCGCATCCGAAGCTGCACCAAATTATTCGGTCAGCGGAATAAATGCGATCGCTTGCGCAAGAGCGCAACGCGAGAAAACGTCGCTGAATAGAATGGGAGAACGTTCAATGGGAATGCGGTTTCTGAAAGCCGCGTCGATGGGGATGGCCGTCCTCGGCGGACTGGGCACGACAGTGGTCGTTGCGCAAACCGTTCCGACGGAGCCGTCACAAGTCGCGCGCCCGGGCGGCAAGCTGCCCGGCGATCCCAAGATCGCGCTCGTAAAGATCGCGGACGGCTTCAACGACCCGACCGGCGTAGCCTCTGCCTTCGACGGGACAGGCCGCATCTTCGTGGTCGAGCGCGTAGGCCGCATCAAGGTCGTGAAGGACGGCAAGGTGCTCGAGAAGCCCTTCCTCGACCTCACCAAGAACACGCCGCTTGGAACCGAGGTGCAGACCGGCTTCGTCGAGCAGGGCATGTGGTCGGTGGCCTTCGATCCGAAGTTCAAGGAGAACGGCCACTTCTACGTCAGCTATTCCTCACTGCCGTTCAACGGCGCGCACATGATTACGCGCTACACGGTGGACTCTGGCAGCCCTGACGAGGTGACAGTCGACCAGGCGCAGAAATCGGCCAAGGTCATCACCATTATTCCGCAGCCCTATTACAACCACTACGGCGGCGGCATCGAGTTCGGGCCTGACGGCTATCTCTACATCGGCAAGGGCGACGCCGGCTGGGAAGGCGACCCGCTCGACGCCGGCCAGCGCAAGGACGTGCTGTGGGGCAAGCTGCTCCGCATCGACGTCAACACGCCCGACAACGTCGGCTACAAGGTCCCCGACGACAATCCCTTCGCCCACGCCTACCAGGATCGCATGATGGCGCTCTTCGGCATCACCGAGGAGGGCTTCTCCAAGATCCACATGGGCGCGCGTCCGGAGATCTGGGCTTACGGCCTGCGCAATCCGTACTCCTTCCGCTTCGACCGCAAGAACGGCGGCCTGTTCATCGCCGATGTCGGCCAGAACCATCTGGAAGAGATCGACTGGCAGCCGGCCGACAGCAAGGGCGGCCAGAACTACGGCTGGAAGTTCAACATGGGCACCAACTGCCACCCGATGACCGGGCCCGACGACAAGTGCCCGCTGGTCGGCGTGCTGCCGGTCGCCGAGTATCCGCACCAGGAGCCTTATCCGGGTGCCGAGAAGCTGAAGGACGGCTGGGGTTGCTCCGTGATGGGCCTCGGCGTTGCCAACTACGCCGGCATGAACGGTGTGTTCCTGTCCGGTGACTGGTGCTCGGGCCGCGTGTTCGGCACCGGCTGGGACGGCAAGAAGTGGCAGCTGCAGGAGCTAGTGCAGACGTCGCTGCAGTTCACGTCCGGCAACAACGACGAGGACGGCACGGTGCTGGCGGTCAACTGCGACTGCTTCTACACCGACGACAAGGGCCCGCTAGCGAACCCTCCGGGCGCGCTGTGGCGCATCGTTGCCGCCGATAAGGTTCCCGCCGGCGCCGAGGTCGCCAAGACGAAGAAGTAGCTTCGCCTTGCATCTCTAGTCGCGTGCACAGGGCCTCTCGCACCCCGTCTGTCGAGAGGCCCTGCTGCCTGCATGAAGGCTCTCAGGAATCCCGCCCCATGACCGCGAAGTATCGCCTCACGCTGCTGGCTGCCGTCGCCGCCCTGCTCGCCGGACCCGCATTCGCCGTCGAGTTCAAGAACGCGCTCGACGATTCGCCGCTCGATCTCAGCCCGATCAAGGGCGAGACCTTCACCGATGCCGTCAAGTCGTTCCACGAGAACGGTGAGAACCCCTACGTCGGCGACGCCGACGCCATCGCCGCCGGCAAGAAGCTCTATGACGACAATTGCCAGGTCTGCCACAAGCCGGATGCTTCCGGCGGCATGGGCCCGAACCTGATCGACGACGTCGTCATCAACAGCCGCGCCAATACCGACGTCGGCAAGTTCGAGGTCATCCACTCGGGCGCCGCCGGTGCGATGCGCCCGTTCTCGAAGCGCGGCGTGACGCAGGACCAGATTCTGCAGATCATCGCCTTCATCGACTCGCTGAAGAAGTAGCGGGCCTCCGGTAGGGGATCATGCAGCCTCTCATCGTTCTCGACGTCGTGGGGCTGACGCCGGAGCTGATCGGACCCCACACGCCGAACATAGCTGCGCTCGCCGCACGCGGCGGCATACGCAGGCTGCGCACGGTGACGCCTGCCGTCACCTGCTCGGCGCAGGCAACGTTCCTCACTGGACTGCCGCCCGACGGGCACGGCGCGGTCGCCAACGGCTGGCTGTTCCGCGATCTCTACGAGATCTGGCTCTGGCGCCAGTCGAACCGCCTGCTGTCCGGCGAGCGCGTATGGGATGCCGCCAAACGGCGCGACCCGGCGTTCACCTGCGCCAATATGTTCTGGTGGTTCAACATGGCATCCGGCGCCGACTACGCGGTCACGCCACGCCCCATCTACAAGGCCGACGGGCGCAAGGTACCCGACTGTTATGCGCAGCCGGGCGGACTGCGTGACGAGTTGACCGCAAAGCTCGGTCCGTTTCCGCTCTTCTCCTTCTGGGGACCGGCCACCGACATATCCTCCACGCGCTGGATCGCCGACGCGACGCTGCACGTGATGGAGACGCGCAACCCGACGCTCACCCTCGCCTACCTGCCGCACCTCGATTACGGGTTGCAGCGTCTGGGGCCGGACGATCCGGCGATCGCAAAGGATCTCGCCGAGGTCGATGCCGTCGCCGGCACGCTGATCCGAGCGGCCGAAGCCTCCGGCAGGCGCGTCCTCGTCGTCTCGGAATACGGCATCGTACCGGTCAAGCGGCCGGTGCACATCAACTGCGCCCTGCGCGAGGCGGGGCTGCTCGCCGTGCGCGAGGAGGAAGGCGGCGAGCTCCTCGACGCGCCGCAGTCGCGCGCCTTCGCGGTTGCCGACCATCAGCTCGCGCATGTCTATGTCGCGCAGGCCGACGACATTCCGCGCGTCCGTGCCCTGCTGGAGCAGCTCGGCGGCGTCGATGAGGTCTGGGGCGAGGAGGAAAAGCGCGCCCATGGCCTGGCCCACGAGCGATCGGGCGAGCTGGTGGTCCTCGCCCGCCCCGACGCCTGGTTTACCTACTACTACTGGCTGGATGACGAGCGGGCGCCGGATTTCGCCCGCACGGTGGAGATTCACCGCAAGCCCGGCTACGATCCGGTCGAGCTGTTTCTCGATCCGGCGATCAGATGGCCGAAAGCCGCTGTCGGCTGGCGCCTGTTGAAGCGCGCCCTCGGCATGCGCGCCCTGATGGATGTCATTCCGCTCGATGCGAGCCTGGTGCGCGGATCGCACGGCCGCGCCGACAACACGCCGGAGCGCAGCCCGGTGGTGATCTCATCGGCACCGGACCTTTTGCCGGACGGGATCGTGGACGCAACGCAAGTGAAAGACCTCATGCTCGATCACATGTTCGGACTGCAACCAGATGGCGCCAACGCCGCCCCGGCTCGGCCATGAACGACGCCCTCGAAAGCGTCATCCTTGTCGATCGCGACGACCGTCCGCTCGGCGTCGCGGCGAAGCTGCCCGCGCATCGCTCGGGGCTTTTGCATCGCGCCTTCTCCGTCCTCGTCCATGATGGGGAGGGCCGGATGCTGCTGCAGAAGCGACACTCCGGCAAATATCACTCCGGCGGACTTTGGACGAATGCCTGCTGCGGGCATCCGCGGCCCGGCGAGGACACGGCCGAAGCCGCCGCGCGACGGCTGCAGGAGGAGATGGGCTTTTCGTGCCCGCTGACAGCGCGCCACAGCCTCGTCTATCGCGCCGAGGTCGGCGACGGCCTGATCGAGCACGAGTACGTGCATCTTTACAGCGGCCTATGGCGGGGCGCCGTCCATCCGGATGCGCGCGAGGCCGAAGATCATGCGTGGCGGTCGGTAGACGCCGTGCGTGCCGAGGCGGCCGAGCATCCGGACCGGTTCACCGCCTGGTTTCGGCTCTATCTCCAGCGCGAGACGCTCGAGCTGGCTTGAGCCGTCTCAGCGCACAACGCGCAAATGGCACCGCTGATCGACGCAGCGCTCCTCGTAGACCGAAAGCTGGACCTGCTGCGGCGCCGGATCGGGGGTGATCCAGGAGGCTGCGACGCCGACCAGAAAGCGTAGGACCATGTCCATAGCCGTCCCTCGTGCCGGTTTGGCCACGCGATGGCCAAGAGAGGCAAGGCAGGAAGGCTAGCACGCCTACCGCAGCGCACAAGACGTTGTGGCAGATGGCGCCGAACGGGTGACCGAGTGGCAGCACCCGTCAGGAACGGGCGTCGCGCGAATCGTGTCCGTTCGCTTCGACAATCGAAATGCCTTCGCCGGCGTGGACGGCTTTGAGACTGCTGACGTCGTCCAGCGCCATCGCCCAGATGTTGCATGGGCTGGCCATGCGAATCTCGCCGCGGCGCGAGACGGGCGTCGGGCCGAAGCCGATGGCTATTGCGTCCCCGTCGGGCCAGAAGGCGATTTCGCCGGCGTTGATGATCTCGCGTGCGCCGGGCTCGGGGTCCGAGCTCACCGGCGCGTTGAAGTAGACCTCACGGCCCCACATCTTGGCCTCGGCGTGGATGGGAAGTGCAGCCCATATGCGTTCGGCCGTCGGCGTCTCGAGGAGCCGCGCGCGAATAGATACCTTCCCAGCACGGATCAGGATCTCGCGCATCGTCCGCCTCCCAAGCCGGTCAGTCTTACGCTGCCGTTGACCCCAATCTGTCATTGACGCGGACCGCCAGCAATAGCCTCGGGTATCGAGCATGCTGCAGCAAGGCGGCGGGACGCTGCGAGACTAGGCGCTATCCCTTTCTACAGCAATGTAGAAAGCCCGAATGCCAGCCGCCACGACGTGAAGAAAATGCGCCTCGCATTGTATGCAAGACGCATTTCCTGAGAGCCGAAATCGGGCATGACCGCTGCTGCGGCCGTCAGGCCGGCGGCGGACCGAACACCAGAACGGCGTTGAGGCCACCGAAGGCGAAAGAGTTGGACATCGCGTAGGTGACGTCCAGATCGCGCCCAACATTCGGAATGTAGTCGAGATCGCACTCGGGATCGGGATCGTCGAGACCGATCGTCGGCGGCACCCAGTTTTCCGCCATGGCGCGTATGCAGGCTACAGCCTCGATGCCGCCGCCGGCACCGAGCGGATGCCCGTGCATCGACTTGGTCGACGAGATGGCGAGGTTCTTGGCGTTGTTGCCGAACACGGCCTTGATGGCGCGCGTCTCGTTGGCGTCGTTGATCGTCGTCGCCGTGCCGTGCGCGTTCAGGTACTGGATGTCCGATGTCGAGAGCTGCGCATCGTCGAGCGCCTGGCGCATCGCCTCCTTCGGGCCCTCGATGTCGGGGTTGACCATGTCCTTGGCGTCGGACGACATGCCGTAGCCGACGATCTCGGCGAGGATCGTGGCGCCGCGCTCCTTGGCGTGCTCGTAGGACTCGAGGACGAGAATGCCCGCGCCCTCGCCCAGCACGGTGCCGTTGCGCTTCTTGGCGAACGGGAAGCAGCCTTCCGGCGACAGCACGTGCAGCGCCTGCCAGGCTTTCATGGTGCCGTAGTTGATGACCGATTCAGAGGCGCCGGCGATGGCCACGTCGACAACGCCGTTCTTGATGTAGTCCCGCGCGATGCCGATCGCGTGCGTCGCCGTCGAGCAGGCGCTGCAGGTGGCGAACGTGGGTCCGCGGATGCCGAACTCGATGCCGACGTGGGCGCTGGCCGACGAGCCGATGATGCGCAGCAGCGTCAACGGATGGGTGGCGCGCTTGCCTTCGAGAAACAGCGACCGGTACGACTGCTCGTAGGTGACGAGACCGCCGGCGCCGGAGCCGACGATGCATGCGGAGCGGTAGGGATTGGCGATGGGAAAATCGAGACCGGACTGTCTTACCGCCTCATCGGCGGCAGCGGCGGCGAACCAGGAGTAGCGGTCAGCGTGCATGACCAGCTTGTCCCGCTGGAAATGCTTGAGGCGCACCTTGGGGTCGAAATCCTTGATCTGCGCGGCGATCAGGATTTTCAGGTCGTCGACCGGGAAGCCGCCCAGCTCGCTAACGCCACATTTGGCGGCGTGCATCGACGCCCAAAAGTCCGGTACGTTGAGACCGATCGGCGTGACGACGCCCATTCCGGTCACCACGACGCGGCGTGCGCCGTTCGCCTTTGACATCTACTACCTGCCGGTTATGAGCGGCGCAGCGGCACCGCTGGGCTAATGTGCGAGCCGGCGAATTGCCTCGGGGGGACGAGCTCGCGAAGATCGGCAACGGTACGCCTCGGCGCCCGATGCCGCTATGTTGCTCAGGCCTTGGCGCCGGCCGCCGCGGGTCCCTTGGCCACCAGTTCCTTAACGCGGTCGACGACGGAGCCGACCGTCTTGAAGTCTTCGACGTCTTCGTTCGCGTTGTACGGAATCTCGATGCCGAACGTGTCTTCGATATCAAAAACGATCATTGCAAGATCAAGGGATTCAATCTTGAGATCCGTGAGCGGCGTCGACAGCGAGATGTCGTCGCGCGGCTCCTTCATGTGCTTCTTCAGGATCTCGACGATCTTGGTGCCAACTTCGTCCATATCAGTCTCCCACCCCCGCTCTATTCGAGCCTGGGGCCCGTATTACTTCGTTCCTAACTAGTGCCAGCCCGATAGCACAACAAGCTGAGGCGTCACATATCCTTAAACGCCTGGCAAGTCTAGCCGAGGGCTGCCAGCCGGCCGGAGCGGCCACCTGGTAACACGCACAGAGGATGTCCGTGCGCCAGCTGTCCTCCACGGTACAGCAAAACTTCTTCACAACCGTTGCTCGGCCACCAGGTTGCCTACGCCTTGCTCTTGGCCGATCCGCGCAAAACGTGTTCAATAACAAGGCGGATTTCAAGATCCTGTTATGCGAACTGCAGCACCGCCCGTGCAACCGTCCCGCAATAGGCTTGGCGCTATACTGCGACCTGTAAGTCTAGCCTAGCCCGGGAGACGCTCGAGGATGTCGACGATGGTCCGCACTCGGCCTCCGGCCAACGCGTCGCAGCCCGCCACGCCGCGGCTGGATCACTACCCGCGTGGCATCGACTGGCATATGCCTCTAAAGGTCGCGCCTCTATATCAGCTTCTTGACGATGCCGTGGCGGATCACGGCGACCGCCCGTGCACCGACTTCCTCGGCCGGGTCCTGACCTACGCCGAGATCGGCCAGCAGGTAGAGCGGGCCACGCAGGGTCTGCAGCGCCTGGGGGTCCGCAAGGGCACCAAGGTGGGGCTGCTGCTGCCCAACTCCCCCACCTTCATCGTCTATTTCTTTGCCATTCTGAAGGCGGGGGGCACGGTAGTTAACTTCAACCCGCTCTATACCCTGGCCGAGTTGCAGCACCAGGTGAAGGACAGCGACACCGAGCTGATGGTGACGCTGGACCTCAAGCTGCTGCTCGACAAGGTCGAGGCCCTGATCGCCAGCGGCTGCCTGGAGCGGGCCATTGTCGCGCCCTTCCCCGCCCTGCTGCCGGTAGCCAAGGCGGCCCTCTTTCGCCTCTTCCGTTCCAAGGAGCTCGGACATCCGGCCGCCTCGCCGGTGCGCGACAAGCTGGTGCTCGACGCCGAGGTGATGGCCGGCGCCGGCAGCCCCGAGCCCGTCGCCATCGATCCCCTCCAGGATGTCGCCGTGCTGCAGTACACCGGCGGCACCACGGGGACGCCGAAGGGCGCCATGCTCACCCATGCCAACGTCTATGTGAACGCGCAGCAGGTCGCTGCCTGGAGCCCGAACCTCGAAAAGGGCGCCGAGCGCGTGCTGGGCGTGCTCCCCTTCTTCCACGTCTTCGCGCTTACCGTGGTGATGAATGTCTCCATCGCGTCGGCGGCGGAGATCATCATCATGCCGCGCTTCTCTCTCGATGAGGCGCTGAAGCTCATCGATCGCACCAAGCCGACGTTCATGCCGGGCGTGCCGACGCTGTTCAACGCCATTCTCAATCACCCCAAGATCGGCAGCTACGATCTATCGTCGCTGAAGTTCTGTCTCTCCGGCGGCGCGGCGCTGCCCGTCGAGGTGAAACAGCGCTTCGAGGCCATCACCGGCTGCAAGGTCGTGGAAGGCTACGGCCTTTCGGAGACGTCGCCGGTCGTCACCGCCAACCCGCTGGACGGCCCGGTCAAAATCGGCTCGATCGGCATCCCGCTGCCGGGCACGATCGTCTCGCTGCGCGACCTCGCCGATCCGACGAAGGAAGCGCCCATCGGCGAGAAGGGCGAGATCTGCATCAAGGGCCCGCAGGTCATGCTCGGCTACTACAAGCGTCCCGAGGACACGGCCGAGCAGATGGTCGGCGGCTTCCTGCGCACGGGCGACGTGGCGCGCATGGACGAGGACGGCTTCTTCTTCATCGAGGACCGCATCAAGGACCTCATCATCTCATCGGGGTTCAACGTCTATCCCCGGCGCATCGAGGAGGCGATCTACGAGCACGCGGCCGTCGCCGAGGTGACGGTGATCGGCATCAAGGACAAGAAGCGCGGCGAGGCGCCGAAAGCCTTCGTGCGCCTCAAGGAGGGCATGAGCGTGGGCGTGGAGGAGATGGTTGCGCACCTTGCCGCGCGCATCTCCAAGATTGAAATGCCGGCTGAGATCGAGTTCCGCGACCAGCTTCCGAAGACGATGATCGGCAAGCTGTCGAAGAAGGAGCTCAAGGCGGAGGAAGCGGCCAAGCACGGCGCCCCCTGATCTCGCCCATGGCAGCGCGCCTGATCGGCTGTCACCGGATCAAGCGCGCCAGTGCGGTTGCTCGGCCGCCTCTTCGGCCGCTCCGCCCAATCAGTCGGAATAGATCAGCGGCAGGTCGGCAGCTTTGATGCGGACGGTGCCGTCCACCTCCACATAGCCTTTGTCGTACTTTTCACTGGCTATGGATTCAAAGTGCTGCCGGTACTCCTTGAAGCGATGCACATAGGAGCATTCGTCTGGCGAGGCGTAGTCGAGATCGTCGAGAGCGGCGTGCGACACCCAGACATCGACATGCTTGCCTCCATCTCGCATGGCGAAGCGCACGATGCTCAGTGTCGAATCTTGAACGGCCGGTGTCGTAGCCCCTATGAGCGGCATGGGCATTCCCCCATCGTTGATGATTGCTCTTCCCCCGCAATTATTCAACGCGAACGCCTGAAGCCTAAAATTGCTCCACGATTGCGCAAAAAAAATGTCGGCACGCGTGTGTGCATTGCAACATCATGATCGGCGATACAATCGCGGACACGCGCGATCGAGCCGCTCCCGCGTGCTTTCTCAAATCTGCAACGCCTAGCGGTAGAGATCGGCGCGGGTCGGCGGAATGGCCGGCGGCCGCTTGGCACTCTTCGACACCAGGGTCTGGAAGATGCGCAGCGTGCCGCGTGAGAACGCCAGCGACACCCCGGCCAGATAGGCGACCCAGATCCGGTACTTTTCTTCGCCGACGTAGCCGATCGCCTCGTCGCGGCGCGCCGTCAGCCGCTCGCACCACAGCTTGCAGGTGCGCGCGTAATGCAGCCGCCATGCCTCGACGTCCTGCACCTCGAAGCCGGCGCGCTCCATGGCGAGGAGCGAGTGGCCGATGTCGTCCAGCTCGCCGCCCGGGAAGATGTATTTGGCGATGGCCTTCTGCTCCGGCCGCATGCCCCGCTTGAACCAGCCCTGCTTGGGCGCGCGGCGCGAGATGGCGTGATTGAGAAACAGGCCATCCTGCGCCAGCAGCGCGTTCATCTTCGCCATGTAGCCGGGGATGTTCTTCAGCCCGATGTGCTCGTACATGCCGATGGAGGCGATCTTGTCGAACGTCCCCGTCATCATCGAGTAGTCCTTCAGCTCGACGGTGACGCGGTCCTCGAGGCCCAGCCGCTTGATCTTCTCCTTGGCGAAGGCGAGCTGCTCCTCCGACAGGGTGATGCCGTGCGCCGTGACGCCGTAGCTCTTCGCCGCGTGGCAGATGAGCCCGCCCCAGCCGCAGCCGATGTCGAGGAAGCGATCGCCGGGCTTCAAACGCAGCTTACGACAGATCATCTCCAGCTTGTCGCGCTGCGCCTCGGCGATGCCGTTGTTCCAGTCGGTGTAGTAGGCGCAGGAGTAGACCATCTCCGGGTCGAGGAAGAGCGCGTAGAAGTCGTTCGACAGGTCGTAGTGGAACTGAATGAAGTCCTTGTTGTCGGCCACCTTGCGTTTCTGTCCCGTGATCTCGCCGGCGAAGCCATGCTCGTCGGCGCTTTCGCCGGAGCGCGATAGCAGGAACGGCGCAAGCTGCCGCAGCAGCTTCAGCGCGTCGCGGCCCTTCAGCTTCACCGAGCGGCCGCCCTTGTTGAGCTGCGCACCGAGATCGATCAGCGTGCCGCCGGAGAAATCGATCCCCTTGCCGACGTACTGGCGGATGAAATTGTCGAGCGTCGGCCAGCGCAGCAGCGAGCCGATGACGCCGGCGTCGGCGATGGAAATTTCGAAGGGGCCGGTGACGTTCCTGCCCAGCGGCGTCAGCGAGCCGTCCCACAGCCGCAACGAGGCGTTGAGGTCGAGCTTGTCGCCCAGCTCGCGCGCCAGATCCTTTGCCGCTGCAAGCTGCTTTGCCGCCTTGCCGCCGTTGTCCTTGCCCATGCCGGATACGCGCCCCGCGTTGCTCGTCGACGGGGCTGCCTCGCACACCTTCCCGTCCCTGTCGAGGGCTTAGGCGGCCTGGTGCAACTCGGCGGCGTCCTTCGATTCCATGATCGCGGCGACCCCCATGCCTCCGGCGGTGCAGATGGAGATGAGCCCCCGGCCATGGTGCCCGGAGAGCAGCTTGGCGAGATTGCCGACGATACGCGCGCCCGTGGCTGCGAATGGATGTCCCACGGCAATGGAGGAGCCGCGCACGTTGAGCTTGGACCGGTCGATGCTGCCCATCGGCTCCGCCCGGCCGAGCACGTCCCGGCAATAGACCGGATCCTCCCAGGCCTTGAGCGTCGCGAGAACCTGGGCCGCGAACGCCTCGTGGATCTCGTAGAAGTCGAAATCCTGCAGCTTCAGCCCGGCACGCTCCAGCATCTTCGACACCGCGATGGTCGGCGCCATCAGCAGCCCGTCGCCGCCGACGAAGTCGTTCGCCGCGGTCTGCGAGTAGGTGATGTAGGCCTGCACCGGCAGCCCGTGCTTCGTCGCCCAATCCTCGGAGGCCAGCAGCACGGCGGCGGCGCCGTCCGTAAGCGGCGTCGAGTTGGCCGCCGTCAGCGTGCCGCGCTCGGTTTTGTCGAATGAGGTCTTGAGGGTCGCCAGCTTTTCGGCGGTCGCATCGGCGCGGACGTTATTATCACGGAAAACGCCGGAGAACGGCGTCACGAGATCATCCATGTAGCCCGAGCGGTAGGCCTCCGCCGCCTTGCGGTGGCTGTCCAGCGCGAAGGCATCCTGATCGGCGCGCGTAATGCCCCATTCCTGCGCCATCAACTCGGCGTGCTCGCCCATCGACAGGCCGGTCCGCGGCTCCGCGTTGGCGGGCGCGTTGGGGACAAGCTCGCCAAGGCCGAAGCCCTTGAACAGCTTCAGCTTGCCTGCGAGCGTCTTTTGCTGCCCCAGCTTTATAAGACGTTGCGCCAGCTTTTTCGACACGACGATCGGCGCGTCCGAAGTCGTATCGGAGCCGACGGCAATGGCGCAATCTATGTCGCCGGTGGCGATCTTCGCCGCGCTGCCGAGCGCGCCTTGCAGGCTCGTGCCGCACGCCTGCGTCATCGTGATGCCGGGCGTCGACGGCGCAAGCCGCGTGCCCAGCACCGCCTCGCGCGTCAGGTTGAAGTCCTTCGAATGGGTCATGACCGCGCCGCCGACGACCTCGTCGATATGCTGGCCCTTGAGGTCGTAGCGATCGACGAGCGCATTCAGCGCCCCGGTCATCAGGTCGAGATTGGAGAGATCGGCATAAAGCGTGTTGGAGCGGCAGAAGGGGATGCGCGCGCCACCGATCACCGCCACGCGTCTCAGGAAACGTTGCATATCGCGCTGCCTCTTCCTTGATTATTCTGCCGCTGCCGCATGTGCCGGCACCGCGGGGTTCTGCGCCGCCTTGTAGTGCAGCGGGCCGCCGCGGAACGGCGCGAAGCCGGTTCCGAAAATCACACCTGCATCGACCAGATCGGCGTTCTCGACGATCTGCGCGTCGCGGCACTTCTGTGCTTCCTCGACCAGCGGCTCGATCAGCGCGCGGCCGAGCGCCTCCAGCTCGGCGTGATCGGCCTCACTCCCGTCTTTCAACGGCCTGCCGTTCTTCCACACGTAGAAGCCCTCGCCGGACTTCTTGCCGAGCTTGCCCTCAGCAACGAGGCGCTCGAGCGCCGAGCCGGCCGAGGGATAATTGAGGATCTTGGCGACGTGCGCGCACACGTCGAGACCGACGGCATCGGCCAGCTCGATCGGACCCATGGGCATGCCGAACGCACGCGCGGCCTCGTCGACGCGGTCCTTGTCCTCGCCCTCCTCCAGCCGCTTCATGGCGCCGAACATGTACGGCGTCAGCACGCGATTGACGAGGAAGCCGGGCACGCTTTTGGTGACGAGCGGCAGCTTGTCGATAGCGGTGACGAAGGCAGCGCCGCGGTTGATGTCGTCCTCGCGCGATTGCGCGCCGCGCACGACCTCGACCAGCGGCATCAAGGCGACGGGGTTGAAGAAGTGAAGGCCGATGAGGCGGCCCGGATCGGGAAGCGCGCTCGCGATGTCCTCGATCTGCAGCGAAGACGTGTTGGTCGCCAGCACGGCGCCGGGCTTCAGCTTCGCCTCGACCGCCGACAGCACCGTGCGCTTGATGTCGAGCCGCTCGACGATGGCCTCGATCACCACGTCGGCGCGCGCGATGCCATCGCCCGCCGGATCGGCAATGAGGCGCGCCTTGGCCGCGTCGCGCTGCGCTTTGGTCTTGAATTTGCGCGCAAACAGCTTTCCCTGCGCGGCGATGCCCTTGGCGATCTGCTCCTCGGACACATCCTGCAGCGTCACCTCCATCCCGGACGCGACGCACCAGCCGGCGATGTCGGCGCCCATGGTGCCCGCGCCGATGACGTGAACGCGCTGCGGGCGCCAGGCGAGCTTCTTCGGCGCCTGCGCCTTGAGCAGCTCCGACAGCCAGAACACGCGGCGCAGATTGCGTGACTGGTCGGAGACCATCAGCGGCGCGAAGGCGCGCGACTCGGCGGCTTTCATGGCCTCGTCGCTGCCGCCGTAGCTGTTGTAGAGATCGATGAGCGCGTACGGCGCCGGATAGTGCTCCTCGCGGGCCTTCTTGGCGACCTCGGCGCGCATTCGCTTGGCGAGCAGCGGGCGCACCGGCCATTTGTCGAGAAGCTGCTTCACAAGCCCGGCGGATTTCGATCTGCGATTGCGCAGCACGGCCTTGCGTGCCGCCCATGGCAGCGCACCGCGGCTGTCGACGAGCTGGTCGACAAAGCCCATCGCGCGCGCCGCCGATGCCGACAGCATGCGCCCGGTGAGCATCGCCTGCATGGCCGCCGGGGCCCCCGCTTGGCGTATGGCCCGCACCGTTCCGTTGAACCCTGGGAAGATGCCGAGCTTCACTTCCGGAAAGCCGAGCTTCGTGCCGGCATCGCGCGTAGCGATGCGGTAGTGGCAGGCAAGCGCCAGCTCCAGGCCGCCGCCGAGGCAGAAGCCGTTGATCGCGCACACCACCGGGACGGGGAGCTGCTCGATGCGGTCGAACAGGGCGGTGACCGGCCGCAGCTTGTCCATCACATCGGTTTCGGTGCGGATATCGGCGAACTCGCGAATGTCCGCGCCGACGATGAAGCCACGCTCTTTCCCGGAAATGATGACGAGGCCGCGGATCGACTTGTCGCGCGCGCCAGCTTCGACCTTGGCGACGATCTCGGAAAGCTCCTCGAGCGGGCGCCGCCCGAGCGCGTTCTGGCTTTCGCCCTCGCGGTCGAACTCAGCCCAGGCGAGCCCCCACTGGTCGATGGAGAAGCGCCAGTCCTTGAGGTCGGGCAGCGGGCGGGAAACGGCCTTGAACATCGCAACTCCTCTCACGCACGCTCGCCGGCACCGACTGTGCCGGCGGCTGGCGATCGATCTATTCGGCGGCGGCTTCGAAGCCGCGTGAGCTTCGCGTGGGACCGGCCGCCGACCTGTAGTGCGGCCTGACGGCTGCAGGATCGAAGTGGTCGACGGCGATGACGCGTGCCGTCAGCGCTTCCAGCTCACGCAGTTGCTGGCCTTCGCTCTCGGTGACGATGCCTTTGTCTATCGCCTCGCCGATCCAGTCGACGCCATGGTAGCGGCGCAGCGAGCCGGCGCGGATCGCGCGCTCGAGCTTTTTTTCCGCCTCCTCGGCGGCGACGGCCTTTTTCAGCGCCACCTCGAGCAGGCCGGTTGGATCGTCGGGGTCCTGCGAGATGTAGATGTAGCGCGTCAGCCGATCGCGCACCTCCGGCGCATCCAGCACCAGCTTGACGGCGCGATGCCCGAGGAAGTCGGGCGCCGGCCGGTAGCGGCCGCCGAGCGGGAACGCGACGGCGCGCATCGCCCAGCGCACCGCGGGTACGGGAAAATTATCGACGACGCCGCGCAGGGCTTCCTGGAAGCGGTAGAGACCGTTCATCGCCGCCAGATCGACGAACGTGCGGTCGCTCGAAAGGCGCCCGTCATCCTCGTAGCGCTTCAGCACGCACGCCAGGATGTACAGCTCGGCGAGCGCATCGGCGAGACGGCCGGAGATCTTCTGCTTCGTCTTCAGCGAGCCGCCGAGCGTCGCAACGGTGAGATCGGCGACGAATGCGAAGCTGCGGGAGCAGCGGCCAAGCTCGCGGTACCAGTTCGCCGTATCGAACGACTTCTCGGGTGCCGGGGCAAACATTGCGCCGGTGACGTTGTGGACGAACGCGCCGCACGCGTTGGCGAACGAGAACGCCACGTGGTCGCCGAATGCCTGATCGAACGCGGTGAGGCTGCGCTCGCGGTCGGGATCCTGCGCCGCCTTGATCTCGCGGTAGAGATAGGGATGCGAGCGCAGCGCGCCTTGCGCGAACGTGATGAGCGTCCGCGTCAGGATGTTGGCGCCCTCCACCGTTATGCCGATGGGCACCATCTGGTAGGCCGACTGCAGATAGTTCGACGGGCCGTCGCATATGGCACGGCCGCCGTGGATATCGAACGCGTCGTTGACTGCCCTGCGCATGCGCTCCGTGGTCTGGTACTTCATCAGCGCAGAGATGACCGACGGCCGCTCGCCGCGCGACACCATGGCCGCCGTTACGGCGCGGGCAGCTTCCATGGCATAGGCCGTCTCTATCTGGCGCGTCAGCGCCTCCTCGACGCCTTCCATCCGCCCGATCGGCAGACCGAACTGCTTGCGCAGCCGGGCGTAGGCGCTCGATACGCGCAGCATCGCCTTCGATCCGGCGGTGGCCGTCGAGGGCAGCGATATCGCCCGTCCCGCGGCTAGGCATTCCATCAGCATGCGCCAGCCATGGCCGGCCATCGCCTCCCCGCCGATCACCCAATCCATGGGGATGACGACGTCGCGGCCCCAATTGGGTCCGTTCGGGAACGCGTTGCCGGCAGGCAGGTGCCGGCGGCCGATCTGCACGCCGGGATGCCATGTCGGGATCAGCGCCAGCGTGATGCCGACGTTGGTGCCCTTGCCGAGAATGTCGTCGGGGTCGAACAGGCGGAACGCGAGGCCGAGCAGCGTCGCCTTCGGGCCCAGCGTGATGTAGCGCTTCTCCCACGAGAGGCGGATCGCCGGCTTGCCGTCGGCGCCGCGGATCACCATCCCGATGTCGCGCATCGTCGCCGCATCCGAGCCCGATGTCGGCCCAGTCAGGGCGAAGCACGGAATCTCCTGCCCTTTGGCGAGGCGCGGCAGGTAATGATGCTTCTGCTCGTCCGTGCCGTACTTCTCGATCAGCTCGCCCGGTCCGAGCGAGTTCGGCACCATCACGACGGTCGCAACATCCGGCGAGCGTGAGCCGATCTTGCCGATGATGAGTGACTGCGCCTGCGGCGAGAAGCCCAGCCCGCCGTGCTCCTTGGAGATCAGCATCCCGAGGAAACCGCGCGACTTGACGAAATCCCAGACCTCCTCCGGGATGTCGCGCTGCATGGCGCGCGTACGCCAATCGTCGATTAGCCGGCAAAGCTCGTCGGTCGGGCCGTCCAGAAAATCCTGCTCCTCGGCCGTCAGAACCACGGGCGCGATGGCGCGCAACTTGTTCCAGTCGGGCGTGCCGGAGAACAGCTCGGCGTCGAAGCCGATCGTGCCGGCGTCCAGCGCCTGCTGCTCGGTGTCCGACACTTTCGGCAGCGTGCCCTTGACGAACTTCAGGATGCGGGCGCTGAGGTAGTCGCGGCGAAGCGAAGGAACGGCCAGCAGAGCGAAGCCGCCGGCGAAAATCCAAAGCAGCCAGCCGAACAGGCTGGCGGAGCCGTGAACGGGATGGGACTGCCAGAGCAGCGCCGCGGCGGCGAGCGCCACGGCCCAACCCCATAATGGCGTCTTGTACATACCGAGCGCGAGCGTGACAGCGACAAGCGCGAGGCAGAACAGAAGCTCGACCATGATTTTTGTGCTCCGCGGTCGTACCTTGAGCGGGTCCGGTTCAGACGGCAACCTAACGCGCAGCTCATTGCATTGGCGTTAAGCTCAACGCGAGCTTTCCGGCCGTGCCAATAATGGCGAACGCTCGGTCTCCCGAGGATCCGGCAGCCGGACAGGTAGTATAGACTTCTCGGGCGCGAAAAGCGCCCTGCGCCGTGACAAACGGCGTTCAGCCCTTGTGCGTCAGCGCCGTCTCGTCGTTGAAAGCCTCCGAGATGACAGCGTGGTACCACGCCAGGCTCTCCGCATAATTCTTGCGGCGAACCTCGGCCGTTTCGCCCCTCTGCGACACGAACGACTCGTGCGGGACGAGGCTCGGCTTTCCGTCCTTCTCGCCGGCGGTGTAGTCGGCGCCGACCTTGATCGTGTCCTCCGCCGCCAGAAGCGACCAGCACGTATTGCGGTAGCGTGCGACTGCCGGATCGCCGCCCGCAAGCGAGGCGAGGATATCGGCTGCCACGACGCGGCCCTGGCTGCTGGCCGAGTAGGCAGACTTCGGCATCTCGTTGGCGATCGACGCGTCGCCGAGGACATAGACGCCGTCGACGAGCGCCGAGGCGAAGCTCTGCGGCTTGATCGGACACCAGCCCTTGTCGGCACAGCCGGCGGCGATGGCGATGTCGCCGGCGGTCTGCGGCGGGATGACGTTGACCACCGCACCCTTTAGTTTGGTGCCCGACTTCGTCTCGACCTCGAGGGTTTTCGGGTCGACGCGCACGACTTGGAAATCGTCGATCTCGTTGGTGAGGTTCAAATCGATGATGCCGTCGTAGTATTTCGCGAACGCCTCCTCGAAGGCCGGCTGCTTGGAGAACGTCGTCTTGGCGTCGAAGATCACCAGCTTCGACCTCGGCTTATGCGTCTTCAGGTAGTGCCCGATCATGCACGCGCGCTCGTAAGGGCCGGGCGGGCAGCGATAGGGATTGCCGGGCACGGTCATGATGACGGTGCCGCCGTCGTCCATGGCCTCGAGCTGGCGCATGAGCAGCAGCGTCTGCGGGCCCGCCTTCCAGGCATGCGGCATGACCTCGGCCGCGTCGGCCGAATAGCCCTCGATGGCGCCATAGTTGAAGTCGATCCCGGGTGACAGCACCAGACGGTCGTAGTCGAGCACGGCGCCGCTACCGAGCGTCACCTTCTTCTTGTCCGGGTCGATGCCGGTCGCCGTTTCGGTGACGACGTTGATGCCGAGCTTGCGCAGGCCGTCGTATCCATGCTGCAGCGACTCGAATGTGCGGAAGCCGCCGAAATAGTGGTTCGAGTTGAAACACGAGGTATAGACCGCCCTCCGCTCGATGATGGTGACATCGAGCTGTGGCGCCTCCGTCTTCAGGATGTGCGCCACCGTCCCCCCGCCTGCGCCGCCACCCACGATGACGACCTTGGCGCTTCCCTTGGCCAGCGCTGCCGCCTTCACGGCCGGGGCCACGGCGAGCGCCAGCCCCGCTCCCGCCGCGAGGCGCCCAAACTCCCTGCGATCGATCATTGTGGTGCCTTGTTGCCGGCCCGTCGTTGCCGGTATCGTACGCCCCAGACGCCGGCGACGGCAATATAACCTTTGTTCAGCCGCGGCGCGGCTGAGGAGGATACTTCCTCGTGCTGGATCGACGGACGTTTCTACTGCAGGGCGCCGCCGCGGCCGCACTTCTCCTGCTCATGGGTGCCGGCTCGGAGGCCAAGGCCGAAGCGGCCGCCCCGGAAAGCGCCGAGTTCAAAGCCGCGTTCGACGCCGTCCTGCGCGGCGTCACACCGCTGGAGCAAGGGCTGATCCTCGACCTCCCTGAGAGCGTCGAGAACGGCGACTACGTGCCCGTGGCGCTGGCCGTCGACAGCCCCATGACCGCCGAAGATCATGTCAGCGCGCTGCACATCCTCTCGACGGCCAATCCGCGCGCTTCGGTGGCGACGTTTCGCCTTTCGCTCCTCTCCGGAAAGGCGCGCGTGACGAGCCGCATGCGCCTCGCGAAGACGCAGGAGGTCGTTGCCGTCGCCGAGCTGAGCGGCGGGCGCGTGCTCGTCGCGCGGCGGAAGGTGGACGTGAAGGTCGGCGGCTGCGGGATCTGAGGGCGAAGTGATGTCGATGAAAAAGCCGCCGCGGATCAAGATACCGGCCTCGGTCAATACGGGCGAGATCATCGAGGTCAAGACGCTCGCCACGCACATCATGGAAACCGGCAATCGCAAGGATGCGTCCGGTCATGTGATCCCGCGCAACATCATCCATACGTTCCGCGCGACATTCGAAGGGCAAGAGGTCTTCTCGGCGACTCTCGGATCGGGCATTGCCGCCAATCCCTACATCGCGTTCTTCATGCGCGTCCCCGGACCGGGCACGCTGACGCTCACGTGGCTCGACGACGAGGGCACGACGACGGTCGAGAAAGTGCCGCTGCAGGTCGCCTAGTGCTGCTCGGGCGGACGCAGGCGCTCCAGCGACGCATCGCGCAGCTTGACGATGCGCGCGCCCATGTCGTGCGCAAGCACGCGCGCGCGCCGGGCGAGGCTTTCCATTGCCGGCCGAACCGCCTCGAGCTGCGGCTGCCAGCGCACCCAGATGCCGCGCAGGTAATTGCGCGCGCGCCACTTCACGACGCGGCCGTAGCGCCAGACCCACGACTCGCGGATGCGTGCGAATAGCGTGTCGCGCCACGGCACAAACAGCTCATAGGCGTGCGCAAACCACCCGATCTGCATGAGCGCCGGCTTGGTCAGCAGAAAGATACGGCCGATGAGGGCCGTCGACGCCACCTTGGCCAGAAAGATGACCACGGCCGCGCTGATGAGATGGCCGCCGGCGAGAAAGTAGACGCCGAGGAGCTTAGCGGGGATCAGTACGGCGCTCGGGATGGCGAGCGCGCAAAGTGCGCCGTATGGCGGCAATCCAGCGATGAACAGCTCCGCCTTCGCCCATAGCGGATAGCGCGCCAGATGGGCGAGGAAGTTGGAGAGCGGCCGCCAGCCCCATTCCTCGAAGAGGAGGATCAGCGCGGCGAGAACATTGAGCGTCAACACGACCGCGGGGCGCACCCAGCTCCAAAGCACGAGTATCCCGCGCCCTGCGAACAGCACAGCCTCGTTGACGAGCTGGCCGATCCCGCGCGCCAGCATCTCGAGCTCAAGCCTCAGTTGCTTCCACATCGTCCCTGCCAAACCGGCGGCTCGCCGGCGGCCATTCTAACCGCCAGACGCTGGCCACTCGCTAACGGTACTCGGGAAGGGCCGTTTTGCCGCGCTTGGCACACGTCTCCAGCATTGACGGCCGACGACTCTATCTATACTTTTTTGGTATAGAAACTTGGGGAGGAGCCGGCATGGGCATCACCAGACTACTCACCGTTGCAGCGTTGATGATCGCATGCGCCGTGTCGGGCGCTTTCGCGGCGGAGCACGAGATCAAGATCAAGAACACCAACGGCAAAGGCAAATTCATGGTGTTCGAACCCGATTTCCTCAAGGTGGAGCCCGGCGACACCGTCAAGTTCGTGCTGGTCGACAAGAACCACAATGCCGAGGCGATACCGGAAGTTTGGCCGGAGGGCGTCGAGCAGCTCAAAGGCGAGATGAATTCCGATGCTGAATTCGTCGTCGAAAAGCCGGGCTATTACGGCATCAGATGCCACCCGCACTACACGATGGGCATGGTGGCGCTGATCGTGGCCGGCGACCCGACAAACAAGGATCAGCTCGCGGCGTTCACCGCACCGGGCGGCGCCAAGAAGCGGTGGGACGAGCTCGTGAAGCAGATCCAGCCCTAGCGTTTTCAAATCGGAGCCGGCGGCGATTCCCAGATGGCATCCCGTGTCGCTGCTTGCCCGTGCCGGTCGCTCCCCAGGCGGCCGGCCTTTTTATTTGGCCGCCATCAGGCGCACGTCCTCGGCGTCCAGGGCACCTTCCCGTTCCGCCTCCTCCAGCACGTGCGCAAGCTCCTCGCGCACCTTCTCCGCCTGACGCTGCCGCGCCCACAGACTGGCGTAGAGGCCGCCCTTGGAGATGAGCTGCGCATGCGTGCCCTGCTCGACGAGCCGGCCCTTGTCGAGAACGAGGATGTTGTCGGCGTGGATGATCGTCGACAGCCGGTGCGCGATGACGAGCGAGGTGCGGTCCTTGGCGACCTGATCGAGCGCGTCCTGTATCTCCCGCTCGGTGTGGCTGTCGAGCGCACTCGTCGCCTCGTCGAGGATGAGGATCGGCGGTCCCTTGAGGATCGTGCGCGCTATCGCGACACGCTGCTTTTCTCCGCCTGACAGCTTCAGTCCGCGCTCACCGACCATGGTGTTGTAGCCCTGCGGCAGCGAGCGAATGAACGCGTCGATCTGCGCCAGGCGAGCGGCCGCGTAAATCTCGTCGTCGGTGGCGTCGGGACGGCCGTACTTGATGTTGTAGAAAATGGTGTCGTTGAACAGCACGCTGTCCTGGGGCACGACGCCGATTGCATGCCTCAGGCTCTTCTGCGTGACGTCGCGCACGTCTTCGCCGTCGATCGTCACCCGTCCCTGCTGGATATCGTAGAAGCGGAAGAGGATGCGCGCGATCGTCGATTTTCCCGCGCCCGACGGCCCGACGATGGCCACCATCCTTCCTGCCGGCACCTCGAACGAGACGTCCTTCAGCACCTGCCGGCCGCCGCGGTCGTAAGAGAACGTGACGTTGTCGAAGCGTATCTCTCCCCGTGACGCAACGAGCGGCTTGGCGCCCGGCCGATCCTTGACCTCGGGCCGCTCGCCGAGCAGTGCGAACATGGATTCCAGATCGACCAGCCCCTGCTTGATCTCGCGGTACACCATGCCCATGAAGTTGAGCGGCATATAGAGCTGGATGAGCAGCGCGTTGATCATCACGAACTCGCCGATGCTTTGCGTGCCCGCGATTATGCCGCGCGCGGCCAGCAGCATGCAGGCCGTCATGCCGGCGGTGAAGATCACCATCTGGCCGGTGTTGAGAAACCCGAGCGAACGGAATGTCTTGATTGCCGCCTTCTCGTAGCGGGCCATGGAAGTGTCGAAGCGGCGCGCCTCCAAGTCCTCGTTGCCGAAATATTTGACGGTCTCGAAATTCAGCAGGCTGTCGATGGCCTTGGTGTTCGCGTCCGTGTCGCTGTCGTTCATCTCGCGGCGCAGGGCAATGCGGCGCTCGCTGGCCGCGAACGTGAACCACATGTAGGCGGCGACGGTGGCGTACATGATCATCACGTAGCGCCAGTCGAAGTAGTAGAGCAGCATGCCGGAGATGAGCAGCAGCTCGAGCGCCGTTGGCACGACGTTGAGGATGCCCATGCGGATGATGAGTTCGACACCGCGCGTGGCGCGCTCGATGACGCGCGACAGCCCGCCCGTGCGGCGCTCGAGGTGGAAGCGCAGCGACAGCCGGTGCAGGTGCTCGAACGTGCGGTTGTTGAGCTGACGCACGGCGTTCTGCCCGACCTCGGTGAAGATGACGTCGCGCACCTGCGTCAGTCCCATCATCAGGATGCGCCCGACGCCATAGGCAAGGATCAGCATCACCACGCCGGCGATGACGCCGCCCGTTGCCCCGCTCGCGCCCTTGCCGGCCGACGCCGTCAGCAGATCGGTCGCGTTCTTGTAGAAGACCGGCACCGCAACGGTGACGAGCTTGGCGATGAGCAGCACGCCGAAGGCGAGCATGACCCGAATGCGCAGGTCGGGACGGTTGGCCGGCCAGATGAGCGGCAACAAGCCCCTAAGCGCGTCTCGATGGCTCGCGCGCTCCGCGGCATACGCTTCCTCGCGGTCATCGCTGGGAGCAGCCGGGATTGCTGGCGGAAATGACATATGACCTGCTGACTGATGGCGACGGGAAACGCGGACCGAGGCCCGCTCAGCCCAAGCCGCGACGGCTACGGTTTGAGTCCGCGTCAGTCAATATAGTGATGCCGGTGCCGATAGCTAACTGCTCCGCGACGATGCTTGCGCATCACATGGAAGCGTGGCGCATCATAGGCGCGCCACGCGGCCTGGCGATGGCGCCGCTGCCGGTAAGCCGGATGCCCGCACCTGCACGCACACCCACGGTCGACGTAGACGACGCCCGGCGCCCAAACGCGGCGCGTGCGAATGTGTGCCTTGTGATGGCGTCCGCGCTTGTGCACGCGATGACGCTTGGCCGGCCGTGCCTTTGCATGGTGGTGCTTGACCGATCGCACCGACGCGTAAGCCGGCTTATGCCGCTTGCGCGACTTTGCGGCCGGAACGGCGCGCTCCGTGTCAGCCGCAGCCGATGCCTCCTCGCGAGCCTTCGGCACCGCTTGCGCCGCCGCTCGCGGCGTGTCGGGCTTCCTCTCGGGGGCCGGCGCCAGCGCCACGGCGGAATTCTCCTTGGCGGCGGGGGCGGATCCCGGGGCGGCGGCCGCAGCGGCGGCGCGTGATGTCGGCACCGGCGGCTTAGCTACCTCGGCTGCCTTTAGCGCCGGCACGTCGGGTTTGGGTGGCGCGACCTTGTCGCCGGAGGCCGCCGCGACCGTCGGGCTCGCGGGGGCGGCCTGCTTTTTCGCCGGCTCGTCCGAGGGCGGCGTAACCGGCGCAGCCTTCGCCATCACATCGGGCGCGGCCACCGCACGCGCCGCTTGCTTGGCGCGCGCTGCCTCTTGCGAGCGGCGGTTCGCCTCGGCGTCGATTTCGGCCTGGCGCCTGGCCGCGGCCTCCGCCTCGGCGACCGCGCGGCGCTCGGCTGCGTCCGCCTCCTCGGCCAGCCGGCGCGTCTCCTCGGCTTTGCGCTTGGCCTCGGCCTCCTGCGCTTTACGTTGGGTTTCGTCGGCCAGACGCTTTGCCTCGGCCTGCAGCCTGACGGCGGCGGCAGCTTCTGCCTTGCGCTTTGCCGCGGCGTCCTGCGCCTTACGCTTCTCTTCGGCCTCGTCGGCTATCCGCTTCTTCTCGGCATCCGCCTTCCGCTTGGCGGCCGCGTCCGCGTCGGCTTTCCGGGTCGCTGCCGCGTCGGCGGCACGCTTTGCCTCTGCATCGGCCTTGCGCCGTTCGCCGGCCGCCTGCTCGAGCAGCCTGGCACGGGCCTCCGCTTGCGCGCGCCGGCGCGCCTCGGCCGCTTCTTCGAGAAGCTTCTGCTCGCTTTCGCGGCGCTTGGTGTCGGCGGCCTGCGCCTCGCGCTTGATCCGCTCCTCCGCTTCCTGCCGCTGCACCGCTTCCTTGTCCGGACCGGGGGGCGCTTCGACTGCGGGCGGCTGCTGTGCCGTCTCGACCGGCGGCAGCGGCGCGGCCAGCGATTTGTCGCGCAAGGGCGTCACGATCTCCGTGCGGTAGGCGCTGCTCGTGCGCGCCAGCCAGTAGCGCAGCAACTCCAGGAGACCGCTCCAGCCTTTGAGCTCGGGCACGCGCTCCGCGGCAGGCGCCGGTGTCTCGGGCTCCGCCGCGCCGTTGCGCTGCACGATGGTCGTCCAGCCATCCTTGGCCTTGAGCTGCGCGACGACGGTTTCGTCGTAGGTCTTTGCCGAGCGGTAGAGCCAGTTCCATACCGGAGCCAGAGAGCCGCCCTCAGCCTGCGGGCTCGCGGCGTTCTCTGCCGCACGTGGCCGATTGCCGTCGAGGATATCGGTGAACCGCTGCGAGGCCGCGCGCGCCAGATCCTCGGCACGCTCCCGCACCTCGGGTGTGTCGATTGCCGGCTCCCTGTCGGCCGCCAAGGCACCCTGCGCGCCGAGCATCGCCAGCACGAAGAGGGAACGCATACCCGTCATCCGCGTTTTCCGCTCCCGATAGCCCAGCGCCGCGCAATACGGCCTGGATAACCGTTGTCTACGGCGGTTCTCTAAGACGCCGCCTCTCATTGCACATCCCATTAAGCACAAGTCCGAGGGGGCGCCAAACCGACATCGCAAAAGCGGATAACGGCGCGCGTGCGTCGATGGCATGGCGGCAACAAGGTATTGGCTCTTTACCGTGTCCGCACGCCCCGGCTGTGATGTCACAACGCCGTCGGCTCCCCATATTAAACGGGCTCCCTAGGGAGGCATTTGTTGTATCGATGGAAGTTTGAATGAGCAAAAAGCGCTTGAATGGAAAGAAGATCGCGGATGGCGCGCGCAATGTATGCGTCTACTGCGGCTCAGGTCTGGGCCTCAACCCGGCCTACACGGAAGCGGCCCACGCCTTAGGTGCCGCACTGGCGAAAAACGACATCGGCCTCGTCTACGGCGGCGGCAGCCTCGGCCTCATGGGCGAGGTGGCCCGCGCCACCCTGGATAACGGCGGTCGCGTCACCGGCATCATCCCTGCCTTTCTCGTCGAGAAGGAAGCAATGTTGCGCGACGTCGACGAGATCATCGTCACGGAGAACATGCACCAGCGCAAGCAGCTGATGTTCGACCGTTCCGACGGGTTCGTGGCGCTGCCCGGCGGCGTCGGCACCCTGGAGGAGCTGGTAGAGCAGCTCACCTGGGTCCAGCTCGGAAGGCACCGGAAACCGGTGGTGGTCGCCAACGTGGCCGGCTTCTGGACGCCGTTCCTCAACCTGCTGACGCACATGAAGGCCGACACCTTCATCCGGCCCGGTCTCGACGTGCGCTTCACGGTTGTCGACGACGCGGACAAGATCGTCCCGGCGCTCGTCGGCGTGTGGGAGCATCCCGTCATGCCGTCGGACGAAGCCGTGCTGGCCAAGTTTTGAAGTCGCTCAGCCGATGAGCTCGTAGCGCACCGGGTTACCGGGGCAGCTCGCGAACCCGCACTCGGCAAACGTGCTTAGGGCGTTGAGTGCGGTGAGGCCGATGATGCAACGGCGGCGCCGAGCACGCCGGCGACGAGTGATCGCCAGCACGCGGCGCATTTCCACGGCTTTATCCTGCGTAGAATGACAAGGGGAGCGCGCTCGTCGCGTGGCGCACGTAAATTGCCGCCGCGACGTCGATCCCGGAGAAGAACACGCGGACCGCCGACCGGGACGAATGGCGCTACGCGCGCCACATCGCCAGGGCAAAATTGACGAAGGCGACAAAGAATTCCATGCAACAGCTCGCGGTTTAGGCTCAGATGCCCACTATGACCATCGAAGCCCAGCTTAGTGCGAGCCGTGCGCTCCCCCGCGGTACGGGATTGGCGAATTACGCCCAGGCCGCCGTGCTGCTGGCCGCATTCGCAGCGCTGCTCGCCGTCGCGCTGTGGCCGAGCCTCGGCGAAGGCGCGCTTGTCGTCGCCGCGCTCACGGCCGTCGCCATCGCCCTGCTGGCGAGCCGCGCCGGTCCGGCGACGATGATGCTCCTCTACGGAGCCCGCCCATACGAGGCCGGCGATCTCGCCCAGTTCGATCGCATCACCGGCGAGCTGGCGCGCCGCGCAGGACTGCGCACGCCCCCGCGGCTGTACGTCGTGCCGAGCATGCTGCTGAGCGCCTTTTCAGTCGGCACCCGGCAGCGCTTTGCAATCGCCGTAACCGAGGGCCTGCTGCGCCGCCTCACCATGCGCGAGGTCGCGGCCGTGCTGGCGCGCGAGGTGGCGCACGCGCAGCGCGGCGACCTGTTCGTTTTCGGCATCGCCGACGCCGTCTCGCGCTGTGCGCAGGTGCTGTACTACGTAGGGCTGGCGCTCGCCGCCCTCAACCTGCTCGATGCCGTGACCGGCGGCGAACCGGTCCCCTGGCCCAGCGTGATCGTCATGCTGCTGGCGCCGGCGGCGATGAGCCTGCTGCAGCTTCGCCTGTCCCGCACGCGCGAGTTCGATGCCGACCGCGCGGCGGCGCTGCTGACCGGCGATCCCCTCGGCGTCGCCTCCGCGGTTTCGCGGCTCGACGCGGCGCCGGGCTCGGCCGTCGACGACCTGCTTCCCCCCGTGCCGGCCCGCAAGGTCGGCCTGCCGTCGATGCTCCGGCTGCCTACCGAGGTTCCAGCGCGCATCGCGCGCCTCACCGCCTTTCAGGCGCCGCCGATGCCGCCCCTCGATATTTCCGAGGGACCACGCATCTCCCTGATCGGCGTCGGCCCCATCGAGCTACGGCCCCGCTACCGCTGGCCGGGCATCTGGTTTTAGCGAGGGAAGAACGCGGGGCGTCCCGCCGCCCCACTTGCACGTTCCCTGCGTTTGCGCGTATCAGCCGGACATGACGGAGATGACGACGACAGGCGCGCGCGAGCGAATCGAAACGGATGCCCAGGCTGCGGTGCTGATCGCGCGCATGCGTGCCGGCGAGCGCCGCGCGACGGCGCAAGTCATTACCGAGCTGGAGCGGCTGTCGAAGGCTGCCCCGCTTCTGCTGCGTACCATGCAGCCGCATCTCGGCCATGCGCTGGTCGTCGGCTTCACCGGCCCGCCGGGGGCCGGCAAATCGACGCTCGTCAACGCGGTGATCGCGGAGCTGCGCCGCGCCGGCAAGACGATTGGCGTCATCGCCGTCGACCCTTCGAGCCCGGTCTCCGGCGGCGCCATCCTCGGCGATCGCATTCGCATGACGGCGGCCCTCGACGACGACGGCGTGTTCGTGCGCTCGCTGGCGAGCCGCGGCTATCTCGGCGGCCTCTCCCCCGCCGCGGTGCGCATCATCGACGCCCTCGACGCGGCGGGACGCGATATCATCCTCCTGGAGACTGTCGGCACCGGCCAGAACGAGATCGACGTCGCTGAGGTGGCAGACGTGCGCGTGGTGATCTCCGCGCCGGGACTGGGCGACGACATCCAGGCGATGAAGTCCGGATTGCTCGAGATCGCCGACATCATGGTGGTGAACAAGGGCGACCGCCCCGGTGCCGAGCAAACGCTACAGCAGCTCGTCGGCGCGCTGTCGGTGCGCGCCGTCCGCCGTCCTTCCCTTCCGGTGCTGAAGACGACGGCGACGACGGGCGAAGGCGTCGCCAAGCTCGTCGATGCGGTGATGACGGAAGGGCTCGCGGTCGAAGCCTCGGGCGCCATTGCACGGCGGCGGCGGCGGGCCCGCTATCTGATCGCACGCGCCGCCTCCGATCTCGTCGCCGAGCGCGTACGTGCGGGCGGCCCCGCGGCCCTCGACACACTCGCCGATCAGGTGCTGGCCGGCGATATCGGTCCGCAGGAAGCTGCTCGCCGCCTGCTCGAACGGCGGCAAACGTAATGAGAAAGGGCGCCCCGAGGCGCCCTTCCGACGTCATACTCGTTCAATGCGTCATTGCTTCGGCTGCTCGTCAGGCACACCCTGCCCCGACGTTCCGCGCCCGTAGCCTTCCCGGCGCATCTGGTAGTTCCGATCCTCGTCGGTGGGCACGCGCGCGCCCGGGTTGTCGTTCGCCGACGGATCGCTCGGCGTGGTGGCATCGGGAGCCGGTATCGTGTTGGAGCTCGAATTGGGATTATCCGGCAGACCATCGGCAGCGAGTGCAGCCGTTCCCGCATACGCAAGCGAGAGAGCAGCGGCGACGGCAGAAATTGCTGTAGTCTTCATGACCGAATTCCTTTCCTTCCATGTTCCGCTGGACGTGTTGGCGGCTATCCCCGCCGCCGCCCGTAGCTGACGTGCGGCCGGGCGCGGACGGAATCTGGTGGTCGCGCATATGCACTCCAACCGCCGTCGCCGTGCATGGTTGGTGCGCGGTAAAGCGGTTCATCCCCATTTTGCGATTGATGCACTCGCTGAACGCTAGAACCCCTGAGCGGCAGCGGGCCCGTACAATTTTCAGCTTGCTTGGCGGTGCCGCATTTGTCGCAGGCGGTCAGTGGTCGGCCGGCGCTTCATCCCGCTCGATCTCGAACGCGCGCTGCACGTTGAAATCCGCATCGTCGAGCTCGTAGACGCCTTCCGGCGCGAAGATGCGCACGCGTACGCGCTGGCCGAATCTGATCGGCACATCCCGCAACGCCAGCGCGCCAGCGGTGATGGCGTCCCTGTTTGCCGGCAATGGCTCGAGCCAGTTGCGCGCCGCAGCCGGCGCCGCAAAGCCGGCCGCGGCGAACGCGCCGACGAGACTCGCCAGTGTCGCCTTGCAATGCATTGCCGCACTCTCCTCTAAGACAGAGCAATGCCGCACCGCCATCGGCCGGTTGGCACCGGGCCGGGTGCGGGATGATCGGCCAGCCTGCGCCCCGACGATTGGCGAGGCGTAAAATTGCTTGTCCTGATTGTGCGCATCTCCGAAGGTTGCGCCGACAAGCGGTTTTGGCGGGGACAGTCGAGAATGGCAGACATCGCCGGCGGGCGCGGCGCAAAGCAGGGGCTGTTCGCGGGACAGCCGGCCGGGCTTTCGACGCTGTTCTTCACCGAGCTGTGGGAGCGCTTCTCCTACTACGGCATGCGCGCGCTGCTGACGCAATTCATCGTCAGCCCCATCGCGGCGGGCGGCATGGCGCTCACCTCGGTCGAGGCGGCGCGCATCTACGGCAACTACGCGATGGCCGTCTATCTGCTGTCGATTCCCGGCGGCTTCATCGCCGACCGCTATCTCGGCGCGCGTAATGCGGTGCTCTTCGGCGGCAGCGTCATCGCCCTCGGGCACTACTCGCTTGCCGTCCCGACGGCAGCGGCTTTCTATCTCGGCCTCGCACTCGTGGCGCTCGGCACCGGCCTCTTCAAGCCCAACATCAGCGCCATGGTCGGCGGCCTCTACAAGGAGGGCGACGAGCGCCGCGACGCGGGCTTCTCCATCTTTTACATGGGCATCAACATCGGCGGCCTATTGGCGCCGATCCTCACCGGCTTCCTCGCACAGAGCCCGCAGTTCCAGGACATGCTGCGCGCGTGGGGATTGGACCCGGCGATGAGCTGGCACTGGGGCTTCGGCGCCGCCGGCCTCGGCATGACGATCGGGCTCGCCGTCTTCGCCTACCGCAGCCGCGTGCTGGGCGAGGTCGGCAAGCGGCCGCAACGGCTTCCTGGCTCGTGGGCGCCGAGCATTGCCGTCCTCGCCGGCACGCTCTGCGTCATGGCGTTGACCATCCTCTCGGACGCCCCGCACTTCCAATGGCTCCGCGCTGCCTTCCTGATCGCGCCGATCGCCGCCGTCGTGTGGTTCGCCATGCGCGGCGACATCGGAGGGCAGCGGCTCGCCGCAGTGTTCGTGTTCTTCATCGCGGCGATGATCTTCTGGGCGATATTCGAGCAGGCCGGCATCACCATCGCGCTGTTCAGCCTCGAGCTGACGCGCAACGAGGTGTTCGGATGGCCGTTTCCGCCGGCGTGGTACCAATCGCTCAATCCGCTGTTCGTCATCCTGCTGGCGCCGGTGTTTGCCGCGGTCTGGCTGCGGCTCGGCGCTCGCCAGCCCTCAAGTCCGGTGAAGTTCGCCTTTGGGCTGTTCTTCCTCGGCCTTTCGTTCCTGCTCATGGTGCCGGCGGCGATGCTGACGGCCGAGGGGCGGATCAGTCCGCTATGGCTCGTCGGACTGTTTCTGCTGCAGACGATTGGCGAGCTGTTCCTCAGCCCCGTCGGCCTCAGCACGATGACACGGCTTGCGCCGCCGCATCTCGTCGGGTTGGTGCTGGGCGTATGGTTCCTCGCCGCCGCCTGGGGCAACAAGCTCGCCGGCATCCTCGGCAGCGGCTTCACATCGAAGGATCCCGGCGCGCTCGCACAGTTCTTCCTGCAGCAGGCGAGCATGGTCGGCGCCGCCACCCTGGCGCTCATCGTCATCGTGCCGTGGCTGAAGCAGATGATGCGGGGCGTGCGCTGAGACAGGTCACGCCGCCTCGGCGTTGTCCTTCATGAGCTTGAAGTTGATCGAGTCGAGCAGCGCCTCGAAGCTGGCGTCGATGATGTTGGGCGACACGCCGACCGTGAACCAGCGGTTACCGGTCACGGTGTCATGGCTCTCGACGAGAACGCGGGTCACGGCCTCGGTGCCGCCCGTGAGGATACGCACCTTGTAGTCGACCAGCTCGACGCCATCGATGTGCTTCTGGTAGCGGCCGAGGTCCTTGCGCAGCGCGCGGTCGAGCGCGTTGACGGGGCCGTTGCCCTCGCCCACCGACCACAGCGGCTCGTTGTCGCCGTTGACGAAGACCTTGACGATCGCCTCGGAAACGGTGACGAGCTTGCCGCGCGCATCGTGGCGGCGCTCCACCATGACGCGGAAGCTGTCGACCGAGAAATAGCGCGGCACGCTGCCCAGCATGCGCCGGGCGAGCAGCTCGAACGATGCCTCCGCCGCCTCGTAGGAATAGCCGGCCGCCTCGCGGCTCTTGACCTCGTCCAGCAGCCGGCCGACGCGCGCATCGTCCTTGTCGACGGGAATGCCGAGCTTCTCGATGGAGGCGAGGATGTTGGAGCGGCCGCCCTGCTTCGAGACGAGCAGGCGCCGCTGGTTGCCGACGCTCTCGGGCGGCACGTGCTCGTAGGTCTGCGGGTCCTTGACGATGGCCGAGGCATGAATGCCGGCCTTGGTCGCGAACGCGCTCTCGCCGACATAGGGCGCGTGGCGGTCGGGGCTGCGATTGAGAACCTCGTCCAGCACGCGGCTGGCATGGGTGAGCGTCCGCAAGCACCCCGGCGTGATCTGCGTCTCGAAGCGGTCGGCGAATTCGCTCTTCAGAAGCAGCGTCGGAATGATGGAGGTGAGGTTGGCATTGCCGCAACGCTCGCCGATGCCGTTGAGCGTTCCCTGTACTTGCCGGCAGCCGGCGCGCACGGCCATCAGCGAGTTGGCGACGGCGTTCTCCGTGTCGTTGTGCGTGTGAATGCCGAGGTGACTTCCCGGCACCACCTTCGCCACCTCGCCGACGACGCGCTCGACCTGGTGCGGCAGCGTTCCGCCGTTGGTGTCGCAGAGCACGACCCAGCGTGCGCCGGCCTCGTAGGCGGTACGCGCCACGGCCAGCGCATAGTCGCGGTTGCCCTTGAAGCCGTCGAAGAAATGCTCGCAGTCGATCATCGCCTCGCGGCCGGTATCGACAATAGCCTTCACCGACTGCTCGACGGCGGCGAGGTTCTCCTCGTTGCTGATGCCGAGGGCGACGCGCACATGGTAGTCCCAGGACTTGGCCACTAGGCAGATGGCGTCGGCGCGCGAGGAAAGAACGGCCTGCAGGCCGGCATCGTTCGAGACCGAGCGACCGGCACGCTTCACCATGCCGAATGCCGTCATCCGGGCATTCACCAGGCTGGACGGCTCGGCAAGGAATTGCGTGTCGGTGACGTTGGCGCCGGGGAAGCCGCCCTCGACATAGTCGACACCCAGCTCGTCCAGCACGGCGGCGATGCGGCGCTTGTCCTCGACCGAGAAATCGACGCCCGTCGTCTGCGCGCCGTCGCGCAGCGTCGTGTCGAACAGGTAGAGCCGCTCCTTCGCAGTGGGTTCAGCTGTCATTGTCGGCGCCGATCCGCTTTTTCATCGTCGTATTGGCCAGCCACTGGTCGTCGCGCGGCACCATGTTCCGCTGCATGGGCTGATACCCACGCGCCTGGAAGAAGGGCTCGGCCGTGTCGCTGGCTTCCACCGAGATCTCCTTCGTGCCGCGCCCCTGCGCCAGCCGCTCGACGGCGTCGGCGAGCGTCGATCCGACGCCCTGCCCGGCGAAGTGCGGGTGAACGTAGAGCATATCGAACGTGTCGTTATTCCTCAGCGCGGCGAAGCCCGCATAGGCGCTGTCGACCTGCGCCACCAGCGTGGTCATCGACGCCAGCCGCTTGCCGAAGGCCTCCGCATCGCCGGCCACACTCATCCACGCGATGCGCTGGTCCTCGTTGTAGTCCTCAGCGGTCAGCTCCTCGATCGATTGCGCAAACAGCTCGCGCAGCGCGGGCGTGTCGGCGGGGAGAAACGGACGCAGCGGGAATGATTTTCTCATCGGGCGTCCGATCAGATGTAGCCGAGGGCGCGCGCGGCCAGCGCGAAGGCGAGCAGCGCGATCCCGATCTTGATAAGGACGTAGAACAGCCAGTGCCGCGGCTCGGGCGTGTCCTTGTGCCAGTCGTCGCTCATCGGGCGAGCTCCCAGGTGGTGACGATCTCGCCGGAGGAAGGGTCCTTCGCGTCCTTCAGCACCACGCCGTTGGCGGCCAGCTCGTCGCGAATGCGGTCGGCCTCCTTGAAGTCCTTCGCTTTGCGCGCCTCGACGCGCCTGGCGACGAGCGACTTCACACGTTGCGCGAGGTCGGGATCGGTGACCTCGACCAGCTCGGCGCTTTGCACCGGCGAATGCCAGCGCGCCACGTCGAAGCCGAGGAATGCGGCCGAGGCGAGCCACTTCTCCGCCTCGCCGTCGCCGGTCGTCTTGCACTCCTTGGCGAGCTCGTGCAGACGCGTGATCGCCAGCGGCGTGTTGAGGTCGTCCTTGAGCGCATCGATGACGCCGAGGTCCGGCAAGGCATTCCTGGTCAGCGAGCCGCCCACGCGATCGCTGATCTCGCCCCAGCGGTCGAGCGTTGCTTTCGATTCTTCCAGCCCCTTGCGCGTCCAGTCGATCGGCTGGCGATAGTGCGTGCGCAGCATGTTGAAGCGGATGACCTCGCCCGACCACTCCTCGAGCAGATCGTGGATGGTGATGAAGTTGCCCAGCGACTTGGACATCTTCTCACCCTCGACCTGGAGAAAGCCGTTGTGCACCCAGTAGCGCGCCATCACCTTCGTATTGTGAGCGCACCGCGACTGGGCAATCTCGTTCTCATGGTGCGGAAAGACGAGGTCGATGCCGCCGCCGTGGATGTCGAACTCCTGGCCGACGTGCTTCTCCGCCATGGCCGAGCACTCGATATGCCAACCCGGCCGACCTGGCTCGGCGATGCCGGCCGGCGACGGCCACGAGGGCTCCCCCGGCTTCGATGGCTTCCATAGCACGAAGTCCATCGGGTCCTTCTTGTAGGGAGCGACCTCGACGCGCGCGCCAGCCGCCATCTCGTCGAGGGAGCGATTGGAGAGCTTGCCGTAGTCGGGCATCGAGGGGACGTGAAACAGTACGTGGCCCTCGGCGACATAGGCATGGCCGTTGGCGATGAGTGCCTCGATCAGCGCCTTCATCTCGACAATGTGCTCGGTCGCGCGCGGCTCCACGGTCGGCGGCAACACCCCCAGCGCCTTGATGTCCTCGTGGAACTGCTTTGCCGTCCGCTCGGTCAGCTCGCGGATGGAGATGCCTTCCTCGGCGGCCCGGGCGTTGATCTTGTCGTCGACGTCGGTGATGTTGCGCACGTAGGTGACGTGCTTCTCGCCGTACATCCGGCGCAGCAGCCGGAACAGCACGTCGAAGACGACGACCGGGCGCGCGTTACCGATGTGGGCGAAGTCGTAGACTGTCGGCCCGCACACGTACATGCGCACGTTCTCCGCATCGAGAGGCACGAACTCCTCCTTGCGGCGCGTCAACGTGTTGTAGAGCATCAACGGGGCTTCGGCCATGACGGTCCCTGATGTCGCCAGGAGCCGCGGGCGGGGCGATTTCTCTGTCGCAGGATTTGGGCAAAGAAGCGCGCCGCGCGCCAGCGGGTATTGCTAGCTCGAAATAATGATAATGCCGCGCGAATTGGCGGCATGGATGCACGTGCGCTTCATGCCGCCGTTATGCGAAAGTCCCCTCCCCTCGTCAAGCGGAGCATCGCTAACGACCTCCGGCGCCGCGGTTTTCTCCCGCTTGGCGCGCGACGAGCCGCCCCAATTGCTCCGCATTGACCCCCTAACCCCACATCTCCATAGTTGCCCCCGCCTTCACGGCGGAGAGGTCGGCTGGCCGAGGGTCGGTCACGGCAGGACAGATTTCAGAATGCGTAATGCACGCGCCCGGCGGCTTGCTCTAGGTGCAGCGATCGTCGCTGCCGCAGCGCTTCTCTCGTTTCCAGCGCTGGCGCAGGGTTGGTGGCCGTGGAGCAATTCCGAGCCCGATCGCCCGCCGATTCCCGACGAGCCCGTGTATCGCGCTCCCCAACCGGGCGTGCCGCCCGCCGAGCAACCGCGCCCCGAGCCGGCGCCGGGTGCGCAGATGCCCCGGACGCAAGCGGCACCACCGGTAAACTGGTCGACCAAGAACCCCGTCTGTCTGCAGCTCGAGCAGCGGCTGGTGCAGGACGGCCAGCGCTCCAGCGGCGCGCGCAACCGCCTGCCTGCCATCGAGTCCGAGATGAGCCAGGTGGACAGGGAGTACGAGCAGGTCCAGGCGGACCTCGAGCGATCGAACTGCTACGAATACTTCCTGTTCTCGAAAACGCTTCGCCGCACGCGCGGCTGCCTCGATCTGGCGCAGCGGCGTGATCAGGCGCAGCGCCGGCTGTCCGAGCTCGACGCCCAGCGCCAGCAGATCGCCAACTCCGGTGAGCGCTCCTACCGCGAGGAGATTGTCGCAGAGCTTGCCCGCAACAACTGCGGCGCCAACTACACGCAGGAAGCGCGGCGCCACGATCGTGGCGGGGATTCGATCTGGCAGGACGAGGACGAGGGCAGCTTTTCGAACCGCTGGACGTCATACGGCGGATCGCAGTCGGGCGCCACGTACCGCACCGTCTGCGTGCGCCTTTGCGACGGCTTCTATTTTCCGGTGAGCTTCTCGACGCTTCCCAGCCACTTCGAGCAGGACGCCGAGGCTTGCCAGTCGAAGTGCGCGGCCCCGGCCGAGCTTTACTACTATCAGAACCCCGGCGCCGGCATGGATCAGTCGATCTCGTTCCGCGAGCAGCAGCCGTACACGAGCCTGAAGACCGCGTTCCGCTACCGCAAGGAGCTCATCCGCGGCTGCTCCTGCAAGGAGGCGGAATACGTGCCGCCCGCCGACAGCCAGAACAAGCGCGCCGGCAACGATCAGGGCGCCATCACCGGCTGGGAAGCGCGTTCCGATACGGACGCACGGGGCCAACAAAAACAACAATAGCTCCGTCGGCGCCCCTCGTCGGCGTAATGAGCGACAGCCCACGAACTACCGACGGACACGAACTCGATGCACGTCTCCCGCACCCCCGACAGCCTGATCCAGCTTCTGGAAATACGTCCGCTCGGCGTCGACGAGCTGTCGACCGCGCGCTACGTCGTCGGCGCGGCATTCCAGCGCTCGGCCAAAGACTACTATTCGGCATCGGAGATCGAGGCGTTTGCCGACTTCGTTCGCAGCCCGCACTTCGGCGACATCCTGCTGGGCAACCGCGCCTACTGCGCCTGGGTCGGCTCGGAGATGGTCGCCGTCGGCGCCTGGGGCGTCGGCGAGGCGCAGGGGCTCACCGCACGCATCCTGACGCTCTTCGTGCACCCGTTGTTCGGCAACCACGGACTGGGCACACGCCTTGCGGACTATATCGCCGATGATGCGCGCGCCGCCGGTTTCCGTGCGCTCGAAACCAGCGCCACCCTATGCGCCGCCGGCTTCTTCGAGCGGCTCGGCTATGTCGCCGTGCGCAACGGCGTGTGGCGGCTTCCGTCGGGACGCGAGCTGCCCGTCGTCTCGATGCGCCATACGGCGGACGCGCGCGCCGACCTTCTGCACTGACGGGCCGTTCAGGCGGTCTGGCCGAGCAGGCGCGCCTCGGCTTTGGCCCGGCCCAGCAGCGGCAGCAGCGCCTTCAGCTCCGGCCCATCCTCGCGCCCCGTCAGCGCCGTCCGCAACGGATGAAACAGCGCCCGCCCCTTGCGGCCGCTGGCGACCTTGAGCGCGGCGATCCACAGATCCCAGGTCGTCTCGTCCCACGGCTCGGGCGGCAGAAGCTGCGCCGCCTGGCGCGCGAACTCCGGGTCCGAGATCTGGGGCGTAATCGGCCCGGCGACAATCTTCCACCACCCGACGGCTTCGTCGAGCACGCCGATATTGCCGCGGATCGCATACCAGAACGCAGCCCCGCCCTCGACGCCAAGATCATGCAGGCGACGCGCGACGTGATCGAACGGCGTGCCATGCAGCAGGCGTGCGTTGAGCGCCCGCAGCTCGGCCGGATCGAAGCGCGCGGGGCCGGTGGAAATCTTGTCGAACGCGAAATGCTGCGCCAGCGCGTCGAGGCTCTGCAACGGCTCGATCGCATCCGAGGTGCCGATCAGCGCCGTGTAGCTGGCGATCGCCAAGGGCTCGATACCCTCCTCGCGCAGGCTCTCGATCGACAGGGCGCTCAATCGCTTCGACAGCGCCTGGCCATCGGCGCCGACGAGCAGGCTGTGGTGGCCGAATGCCGGCGGCTCGTGGCCGAGCGCTTCGAATATCTGCAGCTGCACGCCCGTGTTGGTGACGTGGTCATCGCCGCGGATGACATGCGTGATGCCGAAGTCGGCGTCATCGACGACGCTCGTGAAGGTATAGAGGAACGAGCCGTCTGCACGCACGACGACCGGATCCGAAAGCGAGCCGACGTCGACCGTCTGATCGCCGCGGATCAGATCGTTCCACGACACGATGGTCGGCAGCGGCGTCAGGCCGTCCTCGGAATTGTCGAGGCGGAAACGCCAGTGCGGCACGCGCCCCTCGGCCTCGATGGCGGCGCGCTCCTGATCGCTCAGCTTCAGGCCGCTGCGGTCGTAAATCGGCGGCAGCCCGCGCGCGTGCTGGCGCTTGCGCTTGCGGTCGAGTTCCTCGCCCGTCTCGTAGCAGGCATAGAGCCGGCCCTGCCGCTTCAACTGTTCCGCCGCCGCGACATAGCGGTCGGTGCGCTGCGACTGACGCTCCTCTCGCGTCCACGCGAGCCCGAGCCATTCCAGATCCTGCCGAATGCCGGTGGCGAACGCCTCGGTCGAGCGCTGCAGGTCGGTATCGTCCAGGCGCAGCCAGAACGTACCGCCGGAGCGATGTGCAAAGAGCCAGTTGAGCAGCGCCGTCCGCACGTTCCCGACGTGCAGCCGCCCGGTCGGGCTCGGCGCGAAGCGGACAGTGACGGCCATGGGCGTTGCGATGGTCCTACGGGTGAGATCGCCGCTAGCTATAGAGGCCGCGCCCGAGAACTCAAGGGCCGCAGCCGGCGAGCGCCGGAGCTGCGTCCCTTATGCCGTCGCTCAGAAGTTGATCTTGGCGCCCGTCACGACGATTTGAAACGGGTCGAGACTGGTCTTGCCGACCGGCGCGTAGCCGGCCGAGGCGGTTACCTCGTTGCCCGTCACGTCGCCGCTGGAGTTCTGGTAGACGATATACAGCAGCGTGTCAGCGTTATCGATTTTCTGCACGATGCCGGCTTGCCAGGTGTCGACGTTGGCGGACAGCGTACGGCCCACGGTAGAACCCGAGTCATCCCGACGGTATTCGGCGAAGATGTTCGTCTTGCCGAGGTCGATCCACTGGCGCTCGATGCCCGGCTGCAGGAAGAACATGTTGCTGGTGGGCTCGTATACCGTGCCGACGGGAAATTCGTGCGCCGTCGTGGCCGTGATCTGACCCCAGCCACCGTAGAGAAACAGGCCGGTGGGATTGTGCATGATCGTCGAGCCGACGCCGCCCCAGCGGCAATGGAAATCCGGCGTCGAGGAAGTCGTATTGCTTCCCGAGATGCACGATGTACCGCCGACGACGAAGCTGCCAAGGGCGCCGTCCATGGTCGTGCCGGGGTCGTTGCTCCAGCCCCAACCGCCGCGCACCAAGATGGAATAGTCGCCTATGTCGCCTTTGTACTGCGCCAGGAGGTCGCCGATATACGTCTCGCCGAAGGCCGCCGCGCCGCTGAATCCGTGCCACTCGGGCGTGTCGTAGCGGATGATGTCGCGGCGCACGCCGTCACCGGGTGTGGAGTTTGCAATGCCCCGCAGCGCATCCGTCCACCGCAAGCCGCCGACGTACTCGCCGTCGCTGCGCAGCCTGAAGGCCGCAAGGAAAACGCCGGTACCCTCGACGTCGTCGACGTTCCGCGTCATCGTCGGGTCGGCATCGTCGAGCAAGTGGTAGGTCGCCATTGAATCGTAGCCGACGGTGAATTTGCCGTAGGTCTTGCTCTTGAGAAACCAGCTGCTCTTGCGCAGATTGAGAGCGTTCTCGCGGTTGGCCTCGGCGGCATTCTGAGAGGCTATGTTGTCCTGATCCCAGCGGTTCGACGGATGGCCCTGCACGCCGACTTCGAGCGTGTAGCCCGCGCTCCAGTCCTTGTCGATCTTCGCCTCGCCGACGAAACGGAAGCGAGACTGCTCGACGAAGTTGGTGCCGATATATGCGTCCTTGTCGGTGCCGTCGTTCCAGGCAAACAGGGCCTCGTTGACCCAGCCCGACACGGTGACGCTTACCTTGCGATTGCCCTTGCGCGCCGTGGTCGCTTCGAGCTCGGCAATGCGCGCCTCGAGATCGCCGCAGCAATCGTCGCCCGCGCGCGCCGCCGATGGCAGCGTCAAAATCCACATCCCGGCCACGGCGGCCGCGACTGCTGGTTTGAATGTGTGCGTGCGCATAGATCCGTCCCGATTGCTTCCCGAGACGCATTAAGCGCTGATTCTCCTAGCCGGTATGTGTCAACGCCGCCGCGTCTGCGGGGCTTGCGCGTTCCGCTATAGTAGATGACTTGCATCGCCACCGCGGTCACTGAGCAACCGCGGCATCCGCTTACAGCCGTTCACGAAAACGGTTCACGATCGGATAGCGCCGGTCGCGTCCGAAGTTGCGCGAGGAGATCTTCACGCCGGGCGCCGCCTGGCGGCGCTTGTATTCCGCGAGATAGAGCAGCCGCTCGATCTGCTTCACCGTCTCCGGAGCATGACCGCGCGCGACGATCTCCGCGAGCGGCATCTCCTTCTCCACGAGACACACGAGTATGTCGTCGAGGACATCGTACGCCGGCAGCGAATCCTGGTCCGTCTGGTCGGGGCGCAGCTCGGCGGTCGGCACGCGCGTGATGATCGATGCCGGGATCACCTCGCCCGCCGGACCCTTGCCGCCCATGGGCACATGCGCGTTGCGCCAGCGCGCAAGTCGATAGACCTCCATCTTGTAGAGATCCTTGACCGGATTGAACCCGCCGTTCATGTCGCCGTAGAGCGTCGCATAGCCGACCGACATCTCCGACTTGTTGCCGGTGGTCAGCACCATGGCGCCGAACTTGTTCGACAGCGCCATGAGGATGACGCCGCGCGCCCGCGCCTGCAGGTTCTCCTCGGTTGTGTCGGCGATCGTTCCGCGCAGCACCGGGGCGAGCGCCGCCGTAAGGCCGCCGACGGCATCCTTGATCGGGACGGTGTCGTAGCTGATGCCCAGCGCCTTGGCGCACGCGGCCGCATCGCGGATGCTCGTCTGCGATGTATAGCGATAGGGCATCATGACCGCGCGCACGCGGTCCGGCCCCAGCGCGTCGACCGCTATGGCGGCGACGAGCGCGCTGTCGATGCCGCCCGAAAGCCCCAGAATGACTCCCGGAAAGCCGGTCTTGTCGACGTAGTCGCGCACGCCCAGCATGCACGCCTGATATGCCGCCGCGTCGCCCTGGTCGATGACCGCACGCTCGCCCGCGGTGCACGTCCAGCCGCTCTCCGAGCGGTGCCACTCGCTGATCGCCAGCCGCTCCTCCCAGGCGGGAAGCTGCAGGGCGAGGCTGCGGTCGGCGTTGATGACGAACGAAGCGCCGTCGAAAACCAGTTCGTCCTGGCCGCCGACCTGGTTGACGTAAATGAGCGGCAGGCCGCTCTCGGTCACCCGCGCGACGGCGATGTTGAGGCGGACGTCGGGCTTCGTCCAGTCGAACGGCGAGCCGTTCGGCGCGACGAGTATCTCGGCCCCGGTCTCCGCCAGGCACTCGACCACCTCCGAGCCCCAGATGTCCTCGCAGATCGGCACGCCGAGACGCACGCCACGGCAGTTCACCGGTCCCGGCAGGGGCCCGGCAGCGAACACGCGCTTCTCGTCGAACACGCCGTAGTTCGGCAAATCCACCTTGTAGCGCACCGCTTCGACGCGGCCGTTGTCGATGAGAACGACGGCGTTATAGACGCGGCCATGCTCCCGCCAGACCGTGCCGGCCAGCACCGCCGGTCCGGGGCCCATCTCCGCAGCCAGCGCTTCGACGCGCTCGCGCGCCGCCGCCGCGAACGCCGGCTTCAGCACCAGATCCTCCGGCGGGTATCCGGTGACGAACAATTCCGGAAACACGACGAGATCGGCGCCGTGCGTGGCCGCCTCGTCACGCAAGGCACGCAGCTTTGCAATGTTGCCGTCGATGTCGCCCACGATGGGGTTCACCTGGGCAAGCGCGATCTTGAAGGAGGACGGCACGGCATCGGCCTGGGTAGGATTCATGCCCTCAGATTTAGGCTCGGCGGCCGCAACGGTCCAGCGGCAAGCGGCCGCGCTGCCCGCCGGCGCCTGGACGCTGCGTATCTGGCGACCTAATCATCAGCCATTCGGCCTTCTCGATCTGCCAGGCGCTGTGCCCCCGTGCTCTCATTGCTGACGATTGTCGCTCCGATCTTCGCACTCATCCTGTGCGGCTATCTCGCGCGAAGGTGGGAGTCCATCGGCGCCGGCGCCGTCTCCGAGATCAACAAGTTCGTCGTCTATCTGGCGCTGCCGGCCCTGCTGTTCGACGTCATGGCCAACGCGAGCTGGCATGACCTCATGCAGCCGGGATTCGTCGCTGCGTTCGGGCTGGCGTGCGGGGCCGCCTTCTATGTCACCGTCGGCATCAGCCTCGCGCTCGGCCGGCCGCTGGCCTCGGCCGGCATCGACGGGCTGCTCGGCGCCTACGCCAACACCGCGTACATGGGGTTTCCCCTGTTTCTCACGCTTTACGGCAGCGATGGGCTCGTGCCGGTGACGATCGCCTCCATCCTCACGGTATGCGTGCTGTTCGCCTCGGCCATCGTGCTCATCGAGGCAGGCAGCCGCAGCGAGCCGCATCCGGGCCGCCTGGCGCTCAAGGTCGGGGCGGCGCTGGCGCGCAATCCGCTGCTCGTCGCGCCGGTTGCAGGCGCACTCTACAATGCTACGGGTCTTGGCGTGCCAGCGGCGGGGCAGACGTTCCTGAAGCTGCTGGGCGGCGCGGCGAGCCCGGCGGCGCTGGTGGTCATCGGCATGTTCCTCGCCGGCTTGCGCGCCGTTTCGCCGAAGGAGGCCGGGAGCGCCGTGGCCCTGGCAGGCGTCAAGCTGCTCGGCCAGCCCGCGCTCACCTGGGCGCTCGCCATGCTGCTCGCGGTCCCGCCACGCCTCGCCGTCATGGCCACGCTGCTGGCCGCGCTGCCGACCGGGACGGGACCATTCATGCTCGCCGAGCTTTACAAGCGCCCGGCGGCCGTGACCTCGGCCGTCATCCTCATCTCGACGCTGGCCTCGCTCGTCACGCTGCCGCTCGTCATGTGGTTGCTCGGCGTCGAGGTCATGCCGCGGCCCTAGCGGGCGCAGGCCCCACGCCTCAGCCTACGGCGGTCAGCGGCGTCGGCGTGCGACCGGTGTCCTCGCGCTCCTGCTTCAACCTCTCGGCGATCAGGAAGGCCAGCTCCAGCGCCTGATCGGCATTGAGACGCGGATCGCAGAGCGTGTCGTAGCGCTCCTTGAGCTGCGCCTCGGAGATGTTGGCCGCCGCGCCGCCGATGCACTCGGTCACCGGCGAGCCGGTCATCTCCACATGGATGCCGCCGCCGTAGGTGCCCTCGGCGCGATGGACGTCGAAGAAGGTCTCGGCTTCCTTGAGGATGCGGTCGAACGGGCGCGTCTTGAAGCCGCCGGCGGCGCTGATGGTGTTGCCGTGCATCGGGTCGCACGACCAGACGACCACGCGGCCGTCGCGCTTCACCGCGCGGATGAGCGCCGGCAGGTGCTTCTCGACCTTGTCGGAGCCGAAGCGGCAAATGAGCGTCAGGCGCCCGGGCTCATCCGTCGGATTGAGGATGTCGATCAGGCGCAGGAGACCGTCGGCGTCGAGCGACGGCCCGACCTTGATGCCGATGGGATTGCGAACGCCGCGGCAGAACTCGATGTGCGCATGGTCCGGCTGGCGCGTGCGGTCGCCGATCCACAGCATGTGCCCCGATGTGGCGTAGGGCGCCTGCGTCCCGCCCGCCTCATCGCGGCGCACGAGCGCCTGCTCGTAGCCGAGCAGCAGCGCCTCGTGGCTGGTGTAGAAGGTCGTGCGGCCCAGCGCCGGCACCGTCTCCTGCGTCACGCCGCAGGAGCGCATGAACTGCAGCGCCGTCTGGATCTGCTCGCCCATCTCCCGGTACTTCTTGCCGAACGGGCTCTTATGCTCAAAGTCGAGCAGCCAGCGCAGCACGTTGTCGAGGCTGGCGTAGCCGCCTTCGGAGAAGGCGCGCAGCAGGTTGAGCGTCGCGGCCGACTGGCGATAGGCCTCGAGCTGGCGGTGCGGGTCGGGAATGCGTTCGGCCTCGGTGAAGCCGCCGCCGTTGATGATGTCACCGCGGTAGCTCGGCAGCTCGACGCCGTCGCGCGTCTCGGTCGGCGAAGAGCGCGGCTTGGCGAACTGACCGGCGATGCGTCCGATCTTCACCACCGGAATGCCGCCGGCGTACGTGAGGACGACGGCCATCTGCAGGAAGACGCGGAACAGCTCGCGGATGTGGTTGGCACCGTGCTCGGCGAAGCTCTCGGCGCAGTCGCCGCCCTGCAGCAGGAAGGCGTTGCCCGCCGCGACGTCGGCCAGAGAGCGTTTCAGCTTGTCGGCCTCGCCGGCGAACACCAGCGGCGGGAAGGAGGCGATCCGGGCTTCGACGTCGGCCAGCGCCGCGTTGTCAGGATAATCCGGAACCTGGACGATCGGTTTCGACCTCCAGCTATCCGGGGACCATGTTGCCGCCATTTCCAAGCACTCCGTCGCCGCGCTCGCCTGTCGCCACCGGAACGCGGTAACGCAAGCGCATCGTTTTCAGGGCATTATGCCATTTGCCGCAGCATATAAGCCACCTAGGCCGGCAAGGCCAGCGCCCCGGGGGCCGGAACGTTGCATAGATCACGGGGCTAGCCAATGGCCATCAGGGAGCCATCGTTCACGTTCGGCATCGAGGAGGAGTACCACCTCGTCGATCTCGAAAGCCGCGGCTTCGCTTCCGCTCCGGCCTCGCTCATGAAGGCCTGCGAGCAGGCCCTCGGCAAGCAGGTGGCGCCGGAGTTTTTCCGCTCGCAGATCGAGGTCGGGACCAGTGTACACCGCGACTTCGAGGCGGCGCGGGACGAGCTCGCCAGCCTGCGGAGGACGATTGCCGAGCTCAGCGGCAAGTATGCGATGGCGCCCATCGCCGCCTCGACACACCCCTTTGCCGACCGCTCGACCCTGCAGACCACCCCCAAGGCCCGCTATCAGGCGCTGGCCAAGGACTTTGCCGGCATCGGACGGCGGCTTGCCATCTGCGGCATGCACGTTCACGTCGCCATCGAGGACGACGACCTGCGCATCGATCTGATGAACCAGGTGCGCTACTTCCTTCCGCACCTTCTGATGCTGTCCACCTCCTCCCCCTTCTGGCAGGGCGAGGACACGGGTCTGAAAAGCTATCGCCTGGCCGTGTTCCACGAGCTGCCGCGCACCGGACTGCCGCAGCGGTTCGAGAGCTACGCCGAGTACCGGCGCACCGTCGACGTGCTCACGCGCAACAAGGTGATCGAGGACGCGACGAAAATCTGGTGGGACCTGCGTCCCTCCGGGCGCTTCCCGACGCTGGAGATGCGCGTCACCGACATCTGCACGCGCCTCGACGACGCGATCTCCATCGCCGCCCTCTACGCGTGCACGCTGCGTATGCTGTGGCGGCTGCGCTCCTCCAACCAGAAGTGGCGCTCCTATCCCGCCTTTCTCATCGAGGAGAACCGCTGGCGGGCGCAGCGCTACAGCGTGCGCGAGACCCTGTTCGACTTTGGCAAGGGAACGCTGGTGCCGTTCGCCGCGCTGATCGACGAGTTGATCGACCTCATCGCCGAGGATGCCGCGGTGCTGGGCTGCGAGCGGCAGGTCAGGCACGCCTTGAAGATCGCTACGGGCGGCACCAGCGCCGACCGGCAGGTGGCGCGCTATGAGGAGCTGCTGGCGAGCGGCGCCAGCAATGACGACGCGCTGATCGGCGTCGTCGATCTGCTGGTCGCCGAAACCGTCGCCGGCACGTGAGCGGCGCAGACTACAGCGCCGCCTGCATGCCGCCGTCGACCGCCAGCTCGGCGCCGGTGATGAAGGCGCTCTCGTCGGAGGCGAAGAACAGCGCCGCCTGCGCCACGTCCTCGGAGGTGCCGAAGCGGCGCAGCGGCGTCTGCTCCAGCAGCGCCTTCGAAAACGCCTCGATGCGCAGCACGCGCTCGGTCAGCGCCGTCTCGATAAAGCCCGGCGCCAGCGCGTTGACGCGGATGCCGAACGGCGCGTACTCGACCGCGAGCCCGCGCGTCAGCGCCGAGATGGCGCCTTTCGTCGCGCCGTAAGCCGCGAGCGTGCGCATGCCGCGATGCCCCATGATCGAGGCGAGATTGACGAGCGAGGCCTTGCCCGAAGCCTTCATCAGCGGGAAGGCGTCGCGGGCGATGCGGATGACGCCGTCGAGGTTCACCTCGCGCAGCCGCACCCAGTCGGCGTCCGTCATGTTGCGAAAGTCGGTGCGGACGTTGATGCCGGCGTTATTCACCACGACATCGAGCCGTTTGTGCTGCAGCTCGATCGCCCGCATCAGCGCGGTGACGTCCTGGCCACGCGAGACGTCCACGGTCATGGCGCTCGCCTTGAGCCCCTTCGCCGTCAAGTCGGCGGCGGCCTTCTCGGCGCCCGCCGCGTCGACGTCGGTGATATAGACGTGCGCACCCTCGGCCGCGAAGACCTGCGCCACGGCCAGCCCGATGCCGGCCGCCGAGCCGGTCACGAGCGCAATCTTGTCCTGCAAGCGGGGCATTCACATCTCCAGATAGATCGGCAGGGTCAGCCGGCGGCCTCGGTGGGCGCGATCCATCTCTCGCGCATGGTGAC